>Ga0164242_10000575_pt1 | contig 44321 bp, 26 predicted proteins | sample OricomgcompostMG_FD_108783 | JGI IMG/M metagenome (GOLD analysis project Ga0164242, IMG submission 108783) | Miracle-Growth compost microbial communities from Emeryville, California, USA - Original compost - Miracle growth compost (MG) ... | reverse complement strand
GGGTGGTGGAATTGGTAGACACGCAGGACTTAAAATCCTGTGGCCAGCAATGGCCGTGCGGGTTCAACTCCCGCCCCGGGCACACTGAAACACATTATAAGCGAATATTTCAGCGTTTCCAGCCGTTAGCTTCTCGGCATGCGGCATTTTATAGCAGCGGGCAAAATGTGGCCACTGCCGCAGCAGACCCGCTATCCAGGGCCACACAAATCACGGATCAAAAAGGAAGAATCCCGACACCAGCACCTGAACTCAATGGGACTGCTCACGCTTCCATACTCTCACCATGTTCCTCGGCTTGACCCACCTTTACCAGTCATCTGTTCGGAAGGGAGAAGCAGGCAATCCTTCCTTGTTGCACAGATTCGGATTCACCGGATTATCCGCCCAACCGTAACGCACCGCAACTGGATGCAATACCTGATCGCTCCATACCACAACTTTATCAGGAGAAACAATGGTGGCCTTAGCCCAAACAAAATGTCTATCCGGCCCGGCGACTGCAAACTCCGATGGAGCCTCGCCATCCGTGGTGGTCAGTCCGCTTCCGGCGTGTGTAAACTTAATCGTTATCTTATTTCCTTGGATCACGGAAGATTGATAGAGGGGCCCTGAGTATACCACATTTTCACCGTACGCCAATTTTTCAGCGGCTAAAGCTAACCGCTCCCCCACGGGCTTTTTTCGATCCGGATGGATGTCATTCCATTCTCCCAAATCAATGTTCACGGTCATGGCTGTATTGGGCACGGACAACGATTTTAATTGCGACTCTCTCAATACTGCCCATTGACTTTCCGAGGGAAGATAGTTGTAATCCATATAGCCAGGCAGTTGCACATACAAAAATGGAATATTGCCTTCATGCCATTTACTGCGCCAGTCCTCAATCAGAGCCGGTTGTAATTGAGCATACTCGGCCGGTCGAGCAGCATTGCTGGCCCCCTGGTACCATACCATGCCTTTGATTGTATAGTGAATTACTGGCGACACCATCGCATTGTAAAGGGCCGTGGGCTCATTTTGAGCAGAAAAATGGGGCGCTCCGAATCCCTTTCGGGGCTCAAAGACTTCTCCCACCTTATATTGCCAATAGCCCTTTAAATCCAAGGTGTCGGCACCTGCGATCAAGCAATATGGTTTATCAGGCACAAAGCCACCTTTACCCACCTTATTTGTCACACGGATAACGAACAGATTTTTTCCAGCTTTTAGTACACCGGTGGGAACAGGGTACCTTCTCTGCGGGTATTGATACGTGGTGTGACCGACTTCTATTCCGTTAATATATAGTGCATCTGCATCGACAATTCTTCCGAGAAAAACTTTAGCGGGCTTCCCCACCATAGAAGATGGAACGTCGATCTCCCGTCTGTACCAAACTACGCCATTCAAGTGCTTTATCCCCTGGTCTTCCCAATACCCGGGGATGCCGATCCTGCGCCATTCCTTAGGAATATAAGCCGTATCAAACCAAGATTTGGAACCCGTTAATCCCTTGTCCTTCCGGGCAGTCTGGTGACCATTTCCAGCCATGCTCCTTCTTATTAAACCATTCACATACGCGGTATCTTTATTCCTTTTTATTCTCGCTTCTATCGAAGGAAAAGTCTTTAATCCGTCTTCGCTCGTCCATGCCTCTATTGGGGTACCGCCTACACTGGCATTAATAATGCCAATTGGCACATGATACTTCTGGTATAATTTTTCTGCAAAAAAAAATGCTACAGCCGAAAAATCTAGCACATCTTCCGGATTGGCCGACTTCCAGTAGCCACTAGGCAGGTCGTCGCAGGGACCCTGCAAATCCGTCAGCGTGGGTATCCAAAACTGTCTGATCTCAGGATAATGCGCATGCGAAACTTCTGCCGCATAACGGACGTTATGCAACTTCATCTGATGCACCATGTTCGATTGGCCTGAGCAAAACCATACATCCCCTATCAATATGTCATGCAAGACAATTGTGTTCTTGCCCTTGATCGTCATTATATATGGCCCCCCGGCTTGCATGGCAGGAAGTCTCAACATCCACTGTCCGTTACCATCTGTATTGGTATTGACCGTGTTTCCATTAAAGGTAATGCTTACCGTCTCGCCTTTTGAAGCCCATCCCCAAATATTTATTTCGGTTCCTCTCTGCAGTATCATGCTATCCCTTATAACCTGAGGCAGTCTTATTTGGGCCGTTAGGGGCTGTAAGCTAAACAGTGCAACGAGCACCGGAATCATCTTTCGGAGTTCTTTCATAGCTTCTTATCTTTAATGGCTCTTCGTATTGATACATATTCTTTTAATCCGACAGCAGAGTTGTAATGCGCTGGTCTGGTGTCAGGTCCCCGGTCCACTGAACAATATCTGCCCTTCTGAGTCCGGCAATTTTCTGTTGAACCTTCCGTGCACCAATCATCGCGATGTTCGCGGTATCAATAAAGAGAGGATGGGTAGTCGGCGGCCCGGAGGATCATTGCCTTTTTTACAGGCAAAATCCAGGAGCAACAACGCCAGAAAAATCCAAATCAGTTTCATTTCTATGACCAAAACCCAGAACGCATCCCATCTAAAATAGCACAGCCCTCAGGCTTTTCTCCGGCCTCCCCGCTCGTCGCTTTTATTTGAGCACAGATCATCCAGCTATTTACCTAGTGTTGTAAGCTTCTTCTATCCTCAGCAATGATCTCGTCCAGGTTATGCACGGGACGTTCTATATCATAAGGTATTGGCATGCGGCTGAATTGCTGAAAATAAAGCAGGCAGGCATCCTTCCACAATACCGCATTCAGGAACTGTGCACGAAGTTTACGTTGTACCGCCTTAAAGCGGGCAGTATCTACATAAGGTTCTGCCTTATCCCAGATCCTCTGAAATTCCCGGACTTGACGTACTCCTTTATCATAGTGATAACATATGTCATTCCACAATGTACGTCCATCTTTCATTATATAATTCCAAGGCACATGATGAAACCAAAGTAGATAAATATCAGGACAGGTTTTTAAATCATTAAATCGTGATGCCAGTGGTTCATGATACTGACTTACCGCACCACTACCCGAGGTGGTACGATCAAAACCGACTCCCAGGGTATCTGCCTGATGATAATAAGGAGGCGTCCAGTCCGCCCGTACCCCCGGGGGTGCCCACCACGGACCAGGGCCATAATGTCCGTTTGCCGACATGATATGATGCAACCCCAACGGCATCATATAGTTGACAGCCGCCTCCCTGCTTTCGAGCATCATTCGTTTTACGGGAACCAAAAAGTTTTGACGCCAATCACTGGAATACAATGCTGCCCCTTTTGTCTCCGAAATGGAAGGATAGAACGTCTGCTTGATCCATTCATCCGCGATCTGTCCACTGGTCAGATGATCATTCCATGCCAAACGGCCAAAAGCATACCAGTTTGCCTGAGCAAAATCATGGCCACACCAGTTCGCGTCCAACCCAATATTAGCTACCCCTGCGATCGCCGTATGTTTTTGCGGATAGATGCTTCCGTCGGTACAACGGGCCACCGTACTTCCAACACCCTTTTGATAAGTGTCACTCTGCAAGCATTCCTCCCACATCGTCGACAAAAATACCAGGTGGATGGAATGGCCCAGATACTCTTGGGTGATCTGGAACTCGGGCATGACCGATGTCTTTTGCATGGCGCCAAAAAGGGGACTAAAAGGCTCTCTTGGCTGAAAGTCGACGGGTCCATTCTTCACTTGAATAATCACATTATCCGCAAATTTTCCATCAAGCGGTTTAAACTCCTCGTATGCCTGCTTTGCCCGATCCCGGTCATTAGCACTATATACAAAAGCTCTCCACATCACTACCCCATGATAGGGCTTTAAAGCTTCGGCAAACATATTGGCCCCATCGGCATGGGTACGGCCATATTCCTGCGGGCCGGGCTGACCCTCACTATTCGCTTTTACTACAAATCCTCCGAAGTCCGGGATCAGGCTATATATCTCTTTGACCTTATCTTTCCACCACTTGATCACAGAGGGATCCAACGGATCAGAAGTAGATAGACCGCCCAGTACTTTAGGTGAGGAAAAATTGACAGACAGATAGGTTTTTATCCCATAAGGACGTAATATATCAGCAATCGCTTTAGCCCTATGAAGATAATCTGCCGACAGAATCATAGGCGATGCGTTCACATTATTCAAAGCTGCCCCGTTAATTCCGACCGATGCGTTGGCCCGGGCATATTCCTGCCAAAGATTTTTGTCTTTATCCGTGACTTCGAAAGGATTTTCTTTCCTCCAAAATATTGAATGGCCTGCATATCCACGCTCTACGGTACCGTCTAAATTATCCCAATGATCCAGTATCCTTATCTCGTAGGAGGGATTGCATAGTTCCTCGATAATCGCCTGTCCGGTTTGCTGTCGACGCAACATATCATAGACACCATATAACACACCGACATCTGAGGTAGCTTCTATACTATTCAGGCTAATTCTGAAACCATCTGGTTTGATGGCTTTGTCTTTGATGATGGAAAGCGTCACGGTGGCATTTGGCTGGCCATGCCATCCCTGTTTCAATTCTTGCTTGGCAATTTCCAAGGTAGGTGTACTTTCCTTGCAAATGACATTGACAGCAACATCTGTCTTATTGCGAAGCCAAAGCTCATGCCCGCTTTGCCCATAGGCTTCTCCCAGGACAAAAAGCAACGTGATGCAAAAAATCGCCTTTCTCATGTTTCAATTGATTTATATATTGGTTCAGCATTCAGAGACAAATCTCACATTCAGTGGTTGTTTGTGGTTACCTTCTTGTTTCCGGAGGACCCAAGTAACTGCTTTTTACGCCGCCCAAATCCACCACCAGCTTCTGCAATACCACTGCGGGGCTCACCCGCCAGAACGTTATGGTATGCCTGCCCGGCTTAGAGATATCATGACTGCTTTCTTTGATAATAATATCATTGGCCACCCACCGGCTCCAAGTTCTTGGGTTATCATCCTCTTTATTAATCGAAATCGTTTGGGGCTCCTCCGCATCCACGGAAATTCCATACTTCAACCCCTTATTATGCTGAAAATTTAAGGTAGGGGATAAATAAGCCATAATCTTAATCCGGCCTGTATCATAAATATAGATGTCATAGCTAAGTCGTGGGCTGCTTCCCGATATTTTTGCCGCATGGGCAGTCACAGGAAAACTGGTAATGCCATCCCCCTCGCGACCGATTCCGGGAATAATTTTCCATGTCAACGCACCGGTATTCGACATACGGGTATAATGGCTGGCTTCGATCGACACGTATCCATTTTTCTCATAAAAAACGTTTCCCTTTACCTCTTTGGGGATAAGGCTTTCCGAAGTAGTGTCAGAAGGCAAAACCGGCATACCCTCCTTTTCAGGGTGGTCTTGCGACACATACTTTACCTCCGGCATGCTATTTTTCAAGGGCTGTTGCCAATAGGTATACCCTATATGTGTTTGGTCCATCATATGATTCCATTTTCCGCCGTTGAGCCGATTGTACGCCAAAGAGATCATGGAATCGCAGATATAATATCTTTTTGCTTGCTCCGCGTATTGATTCGCCCTGGGATCATTCATCCGGGAATAATATTGATTCCAGGCCACTGCAGTATAGAGGTTTTGCAAATTGGCACACGCCTTCACTGGATGCAATACCAGCTCAAAATACGCATCCCGATATTGATCGGGTAATGCGGAATCGATCTGCTCGGCGGTTGCCAGTAATGTATTGTAATTGTCTCTTACGCGATCAGATTCATTATAGTGCAACAGACTGTAAGTGTGGGCATCGAGCAATTCGGGTTTTCTTCTGGCGTTATACTGTGAATATTGCTGAATAATTTGACCAATCTCTTTGGCATATTTGTCGCCGAATTGCTCAGCCGCCCACTGTGTATAGTACTGGCTCAGATTATCTTCATTCCATGCTTTCACATTCCATGCATAGTCGAGAAAAAAGGAAATGGGAAATTCCATCGGCTTGAGATCTCCCACATTGGCGATCCAGATTCTTTTTACTCCATAGGCATAAGCCAGATGCATCTGCTCCCACACCCGGGAAATATTATTCGTATTCAACCATTTGTAATTCCTCGGTCCCCCCACGTAGTCGAAATGATAATACATACCAAAGCCGCCTTTTCTGGCGCTGTCTTTTAATAAGGGTAGCCGGCGGACGTTTCCCCAGTTATCATCCGAATACAATAGCGTTACATCATCGGGCACCTTCATGCCCCGATCATAATAGTCCTGCACCTCTTTATACAAAGCCCAATCCTGAGGCGTTTCATCCGGGGGTCTACCGGTGACTTCTGAAATGATCTTCCGCTGATCCCGCACAATCTTTTCCAATAAAGCGATGTTGGTCCCTTCCATCATTGGTTTGTCTCCGTCGCCACGCATCCCTATGGTAACAATAGTTTCCCGATGGTCCATGTTTTCAATTCCCCGTCGCCAAAACGCCCTTAAAATGCTGTCATTAGTCTGATAATCCCATGGCCCTTTGTTCTCATGACGCCATTCCTCCGTGGCTTGGTTCATCGGTTCCTGATGGGATGTTCCCATCACGATGCCATATTTATCAGCCATCACAGGATTCAAGGTGTCATCATTGTTAAAGGCATTACCCCACATAGCCGGCCACAAATAATTGGCTTTTAAACGTAACAAAAGTTCAAATACCTTTTCATAAAACCGATGATTAAAATTTCCGAACTTTTCATGTACCCATCCCGACAATGCAGGTGCCTCATCGTTTAGAAAGATACCGCGATATTTTACAGAAGGTGGACCAAACCGATAGATCCCCTGCTTTACAAATACATTTTTTTTCTTTTTCACAGGCACATCGGCCCACCAATACCAGGGAGATACGCCCATTTGGCGAGACAGGGTAAAAACCCCATAGGCAGTACCCCTGCGGTCACTCCCCACAATAATGAGAGCTCTATCCGTTCCAGGAAACGGATCGTGCACCACCTGTAGCCTATAGGATTCCCATTGATTCGAAAGGCCGCTGGTATCAATTTTACCCTGCGCAGCCAGTTTCCTTATCCACCGGGATTGCTGCAATGATCCGATAATAATGAGATTTTTATCAGATCCCGAAATTTCATGGCGCATCGAGGGAGTCTCCCCGGTGACCATTTTAATATCATGCTGTAGAAAAGAAGCAGCTTTTCTCACCAGAAAGTAATCGCTGTCATCTACGCATATTTCAGCCGCACGATTTTCGGAGACGACGGGGAAAGCGCCCGGAGTCTCTTTTTCTGATATCAGATTTTGGGCACTTGCCGGTATTGATAAAACACTCACTAAAAAACAAGGAAAAATAAGCCACGGAAAGATTCTCCGTTTCAGGTTCGTCCCATAATCTGATGTCTTATATGCCAAATACATTGCTCCCATAGTTATCCAAATTCCCAGATATCGCCGCTTTAAGCCTCCAGAGACAGCAGGGTCGAAACTTCATTGCCGAAAAGTGATTTACGGTCCCTGTATTTATCCGTCCATCTTATAAACCACTTCATATAGGCCTGATCCTGATCGTGTCGTCCGCGAGGCGAGCCAGCCTCTTAGCGTCTCCTTTTCCCGGCATTCAGATCAGGCCACCATACTGCCCAGGCCAACAGACAGAGGCTGCACGTTATGATGGCATATTGCTCTGCTTATCTGTGCTTAAAAAAATTCTGCACGGCGTAATACATCGCCTTAGGCTTATAGTGCTGATCAAATAAAGTGGGGTTATCTTTTCTCTTTTGCGACAATACAATCCAGCTGTCGCCGTCTCCCACATTCCAAAATGTAATACCATACCGTTGTCTGGCGGGTACATACTTAAAATAGGAAGCCAGCACATAAGCACATTTTTCAGCTTGCTTTTGCGCAACTCCGGCAGTAAAAACAAAGTCCGAATCATTGTCAGGATTAGCCTTGATATCCAGTTCAGAAATACGTACCAGCAGGCCGGTCAAAGCTAAGGACTTAAAAGCACTGTCGATCCCTGCATTCGGTGTATTTATGCTGATATGCAACTGCGTCCCTATGCCATCTATCGGGACATGCTGCTGTTTTAGTCTCTGCACGAGCGCAATAACCCCTTGTAATTTTTCCGGGTAGCGTTCCAGGTCATAGTCATTATAAAACAATAATGCACTGGAATCTGCCTCATGGGCATATTGAAAAGCACGGGCGATATAGCCCTGCTTTAAATACCTTCCCCAGTAGAAATAATCTTTACCTGCCTTTCCGCTGGTGCGAAGCTTTCCCTGATTATCTATGGCTTCATTGACTACATCCCAGGCATAGACAACTCCTTTGTACCGGGAGACTGTAGCCTTAATGTAGTGTTGCAGAAAGTTCTCGATGGCCGCCGAGTCTCCGGCCAAAGTGGCTAGATAAGGAGAATTATTTTGATACCAACAGAGCGTGTGCCCATAAATATTCAGGCCTTTGGACCGGCAAAGCTTCACCAGCTCATCAGCTCGGCGATAGTCCAGTTTTCCATCCCGGCGTACAATGGCTCCATTTTTTAAGGCATATTCGAAGGTAACGTGGTCAAATTGCGAGGCTACAATGCCTGCATATACCGGATTGTTTTTCATCGGATAGTATCCGATAGCCACACCAATGGGAAGAGGCGAATACTCCTTCAAAGCAGTCGTGTCTTTCTGGGCATGTGCAGGAAAACAAAAGATGCAGCCAAAACAGAGCATCCACAAAATGACCGTAAAACTCATGATGCCGTACGGACCTATGCGCGAGTGGCGTCTACAGAAATATTCTCGTTGTACGCCTTCAGGGCCAAAGATTCTGAGATTGGTTACCAAGCGTCGAGCCCTATTGTTCAGGCACAGAATTGCCATTGTTGTGATGATAAAAGTTAAGCTCAGAAGAGAGCAGTAACCACCCTCTCCTGCAAGATTTCAAATGAATGTTTTTGCGCACGAGCGCCCCCGCTGCTGCTAATTATATCCAGGATTCTGGTATCCCTCCTTACCGCCTTCTCCGCCGGTTTCCATAGCATCGATCTGCCCCTGGGGAATAGGCCGCAGATACAGGTATTTCTGAATGTTACGCGAGATTGTTTGCGGTGTATGGTCTTCGTAGTTGCTTCCGCCAATTCGATATGACGAAGCTAAATCGGCCCACTTTTGTGTGCGCACCAGGTCAAGCCACCGCTTTCCTTCGCCGTAATATTCGCGGGAACGTTCCTCCAGGATATAATCTATGGTGATGGTAGCCGGGGTCGCTGCAACCATTTCCGCGCTGTGATCCTCTATTTTTTCCTCATTGCCGTTGTTGTCCCAACGCCATTTACCGGCGCGGGCGCGAATGACATTGATCAAATCCCTGGCACTCTTACCCGCCTGTGTCGAGGCTCCCTTCACAGCCGCTTCAGCCGCGATAAAATATAACTCTGAAAACTTGGCAATATTGAACGGGCGGGTACTGGCCGCATTAGGCTGTCCCAGGCCGCCACCATTATCAGTACGATAAGGACCGAGTTTCCATAGTCCCGGATATACGATCCGATTAATTCCCTCGGGGGCAATGACAAAATCGGATCGTCCGGCTACTTCGGCCGCACCTACGTTGCTCTTTCCCTGCCCTGAGGGATAGCTAAGCGGTACCGGAGGATTCTGGTCCAGAAAAGTCAGTACTGCATCTCCGTCGTTAATGGGCATAAAGTTGGCATTGTATACTGGAGCAGAGGTTCCCGATGCATTCAGGTTGGCCCGATAGACTGTAGTGAAAGTCCCATCATACCTCGAATCGTCGGTCTTGTCCGCAAAGGTATTCTCAATGGCCTCTATCGTGGGGCACATACGCACCCAGGGACGGCCCAGATGCTGCTCCGCCTCGCGCTGCACAGAATTCACGGGTGTCCATTCGCTGGGGGAACTGCTGCTTGTCATCACCGTATAATTCCAGGTCATCATCCATCCGGCGAAATTATCCTGGCCACCCCCGCTGCCATAGGTAAGGCTGGCTCCGTTATAGTATTCACTTGTTTCGGTATGATCGGCATACAACAATATTTCCTTATTGCGATCACCGGGTGCCCAATTCACATCGTAATAGGTCGGTTGTAATCCAAAGGGGCCCGGATTGTCAATAGCCATGGTAGCGACATCATAGGCTTGTTGAAAATACCAGGAGGCGTCGTGGCCATCAGGATCTGTCCGATCTGTTTGCGGATACGTAGGAATGTCATTGGGATTTTGTAACCACCATGCATAGGTGAGGTATGCCTTTGCCAGGTACAGCCGCGCAAGCGTTTTCGTGGCGCCCCCTGTCACTCTGGCATTATCCGGTAAGTCCTCTACTGCAGCCAATAAGTCGGGGAAAATCGCCTTGCTATAGACTTCCGGTACTGTATTGCGCACCGAAAGCCTGATCGGATTCGTGTTAAACTTCAGTTCACCGGTACCCATATCCAGCGGTACTCCGCCAAAAGTCTGCACCAACTGGAAATAATAAAAAGCCCGAAAGAACCGGGCTTCGGCAATCAGGGCATCCGACACACCCGTTAAAGAGCCATTTTCAATAATTCCGTTAGCCGTATTGATCGCAGGAAATCCATTATTCCACAGCACGTCGGACCGGCTCGAGGTAGAGGTAATATCTCCCTGGCCGGAAAGGTCCATGACTTTAAAATTTTGATCTGCGCTTTGCGCATAGGTCACCTCATCGGTGCCGGTTTCCCCGGTATTATAGTAATAGGCATTACCATAAATATATCGCAAGTTGGCGTACAGAGCCGTCACGCCGCCCACGACTCCTTTTTCGGTTTTAAAGAAATCAGGTGTATATATGCTGCGTGGCTGTTCCTCCAAAATTTTTGAGCAACCTGCCAGAAACAAGGTTGTCATCACCATTCCTAATAAGAGTCTGATATGTATCCGTTTCATAATTTCCTTTTTTAGAAGGTCAAATTAATGCCAACCAGATAATTGCGTGTGGCAGGCGAGTTTGTACCTAAAGTCAGCAGACGGTGCTTATATGCGCTGGTAACCGCTGCATTTTGATCTCCATATGAGTTTGTCTCGGGATCCAATCCCGTTTCTTTATGGAATGGAGAAAAGGCCACAAAAGGATTCTGTGCGGTCACATAAATCCGGAACTCCTCAATGCCCGCATCTTTGATCCAGCTTTGATTAAAACTGTAGCCTAGTGAAATCGTCCTAATTTTCAAATATGACGCATCAAAATACCCCAGGGTAGATCCATACTTAGGATTATCCCCATCGGCAATTCCACCGGGCTTCGGATACTTGGCACCGGTGTTTTCTGGTGTCCAGTAATCTACTTTAACATTGTTTCGGCGTCCGCTTAACAGGTTAAGGTAACCACTCGCCGAATAAAGAGTACTGATCAATATGCCTCCGCTCTTAAAGACACCCACTGCACTCAAGTCAAAACCCTTATAGCTGACCCGGGTATTGAATCCTCCTTCGAAGTCAGGCTCTACACTCATGATCTGCCGGTCGTCCGGACCGATCGCTCTGGTGGGCTTGCCGTCGTCTCCGTCGCCTCCTGTGTACTTCACCTTGATCATTCCCACATTTCCACCAGGCTCCAATATATCCAGATTGGGGTCGTCTTCCTGCCAGATGCCTATTCTCTGATAATCATAGATCACGTCAATCGGATGGCCTATAAACCACCAATTGGCTTCATCCCTGTCCTGACCCGAAGAAAGCCTTACCAATTTATTGCGGTTGCCGTAGATATTGATGCCGGCTTCCCATGTCCAGCCATTACGATCTCTCAGGATCGTGCCATTCAGCGACAATTCCAAGCCGTTGTTTTGGGTTTCACCTATATTTCCGGTATAGCTATTCACACCCGATGTAGGCGGTAAATTCACATTGAGCAGAATGTCTTTAGTCTTCGTCCTATAGTATTCTATGGTACCGGTCAGCCGGTTGTCCAGCAGGGAAAAATCTAACCCGTAATTCCAGGTTTTAGAATACTCCCAACCCAGATTAGGATTGGGAAGCGTGGACACATAATAACCCGTCTCGTAATCGTCATCTCCGAAATTATACGGCCGGGTACTTAAGCGGCCCAGCGTAGCGTAAGGAGCAATTGCCTGATTGGATGTTTGCCCAAAGCCCACTCGCAACTTCAGCAGGTTTATCGCGGGAATGTGACTCATAAAAGATTCATTACCGATATTCCACCCCGCAGATACCGCAGGATAAGTATGCCACTGGTGGCCCCGCGCAAGCCTGGAAGAAGCATCTGAGCGCACCGTAGCGGTCACCATATAGCGGTCATTATAGGAATACATCACACGACCCATCCAGGATATCAGTCCGCTTACCTGGTAGTCCTGATTGCTGGGATCCACAGTAATTTCCCCGGCAGCCTGGCCTAAATTATAAAACTGAAAATCATCAGAAGGGATGTCCTTGGCCGCAATCTCCGAACGGTTATATCTGGACTGTTCTGTGGAGTAGAGTGCTACGACATTCAGCCGGTGTTTGTTATTAAAGGTGCGGTCATAGGTGAGCAGATTTTCAATGACCCAATCCGTAGTAAGCGTATTGCTGATGGAGGCAGTAGAAGGAGTGGTCGCTGTGCTGCTGTTTATTCCTTCGGCTGTGTAGTTGCCTCCATTGGTGGTGCGGAAATTCAAACCCAGGTTAACCCGGTATTTCAGCCCTTCCACCCATGGGATCTTCACCTCTCCGAACAGATTATTGTATGACCCGTATGCCTTTGTCTGGCTTAGCCATTTATCCTTCAAGCTGTCCACAATATCCTTAGAATAGACCCATTGCTCGTCCAGAGCCATCTTTACAGTCCGCTTCCAGGAACCATCGGCGTTATAAGGACTGGCCAGCGGCGACATGCTCAATATTCCATACAACCCCACTTGCGTACCCTGGGTTATGCTGTAATTATTATTTGTGGTGAACCCGACATGAAAATATTTGCCGACTTCCTGGTCCACCGAGCCATGCAGCGAAAACCGATTGTATTGCTGTGTGGGGACCACAGCTTCATCATGATAGTAACCCACTCCAAAATTGTAACTTCCTTTTTCGGAGCCGGCAGAGACATTCAGATTATGACTGGTGACAATACCGGTCCTGTAAAACAGGTCCTGCCAATCCGTATTGACGTCATCTGATTCATCTACCCCATTAGTATATTTACCAGCTGCTTTGCGGAGTGCGGAAAACTGCGGCCCATTCATCATCGGATATTTAGCGAATATCCGCTTCATTCCTACATAGCTATTGTAGCTTATCCTGGCCTTCTGGCCTTTTCCTCCTTTGATCGTGGTCACCAGTATCACGCCATTGGCTCCTCTTGAGCCGTAGATCGCCGTCGCGGAAGCATCTTTCAGAATATCGATGCTCTGAATATTATTCGGGTCGATATCGGTGATGGATCCGGCGAAAGGGATTCCGTCCAGTACCACCAGGGGATCGTTACTGGCATTTAATGAACGTGTTCCGCGAATACGGATTTGCATGGTGGAGCCGGGTTGGGACGAAGTCGGCGACATCTCTACGCCAGGCAAGCGCCCCTGAAGGGCATCAGCCACATTGGAGGAGGGTACCTCACGCATCGCGTCTCCACTGATTGAGGCGACGGAACCCGTCACCGCTTCTTTTCTTTGTGTTCCATATCCTACCACGACCAGTTGGTTCAGGACGCTGGTCGACAACGACAATTCAATATGTAAAGTCTGGTCCTGCGTTCCCAACTGCACGGTTTGTGTCTGATAACCGATAAAAGAGATCGTGAGGCTGCCGCTAGCCGGTGCCTCTAAAGAAAAGCGGCCTGCCGCGTCCGTAGTGGTGCCTGTAGAAGTACCATCTACATGTACCGTCACCCCAGGCATAGGATCATTCTGTGCATTCACGACCGTTCCGGTGATGTGTATCTGCTCAGGCAAAAAGCTCCTCACCGGAGAACTCATGGCGAAAGCCGGGGCTTGAAACGCCAGCAAGGCGCCTGTAACAACAAGAACAGAAATCATCAGCCATTGCCGCGGCGCTCGGCAATGGCGCATCATAGTAGATGCCGATTGGAAGGTAAATTTACTTTTCATCTTTATGGGCAGTTTATGTGATCAAAAAACGATAGGACAGATAGGTACAACACCACGGAGTTCATCCCGCCGAGTATAAAACAGGCCATTACATTGTTAGTGGATACCGTCAGTAAAAATGAACAGCAGCAGACATCATCAGGCACCGCAGTATAGACTGTCAAGCGATTTGTTGTGGCTACGGTGCATGCTGGCCACCTTTCCCCTCATCATAGTCTCCCTCGGGCGAATCCACGGGGCATGATCGTGAATATCATGCTAATGGTATATACCACAAGAGCAGTCGCGTGAATGCTGAGCGATCAGGTCAGGAACGATCATCAAGGGTAAGAAGTGGTAGAAAAAGCCATATCTTTGTAATGACGGTTTATAAAATACCCCCGTGCATTCGCATTCGAGGATGTTCATGTAAGCCATTTTGCGGGAATGCTGGAACATTCCCGCTTTCTTTTAGCTGCTGTCTAGCCTTGGGGATAATTTCATAGCGGGTGGTTTAACAGGGCCAATACTTGGGATAGAATACCCCGATACATTTGCATCCGAAACCAGTGGATATCTCACCCGGCAGACGACACGGCTTTATTATTCTATCAGACTGCAAATACCCCTCATTCCCGGTGCACAATGTCTGCTCAAAGGAGTGTATCAACCCCACATTTAGCTGGCTTACCTCAGAATATTTACCAAAGGGACGATACTCATGGCCGGCAATGCAGTATAAATGTACAAAGAAATTTTTAAAATGCAATCGATTGCATAACTTTTATTTTCTTTAACATTTATTTAACAATTTACTTAGCGGTTTAAAACTTCCCCTGTAAGGCAGATTTACCCAAAAAAGTTCCCTAATATAGGTATATATAGCTGGGACGATAGATCAAATAAGTTTATTATTTTTGAGAGGATGCTTCCTGTGTGATCATCCAAATAACAATACCTTTGCTTATAATAAACCGATTTCATGACAAACAGCAAAGAGGCCACGATTTACGACATTGCCCGTAAACTGAATGTCTCTCCCGCCACGGTAAGCCGTAGCCTCAACAATCATCCAGCGGTGAGCAAAAAGACCCGCAAAAAAATAGAGGAAACGGCCAGGGCCATGGGCTATCGATCAAACCTTTTTGCCAGCAATCTCCGAAAGCAACGTACCCATACCCTTGGGGTCATTGTACCCAAACTGGACAGTACCTTTGTGTCGTCTGTGGTTGCCGGAATAGAAAAGGTGGCTAACAAGGCGGGATATAATCTCATTATTTCGCAGTCCCAGGAAAGCGAAAAAAAAGAAATTGCCAATGCATCCACCATGTTTAACAGCCGCGTGGATGGGTTGATTGTATCACTGGCCTTTGACACGCAAGGGCTGGCTCACTTTAAGCCATTCTTTAATAAAAACATTCCGGTGATTTTCTTTGACCGCGTCAGCTATGACCAGGCCGCGGCAAATGTGGTCATCGATAACTTTAAAGCAGGATATGACGCGACTGCTCATCTGATCAGTCAAGGGTGCAAAAGAATTGCACACATTACAGGCAATCTCTCAAGAAACGTGTATGCAGACCGCCTGAAAGGATACCAGGCCGCCTTGAAGGAACACGACATTCCTTTTCACGAAAACGAATTGATCATTAATAACCTGGACGAAAAAAGTGCTTTGGAAGCCGCAAAGCAGTTGTTGTCGATGAATCCGCTGCCGGATGGCATTTTCATTACCAACGATAATTGTGCAGCCATTTGCCTGGAAGCCCTTAAAGAAGCAGGTTACAGTATCCCGGAGGATGTCGCTATCGTGGGATTTAATAATGACCTCATCACCCGAGTCATAGAGCCTAACATTTCTACCATCAATTATCCGGGTCAGGAAATGGGCGAGATAGTCGCACATCACATGGTCAATCATCTGGAAAACATCGCGCCGCTTACAGCAACCAATACCATAATCGTCCGCTCCGAGCTCATCGTTCGTGGATCGTCCCTAAGGATAAAACCGGAGGAAGCCTGACCGGATGGTCCAAATGGTTTCAGTGGCGTCATGGCTCTTATCCCCCTTCGTATCTCTGTACCATTTAAAGCAGGGGGAAAAAGAGGGAATGAAGTAAATTGATTACTTTCACACCCATATCAAGATCATTCAAAAATAAAATCATACTGTCATGTCTGATAAGCGTTTCGTCCACGTGGTCAATTTCTGGCTTAAAAAAGACCTTACCGAAGCACAACGCCAGCAGTTCGCCGAAGGTGTCCGCGCATTGGAAGCCATAAAAACCTTAGAGTTCTTTCATGTAGGCACGCCAGCCAGTACAGACCGCCCGGTCATTGACCGAAGTTACGATTATTGTTTGCTCTGCATATTTAAATCCAAAGCGGACCACGATGCTTACCAGGTGGATCCGATTCATGACCACTTCCGGGAAACCTGCGGACCCTTATCGCAAAAGACGCTTATCTACGATTCCGAAGCCATTTAGCGCAGCGCGCGGTTAAGGGTAAGACATGGGCTTTAGGAGATTCTTCACCATATCTTCGGCCATGAGAGGCAGATCAAATTCATGCTTCCAGTGCCAGTCTTGGCGCGCCAGGCTATCATCGATATTTCTAGGCCAGCTTTCTGCAATCTCCTGCCGGAAGTCCGGCGCGTATTCGACCCGGAAGTCAGGAATGAATTTTTGAATTTCGGCGGCTACCTCAGCAGGAGAGAAACTTACCGCGGCAAGATTATAAGAGGTATGTAAAGAGATGTTTTGGGCATCTGCTTCCATGAGTTCGATAGTAGCCCGGATGGCATCAGGCATGTACATCATGGGCAACAAAGTATTTGCATCGATGTAGCTGCGGTAATGTCCGTATTCAATCGCGTCCTGAAACATTTCAATCGCATAGTCGGTAGTCCCTCCTCCCGGAGAAGATTTATAGCTGATCAGGCCCGGATATCGCAAGCTGCGAATGTCTACCCCGTAATGCCTGAAATAGTACTCACACCAACGTTCGCCTGCGAACTTACTGATGCCATAGACCGTGGCGGGTTCGATGATGGTATGCTGGGGAGTATCCTCCTTAGGCGAATTGGGCCCAAAAACCGCAATTGAGCTCGGCCAATATACCTTATGCAGGGTTTCCTCTTTAGCAATTTCCAATACATTGAGCAAGCTTTGCATATTGATGTGCCAGGCCAAGCCGGGATTCTTTTCACCGGTGGCCGAAAGGATCGCTGCCAACAAATAGATCTGGGTAATCCCATGGCGAATAACCAGCACGTGCAACATTTCCTTATTCATGACGTCCAGAGATACATAGGGCCCCGTACCCTGAAGCAGGGCATGCTCGTTGCGAAGATCCGAAGCGATTACGTTGTGGGCATCATACATACTTCGCAAGGCCAGCGTAAGTTCCACCCCGATCTGCCCGCAGGCCCCGATCACCAGAATGCGTTCTTTACGGCTCATAACCAATGAATTTAGTCTACAAATGTAAAAAGGTTTCCCAAGGCACATATCGCGCAAAAGATGGTAAATTTTACCCCCTCTTCCACATCAAACAAAAATTTCATTAATTTGCGGGGTAATACCAGCGGAAGTAGCTCAGTTGGTAGAGCATCAGCTTCCCAAGCTGAGGGTCGCGAGTTCGAGTCTCGTTTTCCGCTCAAGGCCGAAACACGCAGCAGCGCGTTTCTTGTTTTGCCTCTTCCCTATTTGCAGCTTTACCTGGTCGCCGTTAAAAATAATTCACTAAGCAATCGTGAAGTGCAAAAATCAGCCAAGATGAGGGTCCCGAGTGCAGGTCCCGTTTTCCGCGCTAATGTAAGCCGGGACTGATACTGATTTTTATTCCTCGTTGGGTCCGGCCGGAACAGGATTTCTCCCATAGGGAACCTTCTGACTATTTCATCGCATCAAACTGGATAAATTAATCGCCCTCTGCCATGCTCTGACTTAGCAGAACGGCCATTCCCGAAAAAAAAACCGGTACAGGACAAATCCTGAACCCGTGGCATTACAAGGTCGACCGGGCTTTTCCTACATTTCCTCAATTGCCCCTCCTTCCTTAACTTTACCCGTCTAAAGACCACAATATGTTCCCAAAAGTCAACCCAACCTCCACAATCGCCTGGAAACAGCTTAAAGAACACGCAGACTGGATGAGCGGCGCTTATATGCGAAAGTTGTTCTCTCTTGATCCGGAACGCTTTCAAAAATTCTCACTCCGATTCGAGGACATTCTTTTCGATTACTCCAAAAACATCATTACGGAGGAGACCATAGAGATCCTGATTAACCTTGCCAAAGAATGCAGGGTCAAAGAGGCCATCGAGGCCATGTTTAACGGCGAGCATATTAATGAGACCGAAGACCGGGCCGTGCTTCACATAGCCCTGCGTAATGTTAGCAACGCTCCCATCGAAGACGCAGGCAAGAACGTCATGCCGGAGGTCAATAGGGTGTTAGAAAAAATGAAAGTCTTTTCTGAAAAGGTTCACTCGGGCGCCTGGACCGGATATACCGGTAAAAAAATCCGGTATATCGTCAATATTGGCATCGGCGGATCCGATCTCGGACCGGTAATGGTTACCGAAGCACTTAAGCATTATTGGAAAGAAGGGATACAGCCTTATTTCGTATCCAATGTAGACGGCACCCATATTGCTGAAACACTCAAGAAGGTTACACCGGAGGAGACTTTGTTTCTAATTGCTTCCAAAACCTTTACTACGCAGGAAACCATGACCAACGCTCATACAGCACGCAACTGGTTTCTCCAATCGGCACATGACGAAATACACATAAAGAAACATTTTGTAGCGCTTAGTACCAATGAAAAAGACGTATCCGCCTTTGGAATTGACCCCGATAACATGTTTGAGTTCTGGGATTGGGTAGGCGGCCGTTATTCCTTATGGTCCGCTATCGGTTTGAGTATAGTGCTGAGTATCGGATACGACCATTTTCATCAATTGCTTTCAGGGGCCCATGCGGTGGATAATCATTTCAGGAATACTGAATTCGAAAAAAATATTCCCGTGATTATGGCTCTAGTGGGTTTGTGGTATGGCAATTTTTTCGATGCGCAGACGGAAGCCATTCTACCTTATGACCAATACATGCACCGCTTTGCCGCTTATTTTCAACAAGGCAACATGGAAAGTAACGGAAAATATGTTGATCGGAACGGAGAGCCGGTGACCTATCAGACCGGGCCGATCGTCTGGGGAGAGCCGGGCACAAACGGGCAACATGCCTTTTATCAGCTAATCCATCAGGGTACCAAGATGATCCCTTGTGACTTCATTGCCCCGGCGATCAGTCACAATCCGGTGGGAGATCATCACCCCAAGCTGCTTTCCAATTTTTTTGCACAAACCGAAGCGCTGATGAACGGAAAATCAGAGGAAGAGGTACGGGAAGAACTCGAGAAAAGCGGCAAATCGCCGGAGGAAATCGAAAAACTGTTGCCATTCAAGGTCTTTACGGGAAATAAGCCTACCAATTCATTCTTGCTGAAGGAAATCACCCCTTATTCGCTGGGTAGTCTCATTGCGCTGTACGAACATAAGATCTTCGTCCAGGGGGTCATCTGGAACATCTATAGTTTTGATCAATGGGGCGTGGAACTCGGCAAACAGCTGGCAAAAAATATCCTGCCGGAACTGGAAAACGACGACGTGGTAGTCTCCCACGACGCCTCCACCAACGGGCTGATCAACACCTATAAAAAAATGCGATAATCGGATCTTCTCACCTGAAACCTTTGCCTCAGGGCTCTTCGACGTGCGGGCGGTCTTTGGGTCCGCTAAATTTGTCCTAAATATGCCCGTTTCGGTTCGCTGCCATTCTGTCATTTAGTGAGATTTTCATTAACTTTGCCTGGCTTGAATCAAGGAAATTATGTTGCAAACAGAGGCTCACGTCAAGGTGATTGATGAACAAAGGCAGGGACAGCCCTACGCTTCCCGGGAGATGGACGCACCGGCGGCAGGAAAGAAATTCTATATCGAAAGTTATGGCTGCCAGATGAACTTTAATGACAGTGAGATTGTGGCCTCCATACTCCAGAAGGAAGGCTATGGCGCTACCCGCAATTACGAAGACGCAGATCTGGTACTGATCAATACTTGTTCTATCCGGGAAAAGGCGGAACAAACGGTCCGTAATCGCCTGAATGCCTTTAATCAGGTCAAAAAAAACCACCCGGGCATGCTGGTTGGCGTGCTGGGCTGCATGGCAGAACGCCTGAAATCCAAACTTCTTGAGGAAGAAAAACTGGTAGACCTGGTGGTCGGACCCGATGCGTATCGTACCTTGCCCGGCCTGATCGACGAAGCCGATGGCGGCCAGAAAGCTGTCAACGTATTGCTAAGCCGGGAAGAAACCTATGCAGATATCAGCCCGGTACGGCTTAACAGTAACGGGGTGACTGCTTTCGTATCCATCATGCGCGGGTGCAACAACATGTGTACCTTCTGTGTGGTTCCCTTCACCCGGGGCAGGGAGCGGAGCCGGGATCCGGAGTCCATCGTCCAGGAATGCCGGGATCTGGTCAGCAGGGGATATCGGGAAGCCACCTTGCTCGGGCAAAATGTGGATTCCTATCAGTGGGTAGATCCCCGCACCGGGGCTACTGTGTCATTTGCCATGCTGCTGGAACGGGTAGCCCAAATTAGCCCGGCACTGCGGGTTCGGTTCAGTACGTCGCATCCTAAAGACATCACCGATGAGGTGCTCCACACGATGGCCCGGTATGAGAATATCTGCAAATACATTCATCTGCCGGTCCAGAGCGGAAGCACTGAAATCCTGCAGCGGATGAACCGGACCTATACCCGGGAGTGGTATCTGGGGAAAATCCGCCGGATCCGGGAGATCATGCCGGATTGCGCCATTTCCACGGACATTATTACGGGCTTTTGTACCGAAACGGAAGCCGATCATGCACAGACGTTGAGCCTGATGGACCAGGTACAATATGATTTGGCTTACATGTTTATGTATTCAGAACGCCCCGGCACGCTTGCCGCACGGCGGTACGCCGATGACGTAGAAGACGCAGTGAAGAAACGAAGACTTTCTGAGATCGTAGCCCTTCAGCAAAAGCACCAGGCAATCAACATGCAAAAAGATGTAGGCAAGGCCTTCACGGTATTGATTGAAGGAGACTCCAAGCGGGACGCCAACCAATGGTGCGGACGCAACGATCAGAATAAGATGGTAGTATTTCCGAAACAGGGTCAGTGGAAGAAGGGGGATTATGTGCAGGTTGTCATCGAACGGTGTACCTCGGCTACCCTGATCGGAAAAGCCATAGCTCCCGTCGACATGGCAAGCAGGATGGCGTGCTAAAACAGCCAGTGATCACCAACACAGGTAAAAGCCGGCTTTCCCGGTTTGTTAACTGACCATTACGCCAATAACATGAGTGACATTCAAAGCATAAAGAATCGATTTGGAATTATAGGCAATTCACCAGAATTGAACTATGCCCTTAAGGTAGCGATGCAAGTGGCCGCTACCGACCTCACCGTGCTTATTATGGGAGAAAGCGGAGTCGGGAAAGAAGCATTTTCCCAGATTATACACTCCTTAAGCGCCCGCAAGCATAATCCTTTTATCGCGGTTAACTGCGGTGCCATCCCTGAAGGCACGATAGACTCCGAATTGTTTGGCCATGAGAAAGGCTCCTTCACAGGAGCGGTGGATCATCGTAAAGGCTACTTTGAGACAGTCAACGGCGGTACTATCTTTCTGGATGAAATCGGGGAAATGCCGATGGGAACCCAGGCCCGCCTGTTGCGGGTCCTTGAGACAGGAGAATATATACGAGTAGGCTCATCTAAAGTGCAGAAGACCGACGTCCGGATTGTGGCCGCGTCGAACAAGAATCTGCTGGAACTCACCCAGGCCGGTAAATTCCGCGAGGACCTCTATTATCGACTCAATACAGTCCCGATTCGGGTACCGGCCCTTCGGGAACGAAAAGATGACATCCCCCTTCTATTTAAAAAGTTTGCCGTGGATTTTGCCGAGCGCTACAAGGTAGGACCTGTCCAGTTATCTGAACCTGCCCGGGAAATGTTAGTGAATTATCCATGGCCGGGAAACATCCGAGAGCTGAAAAACATGGCTGAGCAAATCTCCGTGTTAAGCAAAGACAAAACGGTGGAGGCCGATGAATTGCGGCATTTTCTTCCCGACCAAAATAAAATGCTTCCTGTACTGGCCCATACCCCAGGAGCCAACACGGGAGAATTTGCGTCCGAACGGGATCTTCTCTATAAGCTATTCTTCGACATGAAAAAGGATGTCACTGAACTGAAGAAAATGTTTTTCGAGATCCTGCGGAATCCACAATTGGCCGGAGAAGTGGCCTATCAACATGGATTCACCAATGAACGTACCGACAAATACGCGTATTCCGGAGAGAACATCTCCTATCCCGCCCATCGTTCCCCGCAAGAACAAGCGGTGCTGGCTTCTCCGGGTAAGCCGATCATCCTCCCCGAGCAGGATAAAATATACCAGCACGAAGAGATAGAAGATAGTCTGTCAATTGCCGACAAGGAAAAAGAGCTGATTATCAAAGCACTGAAAAAGCACCGGAGCAAACGCAAAGATGCGGCGATGGATCTGGGCATTTCGGAAAGAACCTTGTACCGGAAATTAAAAGAATATAGTATCAACGAATAATCACTGCATGTGCCCTTCAGAATCTAAAGAGAAAACTCTTCCAAGACCGCCTACGGGACAAAGGATCGCCAGGCGCCATGTGCTTAGGCCCCAGTGTCTCATATGGCTTTTTCTGGCCGGATGGATCGGACTGTTCTCCTCCTGCGGGGTATACAGTTTCACGGGAGCAAGCATTGATCCGGGCGCGAAGACCGTCAACGTACATGTCATCGAAAACAAGGCACCTTACAACAACCCGACCCTGAGCCAGAAATTGACCAATGGCCTTAAAGATAAGATCACCTCACAGGCCGGGCTGGCCCAGGTAAATTCGGACGAAGCGGATTATATCTTTACCGGCGCCATTACCGGATACTCCACCTCCACGGTGGCGGCCACTAATGTGGAGCAAGCGGCTACAGCGAGGTTAACGGTTACGGTGACCATAGACTTCAAATCCAAATTAAATCCGAAGAGTGATTTTAATCAATCGTTTTCCCGGTCCGCAGACTTTGATGCCCACCAGGCATTGAACGCGGTACAGGATAACCTTGTGGAAGAAATTAACAAGCAGCTGATCGATGACATCTTCAACCGAGCTTTTGTCAACTGGTAAGTAACCCGCGCCCATATGATGAATCATACCGCACTGATCCAGCAGCTTTTTGGCAAACCCTCTCTCATCGAGGTAAGTCCCGAGCAATTGGAGGACCTGTTATCCCAATATCCGTATTTTGCCCCGTTGCATTGGCTAAATGCCCTCAAGAAATCAGACACTACGCTCAACCAGCCTGCTGTCCATCAGGCGGCGGCATACGCCTATCATCCTTTTCGTTTGCGCAGCTACTTCTTCCCCGACCAAGTAGCACAAGACAGTGGTCAGGAACAAAATCTCCTGGCTCCCGAAGTACCCCCTGCCCAAGACGTCTCGAAAGAGGGAGGTGAGAATTCAGAAAAAATTGAATATCAATCTGATAACACCACTTCTGGATCGGAAAAAGCGCAGCCGGCGCCTCTGATTCAGCCCTTGTTCACCCAGGACTATTTTGCTTATACCGGAACCCGGATCCCCGAGCACATAGCCATGGATAAGCCCCCTACCCTGGAGCAACTTCATAGCTTTACCGACTGGCTGCGCACCCTAAATCGTCCCCAGGGCGCGCTCGATCCCGATCTGGGTGAAGACCCGGCATCACTGGCTGCCCACACAGAAAACGAGGATTCTCATTTGAAAAAGACCGCTGAAGATTCCGTGCGGCCGTCCGAAGAAGTATTGACTGAGGCCATGGCTGAAGTCCGCCTCCGCATGGGCCAGCGGGACAAAGCCATAGAAATCTATGAAAAATTAAGTTTGTCTAATCCTGAAAAAAGCAGTTATTTTGCACAAAAGATCCAGGATCTAAAAAACCGTTAAAATGCTGATATTCTTTGCAGTATTGATTTTGCTGGCGAGTGTGGTTCTTGCGTTGTTTGTGCTGGTGCAAAATCCAAAGGGTGGAGGACTATCCGGCACCTTTGGTGGATTCAGTAACCAGACCATGGGGGTAAGGCAGACTACGGATTTTTTGGAAAAAGGTACCTGGGTGTTGATCATTATCATTGCGGGTCTCTGTATGTTCTCCTCATTTTTTATTCCTAAGCCGGCCACCACGGCGCAACCGGGATCCACCAATCAAAATATTAACTTGCCGACCCCGCCACCGGCCGCTCAGTATCCGACCAACAATGCGGCTCCTGGCCAATCGCAGCCGTCGGCCCCCGAAGCCTTGCCTCCGCCACAGCCGGCTAAATAATTTTTGTTGCTTCTCTTCCCGTCCCTTTATTCGGACGGGTTTTTTACGTCCGCCGGGGCGAGAAAATGATGGTAATTGGTATTTTTGCCGCCCATGGTGACACAAAAAGGGAAGAAAAAGATCAAAAAGCGATTTTCCGGCAGGACCTGGAAGTGGGGCCTTTTCTGTATCCTGAGTGCCTGCCTGGCTGTGGCCATCTTCTTCGGCTATCGCCTGTTTGGTCCAAATACGCGACCTTTCCACGACCATAAGTTTTTCTACATCCATACGGGTTCCTCTTATGGACAAGTCATCGAGGCACTGAAAACTCAAGGAATTGTAAAAAATATCCGTAGTTTGGAATGGGTCGCTGAAAGATTGCATTATCCGGAGCACGTCCATGCCGGCAAATACAAAATCACACCCGGCATGAATAATCTGGCCCTGATACGACTGCTTCGTTCAGGCAAACAGACGCCAGTCAAAGTAGTCCTTAACAAGCTAAGGACAAAATCCGATCTTGCCGGTTTTATCTCCCAAAAACTGGAACCGGATTCCCTGACCTTGATGGCGCTGTTGCAGGATAATACCTATCTCCGGCAATATGGCCTGGATACCAATACGGCCATGTGTGCCATCATTCCGAATACCTATGAATTCTTTTGGAACACCTCAGCTGAGGACTTTTTTGCCCGAATGATTAAAGAAAAGGATCGGTTCTGGACAGACAAACGGGAAGAAAAAGCCTCAGCCATTGGGCTTACGCCCCAGCAGGTTTATATTATGGCTTCCATTGTAGAAGAAGAAACCAATAAGCGTACGGACAAGCCTCTGATCGCGAGCGTATACCTGAACCGGTTAAGAACCGGCATGCGACTTGCGGCAGATCCAACGGCCCGGTTTGCCGCCGGCGACTTTACCCTGCGGCGCATTACCGGTAAACAGACTATGATTGCATCTCCTTATAATACGTACCGGCAGCCTGGGCTGCCTCCGGGTCCCATTTGCACCCCATCGATTCAAACCATCGATGCGGTACTCTCCGCTCCTCAAACAGATTATTTCTATTTTTGTGCAAAAGCCGATTTCTCCGGATACAACGTATATGCCACCAGTTATCGCGAGCATCTCAGAAATGCACGAGCTTACCAAAGAGCCCTGGACTCACTGCATATCAATTAACCCTTAAAAGCTTTTCTTATGACAACACTCAAGCCGGCAATTTCAGGAGCGCTAGCAGTATCTATGTCTCTGCTGCCAACCACATCCCGGAAATCATGAAGAAATTGATCCGGTTCCTGAGAAATTTGCCGTTCGTCCAGGGGATAATACGGCGTAGCAAAAGCATGATCCTTCCCGGATTCGAGGGCATTCCGCTCTACGATGTCATGTCTTTCTTTTTCAAGGAAGTGCAGAAAGGTCAGCTCAACGATCGGGCTGCGGCGATTACTTTCTTCTTCCTGCTTGCGCTGCCGCCGACTTGCATATTTCTGTTTACCTTACTTCCTTATATTCCTCTCGAGAATATCGAAAACACCCTCTATATGCTGGTGCGCGATATTGCTCCCAATCAAAATACTTACCGGATCGTACGAGGGATCATTTACGACTTTCTGCACACGCAAAGGACTGGACTCCTTTCCTTTTCCTTTCTGCTCGCAATTTTCTATTCTTCCAGTGCAGTACTGGGCATTCTCCGCTCATTCAATAAAGACCATCCAGTATTTAGAAAGCGAAAATTCCTTCAGCAACGGTGGGCTGCCATCAAGCTGAACTGCTTGCTGATCTTGTTGCTAATTGTCTCGGTCTGTATCATGGTAGCACAAAGCTCTCTTTTCAACAATTTGTTGCATACGCTCCACATCACCGACGATACAGTCCGATTCTTCATCGGACTACTCCGATGGTTTATAATCATATTGCTGTTTTTCTCGATTATCTCCCTGATATACACCCTCGGCCCGGCAACCTGGAAGCGGTGGAAATTTATTTCAGCCGGATCCACCATGGCCACTTTTCTGATGATCCTTACTACACTGGGATTCTCCTACTATGTGAATCACTTCAGCAGCTATAACCGCATCTACGGATCGATCGGTTCAATCATCGTATTGATGGTGTGGCTCTATCTGAACTCCTTTGTCCTGCTGATCGGATTTGAGCTTAACGCCAGTATCGAGATGATCAGACAAGAAGCTAACGCCCGCAAGGAAGAGGTTCGGGATGAAGATGAAATCAAGGGATTTTCCTAATCCTACACAAAAAGCACGCGGCAAACCACGGCTTATTGGATATTTGTCTTTTGGATCTTACCCAGAATTTGATGTGCCACTTCCATAGCCTGGAAGGCATCGTAAGCAGTCACCGCGACGGAGGTATTGCCCTGGATGCTTTCCTTGAAAGCCTCCAGTTCCATCCTTATCGCATTAGTTTCTTTCACCGGAGGGTTGGCGATTGCAATGGTCTTTTTCCCGGTATTGGTATCTATCTCAAAAGAAAATAACCCCTCTTCCCCCGTAGGAGCCTTCAACTTGATGACCTCCGCCTTCTTATCCAGAAAATCAATCCCGATATAGGCGTCCTTTTGGAATAACCGCATCTTTCGCATCTTTTTCAATGAAATCCGGCTGGAGGTAAGGTTGGCGACGCATCCATTATGGAACTCGATACGCACGTTGGAAATATCCGGTGTGTCGCTCATCACGGCTACCCCGCTGGCCGATATTCTGCTTACTGTCGAATCCACAATGTGAAGGATAATATCGATATCATGGATCATCAAATCGAGAATCACGCTCACATCAGTCCCCCGGGGATTAAACTGGGCCAGGCGATGGACCTCGATGAACATCGGATGTAAGGCATAGTCCTTAAGCGCGAGATAGGCAGGATTAAACCGCTCCACATGCCCTACCTGGAATTTGATGTCCGATTCGGAAAGAAGCTTAAGCAAGGCTCTGGCTTCTTCCATGGAATTCGCCATTGGCTTTTCTACGAACACGTGCCTGCCATGCCGGATGGCCATTTCACAAAGCAAAAAGTGCTGGGTAGTCGGGGCTACAATATCTGCAGCCTCAATATGTTGCAGCAGGGTAGCCGGATCTCCATATCGCTTGATCCCATACTGCTCCACCACCTGGGCAGCATGGCCATCGTCCGGATCAAAAAATCCGATAATTTCCACGTCCGGCAAAGTAACCCACTGAGACAGATGGATCTTTCCCAAGTGTCCTACCCCAAAAAGACCTACTTTAAGCATTATAAGGCGATCTAAGATTCGAAAATTACGACCGCAAGGTACATGCTTGGGGCCAAAAAACATAAACTCGGCATCAAATGCCAAGATGATTTGATCTATTTTTGCGTTTATGATGCATATCGATGTAATCACGGTATTGCCGGAGCTTTTAGAAAGCCCCTTTTCCCATTCCATTCTTAAACGCGCGCAGCAAAAAGGGCTTTTGGAGGTAACGCTGCATAACCTGAGAGACTATACCCCATATAAGCACGGCCAGGTCGATGATTATCAATTTGGCGGAGGGGCCGGGATGGTCATGATGCCCGAACCGCTCGCCAGGGCGATCGAAAGCCTGAGCGAAAAAGGGGCTTACGAGGAGATCATATACCTCACTCCGGACGGAGAGCGTTTCCATCAAAAGCTGGCCAATCAGCTGTCTCTTAAACAACGACTTCTATTGATCTGCGGGCATTACAAGGGTATCGATGAGAGGATTCGGGAACAATTTATTACCCGGGAAATCTCAATTGGAGACTATGTCCTTTCGGGTGGAGAACTGGCAGCGGCGGTAGTGGTCGATGCCATCGGCAGACTCATCCCGGGCGTCCTCAATGATGAGACCTCTGCCCTTTTCGACTCATTCCAGGACAATTTGCTGGCTCCTCCTGTATATACCCGACCCGCCGATTTCCGTGGGCGGGAAGTGCCCCCCGAACTGCTTTGCGGCGATCCCAAGGTCATCGACGCCTGGCGGTTGGAAAAAGCCTTGGAACGTACGCGGGCAAAAAGACCCGATCTGCTGGATGATGAGCTCTGAGACGACAGCATGCCCATTGAAGGTCAGGGCGCTTACCCAGCCGGAAGCGGCCGTACGCCTCACAGGCGCCCCGTGGTTAGATCCACCCGGGGCCATTCGTGTCAGAATAAATGGGTATCTTGCGAGTCCACTAACCATTTATTACATCAATTAAAATATAAATTGTTTGCGTTCGATGGAAACCTCTTCCAATAGTCCAGTTCAATTGTTCAACAACCTGATCGGCATAAAATTTCAGCTTTACAATAGTCTTTTTACCGCCCTACCCTTCCACCGCGTGGAAAAAACAGGCGTGTTGTTGTCATTATTCCTTCTTCATTGCGAAGAGCGCTACAAAAAGAAAACCAGTCCAGTCCAGATCGTCAATTCGTTCCTGAAGCAATTTACCAACTATGGCACCGAGAAGGAAAGGATTGATTTGCTGTTCCGTTTTGTCCAATACACCGAACGGCAAGTCGTGCTGTTTGACGCGCTTGAAGATGCCGCTTTTAGCCATTTGCATGAAATGCATGGGGCAGGCACCCTTACCCATCTGCTATCAGAAATCAAGAATAGCTCCATGGAGAAGGAGCTTATCGCCAAACTAAAGGATTTTTCGGTGCGTCCTGTCCTGACGGCTCATCCTACTCAATTCTATCCCGGCGAAGTCCTGGGCATTATCCATGACTTAGCCAATGCCCTGACTAAGGGAGATGCCGCTTCCGTCAATATGTACCTGAGGCAACTGGGTAAAACACCCTTTCTGAAAAAGAAGAAGCCTACGCCTTACGATGAAGCCATAAGTTTGATCTGGTATCTGGAAAATGTCTTTTACCGGGCAGCCGGTAAGATTGCCTATACTTTAAAATCGGAACTTCCTGAAGGAGTGGAAATCAACCCAGTGATCCGGATGGGATTCTGGCCGGGAGGAGACCGCGACGGGAATCCTTTCGTGACTGAAGATATCACCCTGAGAGTGGCCGACCAGTTGCGCAGCGCAATCTTAAAATGTTATTATCTCGACGTGCGTAAACTGAAGCAGCGACTGACCTTTAAAGGCATTGAGGTGCTGGTAACAGAACTTGAAGAGAATATTTATAAAAACCTGTTTATCCCGGGACATAAACTCGACATTACCCAGTCATACATTTTAAAGATATTACGGCAGATTCGTGCCATCCTGATCAGTGACCACAACGAACTATTCCTTCAGTTGGTGGATGAATTGATCAGCAAGGTAGAATTGTTCGGTTTGTATTTTGCTTCACTCGACATCCGCCAGGATAGCTCCGTCCATAGGCCGATGATGGAATATCTGGCCAAGCAGGGTGGCGTGCTTCCCGACGACTACAAAAACATGAGCGTGGAAGAGAAGATTGATGCCATTCTGCGTATCAATAAATCTGTAGACCCGGCCACCGTTAAGAACAAGCTCTATCAGGATACGCTGCTCACCATTCGCGCCATTAAGACCATCCAGAAGTTCAACGGGGAGGAAGGCTGCAACCGATACATCATCAGCCATGCCACTTCTCCACTGGATTTGATCGAGGTGTTCGGATTCTTTCTGATGAGCGGTTGGAAGAGAGACAGCCTTCCCATTGATATCATCCCGCTCTTTGAAACAATTGAAGACCTGAAAAATGCCGACGAAGTCATGAAGGCCCTGTACGAAAACAAAATATACCGGGCCCATCTGAAGGGAAGAAACGACACCCAAACGATCATGCTCGGATTTTCCGACGGCACAAAGGATGGAGGCTATCTCATGGCCAACTGGTCTATCTACAAGGCCAAAGAACAACTCACGGCTACTTCCCGGGCATACGGATTGGATGTCGTCTTTTTCGACGGCCGCGGCGGCCCTCCGGCCAGGGGAGGCGGGAAAACCCATCAGTTTTATGCCTCAATGGGTAACCGCATTTCTTCAAAGAAAATACAGCTCACGGTACAGGGGCAAACCATCAGTTCCAATTTCGGAACATTCGACTCAGCCCGGTTCAACCTCGAGCAACTGATCCATGCCGGTATCAGCAACGATCTGTTTTCTGCCCGTAAGAACGCGCTAAGCGCCGAAGACGAGTCACTCTTTGAAACCTTGGCAGAAGAAAGTTTTGCGGCTTTTCAGGTGCTCAAGAATCACCCCCTGTTCCTGGAATACCTCAACTATGCAAGTCCGCTACGCTACTATGGAAAGACCAATATCGGAAGCCGCCCATCAAGACGGAAGACCAATACCAAGCTAAACCTCAACGACCTGCGCGCCGTTCCCTACGTAGGATCCTGGAGTCAGCTGAAGCAGAACGTGTCGGGCTACTATGGGGTGGGTACCGCTATGGAAAAACTGGATAAGGAAGGGAAATGGGATGCAGTGAAGCGGTTATACAAAAACTCATTCTTTTTCAAGGCCCTTCTCGATAACTGTGAAATGTCGATGAAGAAATGCTTCTTTCCACTGACCGAATACCTCTCCAAACATCCGCAATTCGGAGTGATATGGAAAATGATCTATGAAGAATTTGAAAAGACCAAATCTTATATTCTTAAGCTTACTGGAAATAGTGAACTGATGGAAAACTATCCGGTAGACCGGCTTTCTATTCAGATGCGGGAAAGGATTGTGCTGCCGTTATTGACCATTCAGCAATATGCCCTGACTCAGATCCGAGAAAACGGCGAAGCTACCGCGGAGGAAGGCTCCGAGATGGAATCCGCATACGAGAAACTGGCGATGCGGTGTTCTTTCGGCATCATAAACGCGGCCCGGAACTCAGCCTGATTCACCGCACGGCGGTATTACACAAATCCGATAGGATCATACTGTGCACGATGATGGCAGGTCATCCGCATACGAGGTTAGGAGGACTTCAATTTATCGGAAAGATAATCATCGGTATGATCGATCTGAATTTCCACCCACATCGGTAAATGATCGGACATTTGAAAGGTGCGCCAATAATTCTTGTAATAGGCTGTTTTCTCTTTTGCCGTTTTGCGCTTTCCTTTGGAGTTGACCAAATATGATTTACCCATTTCATCTGCATAGACCTTCTCTTCGGACAACGTGTAAACATATTTGTAATAATCAAATACACCGGCCCGGCCGGTCGATTCGAATCGATGAGGCTTTACTTTAAAAGCAATCTGGTCGTAAAACTTGTCTTTAGGCACATTGGAACCTGGCAATTTCTTAATCGCCTCGGGGATGATGAATCCCGCCGCTTCTATCGCCTTATAGGTTTTGTCTTGGGGGCTGTATATATTAAAATCTCCTAACAGGATCATATTGTTTGACCAGGCATATGGATCCGCCGATTTCTCTGACATGGTGCGTGCAATCTCTTCTATTTCTTTCACGCGGTCCGGATCATCAGCCGCTGCCGAGCCATAAAGAATGTGGACTGTGGAAAGCACAAAGCTATTCCAGCCCGCAAGAAAACCACACAAATAGGGAGTTCTCGCCAATTGTTGTACCGGCTGATAGATAATCTGACCGCTATCAGGATCTTTCTTCTCATAAGGGGGCAGCACCATCTCTCCTGCCAAACCCCCAAACCGTATCTTGCGGGTATCGAACAAAAATGCCAACCGCTCGCCATTTCCCCGCTTTCCGCCGGTCACATCCGTAAAGACATATTTCCAATAGGTACCCAAGATCGCGAGCAACTTGTTGAGGGCCTCCAAGTCTTCCCTGACTTCCTGAATAGCCACAATATCAAATCTGGAAATAATTTCCGCAATATAATAGTACGCTTCGCTTCGGCGTCCGCCATATTTATGGGTACCGAACTCCCGGATATTCCAAGTGGCCAAAAGGAGATTCTCCGAAAGTTTCTTTTCCGGGATCTGTGCGGTGAGGTTTTTACGTAAGGCCAGCAGGTGGGCAATTGTTCTTTTGCCCTCCGCAGTATTCTCTTTGATATCCCGATAAAAAGGCATGAAGATATATTATGAAATCATCCACGCGCAATACAGCCATACCCTGAATCGCCGGTCGGGCCGGGGATGACTCACCGAATCTGTCCTCTCAAAGATAATTATAACCCGGTATAGAAACAACCTTTATCGCCCTCAGGGGCAGCGGCTTCCGTGGGATAGTAAACTAAGGCTATGATTAATTTGTTCACCCAGTCGGGATGCCGGAGAGCTGTTTCCATGAGGATCTGCCGCCATTATCAAACCCCAGGAACTCACCCTGTTGAGCTTCTCGGCACGCATCAGCGCAGCTATATCGTCGGCGTCCTGCTCAAAGAGCCATGTCAACTCCTTTTGAACGGGTGATATGGCGTATTCAGCAATGTGGGTTAAGATGGTAGACAAAAGTCGTATTTGACCCTAAAACTGTCGCATTAATACTCCTACACCCTCGCCCTTTGCGGTTAATTTTGTTAAAGGCCAAATAACCCTCAAAAGACCTATGATGAAAACATTGCAGTTCACAAAAGAAATCAAGGCGCCGGCCCGGAGAGTATGGGACATCCTCTGGAATGATAGTACGTATCCCCAGTGGACAGATGCCTTTAATCCGGGAGGCGGATCTGCCGTGCAAAGTGATTGGAAAGTGGGGGAAAAACATTGTTTGTGGATGAACGAGGAAATGGCATGATCAGTACCATAAAAGCCATAAAGGAACCCTTTGATTTGGTATTTGAGCACTTGGGGGAAGTGATCGATGGCCGGGAGGATACGACCAGCGATAAAGTGAAAAACTGGGCAGGAGCCCTCGAAGAATACCACCTGTCTGAAAAGAATGGCATCACCACGCTAAAAGTTTCTGTGCAGACGGCGGAAACGTGGGAAGAAATGTTGACCAGGGGCTTTACCCAAGGACTCCAGGTCGTCAAGCAGCTTTCAGAACAATAACCTACACTTTTAAAAAAGAAGCCACCATCGTATTCCGGTGCCGTACATCCCCAAACTAAAGACTGTTTTCAGAGGTGACAAGACCAAAAATCCCTGTGAAACCACAATGGGCTGAGGACGCCTCCGTCCACCTAGGATAAGCGATGCCCACCCCCGCCTTCCGCAGCCCCGACGGCAACTATGGACGGGCTTTCCTCCTCTGCGTAGGGTCCAGTGACTTCCATGTTCATTTCGCCGGATCCAGGTCGAGGGTGCGCGGGCCATCGGCGCTCCCGTAACTGCCGTCAGGTGTAAATTTCAAAAAGGCCGGCGTGGCGTACAGGTGCTTTTTCGATGAAGAATAGTATTGAAAGGAGAGCATGCTTTGCTCCGAGGTTGTGCCATGGACCAAAATAAAGAAAGCCGATACACTTCCCGATACGACCTGCGTCCCGATCCCCCGGCATTCCTCCCCGACGAACGCCCCGATCTGATCATTCTCCTGGATGTAGGGCCGGAGATCTTCCGGCAGCTGAACCACGACGGTCATGCTTGTGGGATATTGCCCTGTCTGGTCGACAGTCCAGTGCGGTGGAGACACGGTGGGCAGATCATGATTTTTTTTGCAACTGCACAGACCTATGAGCAGCCCTAGGAAGCTGATGGAAAGAATTCGTTTCATGTCGGAGCGTTTTTGTCGTTGTATGGTTCGCTGAATCCCGCAGACCAAGCTTCAAAATTGCTCGGCTCGCGTATTCCGGGACTTCGCTAAAGTTTGACGATTTTAAAGACCTCGGATTTACCATCGATGAACAAATGCAGGAAGTAGACGCCGGCGTTGCAGGCACCTCCTGCACTATCCTTTCCGTTCCAGACCAGCTGGTAATCCGGACTGTTTACCGATACCGGCGCATAGGCTTTTACCAGGCGGCCTTTCACATCATAAATGCTCATTTGCAACTTATGCACCCCGGCTGAGAGCACCAGGTGCACCGACAGCTGGGTATGGAAGGGATTAGGATATATGTCCGCAGACTCAACCGCCTTTTCAAAATCCAGGACAAAGGGTTGCTGCACTGACCCGATGATGCCATTCCGAGTAAAGCTCATGACAGGGCCAGATTGTGCGACAGTCTTACCGTTACGCTCCACCTCAAAATGAATCAGCTGGTTGTTTTCTCCGGCGATATTGAAGAAAAGCGCAGGCGATTTCGTGAGGGGATTTGGTATGGGCTTGGCCTGAGCCCTGAGTGCCGTGCCCGCATACGCCAGCACTTTGTCCCCCGGAAGCAGCGTAAAGCCTTTTCCGGTGGCCGCGACGACCGTCATGTTGTCCGGGTACAGGTAATTTCCCTCAACCGGCAGCTCCCCGGTATTCAGCCGATGGCCGTCTATGGCATCATCACTAAAGGCCAGCCTTAAAATGCCTGGAATGGCCGGATAATGAAAGACGGTATCCGATGGCGCTTTTCGGTAGAACACATACCCTTTGCCAGGCTCCAGGTATGTCAGGTTGCCTATCCAGCCAATGCGGGCATCATACATGGCGAAACCGGTCTGCGACTTGATCAGATCGTCTTCCGAAGCCTCATAGCCTGCCAGCGCATCTTTCACCGTCATATTGCTTTGAGGCAGATAGCTTATATAATTCCAGCGGCCTCCTTTCAGGGGTATGCCTGTCTTCGTCACATCCACGATCGTGCCGCTGATGCTTAGTGTTTGGGCTTGGGCTGCCTGGAGCATGAAGAGCGACGTATTGTTAAACCCATTCAGGTATCCGACCCATCCGGAGCCGGCAGAGTATTCATCGAAGCCCAGGTCGTTGTTCTTCACGATGTCGCCGGAGTGCCAGTTGCCGTTGGCCAGGGTGGCGGACACGCTGGCCAGATCGGGACTCTCCAGGTTATAGGATATCCAGTTCCATCCCTTGTTCAGGTCTATTCGCTGGAACAGGAGCTCACGGCCTTCAAAGATCACCGGGTTCCTGGCGGTACCTATGATGGTGTCGTTGACAAAATGGAGCGGGACGGAAGGAGTGCCTTCATACACTTTGCCAGTGCCCGCATCCCAAATGCGGAAGCTAAGGCCTTCTTGGGTTGGCTCATTCCCGTAGATGGTCAGGAAAGCGTACCAGAGATCGTTGTCCTTAAAATAGGTGTTGTGGGTGAGGCCTATGCACTGACCGTCCTTGAAGGCGGCCAGTATATCATCCGGATTGTCGGAGAACAGGCCGTTCACCTTGATTTTGCCGTAGAGGGTCATGTTATATTTGTAGTCGGCCGGATCAACCGCCCAGTCTGGAGCCTTGCCCAGTACTTTCAGGCTGACGGCCAGCGACTCGGTTTCACCGTTGTCGTTGCGCATATAGATGATGTCATCATAGCTGCCGACGTTCAGTCCTTTGTCCACGGTGAAAGTGACCACCTGCTTTCCTTCCGGATCTACCGTACCCTGACCGATGCTGGCCTTCAGCCAAGACGGCAGGTTGTCCATGGTAAAATGCTCGACGCTGCCACCACTATTGGTGATATAGGTGGTGAACTGCAGGACCGAATCCACCCCCTTGACCAGGTTGAAAGCATCGTCTCCCCACTTCAGTGGATTCTGATCGATATAGGCGGTCCAGGTAACCGGAGAAGCCATCGGGTTGCCGTTCATATCGCGGGCATTGCTGACCCGGAAAGTAACGATGGTCTTGTCGACAGCCTGCTTGGGCTCCAGCAGGTTGATGATCAGGGCGTCGTTGTTGACCACATAATCGAACTGCAGGTTGTCAACAGGTCCCCGGTCTTTGATCGGCGCCATGTCATCAGTGATGGAGGCATGCACGTTTTGGGCATATAAGGTGAGGGGGTTCAGCCCGCCCGACTTCATATCCATGGTCGTGGAATCCAGTTCTTTGTTGTTTTGAAAGCTGATATACCGCTCGAATGGGTAATAGAGCATCAGCCCCAGTTCATCACCGGCCAAACGTACATTGCTTTTGTCGGAGATCAATTCGGAACCGAGGTAGGTGTTCCATAGCCGGACCCCGTCAATACTCCCGGTGAAGTACTGGTCAAACCGAGGGGTAACCGGGTCGGACGGATCGTAGTAACCCCTGGCTCCAAGGTACATAAACGGAGCGGCAATGCCGCCCAGGTCTCCCGCATCGAAGTACTGGTTTAACTGGCCGTCAATATACCACTGCGCGACCCCCGAGATGCGGTTGACGGCTACAGCCATCTGATGCCACTGGTTGTCCAGGTAGTTACCCGCAGCCTGGGCTTTAAATCCGTTGTTGCGGAAGGTGAGCCGACCGCCCTCGAATCCCAGGAAGAACAGGTTCTCTGAACTGCCCGGATCTGTGCCGTCCCCTTTGCCATTGGACATCAGCGTCGCTTCGCTTTGACCCAGGGCCGCTTTGAACCAGAACTCCAGGGTAAAATCCATATCCTTCGTGATCGGCGCCGCGCCTGTGGGGAGCCTTAGGTATCCATCGCCGCCAAAGGCTGCTGCCTTACCCGGTGGCGTGCTCCAGGTTCCGGTAAGGGTGGCGTTGTTGGCATGGGCTTTATCGTGCACGATGGTGCCTTTGCCTTCTGTCATGGGATAGTAGGCCATCAGCCCGCTCTGGGCTCCAGATAACTGCATCAGGCTGTTGACCTGCAGGGTCGTGACCGAGAGGGCTTTGGTCCATATCCTGACGCCATGCATCTTGCCGTGGAAATATTCTCCTTCACTGTGTACGCTGCGGCCGAAGTCAAACACGCCGTTGCCTGCGTAACCATGGGTCTTCACCCCGTGGATCACTTCCTGGAAGTTGTAAAAGGCCGATACGGTGCTGTCCACGGCGTCATAAACAAGTGCCACATGGGCCCATTCGCCGGCTTTGGCATCCACGGGCTTGTCACTGCTAATGCGTTGGGGACCGATACGCACCTGAACGTAATTGTCGGCCGTTATGCCGAGTTCCAGGGCCTCGTTGGCATTCCCATGGCTGATCAATACGGCATCTTCCGCTGTGGCTGGCAGCATCCATAGCTCTGCCGTCAGATCCCGTCCGGCGAGGTTTTTCTTAAACTCCGTTTCCATATAATCGCTTTTTCCGTCCAGGGAAACGGATACCGAATGATCGGTCACCGCACCGTTGCGGATGCCGGTGACCTGGAAGTCATTGTGGGTCAGCAAGCCGTCTGCAATCGTTTCGTTGAAGTTCAGCCGAATCTGGTTGGTAGGGCCAAGAACACCGGTGGCCGGCTCGGGACTCCCGAACAGTCGTGGTGTATAGGTGTCTTTGACGCCGCTTACGATTGCTGAGGGTGTGGTGATCAGGTCGCCCGGGCTAAGTGCGCAAACAGCCAGTGCCCGGATATCATACTTTTGATCGTTAAACGACGCCTCGTCCATCGGGAAATCGTAATGGATTTCCTGGGCATTGGTGATAAAGGCTTTATCGCCCTGGGCATCGTTGTATTTTGTCGAATCGCCATAAAAATTCATGACGGTGATCCACTGGCTGGCCGCGGCAGGCTTGTATTGCAGCGCAATATGATCAAAGAGGCTGTTGCTTTCATCAAACTGATCCAGCACCACCGGCAGGACAGGTGCGCCGGACGTGTTGGCCGGAGATAGGGTGTTCAAGACCCAGTTGTCCGCTGGCGACTTCACCGCCACATTCGAGCAGGAAGGCACGAAGTGGGCCGATACAAGCACGGTGTCGGCGATGATGGCCTGATAGCCGGTGGGATCAAACTGGCAGACCGAATGCAGAATGATCGGGATATTGTTGTAGTCCATGGCATCCGGTCCCTTGGTAATGGTGAGCACTTTGGTAACCGGTTCTCCGTAAATGACCGGGTAGCTTCTGCCCGCAGCGATGGAGACGCCATCCACTGAGATATTGGCACCCTGAACACTGTCGGTGCTGCCGTAGCTTAACACAAAATCTGTGGACCAGGCGGCCTCGGATGCATTCACCAGATGGATGGTATAGGCCGCGCTCTGGGTAGCCGGCACATTATTGACCACGGCCTTCTCTACGGTGATCTCCGGCTTGTCCATTTGTGCGGTGGGAAGGCCGATTACCGTACCGGGTTGATAATATTTGGTGGTATCCACTCCTTCATAGGGACATTCGGTCTCACCGCCCTTGGTGCGGAAAGCCAGACCGCCGTCGCCGGTCTTGTTCACGTCGACGCTGATGTATTCGCCTACGCCGTCGGCTGCGAGTTCAAAACCCAGGGTGGATTCATCCTCCGAGCCGCTTTCCGTACTGCCACCTTCCTGGGTACCGATTTCTTCGGTAGAGTTCACCTTGAAGCCGATACCGTTCAGCTCCAGGCCCGTTTTGATGAACACTTTGTTGGACAGGATAAAGTTGAACTCATCGGTCCTGGTGTGTGTAAAAGTGGTCTGCTCCGAATAATTGACAGGATTGCCGGCATGAAAAGAATAATTCTGCAGCAATTTGGATTCGAGCTTGGCCTTTTCATTGTCTGCCAGCGCCTGCTCCCATTGGGCAATATACTGGTTGATCGTCATGATAGTGTCCGTCCGGTAGTCCGACGCATCAGGCCCTTGGGGAAAATAGATCTTGTAGCTTCCGCCGTCGTCGAATGTCCCTTTAGCAGTTCCGGTATGGAACACCGGGTCATTGTTTGATTTACCAAAATCGGGGTCGTCGAGAGCCAATTTCGACACATAGATCTCCTGATTCTTTTCGTTGGCTGCAGCCTGTGCCTCGGTGGGCGGGGTGGTCGGTGGCAACAGCAGGCTGTTCCTCACTTTTACCAGGTTCGGAATCAGCACGGTTTCTATATGCTGCTGGGGGTAAGCAAACAGGGTTCCGAATTTTTCTCCCAGGCTCAACCCCTGGGTGGCCACTACCAGATAATCTCCCCCTGGATCGAGCACGACGGAGTCGTTCGCCCCGAGTTCTTCTCTTTTCAGGATCGTCAGCTTAGTGCTTTGTCCGTAGGTGATATTGGTGGAATAGCCCACAAACAGATCGGCCGGTGCCCCTACGAAGGTCGACGCGTCGCTGGTCTGGAAGCGCGTGGTCAGTTGGGTGGACGATACCTTGGTATCGTTATGGGTATAGTGTTCCTCCATCTTGATGCCCAGGCCGAGCTCGTTTTTCGTTTCGAACTCGTTGATATAGCCGACGCCGACGAGCCCCCCGAAGAAAGTGACCTCTGTAGAGCCCAATTCGTTTTTTACTTCCGCATCCGTGGAGTTATCGAGCGTCCCCGTATAGGTGGTGCTGCTGGTGACGGTGCTGCCCTGGTCGGCAAAGCTGTAGCTTCTGTTGCCCGGGGGATCGCGTAAGACCATCAGCAGGCGGTTGGGCCCTGCGGTCACGAAATCGGTCCCCGCCAGGTTGCTGCCCATTACAAAGGCTTTCATGTCACCGGCGCCGTTCCACTGCCAGTTCACGTCCGTCGCGCCGCCAAAGCGCACGGTGGCGGAGAAGGATTTCAGCCCGCCGTCGCCGGGGGCTGTGGCGGGATCTCCTGCAATAAAGTCATAATAGGCTACTCCGGTCGAATCCAGGCTCAGGGTATCGAGTGCCTGCTGTCCTGACTGCGTACCGGTTTTGAGATCATTGTAGAAAGAGATGTGCCCATCCTGCGTAGGCACCAGGTCCACCACCGCTGCGCCATCTTCTTCAGCGGGCACGCCGACGCCCCCTACCTCACTGATGTAGAAGGGGTATTTTTCAAAGGAGGATATCTTAAAGTGATAAGCTATCGCCTGGGAGAATACCGGGTGACCGCCCAGCAAATAACGATCCGCGCCGGTTCGGGAGGGATCCCACAAAGGCACCTCCGCCTTGCCTCCGCTTAGCGTCTCGGACTGGTAGATGGAATCACCGAAGTAATTCATGGTCTTGCCTGCCTGGGTAACCTGTTCAATGCTTACCGTGGGAACGACCCGTTTGATGAACTGGTATGCATAATTATAATAGACCGTATCGGAATAATGCGCGTGTTGCCAATCGCCGTTGGACAGCTGCATAGAATCCTGATAGCTGTATATCGAGCTATCCTTGAAGAACTGGTTGGTCAGGTCCAGGCTCATCGCATCGTCTCCTTCGAGGATATTCTTCCATCCCGTGGCCGTAACCTGGGTGACGATGAACTCTACGGGAAACAAATCCGCCTCGAATTCACCCGTAAGGGAGTCTGGGTGTATCACGATCTGATTGACTCCCGGTGCAGAGCGCCAATCGACCCGGGTATAATGAGGCTTGGTACTGTCGCCGGTCTTCCCGGAGGGGATCAAATGATCTACCACCACCGTGCTGTCTCCTCCTTCCTCGCCCATCTGGTCAGCCACCAGCCACTGATCCCGGTCGGAGGGCAGGTTCAGGGTGATCTCCAGGGATTTTCCGAGGTTATTTTTAGATAGGGAATGTCCGAGCGGAAACGCTTCCTGGACAGCCCCGCCGGCGACCCGTCCGATAAATCGGACCGTGGTGCTGTCGTATAAGATGCGCTCGGACACGGGTGTTTGATAGTTCAGGTCATGGCCACGGCTGTCGGTGATCCGGCCAGCGTTCACGAAGACATGGTTGTTTTTAACCGCCTTCACCTCATGGGTCCCCACCGGAACAGAGACTTCGAATTTGCCATCCGCACCGGTCTGGATCAAGGTGCCATTGGCTTGCTGGGCATATTTGCCGTCGATCAGGAACTGCACCCCGGGCACAGGGACCCGGCTGTGCCGGTAATATACGAAGCCCGAGACAGGGAAAGACGATACATCCGTAAAGTCGACAGTATACGCCGGGGAGTTGGCAGAGAAGAGCCGCTGAATATGGACCGGGTCGAACTGATGGGTGCCCAGCACCGGAACGATATTGTAGGTCGTGCCATTGGATCCCACATAAGGAATACCGGTGATGGCATAGTTTCCGGAACTGTCTGTATAGGCTTTCAGCGAAAGCTGACCCGCTGTGGGCACCATGTCCGTGCGCGTGACATAGGAAGGATCCATCACGCCGTCATTCTGATGATACTGATCCCCTTCGTGGGACAGATCATAAAAGGCATCGGCGATCGCCTCGTCGAATCGCCAGTAAGCCGCCAGCCCGGGCTCATTGCCGGCCAGCAGACGGGTGTAATTACGGGCCACTTCTCCGGCTGTCAGCGCCCGGTTCCAGGCACTCACTTCATCAATATATCCCTTAAAGTTGTGCCCCCCGGTATTTCGACCGATATACACCAGGCCATTGGTCGCTCCGGAGGCCGCAAAACCATGGGCCGCTGAAGCGATCACCGAATCGTTCACCATGAGCATCAGCGTGTCTGCATGGTGGATAGCGGTCAGGTGCACAAAGGTTAACTCCTTGTTCTCATACACGCCTTCTACCCGCTGACCGTGGTAATCGAAATAAAGCCTCCCATCGCTGTCGAATCCCAGCTCATATTGCCCCGGGCGGCTGAACAGGACCTGGCTTTCCGGGAGCGCCTCATCGGGTTTAATCCATGCCGCGAGCGTAAAGGCCTGGTCCTGGAACGGCGTATGCAGTGAGTCCAGTTTCAGGTAGCTCTCCGCTGCGCCTGTCAGCCGTATGCTCCTGGAGTGAAGGGTGGTATCGGCTGTCTCCAGCCGGACGACGGCCTGCTCCACCGCCTGCCCGTTCCCGAATTTGATCTGCCCGGAGAGATTGCCTGTCGGACTACGGAAGCCTATTCCACGCAGGGTGTCGGAATACCGTACCGCATCACCGCAGTGGAGCGCGCCCATGACCAGGTAGGAATAGTAGACGCCCGGGGCCGCCTTGGCGTCGTCCGCCTCCACCTCCCTGGACGTGGTCATGGCCACGGAAGCCACCTGGATATAATCGTCCGCGGAGCCATAGACCTTTCGCTTGACAATATAATTATCGAAGCCGCCTTCTGTATGCCAGCGCAGCTCCACCCGGTCAGGGAAATATCCCTTGGATGCAAAAAGCTCCGATATTTTGCCAATCTCCACAGCCAGGACGTTGCCCCGGACCGCAGTTTCGGGAGGAGAACTATAGCCATTTCCCAGGGTAAGCGCAATGGCATAGGTGTAGTTGTTGCAATAAGCAATATTGTCATCCGTATACTCCCCCGAACGGGCGGTGGTCTCATCCAGTTCGATCGTGGTGGATTGGTGGGCGGTCTCGTTGATTCTGGTCAGGACAAACTTCGTTCCGGTCAGCCAGACACCCCGGAATGGATCAAAGTGCACTATGGCCCTGGCGCCGGCGGCATCCTCCAGCATGACGGTGTCCCGGGTGGTATCCCGGCTCGTATTTAGGGTGATGGCCAGATCCGTGGTCCGGGCGACCTTCCAGTTCCATTTGGCGCTGGACTTGGTGCGCCTGAGCCGGTAATAGACGTGGGTTCCGCCTTTGAGGTCCGAAAGATTGTCAGCGAGCGTATAGTCCGTTTGATCTTTATCATAAGGGACTACACCCACGGATCTGACATTACTCAGGAAACCAGGGTCGGTAGAGCGCTGGATCTCGTAATTGTCCCCGTCCATATAACTATCACCCTGCGGCGTATCTACCTGCCAGCTCAGCATCACGGAGTCTTCGCCGTTGTATGCCGCATGGAGGGTGTCCGGCCATATGTAAGCCGGGATGATGATATTTTGGGTCGTGCTGTAGGTGGCTGCGTAGCGACCGTTCGCGTAGCTCTGCAGGTTCGCGCGGGCAGTCAGGGCCTTGGGCTGGGCGTGGGAGCCAAGCAGGATATCGAAGCTGCCGGAAGGCACCGCACTAGCGGAGAAGGACTGACTTTGCCCGTTGAAGGAGACCGTAGTGCCAAAGACATTGTTGTCGGAGAAGCGGTAGTTGACGGCAAACATGCCGGGGTGATCGGAAAAATCCTCAGAGACGGAAAGCGAGGAAAAAGGCTGCTTAGAAATCTGGGGCAATTTGACAAAGCCCAAGTTGCTTGCATCCTTGTTGTCGTCGTCAATGTCGGCCGTGGCTGAGTAGTCAAAGGTCAGATTCTGACCGGCATATTGGCCGGGCACATACCAGCGTATATACACCAGGCCGTCCTCATTGATATTGCCGTATTTGGAGTTATCGCACCAGACATTGCCACAGCCTCCGCTTCCACCCTGGAAGCGCGAGTCGGTGGTTCCGCTTACCGTAGTGCTGCCGCCGGCCGATACCCAGATCCCCTTGTTTCGGTCGTTCGTCAGGTCTGGATAGGCATATTCCCAGGAGGCGACCCACATGACGCCCGAAGGCGACTTGACATCGGCGGCGTAGTTGGCCGGATCGGAATCTCCGTTTTCCTTTTGTTTCCAGCTATGCAAGTGGGCCACCTCGATCACCTGCCCGCTCTCCAGGATACAGGTCAGCGAACCTTCCTTGATATAGGAGTCGTAGTTATCGTCATTGTAATAATGAAGGGTAAAGTCAAAGTACATTCCATACTGGTCGTACCCCGACTTCACCAGTTCGTTCTTAGTATCCAGATGATTATCATTGGGCTGTGCTCTACCCGGCACTGTGGTTAAAAACGGAGCTATCAGCAAGACGAAGATCTTTGCAGCGAAGCGCAGAGGTTTATTCAGCCGCGACAGGCTATGAAGGATCCCAGGCAAACAGGCGTAAGAATGGCCATGCGGTGGCATGCCGCAGGAGGCGGGGTACAGGTTTTTCATACACTTTCATTAGGATGATGGTATCGGGTTCATTACTGCCCTAATGCAATATTAATAGTGCGCAGCGAAAAAATATAAGATTTTATCTTAAAATCTTATATTTTGGGGTCAGGGACATGCCTTTTGGGATAACGACCGACGTTACCCCCTGTTTTTATACGCCTAAACCGCTTCTTTCTGCCCGGTCAGGCGCTTTCAGGTTTTCAAAATAATTCGGTTCTGTTTTTTCTTTTTCGCAAACGATGAGGTAGTATCTCCGGACGCAGAAATTCTTGCATTTAAAGGTAAAAACCACTGAGGAGAT
>Ga0164242_10000574_pt1 | contig 44390 bp, 43 predicted proteins | sample OricomgcompostMG_FD_108783 | JGI IMG/M metagenome (GOLD analysis project Ga0164242, IMG submission 108783) | Miracle-Growth compost microbial communities from Emeryville, California, USA - Original compost - Miracle growth compost (MG) ... | reverse complement strand
GTGAACCAGCCGGTGCAGGACCGTCGTACCGGGCAGATCGCGATCACCAGCCACAACCACGGCTTCGCCGTCGACGCGCCCACTGACGGTCCCGCCGCGACCGAGTACGGCAAGGTCGAGGTCAGCCACGTGGATCTCAACGACGGCGTCGTCGAGGGACTGCGATGTCTCGACATCCCCGCCTTCTCGGTGCAGTACCACCCGGAGGCGGCGCCAGGTCCGCACGATGCGACGAACCTGTTCGCGACCTTCACCCAGCTGATGGAAGCCCACTGATGCCCAAACGCACCGACATCAACAGCGTCCTGGTCATCGGCTCCGGGCCGATCGTGATCGGTCAGGCGTGCGAGTTCGACTACTCCGGCACCCAGGCGCTTCGCGTGCTTCGCGAAGAAGGCATGCGAGTCAGCCTGGTCAACTCGAACCCGGCGACGATCATGACCGACCCCGAGTTCGCCGACGCGACGTACGTCGAGCCGATCACCCCCGAGTACGTCGAGAAGATCATTGCCGCCGAGCGGCCCGACGGCCTGCTCGCGACGCTCGGCGGCCAGACCGCACTCAACACCGCGGTCGCCCTGCACGAGCGTGGGGTCCTCGAGAAGTACGGCGTCGAGCTGCTCGGCGCCTCGATCGAGGCGATCCACGCCGGTGAGGATCGCGAGAAGTTCAAGGGGGTGTGCGACGCGATCGGCGCCGACTACGCCCGGAGCACGCTGGTCCGGACCGTCGAAGACGGCGTCGCAGTCGCCGGCGAGCTCGGCTACCCGCTCGTGCTCCGACCGTCGTTCACGCTCGGTGGCGCCGGATCGGGCTTCGCGCACGACGAAGTCGAGCTCCGGCGGATGCTTGCCGCGGGCCTCGCGCAGAGCCCCGTGCACGAGGTCCTGGTCGAGGAGAGCGTGCTCGGCTGGAAGGAGTTCGAGCTCGAGGTGATGCGCGACCGTAACGACAACTGCGTGGTCGTGTGCTCGATCGAGAACTTCGACCCGATGGGCGTGCACACCGGCGACAGCATCACCGTCGCGCCGGCGATGACCCTCACCGACCGCGAGTACCAGCAGATGCGTGACATGGCGTTCGCAGTGATCCGCAAGGTCGGGGTCGAGACCGGCGGGTCCAACATCCAGTTCGCGGTGGATCCGCAGACCGGTCGCCAGGTCGTCATCGAGATGAACCCGCGGGTGTCGCGGTCGAGTGCGCTCGCGTCCAAGGCGACAGGCTTCCCGATCGCGAAGATCGCCACGAAGCTCGCCCTCGGCTACACCCTCGACGAGATCCCCAACGACATCACCCGCGAGACGCCGGCGAGCTTCGAGCCGAGCCTCGACTACGTCGTGGTGAAGATCCCGCGGTTCGCCTTCGAGAAGTTCCCCGGAGCCGACACCACGCTGACCACGCACATGAAGAGCGTCGGTGAGGTCATGGCGCTCGGCCGAAGCTTCACCGAAGCGCTGCAGAAGGCAACGCGGTCACTGGAGGCGAAGGGCGCGGAGCTGGACTTCGCCTCGCCGGTCGGCACCGTTGATGAATGGCTGCCCAAGGCGAAGCGGCCGCACGATCGCCGGCTGCAAGCGGTCGTGCAGGCGATGCGCGCCGGTGCGAGCATCGAGACCCTGCACGACGAGACCGGGATCGACCCGTGGTTCCTCGATCAGCTGGTGCTGCTCGGTGAGGTTGCGGCCGAGCTCGCCGACGTCCCGCAGCTCGACGCCGAAGCCTTGCGCGCGGCGAAGCGGCACGGGTTCTCGGACGCCCAGATCGGTGCGATCCGGGGCGATCTGACGGAGGAGGACGTCCGCCGGCTGCGGCACGCGCTCGGCGTACGGCCGGTCTACAAGACCGTTGACACCTGCGCCGCCGAGTTCGAGGCGAAGACGCCGTACCACTACTCCTCCTATGACGAGGAGGATGAGATCTCGCCCGGTCAGCGGCCGAAGGTGCTGATCCTCGGCAGTGGGCCCAACCGGATCGGTCAGGGCGTCGAGTTCGACTACTCGTGCGTCCACGCTTGCTATGCGCTGCACGATGCCGGCTACGAGACCGTCATGGTCAACTGCAACCCCGAGACGGTGTCGACCGACTACGACACCTCGGACCGGCTGTACTTCGAGCCGTTGACGTGTGAAGACGTGCTCGAGGTCGTCGCCGCTGAGGAACGCAGCGGCGAGGTTGTCGGCGTCGTCGTCCAGCTCGGTGGGCAGACGCCGCTCGGACTCGCGCAGCGGCTGAAGGACGCTGGGGTGCCGATCGTCGGCACGCCACCGGAGGCGATTCATCTCGCGGAGGAGCGCGGGGCGTTCGGTCGGGTGCTCGCCGAGGCGGGGCTCGCCGCACCGAAGCACGGAACCGCGAGGTCGTTCGAGGAGGCGCGGGCGATCGCGCACGAGATCGGCTACCCGGTCCTCGTCCGCCCGTCCTACGTCCTCGGCGGCCGCGGCATGGAGATCGTGTACGACGACGCGACGCTGCGCGACTACATCGCCCGGGCGACCGAGGTCAGCCCGGAGCACCCGGTACTGGTCGACCGCTTCCTCGACGACGCGATCGAGGTCGACGTCGACGCCTTGTACGACGGCGAGGAGCTCTTCCTCGGCGGTGTGATGGAGCACATCGAGGAAGCCGGTATCCACTCGGGTGACTCCGCCTGCGCACTGCCGCCGATCACCCTCGGCCGGGCGGACATCGCCAGGATCCGTGAGGCGACCGAGGGGATCGCTCGCGGAGTCGGCGTGCGTGGCTTGCTCAACGTGCAGTTCGCGATCGCCGGCGACGTGCTCTACGTCCTCGAGGCGAACCCGCGGGCGAGCCGTACCGCGCCGTTCGTGTCGAAGGCCACCGCAGTGCCGCTGGCGAAAGCGGCAGCGCGGGTCATGCTCGGCACGTCGATCGCCGAGCTTCGCAAGGAGGGCATGCTGCCGGCCGGTGACGGCGCGGACCTGCCCCTCGACGCGCCGATCTGTGTGAAGGAAGCGGTTCTGCCGTGGACCCGGTTCGCCGGGGTCGACACCGTCCTCGGACCGGAGATGAAGTCGACCGGCGAGGTCATGGGCGTCGATGCCGGGTTCGGCACCGCGTTCGCAAAGTCGCAGGAGGCCGCGTACGGCGCGCTGCCCACGAAGGGTCGGGTGTTCGTCTCGGTCGCCAACCGCGACAAGCGTCACCTGATCTTCCCGGCGAAGCGGCTGGCGGACCTCGGCTTCGAGATGCTCGCGACCGAAGGCACCGCGGAGGTGCTGCGCCGCAACGGGGTCACGCCGACCGTGGTCCGCAAGCTGTCCGAGGGCCGGGGGCCGGACGGCGAGCCGACGATCGTCGACCGGATCGTCGCGGGCGAGGTCGACCTGATCGTCAACACGCCGTTCGGGAACTCCGGTCCGCGCCTCGACGGCTACGAGATCCGCACCGCGGCGGTGACCCGCGGGATCCCCTGCCTCACCACGGTCCAGGCGCTCGCCGCCGCCGTACAGGGAATCGAAGCGCTGCGCAGCGGCGAGATCGGAGTGGCCCCGCTGCAGCAGCACCACAGGCTCATCGTCGCGTCCCGCGCGGGTGATCCAGCCGCCCGGGCCGAGTCGGGTGCGGCTCGCTACGGTGGCCCCGACGGCGGAAACGGAGGCGGTGCCTGATGCCCATTCAGGTCAAGGGCGAGGTCCTCAACGTCAAGCCGATCGGCGACTACTTCTCGATGACGGTCGTCGCGCCGGGAATCGCAGAGCGAACCAAGCCGGGCCAGTTCGTCGCGGTCGCCGTCGGCGGCGAATCCGGCGGGATGCTGTTGCGTCGCGCGTTCTCCATCTACTCGGTGCGGGAGACCGGCGTCTACGGCGGCACGGTCGAGTTCATCTTCTCCGTCGCCGGCCGCGGCACAGCCTGGCTCGCCGCGCAGCGTCCGTACGATCCGATCGACATCGTCGGGCCGCTCGGCCGGCCCTTCGCGCTGCCGCGTGAGCCGGCGAACTGCGTGGTCGTCGGGGGTGGCTACGGCGCCGCCCCGCTGTTCCCGCTCGCCGATGCGCTTCGGACCCGCGGCTGCCGGATCGACGCCGTGCTCGGAGCCTCCACGGGGGACAAGCTCTTCGGCGCGCTCGACGCCAAGCGGATGGCTGCCAGCGTCGCGTTCACGACCGATGACGGCTCGTACGGCGAGAAGGGACGCGTCTCCGACGTACTCCCAGAGGTGATCGCGCGGGTCCGCGCCGACGTCGTCTACGCCTGCGGGCCGATGGCGATGCTCGAGGCGGTGCAGCGGGTCGCGAGTGAGGCGTACGACGGCGCGGGCATTCCCACGCAGCTGTCGGTCGAGGAGTCGATGGCCTGTGGCATCGGGGTCTGCATGACCTGCGTGCTGCCGATCATCGGCAACGACGGCCAGACCCGGATGGCGCGATCCTGCGTCGACGGGCCGGTGTTCGGTGGTGACCGCATCCGCTGGGATGCGTTAGGCACCGTCCCCGACGACGCGGTGGGGGCCCACCAGTGAGCGTCACGATCCGGCGGCAAGAACGCCAGATCAAGCACGTCAACGTCGACATGAGCACGAAGCTCGGCAACCTGACCATCGCCGACCCGGTGTTCACCGCATCCGGGTGCGCCGCATCCGGTCAGGAGCTCGCAGCCTTCAACGACCTCACCGCGATCGGCGGCGTCGTCACGAAGTCGATTCAGCTCAACGCCCGTGCCGGTCGGGCGACACCGCGCATGGCGGAGACGCCGAGCGGGATGCTCAACTCGATCGGCCTGCAGGGTCCAGGGATCGACATCTTCCTCAACCGGGACCTGCCGTGGCTTGCCGAGCACGAGGTGACAGCAGTCGTCTCGATCGCCGGGCAGAGCGTCGAGGAGTACTCCAAGCTCGCCGGGAAGCTGCGCGGCAAGCCCGCGTCGATGATCGAAGTCAACATCAGCTGCCCGAACGTCGAGGACCGCGGGCAGGTCTTCGCGTGTGACAAGAGCGCCGCAGCGTCGGTGATCCAGGCTGTGAAGCGGGCGGCTCCGGCGAGCATGCCGATCTTCGCGAAGCTGTCGCCCGACGTCACCGACATCGTGTCGATCGCCTCGGCCTGCATGGACGCCGGAGCGACCGGGCTCAGCCTGATCAACACCACACTCGGCATGGTCATCGACACCACGACGATGCGGCCGCTGCTCGCCGGCGTCACCGGTGGCCTGTCCGGTCCGGCGATCCGGCCGCTGGCGCTGCGGTGCGTCTGGCAGGTCCATCAGGCCATGCCGGACGTCCCGCTGTTCGGCATCGGCGGGATTCGCACCGGGCTCGACGCGCTGCAGTTCATCCTCGCCGGCGCCAGCGCCGTACAGATCGGCACCGTGCTCTTCAACGATCCGGGCGCGCCGCAGCGAATCTCGCGAGAGCTCAGCGAGGCCCTCGCCGAGCGTGGCATGGACTCGGTGCAGCAGGCGATCGGCCTCGGCCATCGGCCGCCGGAGGTCATCGTTCCCGAGCTGCCGGATCCGCCGGGTGACACGCTCGAAGACGAGCTCTACGAATCCGCAGTTGCAGACGACGAGGACATCACCGACGTGTTCATCGAAGACGAATGGCCGGAAGACCAAGATGTCTAGATCACCTATCGCGGTGGCTCTCGACACGGGCGATCTCGCCACTGCGACGCGTTGGGCGCAGTCGGTGAGCCCGCATGTGGGCACCCTGAAGGTCGGCCTCGAGCTCTTCTGCGCGGAGGGTCCGGGGGCGGTCGAGAAGATCCGTGCTGCCGCTGATGCCGACCTGTTCCTCGACCTCAAGCTGCACGACATCCCGGCCACCGTCGCGGGCGCGGCGCGATCGGTGGGCGCGCTCGCACCGGACTTCCTGACGGTGCACGCGAGCGGCAGCACCGCGATGATCGCGGCGGCAGCCGAAGCGCTCCCGGACACCAAGATCACCGCGGTGACGATCCTCACCTCGCTGTCCGGGGCCGACCTCGAGGCGCTCGGGATCGCCGGTCCGCCGGGGGACGCCGTCGTACGGCTCGCTCGGCTCGCGGTCGGCGCCGGTGCGCGTGCCCTCGTGTGCTCGCCGCAGGAGGTCGCGATGGTGCGGGCAGCGGTCGGGCCTGACGTCACGTTGATCACGCCGGGAGTGCGGCCGGCGGCTGCCTCACACGACGACCAGGCCCGGGTAGCGACCCCTGAGAAGGCGCTCGCCGATGGTGCCGACATCGTGGTCATCGGGCGTCCGATCACCGGTGCCGCTGATCCTGGTGAGGCGGCTGCGGCGATCGCTGCATCGCTACCGCGTCGTGTGGGCTGACCTCAGTTGCGCGAGCGGTGTCGGCCTCGCTAGGTTCGCCGCCGCTGGCGCTATTGAGTGGGGTGCCCGTCGCACCCCACATGCATCCGTCCTGTGACCCCGAGGTGAATCCGTTTGGCGCTCCCGCCGTTGACTGCGGAGCAGCGGGCGGCCGCCCTCGAGAAGGCAGCGGCAGCACGTCGTACCCGGGCGGAGCTTCGCGAGCAGCTCAAACAGTCGAAGATCTCGCTCGCCGAGGTGTTCGCGGCGGGGGAGCGCGACGAGGCCATTGGGAAGATGCGGGTCAGCGCTGTCCTCGAGTCGATGCCGGGCGTCGGCAAGGTCCGCGCCGAGCGAATCATGGAGCGGTTGTCCATCTCGACCAGTCGCCGCGTGCGTGGGCTCGGCGCGCACCAGCGCTCCGCGCTCGAGCGCGAGTTTGCCGACTGATCTCGCTCGCCGCCTGCCCTCTCGCAACATGATCGAGCCGACCCGCCGTCTCACCGTGCTGTCCGGCCCGGCCGGTGTCGGCAAGAGCTCCGTCGTCGCCGCCCTCCGCGAGATCGTGCCTGCGGTGTGGGTGTCGGTGAGTGCGACCACCCGGCCGAGGCGGCCCGGTGAGGTCGAGGGCGAGTCGTACTTCTTCGTGTCGGCGGAAGAGTTCGAGGAGATGGCTGCCCGCGGCGAGCTACTTGAGCGCGCGACGTACGCGGGGAACCTGTACGGCACACCGCGCGGGCCGGTCGACGCCCGGCTGGTCGCCGGCATACCGGTCCTGCTCGAGATCGAGATCCAGGGCGCTCGCCAGGTCCGGGCGCTGGATCCCGACGCTCTGCTCGTCTTCCTGGCGCCACCGTCGTGGGAGGAGCTCGAGCGACGGCTTCGCGGTCGTGGCACCGAGGACCCGGCGGTCATCGAGCGGCGCCTCGCGCAGGCCAAGGTCGAGCTCGCCGCCGAAGGCGAGTTCGACACCGTGATCGTCAACACGTCCATCGCGGAAGCGGCCCAGCAGCTCGCCGCCCTCATCACCTAACCGCCAAATCCGCGTGATCTTGACGTTGTGTGCCCATCAGACCCCTTGTTGGGCACACAACGTCAAGATCACCGAGGGAAGTCGGCGGCTGGTAGCGTTGTTGGGCACTTTCTGCCGCCGAAAAGAGGAACTCGTGTCCGGCACCGCCGCTCGCCCTGAGGGGATCACCAACCCACCGATCGACGAGCTGCTCGACAAGGTCGAGAGCAAGTACGCCCTCGTCATCTACGCGGCCAAGCGTGCCCGCCAGATCAACGCGTACTACTCCCAGCTCGGTGAGGGTCTGCTCGAGTACGTCGGCCCGCTCGTTCCCGCCCACGTGCAGGAGAAGCCGCTGTCGGTGGCGCTGCGCGAGGCGAACGAGGACCTGCTGACGTTCGAGCAGGTCGAAGCTCCCGCGTAAGGCAGTCTTCTGCCATGAGCGGCGGGACACCCACGGCCGGCGGCCGTCGCGTCGTTCTCGGCGTCTGCGGCGGTATCGCCGCCTACAAGGCGTGTGAGCTGCTCCGTCGGTTCACCGAGTCAGGGCACGAGGTCCAGGTCGTACCGACCGCGTCGGCCCTCAAGTTCGTCGGTGAGACGACATGGGCGGCGCTGTCCGGCAACCCGGTAGCGACCGACGTCTGGACGTCTGCGCACAAGGTGCCGCACGTCACGCTCGGTCGGCAGGCGGACCTCGTCGTTGTCGCGCCTGCGACCGCAGACTTCCTCGCCCGCATGGTGATCGGGCGTTCCGACGACCTCCTGACCGCGACGCTGCTCACCGCGCGGTGCCCGATCGTCGTTGCGCCCGCCATGCACACCGAGATGTGGCAGCACGCTTCGACGCAGGCGAACGTCGCGACGCTTCGCGAGCGCGGCGTCATCGTTCTCGACCCGGCTGTCGGGCGCCTCACCGGCTCGGACACCGGCATCGGCCGGCTGCCGGAGCCGGACGAGATCTTCGCGGTCGCCCGTACGGTGCTGACTCGCGGCGTCGGGTCGCTCGCCGCCGACCTCGCCGGGCGGCACGTCGTCGTCACCGCCGGCGGCACGCGCGAGCCGCTCGACCCGGTGCGTTACCTGGGCAATCGCTCGTCCGGCCGGCAGGGGTACGCCCTCGCCCGCGCCGCGCTCGCTCGCGGTGCTGAGGTCACGCTGATCTCCGCCAACGCGGCGCTCGCCGACCCGGCCGGCGCCAAGGTCGTGCGCGTCCGTACGGCGGAGGACATGCGCCTCGCGGTGGAGGAGGTTGCCGCCAGCGCCGATTCGATCGTCATGGCCGCTGCGGTCGCGGACTTCCGGCCTGCGACGCGCGCCGACGCGAAGATCAAGAAGGGCGCGGACGAGCCTGACTCGATCGTGCTCGTCCGCAACCCCGACATCCTCGCCGACATCTCCGCGAATCGTCGCCGCGAGGGCCAGATGATCGTCGGGTTCGCCGCCGAGACCAACGACGTGCTCGACAACGGCCGGGCGAAGCTCGCCTCGAAAGGCTGCGACCTGATCGTCGTCAACCAGGTGGGGGAGAACCTCACGTTCGGCGCCGAGCACAACACGGCGACGATTCTGGGCTCCGATGGCTCGAGTACGTCGGTCGAGGACGTGAGCAAGGAAGACCTCGGGCACGCGATCTGGGACCTGGTCGCCGCTCGCCTCCAGAGGTGACCTCGTCGCTGTTCCCCCGCGACCTCGGCGGCGGGCTCGTGATGCATCCGGCGACCGCAGCCGACGCCGCGGACGCCTTCGCCGTTGTGGACGCCGAGCGGGAGCGGCTCCGGCGATGGCTGCCGTGGGTCGACCTCACGCTGGAGCCGGCGGACACCCGCCGCTACTTCGAGACGGCCGAGCGGCAGGATGCGGCGGGCGAAGGGCTGCACAGCGCGCTCCGGCTCAATGGTCGATTCGCGGGACTCGCAGACTTACGGATGGTTCCGATCCAGCGCAGCGGCGAAGTCGGGTATTGGCTCGGCGCGTCGGCCGTCGGCAAGGGTGTGATCACGCGCGTGGTCGCTGAGCTGTTCGATCTCGGGTTCGAAGCGTTCGGCCTGCACCGGATCCAGCTCCAAGCCGCGACCGGCAACGCGCGCAGCCGTGCGGTGGCGGAGCGTCTCGGGATGCAGTACGAGGGAGTCCGCCGGGAGGCCGAGGAACTCCCGCAGGGCTTTGTCGACCTCGCCGTCTACGCCACGCTCGTGCACGAGTGGCCTGGGGCCGCAGCGGCACTCGCTCGGACCAGCGCGCTTCGGGCCGGACCTCGGTAGGATCGAGCCGTCTGCCGGCGCCGACGCGACCGGCCCATGCCCGAGGAGTTGTCGTGTCGCGCCGTCTGTTCACCTCTGAGTCCGTCACCGAGGGTCATCCCGACAAGATCGCCGATCAGATCAGCGATGCGATCCTCGACGCGATGATCAAGGAGGACCCGACCAGCCGCGTCGCGGTCGAGACCCTGATCACGACCGGCCAGGTGCACGTCGCCGGCGAGGTCCGCACCGATACCTACGTCGACATCGCCGGCATCGTCCGCGACAAGATCCTCGACATCGGCTATGACTCATCGCGCAAGGGGTTCGACGGCGACTCCTGCGGGGTGAGCGTGTCGCTCGGCTCGCAGTCGCCCGACATCGCGCAGGGCGTCGAGGACGCGTACGAGCACCGCGCCGAGGGCGACGACGACCCATTGGACCGGCAGGGTGCGGGTGACCAGGGCCTGATGTTCGGCTATGCGTGCACCGAGACCCCCGAGCTGATGCCGCTGCCGATCGCGCTCGCGCACCGGCTTGCCCGCCGGCTGTCCGCCGTTCGCAAGAGCGGCACCGTTCCCTACCTGCGCCCGGACGGCAAGACCCAGGTCACCGTCGAGTACGTCGACAACAAGCCGGTGCGGCTCGACACGGTGGTGGTGTCCAGCCAGCATGCCGCCGACATCGACATCGAAACGCTGCTTGCGCCGGATGTTCGTGAGCACGTCGTCGATCCGGAGCTTGGCGAGCTCGGCCTCGACACCGAGGACTACCGCCTGCTGGTCAACCCGACCGGTCGCTTCGAGGTCGGCGGCCCGATGGGCGACGCCGGTCTGACCGGGCGCAAGATCATCGTCGACACCTACGGCGGCATGGCCCGCCATGGTGGTGGCGCGTTCTCCGGCAAGGACCCGTCGAAGGTTGACCGCTCCGCGGCTTATGCGATGCGCTGGGTCGCGAAGAACGTCGTCGCGGCTGGGCTTGCCGAGCGCTGCGAGGTCCAGGTCGCCTACGCGATCGGCAAGGCGCGTCCGGTCGGCATGTTCGTCGACACATTCGGTACCGGCGCGATCTCCGACGACAAGATCCAGGATGCGATCCTCGCGGTCTTCGACTTGCGCCCCGCCGCGATCATCCGGGACCTGGACCTGCTCCGGCCGATCTACTCGCAGACCGCGGCGTACGGCCACTTCGGTCGCCCCGAGCTCGACTTCACCTGGGAGTCGACGTCGCGGGTCGACGCACTCAAGGCCGCTGCAGGTAAGTAGGCGATCGAGCGATCGTCCCCGGCGCGACGGGGAGCGCGCCCGTTGGGCGCACTCCTTTAGTGTCGCGCCCGGGCACGATCACTCGCCCGCGGCGGGTGCGCGAGGTGTGATGCGTCTCGTTGCTTGTCGCCTTGGCATAAGAGACTTGCGTCGTGCCCCCTAAGGCAGCTGCTCGAGCTAAGCCGACGAAGTCGGCGAAGCCGGCTATGCAGCGGCGGGCTGAGGTGCTGCCGTTTGCGCGAGTTTCGGTTGAGGTGTCGCTGCCCCATCTCGACCGGACGTTCGACTATCTCGTCAGCCAGGAGCAGGACGCTGCCGCGCAGCCGGGCGTGCGAGTGCGAGTGCGTTTCGCCGGGGCGCTGGTCGGTGGCTTCATCCTCGAGCGGGCCGCTGACACCGACCATGACGGGAAGCTGTCGTTCCTCGAGCGGGTGCTCGGTGCTGAGCCGGTGTTGCAACCCGACGTCGCCGCGGTCGCGCGCGAGGTCGCGGACCGCTGGGCCGGCAGTCTCGCCGATGTGACGCGGCTCGCGGTGCCGCCGCGACATGCGACGGCGGAGCGCACCAGGAGCAAGCCCGCGGATACTCAGGTCAAGGTGCCTCCGCCCTCGGCGCTCGGCCGTTACACGGGCGGGCCCGAGCTCTTGCGCGAGCTCGCCGCTGGCACGGCTCGCCGGGTGTGGACCGCGCTGCCGGGGGAGTGGCCGGCAGAGATCGCGGCCGCAGCAGCGGCAGTGCTGGCGGCCGGGCGTGGTGTCGTCATCGTCGTGCCGGACGCCCGTGATGTCGAGCGGATGGACCGAGCGCTCACCGTCGCCCTCGGGGCTGGTCATCACGTCGCGTTGACCGCCGAGCTCGGGCCCGAAGAGCGGTACGGCCGGTTTCTCTCGGTCTCACGCGGCGCCGTGCAGGCCGTCGTCGGGACCCGCGCCGCGGTGTGGGCGCCGGTTCGCGAGCTAGGGCTGATGGTGGTCTGGGACGACGGCGACGACCTGCTCGCCGAACCGAGAGCGCCGTACTGCCACGCTCGCGATGTCGCCGTACTGCGTGCCCATCGCGCGGGTGCGTCGATGCTGCTTGCCGGCCACGCCGTCACCGCGGAGGGCGCGCAGCTGCTGTCCACCGGATGGGCGAGCGAGCTGAGCCCGACCGCACCGGCCCGGACGCGTGATCTCCCGGCGATTCGCGCATCGGGTGGTGACGACGAGCTCGCCGATGACGAGGCGGCACGCGCGGCACGGCTGCCGACGATTGGCTGGCGGACCGCGAAGGATGCGCTGCAGTCCGGCCCGGTACTGGTCCAGGTGCCCCGTCAGGGCTACGTGCCGGCCGTGGCCTGTGCCTCGTGTCGGCGTACGGCGCAGTGCAAGAACTGCGCAGGTCCGCTCTCGCGGATGGGAGAGGACGCACCGCCGGTGTGTCGCTGGTGTGGCCTGCCGGCGACCGGGTGGCGCTGCCCGCACTGCGCCTCGCTCACGTTGCGGGCGGTCGTGGTCGGCGCTCGCCGTACGGCGGAGGAGCTCGGCCGCGTGTTTCCGGGCTATCCGGTGAAGACATCGGGTGGCGGGAAGGTGCTCGCCCGAATCACCGAGCAGCCGGCGTTGGTGGTGGCGACACCCGGCGCCGAACCGATCGCGGCGGGGGGATACGCGGCGGCGATCCTGCTCGATGGCTGGCTGATGCTGTCCCGACCGGATCTGCGGTCGGGGGAGGAGGCGCTGCGTCGTTGGCTGAACGCGGCGAGCCTGGTTCGGGGTAGCGGTGACGGGGGTCGGGTGATCGTGGTTGCGCCGGGAGAGCTGCGTCCGGTACAGGCGCTGCTTCGATGGCAGCCGCGCTGGCACGCCGAACGGGAGCTCGAAGATCGCCGCGCGTTGCACCTGCCGCCCGCCGGCCGGATGGCCTCCCTCACCGGAACCGCCGAGGCTGTTGCGGAGCTTCTCGGATCGGCGAAGCTCCCGCCTGCCGCGGAGATCCTCGGGCCGGTGGCGGCCATCGACGGCGAGCCGGACGACGAGCGGGTGCTGCTCCGCGTGCCGCGGGTTCGCGGTCAGGAGCTCGCGGCGGCGCTGAAGGCGGCGCAGGCCACCCGGAGTGCCCGGAAAGCGGCCGGAAGCGTGCGGGTCGAGATGGACCCGATCCGGCTCGGCTGAGCGACGTGCCGACCTACCATGGACCGTCCTTTCGTTTGTCGTCGCAGGAGGCTTGCGTGGCGGTTCAGCCGATCCGCTTGTTCGGCGATCCGGTGCTGACCACGCCTGCCGAAGCGGTGACGACGTTCGACAAGGAGCTGCGCAACCTCGTCCGGGATCTCGCCGAGACGATGCTCGATGCGCCAGGTGTCGGGCTCGCGGCGCCCCAGATCGGCGTCAGCCTGCGGGTCTTCACCTACCACGTCGATGACGAGCAGGCCGGCCATCTGATCAACCCCGTCGTCCGTGCGGTCGGGGATGAGGAGCAGGACGGGGACGAGGGCTGCCTGTCGCTACCGGGTCTGGCATTCCCAACGGTCCGCAAGATGAGTGTCATCGCGACGGGCGTCAACGTGCACGGCGAGCCGATCACCGTCGAGGGCACCGAGCTGCTCGCTCGTTGTGTGCAGCACGAAGTCGATCACCTCGACGGCGTGCTGTTCATCGACCGGCTCGACGCGGAGCAGCGCAAGGCTGCGATGAAGGCGATCCGAGAAGCCGAGTGGTCGGGTCTCACCCCACCCGCGGTCAAGCCGTCGCCGCACGCCACCAGTGGCCTGGCCCGCTAGGGGTTCGTAGCGATGCGCCTGGTGTTTGCGGGTACGCCGGTCACCGCGCTCCCGTCGCTCGAGGCGCTGATCGCCAGTCCGCGCCACGATCTGGCCGCAGTCGTGACCCGCCCGGACGCGCCGGCGGGGAGGGGGCGCGCAATCAGCGCGAGCCCGGTGAAGGAGCGCGCCGCAGCCGCCGGTCTCGAAGTTCTCACCCCGCAGCGGCCGTCCGAGCCGGAGTTCCTCGAGCGGCTGGCGGCGATCGCGCCGGACTGCGTCGCTGTCGTGGCGTACGGCGCGCTGGTCCCGCCGGAGGCGCTCGAGATCCCCGCCCACGGGTGGGTCAATCTGCACTTCTCGGTGCTGCCTTCGTGGCGCGGTGCGGCACCGGTGCAGCACGCACTGCTGGCGGGCGACGATGTCACGGGGGCGACCACGTTCCAGCTGGAGGCCGGACTCGACACCGGCCCGGTGTACGGCGTGATGACGACGACGATCGGTGCGCACGAGACAGCGGGGGAGCTGCTCGAGCGACTGGCCGTCGACGGCGCCGGACTGCTCACTGCCACACTCGACGGGATCGAGGCCGGCGAGCTGACCGCGCAGCCACAGCCGACCGAAGGCGTGACGCTGGCACCGAAGCTGAAGACCGGTGACGCTCGCGTCGCGTGGTCGCATCCGGCGGCCGCTATCGACCGGCGGATTCGCGCGTGCACACCCGAGCCCGGCGCGTGGACGACGTTTCGCGGTCGGCGGCTCGGCATCAGCTCGGTGCGGATCGCCGCCGACATGCGCGGTGAGTCCGTGCCGCCGGGGGAGATCCGTGACCTCGGGAAGGACGGCGTCGTCGTCGGCACCGCCTCGGAGCCGTTGCGGCTGGGCATGGTTCGTCCGGAAGGCAAACCGGACCGCACCGCCGAGGAGTGGGCTCGCGGTGCGCGGCTGACCGCTGGCGAAGTGCTGGAGTGAAGCCCGCCGCTTCGAAACCTGTGGCATCGAAGGACGGTGCACGGCGGGCAGCCGTCGATGTCGTCCTCGCGGTCGATCGCGACAAGGCCTACGCCAACCTGCTGCTGCCCCGGCTGCTGCGCGAGCGCGGGTTGTCGGGTCAGGACGCCGGGTTCGCGACTGAGATCGCCTACGGCACCTTGCGCTGGCAGGGGGTGCTGGATGCAGTCATCGCCGAAGCATCGGGCCGTACGGTCACGTCACTCGACGTCGAGGTGCGGGCGGTCCTGCGGATCGGTGCCTACCAGCTGCTGCACATGCGCGTCCCCACCCACGCCGGGGTGTCGACGACGGTCGAGGTCGGAAAGGAAGTCGCCGGCCACCGCACGTCCGGCCTGGTCAACGCCGTCATGCGCCGCATCAGCGAACGCGACTGGGCGTCATGGGTGAACCGGGTCGCGCCCGCGGACGTGGTGGGGCGCCTCGCGTTCGAGCACGGCCACCCGGAGTGGGTCGCACGCGCATTCCTCGAGGCGCTCGGCGGTGACGTCGCCGAGCTCGAGCGGGCGCTGGCCGCCGATCGCCCCGCGACTCACCTCGCGGCGCGGCCTGGCGCAATCGAGCGTGACGCGCTGTTGCGGCAGTGCGGTGACGCGGCGACCGCTGGGCCGTTCTCGCCGTACGCCGTGCGCCTCGCCGGAGGTGATCCGTCGCGGATCGCCGCGGTGAAGGACGGGCGCGCGCGGGTGCAGGACGAGGGCAGCCAGCTGGTCGCGCTTGCGATGGCTCGCGCGCCGGTCGAAGGTCGAGACCAGCGATGGCTCGACATGTGTGCCGGGCCCGGCGGCAAGGCCGCGCTGCTCGGCGGCCTGCTGCCGGCCGGTGGCCGACTCGTCGCGGCCGACGTACATCCGCACCGGGCAGGTCTGGTGCAGGCCGGCCAGGCGGCTACCGCGATCGTTGCCGACGGCACGCGCCCGGCATGGCAGGCGCACAGCTTCGACCGGGTGCTGCTCGACGCACCGTGCACCGGCCTCGGTGCCTTGCGGCGCCGCCCGGAGGTGCGGTGGCGGCGTCAACCGGCGGACGTCGAGCGGCTGGTGGGACTTCAAACGGCGCTGTTCGACGCAGCGGTTGACGCAGTTCGTCCTGGTGGTGTGATCGTCTACGCGACCTGCTCACCGCACCTGGCCGAGACCCGCGGAGTGGTCGGTGCCGGCCTTGCCCGCAACCCTGATCTCGAGCAGGTCGACGCCCGGCCACTCTTTGCCGGAGTGCCCGAGCTCGGTGCCGGGCCCGACGTACAGCTGTGGCCGCACCGTCACGGCACTGACGCGATGTACGTCGCGCTGCTTCGGCGGAAATGAACCGGGATCGAGTGCGGCTCGCGCCTAAACTCGGGTGACCATGCAGATCGCGCCGAGCATTCTTTCCGCTGACTTCGCCAGGCTTGCCGACGAGATCGGCGTCATCGGCGATGTCGCCGATTGGGTGCATGTCGACGTCATGGACAACCACTTCGTGCCGAACCTCACGTTCGGTCTGTCCATGGTTCAGGCGCTGTTGAAGAACACGTCGCTGCCGCTGGACTGCCACCTGATGATCGACGAGCCGGATCGCCATGCGCCGGCGTACGCCGAGGCGGGCGCGCGCAGCGTGACGTTCCATGCCGAGGCCGCGCAGGCTCCGGTCCGGTTGGCGCGCGCACTGCGCTCTGCAGGTGCCCGGGCCGGTCTAGCCATCCGGCCGGCGACGCCCATCGAGCCCTACGCGGACCTGCTGCCCGAGATCGACACCGTGCTCGTGATGACGGTGGAGCCGGGCTTCGGCGGCCAGTCGTTCCTCGACATCATGCTGCCGAAGATCCGCCGGGCCCGCCAGCTCGTGCGCGACGGTGAGCACGCGGTGTGGGTGCAGGTCGATGGTGGCGTCGATGCCAACACGATCGAGCGCTGTGCCGAGGCGGGGGCGGATGTCTTCGTCGCCGGCAACTCGGTGTACGGCTGCGACGATCCGGCGGAGGCCGTCGTACGGCTGCGGGAAGCCGCGGTCAAAGCCGGCGAGTCCGCCTGGTGGACGCACTAGCGACTGCGTCAGCGGTGGACTCAGCCGTAATAACGATGCACAATGAAACGGAAGTGCGCGCTCCGGGATCGGTGCAAGTCCGAACCGGCGGTGACGAGGGAGCCGACAGGCGACCTTGAAGTCCGCGACCCGGCCGAAGCCGTCGGCCGGTGGACCTGGTGAGACTCCAGGACCGACGGTGAAAGTCCGGATGAGAGGCAGCGCGCGAGCGACATCTGACCGGTGGCGTCGTCCGCGACGCGCCCTCGGATTGGCGTCGTTCGCGGTTCCTCTCCTCGTCCCGGACCACCGGTCGACCTGGAGGAGAGGCTCAGTGGCTACCGAGGCCGAGACCGCGGCGATGCGTCGCGCGATCGACCTCGCTGAAGCAGCGCGTGGAATCCCGAATCCGAATCCCGCCGTCGGCGCAGTCGTGCTCGATCCTGCCGGACAGGTCGTGGGTGAGGGGGCGACGGCGCCGATCGGCGGTCCGCATGCCGAAGTGGTGGCGCTGGAAGCCGCGGCGGACCGGGCGCGAGGTGGCACCATCGTGGTCTCGCTAGAGCCGTGCAGTCACGAAGGGCGCACCGGAGCATGCACCGCGGCGATCACCGCGGCCGGCATCGCGCGCGTCATCTTCGCGATTGAGGACCCGCACGGCGCCGCCGCCGGCGGAGCGGAACGGCTGCGCGAAGCAGGAGTCGACGTCGAGGCCGGCCTCCTGGCCGACGAGGCTCTTGTCGAGCTCGAGCCGTGGCTTGTCGCCGCCGCCGAGCGACGCCCGTATGTCACATGGAAGTACGCCGCGACACTCGACGGCCGGATTGCGGCTGCCGACGGCACCAGTCAGTGGATCACCGGCGAAGGGGCGCGCAACGACGTGCAGCTCCTGCGCGGCGGGTCCGACGCTGTCATCGTCGGGATCGGCACTGTGCTGGCCGACGATCCGGCGCTGACCGTGCGGTTGGTCGACCTGCCTCGTCACCCGCTCCGCGTCGTGGTCGACAGCGACGCGCGTACGCCTGTGGGCGCGAAGGTGGTCGACGGCTCGGCGCCCACTCTGATCGCCGTTGCCGCTGACGCGGACCCCGGTCGGGTAGCGGCACTTCGCTCCACGGAGGCAGCGGTCGTCGAGCTGCCTCGCACCGGACAAGGCGTCGATCTCGCCGCGCTGCTGGCGACGCTCTACGAACGCGAGTGCTACCAGCTGTTGGTCGAAGGCGGTGCGCGGCTGGCCACCAGCTTCCTGGCAGGCGGCCTCGTCGATCGTGTCGTCGCGTATCTGGCCCCGGCACTGCTCGGTGCCGGGCCGTCAGTTGTCGGTGACTTCGGCGTCGCGACCATCGCGGAGGCGTGGCGGCTGTCGCCGAAGGGCCTGACCTACCTGCAGCCCGACGTGAGGATCATCGCGACGGTGGAGAGGACGAGCTGATGTTCACCGGAATCGTGCAGGCGCTCGGCACGGTGCGAGCGATCGATGACCTCGGCGAGGCCGTCAGGCTCGGCGTCGAAGGCGAGATCCTGCATGGTCTGTCCGGCGGTGAGTCGATCGCCGTCAACGGCGTCTGTCTGACTGTCGCGCAGATCGATCCGGGCGGCTTCACCGCAGACGTGATGCAGGAGTCCCTGCGTCGTACGTCGCTCGGTGGGCTGGCGGTCGGTGACCGGGTCAACCTCGAGCGATCGGTGACGCCCACGTCGCTGCTGGGCGGGCACATCGTGCAGGGGCACATCGACGGTGTGGGGACCGTCGTCGGCGTGCGGCCCTCGGCGCACTGGCGGGAGGTCGACATCGACGTCCCGGTGGGCCTGTTGCGCTATGTCGTGGAGAAGGGCTCGATCGCGCTCGACGGCGTCAGCCTGACGATCGCGTCGTTGTCCGACACGGGGGTCCGCGTGAGCCTCATTCCGGAGACCCTGGCACGCACCACACTGGGAATCCGCGATGTCGGAGACCACGTGAACGTCGAAGTAGATGTCCTCGCGAAGTACGTCGAGCGCCTCCTCGCCATGAAGGGACCGTCATGACCCACGAGCCAGTCATGGGCTTCAGTGACATCGAGCGGGCGATCGCCGACCTTGCCGCGGGAAAGCCGGTCGTCGTCGTTGACGACGCGGATCGTGAGAACGAGGGCGACCTGATCTTCGCGGCGGAGATGGCCACGCCGGAGCTGGTCGCATTCATGGTGCGATACACGTCCGGCTACATCTGCGTGCCACTCACCGAATCCGACTGTGACCGCCTTGACCTGCCGCCGATGTATCACACCAACCAGGACAAGCGCGGAACGGCGTACGCCGTCACCGTCGACGCCGTCGATGGCACGACGACCGGCATCTCCGCGCACGATCGCGCGCTGACCATGCGGGCGCTTGCCGACCCGACGTCGACACCTGCGGACTTCACGCGACCGGGGCACGTCGTGCCGTTGCGTGCGAAGGACGGCGGAGTGTTGCGACGCGCAGGGCACACGGAGGCGGCGATCGACCTGTGCCGGATGGCCGGGTTGCGCCCCGCCGGGGTGCTGTGCGAGATCGTCAGCGAGAAGGACATCGATGGCATGGCCCGCCTGGATGAGCTCGAGGTGTTCGCTGCCGAGCATGAGCTCGCGCTGATCGCCATCGCGGATCTGATCGCTTACCGACGTCGTACCGAGAGTCTCGTGGACCGGATTGCCGAGGCGCGCATCCCCACGAACCACGGCGAGTTCCGCGCGGTCGGCTTCCGCAGCAAGATCGACGGAATCGAACACGTGGCGCTGGTGCGCGGCGACATCGGTGACGGCGAGGATGTGCTCGTCCGCGTGCACTCCGAGTGCCTCACCGGCGACGTCTTCGGCAGCCGGCGCTGCGACTGCGGACCGCAGCTGGATGCGGCAATCGCGGCGGTTGCGGCTGAAGGGCGCGGGATCGTGCTCTATGTGCGCGGGCACGAGGGTCGCGGCATCGGGCTGATGCACAAGCTGCAGGCCTACCAGCTGCAGGACGAGGGCCAGGACACGGTCGACGCCAACGTGAGCCTCGGCCTGCCCGCGGACGCGCGCGACTACGGCACCGGGGCTCAGATCCTCGTCGACCTCGGGGTGCGCTCGATGCGCTTGCTGACCAACAACCCGGACAAGCGAGCCGGCTTGGAAGGGCATGACCTGAAGATCGTGGCGCGGGTGCCGTTGCCCGTGCGTGTCACGGCCGACAACCTGCGCTACCTCACGACGAAGCGCGACCGGATGGGACATGACATTCCCGACCTGCCCGCAATGGTCGACGAGGAGGTCACCGAAGCGAGCGCCGACTCGTTGCCGGCTTCGGTGGCCGAGCGAGCCGCCCGCGCCGAGCCCGACATCTACCGGCGGGCGGTGCGTGTGGCATACGCGCTGTCCCCGTTCGCGTTGCCGGTCGCGGAGCCGGCCGAGGAGGTCACCACATGAGATTTCACGCAGCTTGCCTTCCCGGGTGGCGGACGTGAGCGGCAAGGGCGTGCCGGACGAGGTGGCGATCGACGGCAGCGGCCTTCGGGTAGCCGTGGTCGCCGCGCGCTGGCACACCGAGGTGACGGATGCCCTCGTGGCGGGCGCGACCCGGGGTCTGGACGCGGCATCGGTCGCGGACCGCTACCTCTGCCGCGTGCCGGGCGCGTTCGAGTTGGCGGTGGTCGCCGGGGAGCTCGCCAGGTCCGGGTACGACGCGGTCGTGGCGCTCGGGGTCGTCGTACGCGGCGGCACGCCGCACTTCGAGTACGTGTGCTCGGCGGCGACCGACGGTCTGAATCGGATCGCGATGGAGACCGGGGTCCCGGTAGGCTTCGGGTTGCTGACCTGCGACACGACGGAGCAGGCGCTCGACCGGGCGGGGCTGCCCGGGTCGAGCGAAGACAAGGGACGGGAGGCCGCGATGGCTGCGGTCGAGACGGCGCTGGTGCTGCGGGCGATCCGTCGTGCCGGCAGCGCGCCCGGCCAACACGGTGAGAGCCATGCGTCGGCGGACGGTCGCTGACCGAACGCTGCTGTCCGCCTGCCCCTCGACCTGCTGTCTCCTCCTGAAGGGCTTTCGCTGTGCTGTCGCTCGTCCTCCCCAAGGGCTCGCTCGAAAAGGCGACCCTCGATCTCTTCGACGCCGCTGATCTCGCGGTGCGACGCGGGTCCGACCGCGACTACCGCGCCGGCATCTCCGACCCGCGGGTGGAGCGCGTCATGTTCCTGCGCCCGCAGGAGATCCCGCGCTATGTCGAGGAGGGTCTGTTCGACCTCGGTATCACCGGCCGCGACTGGATCACGGAGACGTCGGCCAAGGTCGAGACCGTCTGCGAGCTCGAGTACTCCAAGGCGACGTCCAACCCGGTGCGGATCATCCTGGCGGTGCCGGCGGAGCACCCGGCAAAGACGGGCGCGGAGCTGCCCGACGGCGTACGGGTGTCCACGGAGTACCCGGAGCTCACGCGTCGGTTCTTCGCCGACGCGGGAGTGAACGCGGTGATCGTGCCGTCGTACGGCGCGACCGAGGCCAAGGTGCCGGACATCGTCGACGCGATCGTCGACGTGACCGAGACCGGCTCGTCGCTGCGGGCGCACGGGCTGCGGATCATCGAGACGCTGCTGACGTCGCGGACTGAGCTGATCGCGAACCCGGCGGCGTACGCCGACCCGGAGAAGCGGGCCGCGATGGAGGACATCGCGCTTCTGCTGCAAGGTGCGATCCGGGCGCGGGGGACCGTCTACCTGATGCTCAACGTCGACGCGGGCAACCTGCCGGGCGTCCTCGCGGTGCTGCCGGCGATGAGCTCGCCGACTCAGACGGAGCTTGCCGGTGGCGGCTACGCCCTCGGCACGGTCGTGCCCAAGCAGGGCGTCAACACCCTCATCCCGGCCCTCAAGGCGGCCGGCGCCCGGGACATCCTCGAGCTCCCGATAGCAAAGATCGTCGAGTAGCCGGCGCCAACTTCCGCGCGGTGATCTTGACGTTGTGTGCCCATCAGCGCGGCTGATGGGCACACAACGTCAAGATCACGGGGGTTGGGCGGGCTCGCTGTGGATGGCGCTGACGGGGTTCCCGCCGATCGGTCGATGCTTCTGCGGTGCCAATCCCACCGACAGTCCCTCCGGAGCTCACCAAAGCGCCCTTCACATCCGCAGTGGCGGCCCGCGCCGGCCTGACCAGGTCGGCGCTACGACGCGGGCCGTGGCGGCACGTGTTTCGCGATGTCTGGGTCCACGAGCAGGTCGAGGACACGAGGGAGACCCGGGTCGAGGCGGTGCGGCTCGTCTTGGGCAAGCACGCGTTCGTATGTGGGCTGACGGCCGCTTGGCTCTACGGCATCGATGCGAGGGACAAGCGGTGGGACCTGGTGTGGGTGGGCTGTCCGACCGGCAGCAGGCTGCGGACGAGGGTCGGCTGCTACACGCGAGAGGTCACGATCGACGTCGCCGATCTCGACCTGCTCAACGGTGTTCTCCTCACGACCCCGGTCCGGACGGCCTACGACTGCGCGCGGTGGCTGGCGCCCGCAGAGCGCCTGGTCGTGGCCGATGCGTTGGCCCACGAAGGACTGGTGACGCCTGATGAGCTGTCGCTGTATCGGAACAACCACCGGGGTATCCGCAACGTGACCCGGGTGGACGAGGTGCTGCAGATGCTCGAACCGCTCAGCGAGTCCCCGATGGAGAGCAGACTGCGGCATCTGCTCGTCGCGGCCCGCCTACCCCGCCCGACCGCCCAGCACGTCGTACGAGACGGCTCCGGCGACTTCGTCGCCAGGCTCGACCTCGCTTACCTGGGCTGTCGCCTGGCGATCGAGTACGACGGTGCGTTCCACTGGGAGCAGCGGCGCGAGGACGACCGGCGAAGGGACGCCGTACGTGCCCTCGGCTGGACGGTGATGGTCGTCAGCGCCTCAGACCTGCAAGGCGGAGGAGCCGGAGTGATCCAGCGGGTGCGAAGCCACCTCCGATCGGCGGCGGCCTAAGTCGCGGTGATCTTGACGTAGTGTGCCCATCAGCGGCCCTGAAGGGCGCATAACGTCAAGATCACCGCGGTGGTTTGCTTCGCTGGTAGACTTTCCGTCGCGACTGGTGGGCTTGCCCACCGCAAGTGGAGTTCTCTCCCACCCGCTCGTTCTGCGGAATGACGGGTCTTCGGTCGCTACGCCGCCGGCGCGGTTTGCCGGCAGGGGTGGCACGACCGTCGCAAGAGGCCTCGCATGCGTGTCGTGCGGGGCCTTTCGGTGATGTCGGGCTCCGCAACAACCGAACGTCAGTGGAGGTCCCATCAGCGTCGAACCACGCATCAACGATCGGATCCGCGTCCCCGAGGTGCGGCTGGTCGGTCCAAACGGCGAGCAGGTCGGCATCGTCGCCATCGGCGACGCGCTGCGGCTGGCACAGGAGGCAGATCTCGACCTCGTCGAGGTAGCCGCCGAAGCCCGCCCGCCCGTCTGCAAGCTCATGGACTACGGCAAGTGGAAGTACGAAAACGCGCAGAAGGCGCGTGAGGCGCGACGCAACCAGTCGCACACGATCATCAAGGAGATGAAGCTTCGGCCGAAGATCGACCCGCACGACTACGAGACCAAGAAGGGTCACGTCGTGCGGTTCCTCAAGGCCGGTGACAAGGTCAAGATCACGATCATGTTCCGCGGACGCGAGCAGTCGCGCCCCGAGCTCGGATACCGGTTGCTCCAGCGGCTGGCCGGAGACATCGAAGAGCTCGGGTACGTCGAGGCAGCTCCCAAGCAGGACGGCCGCAACATGATCATGGTCATCGCCCCGCACCGGAAGCAGCAGAGCCAGCCGGCCCGCCGACGCAGCGACGCGGCAGAGACCGACGAGGTTCCTACCGAGGAGCCAGGCGCCGAAGCAGCTACCGCTTAGGACACGCACTACCCGGGACCGACACGTACGACGAGGGAGACGAGGCAGCAATGCCCAAGATGAAGACGCACAGCGGGTCGAAGAAGCGCTTCAAGGTGACCGGGAGCGGCAAGCTCACGGCGCGCCGCGCGAACCGCAACCACCTGCTCGAGCACAAGTCGTCGCGCCGCACGCGCCGGCTTGCCAACGAGGAGGTCCTGTCGCCCGCCGACACCAAGAAGTACAACAAGCTGCTGGGTCGGTAGCCCGCGCGCACGTCGTACGTCGTCGTTTCCCCCTCCGGTCTAGCGCCGGTCAGATTCAAGGAGAGTTCCCGTGGCACGGGTGAAGCGGGCGGTCAACGCCCACAAGAAGCGTCGCGTCGTCCTCGAGCGCGCGAGTGGCTACCGCGGCCAGCGTTCGCGTCTGTACCGCAAGGCGAAGGAGCAGATGCTCCACTCGCTCAACTACTCCTACAACGACCGCCGCGCCCGCAAGGGTGACTTCCGTCGCCTGTGGATCCAGCGGATCAACGCCGCCGCGCGCGCCAACGGCATGACCTACAACCGGTTCATCCAGGGCCTGAAGGCGGCCAATGTCGAGGTCGACCGCAAGCACCTGGCCGAGCTCGCGGTCTCCGACGAGGCCGCGTTCGCCGCACTCGTGGAGCTCGCTCGCAACTCGCTTCCGGCGACGAGCAGCGCCACCAACTCGGCCGCCTGACACCACTACGTCGAGGCAGAAGTGCCCCGCGCGCATTCCGGCGCGATCGATTCGCCGAAGAACGCGCGGGTCGTGGCTGCGCGGGCGTTGCACTCCGCTCGCGGTCGTCGTACCGCGGGTGCTTTCCTGGCGGAGGGGCCGCACGCGGTCGCGGCCGCAGTTGGCGCGTCGTTCGGGATTCGCGAGATCTTCGTGACCGACGAGGCGGCCGACCGCGAGAGGTCGCTCATGCGCGACCTCGCTCGCAGTGGAGCAGCGATCAACACCGTGACCGATCGCGCGCTCCGCGCGGTCGCCGAGACGGTCACCCCGCAGGGCGTTGTCGCCGTCGTCGACCTGCCGGGAGCCTCGCCGCTGCCTGACTCACTGCGCTTGGTGGCGCTGCTGGAGCAGTGTTCGGATCCCGGCAACGCCGGCACAGTGATCCGGACCGCCGATGCGGTGGGTGCGGATGCGGTGGCATTCGGCCCCGGTTCCGCCGATGTGTGGTCCGGCAAGTGCATCCGTTCGAGTGCGGGCAGCGTGTTCAACCTGCCGGTGGTCACCGCACTCGACCCGGTGGCCGCCGTCGAGATGGTGCGGGCGCGTGGCTGTCAGGTCTTCGCGACTGCCGCGGACGGCGACGTCGATCTCGACGACCTGAGCGGGAGTTCCCGGCTTGCTGCGCCTACCGCGTGGGTGTTCGGAAGCGAAGCGCACGGCCTGGGAGCCGCCCTCGCCGGTCTCGTGGACGGCGTCGTACGGATTCCAATCGATGGCAAAGCGGAAAGTCTGAACCTGTCGGCGGCCGCGGCGATTTGTCTGTACTCGTCCGCAAGAGTCCAGCGGCTCAATCGGCACTAACGAGATCGAGCCGGCCCATAGGGGTCCGCTTTCGGCGATGTCGGCTTAGGCTCCGAAAGGTAACGGGCGAGGAGGCGGTTCGTGCCGGAGCGCGACGGGGGGGATTCGGTCTACGACGGCTTGCCTGACGGCGTCGTTGTTGCCGACGCCAACGGCACCGTCGTCGACCTCAACGACGCTGCCTTGCGCATCCTCGGACACGGCGACTGGCTGGGCCGGCCGCTTGCCGCCGTCCTCCCGCTCATCGATCCTCAAGGCCGCGACTGGTGGGCGTGCACGAATCCGTACGACGGCCTCTCGTCGAGGGTTCGCCAACCGGAGCGTTGGCTGACCCTTGCGCGTGAGGGCAGCCCCGACCAGAGCCTCTTGGTCACCGCGGCGTACCGGCGCGACGCGCAGCGCAAGGTGACGTCGGTGATCGTCTCGCTTCGCGACACGAAGGCACGGTCGCGGTCGGAACGAAGCGGTGCCGAGCTCGTCTCCGTCGTCGCGCACGAGCTGCGCTCGCCGCTGACCGGGGTCAAGGGCTTCACCGCGACCCTGCTCGGCAAGTGGGACCGCTTCACCGACGAGCAGCGCCTGCACATGCTGAAGACGATCAACGCGGATGCCGACCGGCTCACCCGGCTGATCAGCGAGCTGCTCGACGTGTCGCGCATCGAGTCCGGCCGCCTGGAGCTCCACAAGCAGCTCGTCGACCTGCCGAGCCTGGTCGAGCGAGACATCGCGGGCCGTATTGCCGCGGGCGAGGAGGCGGAGCGGTTCGTCGTGGAGGCGACCGAGGTCCCGGAGGTATGGGCAGATCCCGACAAGGTGGGGCAGGTCGTCGGCAACATCGTGGAGAACGCGCTGCGACACGGGGCGGGCACCGTTCGCATCCGGCTGGGCGCGGAAGGCGATGGCGCACGGGTCACCGTCAGCGACGAGGGCGAGGGGATCTCCGCCGAAGCCTTGCCGCGAATCTTCACCAAGTTCTGGCGTGATGCCAGGCGGGGTGGCACCGGGCTCGGGCTGTTCATCGCCAAGGGCATCGTCGAGGCACACGGCGGCGTGATCGAGGCGGGTGCCGCAGACACCGGCGGTGCGCGGATCGGCTTCGCGCTCCCGGTCGGTGCTCCGAGCCACGCCGAGGTCTGAACCAGTCGCGGCGGACCCGGATCCCCGGCGGCAGTTCGGGTCGCGGGAGCATGGATGGGTGACGACGGCGACGTCGCCCTCTGCCCAGGGGAGCGATCCGGCCTGTGGCGGCGGCGACGAGGCGATCGTCTTCAGCGGGGTGCACAAGTCGTTCGGGCGCGGTGACGAGCGCGTCAAGGTCCTCGATGGCGTGGACCTGAGCGTTCGGCGCGGCCAGTTCGTCACGGTCATCGGGCCGAGCGGATGCGGCAAGACGACCTTGCTGAGGCTGGCGGCCGGGTTGTTGCGGCCCGACGCCGGCGGGGTCAGCGTCTTCGGTGCACCGGTCGCAACCGCCACGGAGGCCAAGCGAATCGGCTTCGTCCCCCAGGCGCCGGCGCTGCTGCCGTGGCGATCCGTGCTCGACAACGTGCTGCTGCCGTTGCAGGTGAACCGCAAGGCCCCGGCGCCCGACTCGCCGCCGGATGCGGTTGCGCTGCTCACGGCACTCGGGCTCGGTGATGCGCTCAATCGACGGCCGCGCGAGCTCTCCGGCGGCATGCAGCAGCGCGTTGCGATTGCGCGGGCGTTCGTGTTCGACCCGGCCGTCCTCCTGATGGACGAGCCGTTCGCGGCCGTCGACGAGCTCACTCGCGAGTCGCTGCGCCATGCGCTGCTCGAGATCTGGCAGGCGAGCGGCAAGACCGTGCTGTTCGTCACCCATTCGGTCACCGAGGCGGTCGCACTCTCAGATGCGGTGGTCGTGATGTCGGCAACGACTCATGGCGTGCAGCGGGTCATCCCGGTCGACCTCCCGCGGCCACGGGACGAGCTGGTCGAGACGACGGCCGAGTTCCTGGCCCTCGAACGCGAGCTCCGCCTGGAGCTTCGTAAGGGGTCCAAACCGGTGCGGGCACCGAGGTGAGCAGGCGGTCGCTTCGCGTCGGGGTGTGGTTGCCGCCCGTGGTGGCCCTTGCGGCGCTGGTCATCTTGTGGCAGCTGTACGCCGATCACCACCCGTACGTCGCGCCGAGGCTCGGCGAGGTCAAGGACCAGCTCACGGCGCACCCGGGTCTGTTCGCCCGCAACGCCTGGACGACGCTGCAAGAGGGGCTCGTGGGCGGCGCGGCCGGGATGGGCGCGGCGTTCGCGCTCGCCCTCGTGATGTTCTACGTGCGCTTCGTCGAGCGTGCGTTGCTGCCGCTGGCCGTCGTGCTCAACGTGACACCGCTCGTCGCGATCGCCCCCGCGTTGGTCGTGGCGTTCGGGTTCGGGATGACGCCGAAGTACGTGATCGCCTCCCTGCTCGTCTTCTTCCCGTTCTTGGTGAACGCGCTGGCCGGGCTGCGCGACGTCGATCCTGAGGCGCTCGACCTGGTGGCAACGCTGCATGCGAGCCGGGCAGAGGTGCTGTGGCGGCTGCGTCTGCCCAGTAGCCTTCCGTACTTGTTCGCCGCCGGCCGGATCTGCATGCCGCTGAGCCTGGTCGGTGCGGTCGTCGCAGAGTTCGTCGCGGCGGGGGAAGCGAAGGGTTTGGGGACGCTCGTCGTCACGGCAGCGTCGCTTGGTGATCTCGGCACCGTGTACGCCGCGGTCGTCGTGCTAGCGGTGTTGGGGGTGGCGATGTTCGGCGCGGTCGTGGCGCTGCAACGGTTGGTTCTCGGGCGCTATGCGCCGGCTGTCGGAATGGGTCGCAGATGAGGCGGCGCCGGTCAGTCGGGTTCGCCGCCGTCGTGGTCGCGACGGTCCTCGGTGCCTCAGCCTGCAGCGGCGGATCCAGTGACAACGCGGGCGGCCACGGCATCGTCTCTGCCGAGAGATGCGCCGCCAACCGCGCGGCGGGTCCGATCACCTATGTCTCGCCCTTCGGCTTCGATGCCGCAGCCGGGATCATCGAGGTGTTCGCCGCGGACAAGCTGGGCTACTTCCGTGACCTGTGCCTCGACGTGAGGCTCGTCACCAGCTCGTCGAACTCGGCGTCGGTGGTGTCGGCGGGGACGGCGACGACGACGAGCACCGGATCGGCCGCGGACTTCCTGCTGCTCGCCGCGAACGGGTCTCACACCACCGCGGTCGCGACGTACGGCAACGCCTCGGCGTACTGCATCATCACGCGGCCGGAGTTCACCACGCTCAAACAGCTCGAAGGGCACACCCTCGGCTACCACTTCGTGAAGGCGGCGCCGAATCTCGCGATGCTCCGCGCCGCGGGTGTCGACATCGACAAGGTGAAGCTGATCAACACCCCGAACTTCGACCCGCACCAGGTGGTGCAGGGCAAGCTCGACGCGGTCAGCTGCTACCAGTCCAACGAGCCGCTCACGCTCCGCGCCGAAGGTGCCAAGTTCAACCTGTTCACTCCGCAGCAGTTCGGGGTGTCCGGCACCTACAACGTCGTCTTCTTCAACACCGACTTCCTGACGGCGCACCGCGATGCGGCGCAGGACTTCATGCGTGCCGATCTGCACGCGTTCGCGTACTGCGAGACGCATCAGGCAGAGTGCGTGTCGATCGAGCAGGGGTACGCCGCGCGGGCGGGTGCGGAGTACCCCGTGCCGCATGAGCGTCAAGTCTGGAAGCTCGAGGCCGCGCTGTCCCGTAACAACACCTTGCCCGGCAAGGGAATCGGGGTGCAGTCAGAGGCTGAATGGCAACCGGAGCTGCGCGAGGTGACGGAGTTCGGCCTCGCCAAGAACGTGCCGCCGCTGAGCGAGGTCGAGGACACGACGCTCGTGTCTGAGCTCTATCGCGGCAACCACCTGATCTGGCCGTAGCCGGCTCCTTAGACTTCAGCAGCGAAAATGTCCGGACCGAACGACTCGTACGACCCCAAGGAAGTGGCTGCGCTGTCTGACGACGCCCTGGCGACCGCCGTCGAGGCCGGCGTGGCTGCTATCAACGCGGCCGGTGACCTCGACGCCCTCGCGGCTGCGCACACGGCGCACTTGGGCGTCCGATCGCCGGTCGCGCTCGCCCGACGTGAGCTCGGCGCGCTGCCGCCGCAAGCCAAAGCGGATGCCGGCCGCCGGGTCAACCAGGCCATCTCGGCCATCACCGACGCGCACCAGGCCCGACAGGCGACGCTGGAGAAAGAGCGGGACGAGCGGGTGCTCGTCGAGGAGGCGGTCGATGTCACGCTGCCGTGGGACCGGGTGCCACAGGGCGGGCGGCATCCACTGACCTTGATCCAGGAGCGGGTGGCCGACGTCTTCATCGGCATGGGGTGGGAGATCGCCGAGGGCCCCGAGGTCGAGGCCGCCTGGTACAACTTCGACGCGCTCAACATCCCGCCGTCGCATCCCGCCAGGGAGACCCAGGACACGCTTTGGCTCGACCCGCCGAGCTCGGGGGTGCTGCTGCGCACGCAGACCTCGCCGGTGCAGATCCGTGCGCTCCTCGCTCGCGGCGCGCCGTGCTACGTCGCGGTGCCCGGCCGGGTGTATCGCCAGGAGGCGCTCGACGCGACGCACAGCGCCGTCTTCCATCAGCTAGAGGGACTTGCGGTCGACGAGGGCCTGACGATGGCAGACCTCAAGGGGACGCTCGATGCTCTCGCGCGGGCGATGTTCGGTCCGGAGACCAGGACGCGGCTTCGACCCGACCACTACCCGTTCACCGAACCGTCGGCCGATGTCGATCTGCAGTGCTGGGTGTGCCGCGGCGCGTCTGCTGAGCCGGGCGCCGAGCCGTGCAAGACCTGCCGTTCCGAGGGATGGGTGGAGTGGGGCGGCAGCGGGATGGTCCACCCGGTCGTCCTCGCATCGGCCGGTGTCGATCCGCAGCGTTACACGGGCTTCGCGTTCGGTATGGGCCTCGAGCGCACCCTGATGTCCCGACACGACATGTCCGACATCCGTGACCTCGTCGAGGGCGACGTCCGGGTCACCGCGGCACTGGGCCGTGAGGCCTGATGCGCGCTCCACTCTCCTGGATCCGCGAGTACGTCGACCTGCCTGACGTCGCCGCGCACGAGGTCGCCGAGCGGCTCACCGCGGCCGGACTGCAGGTGGAGCGGGTCGATCGCGTCGGTGAGGGGATCGACGGCGTCGTCATCGCCAAGGTCCTGGCGATCGAGGAGCTCGAGGGCTTCAAGAAGCCGATCCGCTGGGTGACGCTGACGGATGGCGCCGACGAGCGACAGGTGATCTGTGGCGCGACCAACTTCGCGGTCGACGATGTCGTCGCCTACGCCCGACCGCCCGCGAACCTCCCGGGCGGGTTCCGAGTGGAAGCGCGCGAGGCGTACGGGCACATGTCCGACGGCATGATCTGCTCGGGCCGCGAGCTGGCGATCTCCGACGACCACGCCGGCATCCTGCTCCTGGACCGCTCGCTCCCGCTGGGTGCCGACGTCGTGGAGGTGCTCGAGCTCCGCGAGGACGTCCTCGATCTGTCGATCAACCCCGACCGCGGCTACGCGCTTTCGATCCGCGGTGTGGCTCGCGAGATCGCGACGACGTACGGCGTGCCGTTCCGCGATCCGGCCGCCGTGTCGGCCCGGCCACCGGGCAGTGGCTATCCGGTCACGATCGAGGCCGCCGACGGCTGTGACCGCTACCTCGCCGCCTCGCTCACCGACCTGGATCCGTCCGTCCCGACGCCCGGATGGATGCAGCGTCGCCTTGTCATGGCGGGGATGCGTCCGATCTCGCTCATGGTCGACGTCACCAACTACGTGATGCTCGCGATCGGCCAGCCGATGCACGCATTCGACCTCGTGAAGGTGAACGGACCGATCGTCGTACGCCGAGCCCGTGGTGGTGAACGGCTACGGACGCTCGACGGCGTCGACCGCGAGCTCGACCCGCGCGACCTGGTCATCGCCGATGACAGTGGAGCGATAGCGCTCGCCGGCGTGATGGGTGGTGAGAGCACCGAGATCACAGATGCCACGCGCGACGTCCTGCTGGAGGCGGCCCACTTCGAGCCGACAACCGTGGCCTACACGTCACGGCGGCATCGGCTGGGCTCAGAGGCCTCTCGACGCTTCGAGCGTGGCGTCGACGATGCGTTGCCGCGGCAGGCTGCTGAGCTGGCGATCGCTGTCCTCGTGGAGCTCGGAGCTGCGCAGCGCACCGACCGCTCCACGGACATCGACAATCGCCCACTGGTGCCGTCGATCGAGCTGGATCCGTCGCATCCGGGTCGAATCGCCGGGATCGAGTACCCGTACGAGACCGTCGTCACCCGCCTCAACGACATCGGTTGCACCGTCCGTGAGCGCGCCGGCGCGTTCGATGTCGTGCCGCCGTCATGGCGGCCGGATCTGCGCATCGCGGTGGACCTGGTCGAAGAGGTCGTCCGCCTCGAGGGGTACGCCAATCTCCCCTCGACGCTGCCGCGCGCCCTTGCGGGCGCGGGACTGACCCGGGAGCAGCGCCTTCGGCGGGTGATCGGACGGAGCCTCGCGGACGCCGGCTACACCGAGGTGCTGTGCTCGCCGTTCGTGGACGAAGCGGCGGGGCAGCGGCTTCAGGTGGAGCCCGGCGACGGACGGAATCCCTCGGTGCGGCTCGCGAACCCGGTGAGCGATGCCGAGCCGTTCCTTCGCGCCAGCCTGCTGCCGGGTCTGTTTGCCGCCGTCGTGCGCAACATCGGTCGCGGCCTGACCGACGTGGCGCTGTTCGAGACCGGTCCGGTGTTCCGGCACCCGAGCTCGGTCGGGACACCGGATCTGCCGGCGGGCCATCGCCCGCTCGACGCGGAGCTGCTCGCTCTGGACGCCGCACTTCCCGATCAGCCCGGCCGCATCGCTGTGGTTCTCGCCGGCGATCGAGAGCTGCCGGGTTGGTGGGGTAAAGGGCGCGCCGGTTCGTGGGCCGATGCGATCGAGGCGGCACGACTCCTCGGCCGCGTGCTCGGCGTCGACATCACAGTGACAGCGGATCGGCACGCGCCCTTCCACCCGGGTCGGTGCGCGTCGCTGACCGTCGGGGAGGACCTGCTGGGTCATGCCGGCGAGGTGCATCCCCGGGCGATCGAAGCCTTCGGCCTCCCGGCGCGGAGCAGCGCGATGGAGATCTCTCTGGATGTCCTGCTCGCGACGGCCGCCGGCGTGACGGCCGCGCCGCTCGTCTCCTCGTACCCGGCCGCGAACATCGACCTCGCCGTGACCGTCGACATGACGGTGCCGGCGGCAGCGCTCGAAGCGGCGCTGCGAGCCGGCGCGGGGGAGCTGCTCGAGGCGATCCGGCTCTTCGATGTGTACGTCGGGGAGCAGGTCGGCGAAGGCCGCAAGTCGATGGCCTACGCGCTGCGGCTTCGGGCCCCCGACCGCACGCTCACCGTCGAGGAGGCGACCGCCGTCCGCGACGCCGCGGTCGCCGCGGCCGCCGCCCGGGTCGGTGCCGAACTGCGCGCTTGAGCCGGGTATCGCATACTCAATCGCACATCTGCATGATCATGCACTAGGATGCCAGGATGGGCATTCGGACGGCGGTGGTCGGCGCGAGCGGCTACTCCGGTGGCGAGCTGCTGCGCCTGATCGACACCCACCCGACTCTCGAGGTAGGAGCGCTCGTCGCCGGCGGCAACGCCGGCCGGCGGCTCGGTGAGCTCCACCCGCAGCTCGTCTCGATGGCTGACCAGATGCTGCTGGATGCTTCGGCGCCCGAGCTCGGTGACGCCGAGCTCGTGTTCCTCGCCCTGCCGCATGGCGCCACCCCCCAGGTCGTCGCGAACCTCAATCCGGAGGCAAAGGTCGTCGACATCGGCGCCGACTACCGGTTGGCCGACCCCGCCGACTGGCAGCGCTGGTACGGCGATGCTCACCCGGGGACCTGGCCATACGGGCTGCCCGAGCTGCCGGGTGCGCGCGCTCAGATCGCTGGATCCCGGAAGGTCGCGAACCCGGGTTGCTACGCGACGGCGGTTCAGCTCGCCTTCGCACCGCTCCTGGCGGCCGGACTCATCGAGTCGACCGATCTCGTGGTGGTGGCGGGCAGTGGCACCAGCGGCGCCGGCCGGAGCTTGGCTCCAGCGCAGCTGGCGAGCGAGGTGATGGGTGATCTCACGGCGTACAAGGTCGGCGGCACGCATCGTCACATCGGCGAGATCCGGCAGACGCTGCGTGCCCTCGCGGGAACGGATGTCACGTTGTCCTTCACCCCGTTGCTGATCCCGATGCCTCGGGGGATCCTCGCGACCTGTACGGCGAGGCTGAAGCCGGGCGTCGGCGGCGCCGCGCTGCGAGCGGCGTTCGCGAGATACGACGATGAACCGTTCGTCACGGTGCTGCCGGAAGGGCAGCTGCCCCACACCGCAGCGACCTGGGGCTCCAACAGCGCGCACGTGCAGGTCGTCGCGGACAGTGATCCCGGTCGGGCTGTTGTGCTGGTGGCGCTCGACAACCTCGGGAAGGGCGCGGCGGGGCAAGCGATCCAGAACGCCAACCTGATGCTCGGCCTCCCCGAGACCACCGGCCTGCCACGGAACGGGGTGGCACCGTGAGCGTGACAGCCCCGAAGGGGTTCCGGGCCGCGGGTGTCGCGGCCGGCCTCAAGGCCGGCGGTCGAGACGTCGCGCTGGTGGTAAACGACGGCCCGTCCAAAGCGGCCGCCGGGGTGTTCACGGCCAATCGGGTCAAGGCAGCGCCGGTGCTCTGGTCCGAACAGGTGCTTGCCGACGGCGAGCTCGCGGCCGTGGTGCTCAACGCGAAGTACGCCAACGCCTGTACCGGTCCGGCCGGATTCCAGATCACACATGCGACGGCCGAGGTGGTGGCCGCGGCTCTCGGTGTCGGCGCGGGCGAGGTAGCGGTCTGCTCGACCGGCAAGATCGGAGAGCCGCCACCGCTCGACGCACTGAAGGGCGGCGTCGCAGCGGCAGTCGCGGCATTGTCGGGTGACGGTGGATCCGACGCGGCAGATGCGATTCGCACCACGGACAACGTCTCGAAGCAGGCGAGCGTCTCGGCTGACGGCTGGTTGGTCGGCGGGATGGCGAAAGGCGCTGGAATGCTCGCACCTTCGCTCGCCACGATGTTGTGCGTCATCACGACGGATGCGATCGCGGATGCAGCCGCACTCGATCAGGCATTGCGGTCGGCAACGGCGACGACGTTCGACCGGATCGACTCCGACGGTTGCATGTCGACGAACGACACGGTTCTGTTGCTCGCGAGCGGTGCCTCGGGAGTGCAGCCGAGCCAGCCTGAGCTCGATGCCGCGGTCCACGCGGTGTGCGCATCGCTGGCGCGGCAGCTCGTCGCCGACGCTGAAGGCGCGAGCAAGGACATTCGCATCGAGGTGAAGGGCGCGGCTTCGGAGGCCGATGCCGTCGAGGTGGCACGGGCGGTGTCACGGAGCAACCTGTTGAAGTGCGCGTTGCACGGGGAGGACCCCAACTGGGGTCGCATCCTCGCCGCCGTCGGCACGACCGCTGCCGACTTCGACGCGAACACCCTCGACTCGGCGATCAACGGCGTATGGGTGTGCCGGGACAGCGCGCCGGGCGATGACCCGGCCAAGGTCGACATGAGTGGCCGTGAGGTCGAGATCGTCGTTGACCTGAAGGCGGGCGGCCACGCCGCGACGATCTGGACCAACGACCTCACCGCCGCCTACGTCCACGAGAACTCGGCGTATTCGACATGAGTGAGTCGTGTAGCTCAGCGGAGCGGCCATGAGCAGGTCAGCGGAGCGGCAGCAGACCGCCGCCGCACTGGTCGAGGCGCTGCCGTGGCTGGAGCAGTTCCACGGCCGGACCGTCGTCGTGAAGTACGGCGGCAACGCCATGACCGAGGAGCCGCTACGGCGGGCGTTCGCCGAGGACGTCGTCTTCCTGCGTTACGCCGGCGTCAAGGTCGTAGTCGTGCATGGCGGCGGGCCGCAGATCAACGCGCACCTCGACAAGCTCGGCATCGAGCAGAAGTTCACCGGCGGGCTCCGGGTCACGACACCGGAGACGATGGACGTCGTACGCATGGTCCTGGTCGGCCAGGTCCAGCGCGAGATCATCGGCCTGATCAACGCGCACGGGCCGTTCGCTGTCGGGCTGTCCGGTGAGGACGGTCGCTTGATGACCGCGTCGCGCCGCGCCGCGATGGTCGAGGGCGAAGCGGTCGATATCGGACTCGTCGGCGACATCGACCACGTCGAGCCGGGGGTCGTCGAGGGGCTGCTTGCCGACGGCCGGATCCCGGTCATCGCGAGCGTCAGCGGTGGCGCGGACGGCGTGGTCTACAACGTCAACGCCGACACCGCGGCGGCCGCGGTCGCCGTTGCGTTGCGTGCGGAGAAGGCCGTCTTCCTCACCGATGTCGAAGGGCTGTACGCCGACTGGCCGGCCAGCAGCGAGGTCATCAGCAAGCTGAGCGCCGCGGAGCTGGCCACCATGCTGCCGTCGTTGTCGGAGGGGATGATCCCGAAGATGGAGGCGTGCCTGCGTACCGTCACCGGTGGGGTGCCAGCAGCACACGTGCTCGACGGCCGGGTGCCGCACGCTCTGCTGCTCGAGCTGCTCACCGACTCGGGCGTCGGAACAATGGTGACGGCGTGAGCACGGCAGCGTTCCAGGAACGCTGGGACGCCACGATGATGCGCAACTACGGCACTCCGCCGGTCGCGCTGGTTCGCGGGTCCGGCTGCCGGGTCACCGACGCCGACGGGCGCGAGTACCTCGACCTGATCGCTGGGATCGCCGTTTCCTCGCTCGGGCACGCCCACCCGGCGGTCATCGACGCGGTGTCGAACCAGGTCGCCACGATCGCGCACACCTCGAACCTGTTCATCAACCCGCCGGCGCTCGAGCTCGCGGAGCGGCTGGCCGAGATGGTCGGTGTTCCCGGCGTCCGGGTCTTCCTGTGCAACGACGGCGCGAGCGCCAACGAGACCGCGATCAAGACCTCGCTTCGGGCCCGACCGGGGCGGCGGCGGTTCATCGCCGCCGAGGCCTCCTTCCACGGCCGGACGCTCGGTGCGCTCGCGCTCACCGGCAAGGCGGCCATTCGGGAGCCGTTCGGTCCGTTCGGGATCGACGTCACCTTCGTGCCGTACGGCGACGCCGAGGCGCTGGCAGCGGCGGTCGACGACACCATCGCAGCGGTGTTCCTCGAGCCGACCCTGGGCGAGGCGGGCGTCATCCCGCCACCCGCCGGTTACCTGTCGGCCGCGCGTGCCGCATGTGACAAGGCGGGCGCACTGCTGGCGATCGACGAGGTACAAGGCGGGATCGGACGTACCGGCAGGTGGTTCGCCCACCAGCACGAGGGCGTGGTGCCGGACCTCGTGACGGTGGCGAAAGGGCTCGGCGGCGGCTTGCCCGTCGGTGCCTGTCTCGCGGTCGGGGAGACGGCCGGGGCGTTGCAGAAGGGTGACCACGGCTCGACGTTCGGCGGGAATCCGGTGTCGTGTGCGGCGGCACTTGCCGTGATCGAGGTGATCGAGCGAGATGGCCTGCTCAAACGGGTCGACGAGCTCGGCCAGGAATGGATGGCTGAGATCGGCGCTCACCTCGGCGCGGTGCTCACGGGTGTCCGCGGCAGGGGCCTGTGGATCGGTCTCGAACTGCCCGCACGCGCGGCGGCGGTCGAGCTCGCGGCGCGACAGCACGGCTTTCTGGTCAATGCGACCGGGCCGGACACGGTTCGGATCGCACCGCCATTGATTCTCAGCGCGGATGAGGCAGCCTCGTTCACGAGTGCACTGCCGGAAATCCTCAGAGAGGTGCAGCAATGAGCAACGCGGCACGACCGACACCGGTGCTGGTCGTCGAGGACGACCCGAGCATTCGTGGACTCCTCGAGTCGTTGCTGCATGCCGAGGGATATGCCGTCACGACGGCGTCGGATGGGATCGCCGGGTTGGTGAAAGCCGCGGCGGCGAGGCCTGCCTTGATCCTGCTCGACGTGATGATGCCGGACCTCGGCGGCGTACGGGTGTTGGAAGAGCTCGAGGCCGATCCCGCGACCGCGGACATCCCGGTGCTCATCGTCACCGGGAAGATCGATGCCATCCCCGCGTTGGCGGCCAAGCTCGGCGAGGAGAACGTGATCGCCAAGCCGTTCGCGGTCGCGGACCTGCTTGCCCGCATCGCCGAGGTCACCGGCGGTCCGGTCGGCGCGTCAGGGCTGACCTGATGAGTCTGCGCCACTTCCTGATCGACGACGACCTGTCTCCGGCCGAGCAGCTCGCTGTCCTCGACACCGCGGACCGCATGAAGCGCGACCGGGTCGCGCAGCGCCCCCTTGCCGGGCCGCGGTCGGTCGCGGTGATCTTCGAGAAGCCGTCGACCCGAACCCGGCTGTCGTTCGAGGTGGGCATCGCGGAACTCGGCGGCCATCCGGTGGTTCTCGATGCGCGAAGCACGCAGCTCGGTCGTGGCGAGACGATCGAGGACACCGCGCAGGTGCTCTCCCGGTACGTGGATGCGATCGTGATCCGGACGTTCGGGCAGGACCGCATCGAAGGGCTTGCGGCGGCCGCTTCGGTGCCGGTCGTGAATGCGCTGACCGACCTCGCCCATCCCTGCCAGGCGCTTGCCGACCTGCAGACGATCCGCGAGCACTGTGGCCCTAGGAACAACGGCACGCTCGCCGGACTGACGCTGAGCTATCTGGGCGACGGCAACAACATGGCGCACTCGCTGCTGATCGCGGGTGCCATGGCCGGGATGCACGTCCGGGTCGGCTGCCCGGTCGGGTATGGGCCGCTGCCCGAGATCGTGGCGATCGCAGAGCGACACGCGAAGGCAAGTGGGGGCAGCGTCACAGTCACCGAAGACCCGCTCGAGGCAGCGGCAGATGCCGATGTCCTCTACACCGATGTGTGGGCGTCGATGGGCCAGGAGGACGAAGCCGCAGGTCGGGTCGAGACCTTTCGGCCGTATGCGCTTGACGAGAAGGCGCTGGCCGCGGCAGCCGAGAACGCGATCGTCATGCACTGCCTCCCGGCGCATCGTGGCGAGGAGATCGCCGCCGCGGTCATCGACGGACCGGCCAGCGTCGTGTTCGACCAGGCCGAGAACCGGTTGCACGCGCAGAAGGCGTTGCTGGCCTTCCTGCTCGCAGAAGGGTCGGCGTGATGGTGGCGCCGAAGACGGGAGAGGTCATCGCGGCTAAGCCACGTGACAACTCGGGGCCGCACACGAAGATCGCGCGCCAGTCGCGGATTGCAGCTGTGCTCGCCGCGAACCCGGTGCGGTCACAGGGTGAGCTCGCGCAGCTCCTCGCCGCGCAGGGCGTCGCGGTGACCCAGGCCACACTGTCGCGCGACCTCGAAGAGATGGGGGCGCTGAAGGTACGACACCCGGGCGGCGGCACGGTCTACGCCGTACCTGATGAGGCGCCCGGCCCGGTATTGCGTGCCCTCAGTGACGCCTCCGACGGGCGAGTGTCGCGGCTGGCCGCGGAGCTGCTGGTGTCCGCGGAGGCGAGCGCGAACCTCGTGGTGGCGCGAACGCCGCCCGGCGGGGCGCAGCTGTTGGCATCTGCGATCGACCGGGCGGGCTTGCCGGACGTGCTCGGGACCGTTGCGGGTGACGACACCGTGCTGCTGGTCGCGCGCGACCCGCGTGGCGGCGCGAAGCTCGCCGAGCGGCTGCGCCAGATGGCCGGCCTGTAGTGAACAGCTGGGACAACGACATGATGCGAACGACTGACAGGAGCGCAGCCAGATGACCGACCGTGTCGTCCTCGCCTACTCGGGCGGACTGGACACCTCCGTGGCGATCGGCTGGATTGCCGAAGAGACCGGGGCCGAGGTGATTGCTGTCGCCGCCGACGTCGGACAGGGCGGTGAGGACCTCGATGTCATCCGCGAGCGCGCCCTCGCTTGCGGCGCGGTCGAGGCGGTCGTCGTCGATGCGCGGGCTGAGTTCGCCGACGAGTACTGCCTGCCGGCGCTCAAGGCGAACGCGCTGTACATGGACCGCTACCCGTTGGTGTCGGCGCTGTCGCGGCCGACGATCGTCAAGCACATGGTGGACGCGGCGCGCAAGCATGGCGCGAACATCATCAGCCACGGCTGCACGGGCAAGGGCAACGACCAGGTCCGGTTCGAGGTCGGGATCGCGGCGCTCGCCCCCGACATCAAGGTCACGGCTCCGGTTCGCGACTCCGGCATGACGCGAGACAAGGCGATCGCATTCGCGGAGGAGAAGAACCTTCCGATCGACGTGACGAAGAAGTCGCCGTACTCCATCGACCAGAACGTCTGGGGGCGGGCAGTTGAGACCGGCTTCCTCGAGGACGTGTGGAACGCGCCGATCGAGGACGTCTACTCGTACACGTCCGACCCGACGACGCCACGGGACCCGGACGAGGTGCTGATCACCTTCGTCGACGGCGTGCCGACCGCGATCGACGGCAAGCCGGTCACGATGCTCGAGGCGATCCAGCAGCTCAACGAGCGCGCCGGCGGGCAGGGCATCGGCCGCCTCGACATGGTCGAGGACCGGCTCGTGGGCATCAAGAGCCGCGAGGTTTACGAGGCGCCAGGTGCGCTCACGTTGATCGAAGCGCACCGGCATCTCGAGGACCTGACGGTCGAGAAGGAGCTGTCGCGCTTCAAGCGGTCTGTTGAGCAGCGCTGGGCAGAACTCGTCTATGACGGGCTCTGGTTCTCACCGCTCAAGCGGGCGCTGGACGAGTTCATCGAGTCCGCGTCGGCCCACGTCAGCGGCGACATCCGGATGCAGCTTCACGGTGGCCGGGCAGTCGTCAACGGCCGCCGCAGCCAGGCATCGCTCTACGACTACAACCTCGCGACGTACGACGCGGAGGACACCTTCGACCAGCAGCTCGCGAAGGGTTTCGTCGAGCTGTGGGGCCTGCCGACCAAGATCGCCGCGCAGCGCGACGCCCGGCTGAAGTGACGGGCGCTGCTTCGTGACGCAGTCATCTCCACCCACTCGGCTGTGGGGCGGTCGCTTCTCGGGCGGTCCCGCGGACGCGCTTGCTCGGCTGTCGATGAGCGTCCAGTTCGACTGGCGGCTCGCGCCGTACGACCTGCTGGCGTCTCGTGCTCACGCACGCGTCCTGCATCGGGCCGGGCTGCTCGAGGACGCCGAGCTGCAGCGGATCATCACGGCGCTCGATGAGCTCGACCACGACGCGCACAACGGCACGTTCCGGCCGGCACCCGAGGACGAGGACGTTCACACCGCACTCGAGCGCGGGTTGCTCGAGCGGGTCGGCGCGCTCGGCGGCAAGCTGCGCGCCGGGCGGAGCCGCAACGACCAGATTGCCACCGACCTCCGGCTGTACCTGCGCGATCACGTGCGGCAGATCGTCTCGCGCATCGCGGAGCTCGAGTCGGAGCTGATGGCGCAGGCGGAGCGGACGCTCGAGACTCCAGCGCCCGGGATGACGCACCTGCAGCATGCGCAGCCGATCGCCTTCGCCCACCAGCTGCTCGCCCACGTGCAGGCGTTCGCGCGTGACGTGTCGCGGCTGCAGGACTGGGACGTCCGCACGTCGGTGAGCCCGCTCGGCTCAGGCGCCCTTGCCGGCTCGTCGCTGCCCCTCGACCCGGAGGCGGTGGCCGCTGAGCTCGGGTTCGCGAAGGCTGCGGCGAACTCCCTCGATGCCGTCAGCGATCGAGACTTCGCGGCGGAGTTCCTGTTCTGCGCGGCCTTGGTCGGCGTACATCTCTCGCGACTGGGCGAGGAGGTCGTGCTCTGGGCGACGAGTGAGTTCCGCTGGGTCGAGCTCGACGACGCGTTCAGCACCGGGTCGTCGATCATGCCGCAGAAGAAGAACCCCGACGTCGCGGAGCTCGCCCGTGGCAAGTCCGGTCGACTGATCGGCGACCTCACCGCGCTGCTCACCGTGCTCAAGGGCCTGCCGCTCGCCTACGACCGCGACCTGCAGGAGGACAAGGAGCCGGTCTTCGACGCGGTCGACACGCTCCTGCTCGTGCTTCCGGCCGTCAGCGGGATGATCGCCACGATGACCATCGACAGTGAGCGGCTGGAGTCGACCGCTGCTGACGGGTTCGCCCTCGCGACCGATGTCGCCGAGCTGTTGGTGCGCCGTGGCGTGGCCTTCCGCGACGCTCACGAGGCGGTCGGCGAGCTGGTGGCGTACTGCGCCGCCAAGGGGCTCGACATGGCCGACGTGTCCGACGACGTGCTGGCCGCGATCAGCCGCCATCTGACCCCCGACGTCCGCGACGTGCTGTCGGTGCGCGGTGCGCTGGAGGCGCGCTCGGCGCCGGGCGGCACCGCACCGGCCCGGGTCGCCGAGCAGCTCGCCGACCTGCGCGAGAGCGTCCACGCCCACTTGGAGTGGGCCGGCACGGCGTGAGTCCCGTCGCGCGTGGGTTCTACGACCGCCCCGTGCTCGAGGTCGCGCACGACCTGCTCGGTTGCGTCGTGCACGCCGGCGACGTCCGGCTCCGGCTCACCGAGGTCGAGGCGTACGACGGGGAGAACGACCCGGCCTCCCACGCCTTCCGCGGGCCGACGCCACGCAACGCGGTCATGTTCGGTCCGCCGGGACACGCGTACGTGTACTTCACCTATGGCATGCACTACTGCGTGAACGTCGTCTGCGGACCGGTCGGCAAAGCTGCCGCGGTCCTGCTGCGCGCCGGCGAGGTGATTGCGGGGGAGGAGCGGGTCGCGGATCGGCGTCCCGCCGCAAGGCCACGCGACTACGCGCGCGGGCCGGCTCGGTTGTGCGTCGCGCTCGGTATCGACCGGGAGCTCGACGGCACCGACCTGACCAGACGCCGTTCGCCGCTGCGTCTCGAGCCGGGGGAGCCGGTGCCACCCGCCGCGGTCATGACCGGACCGCGCGTGGGCGTGTCGAGCGCGGCCGACCGGCCATGGCGGTACTGGATCGCCGGCGACCCCACGGTGTCGTCGTACCGCCCGCACGTCCCGAAGCGGCGCCGCTAGATCGACGCGGGCCCGGTTCGCTTACCGCCCGACTTGCCGGTCTTCGTGACGGTGCAGTGCTTGCCCTTCACGAATCCGCCGCCCAGCGAGTCGTAGACAAAGGTCTTCGTGCGGGTCGTCGCGCGGAAGCAGTACGCCTTCCTCACCTGTAGATGCACGATCTTGACCGTGACGCCACGGTGGATGGTCATCTGATCGGGCTCGCCGTGTGCGAGTTGGTGGAACGTGCCGTAGTGGCCGTGGTCGGTGAAGTACTCCTCTTCCACCGTGGCCAGGTAGCGCAGATCGACCTGCGCGTTGACATTCGCCCCTGAAGTTCGCGCCGACGCGGGCGTCGCGGTCAACGCTGCGCCAAGAGCGGCGATGGCACTGGCGAGGCTGATCATGCGCACAGGTGAGGCGGTCATGCCAGCAAGATCGCTCAGGTCGAGGCGAAGCGCAACCCGCCGAGCGGGGCTGGGTACGGCAGGATTGCTTGGTGACCGCCGAGATCCTGGATGAGCTCGCCTGGCGCGGCCTGATTGCGCAGACGACGGATGCCGATGCGCTTCGCAGCGACCTCGCCGCCGGACCGATGACGCTCTACTGCGGTTTCGACCCGACCGCTGAGAGCCTGCACGCGGGGAACCTCCTGCAGCTGATCACGTTGCGCCGGTTCCAGCTCGCCGGGCACGTCCCGATCGTCCTGGCGGGTGGAGCGACGGGTCTGATCGGCGATCCGAGCGGCCGCTCCAGCGAGCGAGACTTCGTCACCCGCGAAGAGGTCGAGGCCAGGGTCGAGCGGATCAAGCCCCAGCTCGAACGGTTCGTCGACATCTCCGGGGGGCGGGCCCGGCTGGCGAACAACATCGACTGGACCGAGCAGCTGTCCGCGTTGGACTTCCTGCGGGACGTCGGCAAGCACTTCTCGGTCAACGTCATGCTCAGCCGGGAGTCGGTGAGCGCCCGCCTCGAGGCAGGCGGAATCTCCTACACCGAGTTCAGCTACATGCTGCTGCAGTCCTTCGACTTCCTCGAGCTCTACCGGCGCCACGGCTGCCGGCTGCAGACCGGCGGTAGCGACCAGTGGGGCAACATCGTGGCGGGCCTCGACCTGATCCGCCGGGTCGAAGGCGGCACGGCACACGCGTTGACCACCCCCCTCGTCACGTCCGCCTCGGGGGAGAAGTTCGGGAAGTCGACCGGCGGTGGCCGGCTGTGGCTCGACCCGGCGCTGACCTCGCCGTACGCGTTCTTCCAGTACTGGATCAACGTCGACGACCGCGACGTCGGCCCCTACCTGCGCTACTTCACCTTCCTGACCCGCGAGGAGATCGAGGCGCTGGACAAGGAGACGGCGGACCGTCCGCAGGCCCGTACGGCGGCCCGCAAGCTCGCCGAGGAGCTCACCACCCTGGTTCACGGCGCCGACGAGACAGCCCGGGTGATCGCGGCGAGCGCCGCCCTCTTCGGTCAGGGCGAGCTCGATGCCCTCGACGCCGCCACACTGACCGCAGCACTCTCAGAGGCCCCACACGTCACCCTCGACGGCCGGTTGCCGACCGTCACCGACCTCCTCGTCTCGACCGGCCTGTGCGCCAGCAAGTCGGCGGCACGCCGCGCCGTGACCGAGGGTGGCGCCTACCTCAACAACGTCCGGATCGCCGACGCCGAGGCAGTCCCTGGAGACGGTGACCTGCTGCCGGGCGGCTGGCTGGTTCTGCGGCGTGGAAAGCGCTCGCTGGCCGGCGTACGATCGACCTCGCGCTGAGCGTGGGCTGAACGTAAAGATCTTCCCCAGATTCTTTGACTCAGACCTCCGCGCTGACATAGCGTGGCTCGGTTGCCCCGGAACAGGTCGAGAGACCTTGCACGGTGCGCATCTGTCCCTTGAGAACTCAACAGCGTGCCAAAAGTCAGTGCCAACTGATCCGGCCGTCGTCGCTCAGCGACGCGCGGTCCGGTTCGATTTGGCGATGACAGACGAACAGCGACAACGTAAGTCTGATTAATCGCCAGGAGATACAAGATCCACGGTCTGCACCAGCAGCCGTGGCTCTGTTGAGTTTGGTGGCTCAGCGACCTTCGCCGGTCGATGGCCCACCGAGCAGACATCAATGGAGAGTTTGATCCTGGCTCAGGACGAACGCTGGCGGCGTGCTTAACACATGCAAGTCGAACGAGGCCCTGCCTTCGGGCAGGTGTCCTAGTGGCGAACGGGTGAGTAACACGTGGGCAACCTGCCCTCCGCTCTGGGATAACCCCGGGAAACCGGGGCTAATACCGGATATGACCTGGTGAGACATCTCGCCAGGTGGAAAGTTTTTCGGCGGAGGATGGGCCCGCGGCCTATCAGCTTGTTGGTGGGGTAACGGCCCACCAAGGCGACGACGGGTAGCCGGCCTGAGAGGGCGATCGGCCACACTGGGACTGAGACACGGCCCAGACTCCTACGGGAGGCAGCAGTGGGGAATATTGCGCAATGGGCGAAAGCCTGACGCAGCGACGCCGCGTGAGGG
>Ga0164242_10000573_pt1 | contig 44421 bp, 43 predicted proteins | sample OricomgcompostMG_FD_108783 | JGI IMG/M metagenome (GOLD analysis project Ga0164242, IMG submission 108783) | Miracle-Growth compost microbial communities from Emeryville, California, USA - Original compost - Miracle growth compost (MG) ... | reverse complement strand
CGGCGTGGGCAGCATCGGGAAACCCTGCCATTTCGGATCGGCCAACTCGCCCAACAGATCGAGTTCGGTGAGCCAAGCGTGGATCAGCCGCGGTGATACCTGGGCGAACTGCAGCCATCGGCCGTCCTTGGTCGGCGCAACCAACAGCGCATAGATGAGGTACGCCTGCGGACGCCCCAGGTCGTCGTAGGCGGTGTCCATCGGTTCGAACGCCCCGGGGTAGCGTTCGAGCACCATCTCGTAGAACCAGTTATACGGGTCCATCGACCCCATTCCGGTGACCAGATTCGACTCCACGATCTGTCCCAGACCGCTGGTGTCGCGTTCGATCAGCGCGGCGAGAATGCCTTGCACCGCCGCGTGAGCCGCCCCCCAGCAGGCATAGGGCATCGAGATGTACGCGGGCCCGGGGCGCGGGGTCAGACCGCGCTTCTCGTGCATGACACCGGTTTTCGCCATGATCAGGGCTTCCCAGCCCTTGTAGTCGCGGAACGGGCCGGTTGATCCCCACCCCGTGATGTTGGCGACCACCAGTCGCGGGTAGCGCTCGGACAACAGTTGAGGACTGAGGCCGAGGCGTTCGGCCGAGGCGGGACGCAGGGTGTTGACCATGACGTCGGCGCGGCGCAGCAGCGCCCACAACCGGGCCAGATCGGCGTCGTCATGCAGATCCAGTGTCACGCTTCGCTTGCCGCGCAGCAGTGCCGGCCAGCCGGGCAGTGCCCGCAGCGGGCTGCCGTCGGCAGGCTCGACCATGATGACTTCGGCGCCGCAGTCGGCGAGGAACTGCGTGGCCTGCGCGCCGGGCAAAGTGGTCGACAGATCGACTACCACCAGGCCCGTCAAGGGACCATCGGTTGCCGAGTGATCTGCCACCATACTTATTTGCTCCCTCCCTACGGGTCAACCTGGACGTCTTCGGCGCAGCGATGTGACGCGCGCCACGTCAGCATGGCAGCGGTCAAGATTAATGTCAATGCATTAGCGTTAGATATATGCCTGTATTGTGAGGTTGATGACCGATGGCTCCGCGATCCGCGGTGGATTCCCGCAGATCCGCACCTGGCAGGAACCCGCCCTGCGCAACCCCGGCGGCGGCCCCGAATACGGCGAAATGATCGTCGCCCTACGGGATTTCCTGGACAGCGTCGCCACCGCGGCACCGGATACCGCAACGACGCTGGAATTGGCCCGAGACTTACGAGAGTGGTCCGACCGGCTGGCGCCCACCGCGGTCGGTGAACGGCGCCAGATCTTCGCCCGTCGTCTGGACCTGCCGGGACGCGGCCAGACCATGTCGCCGAACTTCGTTCCAACCGCGGGTGACCAAGACAGCGTGCACGGCACGGTGCGGTTCGGCCGCTACTTCCTCGGTGGCGGCGGTGCGGTACATGGCGGCGCGATCCCGTTGTTGTTCGACGAGGTGCTGGGACGGCTGTCCAATTCCGGCGATCGAGCGCCGTCGCGAACCGCCTATCTGCACACCGATTTTCGATCCATCACCCCAGTCGGCGAAGAACTCACGGTGCGCGGCTGGTTCGTCAGCGAGCTGGGCCGCAAACGGGTACTACGCGCCGAGCTCAAGCACGGGGAGACCCTGTGCGCCGAAGCCGAAGGACTGTTCATCGTGCTGCGGCCAGATCAGCCATGAGCCACCACGACGACGGATTGCTTCAGAGCGTCGACCCGTCGCATCCGCCGTTGCCGATCACGTGTGGCGTCAGCCGCCGAACGTACCCTGCGACACAATTGACGATATCCACGCTTCGCAGCGAAAGGCCGGCCAACGAGCCACAGCCACAGCCACACGACGATCCGAACGTTCAACGACGCGCCCCGACCACCCCTGTGTTAGGAAGACCCCATGGCCACCGTTCCTGCATCGCACCGCGACCTCGTCGAGACACCCGGCATCGCATCACTGAGCACCGTCGGGGTCGACGGGTTTCCTCAGGTGACAGCGCTGTGGTACCTCGCCGAGGAGGACACGTTGAAGACGTCACTTATGACCACCCGGCAGAAGTACAAGAACGTAGTGGCGCACCCCAAGGCCACGCTGTTCATCATCGACCCGACCAACCCGATGCGCACCCTGGAGGTGCGCGCCGACGCCTCGATCGAAGAGGATCCCGATCTCGATTTTTTCGAGCGGATCGTCCGGCACTACGGGCAGGACCCGGACAACTTTCCCGCTCCGCGCGACAACCGTGTGGTCCTTGTGCTCACGCCGACCCGGGTCGTCGCGCAGGGGTGACAATCGGCCGGTTGCGCTGAATATCATTGGCACGCAGCGTCATCAGCTCCCGCAACGCGGCACGATCCGGTTTGAGCATTGCCGTCAGCGGCAGCTCGTCGACGATCAGCAGCTCGTCGGGGGCCTTGTAGTCGGCCAGTTCGGCTGCCACATGAGTTCGCAGGTCAGCCAGCGCCGGTGGATCTGCAGGGTCACGTGGGACGACGAAGGCAACGCCGATTTCACCGATGACCGGTGCCGGACGGCCAATCACAGCGGCCTGTTTGACCGCGGGGTGATCGGCAAGGGTCCGCTCCACCTCACCGGGATGCACGTTGTAGCCGCCACGGATGTACATATCGCCGCGGCGTCCCACCAGGATGAGGTTGCCGTCGTCGCCAAGTACCCCTATATCACCGGTGCGCAACCAGCCGTCCCGCAGCACCTCGGCAGTCAGTTCCGGGTTGCGCCAATACCCGCGCATCACGCACGCTCCATTGACCTCGACGACACCGTCGGGTCCGATACGAACGTCCATACCTGCCGCCGGCCGACCGACGGTGCGGAACTGCACCTCGGGCGCATCCTCGGGCGCGGTGCCGCTGATGGTCGGGCATTCGGTCATCGCGTACCGCACCACCAGCGGCACCCCGATCCGCTCGGCGACGCGCCGCACCAGCTCCGGTGCCGCCGGTGCGGTCGCCACCACACCGATCCGCAAGTGCGGCAATGCCTGTGGGCTTATCCCGTCGACGTCAAGCAGTTTCGTCCATTGGGTCGGCACGGCACCAGCGACGGTGATCCGCTCGTCGCGCAGCACGTCGAACATGCCCTGCGCCGACCACGGCGCCGGCGGGACCACCAACGTGGTGCCCCACAGCAGTTGATCCCACAGCTTGAACATGTAGCCGGCGTGCGCGAACGGGGTCGAGGTGAGTCGCCGATCGTAGGGAGCACTCATCACTCCCGCTGCCGCCGCGCCGGCCGCCAACCGGTCAGCGTCGAACGCTGCGCCCTTGGGTGTTCCGGTCGTCCCGCTGGTGAAGATCAGTGCCACCAGATCCCGTCGGGTCAGCTCGACCGGTGGCGCCGTCTCGGCAGAGTCGGCCGACAGGGCCGCCCGCCGCAGCATGCGACGACCGGCTGCCGGTAGCTCGCCCAGTCGTTCATCGGCCACAATCAGCGCTGGATCAGCCTGCCGCACAATGGCTTCAATCTCTCGCCGCCCCAGCCGGGGATTAAGCCCGGTGGTGATCGCGCCGATCATCGCTGCCGCGGCGTAGCACGTCGCATAGTCGATGCCCGACGGCAGCCACAGTGTCACCACGTCGCCCTTGCCGACTCCGAGATCCGCGAACTGCGCGGCGATGCTGCGAGCCCGGCCGATCCATTCGGCGAAGGTGATCCGCGCACCGGGCTCCACGTAGGCCTCCCGGTTCCCGTGGGCCAGCGCCGCGGCCTCCAGCAGCTCCCGTGTGCTCGCGAAACTACGGTTTATGACGAAATTCGGTGAATATTCGTCATAAACCGTTGTGTCGGCATGGCGTTCAGCCATCTATGGTTCCTCGGCACCGAGAATCACGGTGCCGCTGGAGCAGAACCAGCCGCCGGTGCCGCTGACGCAGGCGATCTTGGCGTCGGGCACCTGCCGTGGCCCGCAGTCCCCACGTAGCTGCCGTGCCGCCTCGACCAGAAGGAACAGACCGCGCTGGCCCGGGTGACACGCCGAGAGCCCACCGCCGTCGGTGTTGGTGGGCAGTGCGCCACCCAGCCGCAATGCACCCGACTCGACGAATGCGCCGCCCTCGCCCTTCGGGCAGAAGCCGAGGTCTTCCAGAGTGAGCAGCAGCATGTAGGTGAATGCGTCGTAGAGTTCGGCGACATCCACATCCGCCGGTGAGATACCGGCGCGCGCGAAGGCCAGCGGCCCACTCACGGCGGCCGGGCCGACCGTAAGGTCGTCCCACTGCGAGGTGAGCATGTGCGAGGTAGTCTCCCCCGTTCCGAGTATCCACACCGGTTTGCTCTTCAGATCTTTCGCGCGGTCGGCACTGACCAACACAGCAGCTGCTCCGCCGTCACTGCGGATACAGCAGTGCAGTTTGGTGAACGGGTCGGCGATCATCGGCCCGGCCAATACGTCATCGACGGTGATCGGGTCACGATAGTAAGCGTCGGGATTGTCGGTGGCGTTGAACCGCGCGGACACCGCTACCTCGGCCAACTGCTCGATAGTGGTGCCGTACGTGTACATGTGCCGTCGCGCAGCCATCGCGTACTTGGAGACCAAGGTGTGCCCGTAAGGCGCCTCCCACTGCAAGGGTCCGCGCGCACCCCAGTTGATATTGGCTCCCCGCAGGCCTTTTCGAAGATCAGCTCGGGCGGTGGACCCGTAGGTGAGCAGTACCACGTCGGCGTGCCCGGCGGCGATCGCATCAGCGGCGTGCGCAGTCATCACCTCCCATGCGGCACCCCCGACGGCGGTCGAATCGATCCACCGGGGCCGCAGACCCAAGTACTCCCCGACGTCGACCGGGGGTAGGGTGCCCTGCCCGGTGGAGGCCAGCCCGTCCACATCGGCGGGTGTCAGCCCGGCATCGGCCAGTGCCCTTCGGCTGGCTTGCGCGATCAGCTCATAGGGACTCTTGTCGTCGACCCGGCCGACATCGGACAGGGCGACTCCGGCGATCGCGACGCCGCGGCTCACTGCGCGCGATCCTGAGCCAGGAGTTCGGCCAGCACCTCGTTGGGCTCACCGAACAGGTGCCGAAACACGTGGGCGCGTTTGAGATACAGGTGCATATTGTTTTCGAAGGTGTAGCCCATGCCACCGAACACTTGGATGCCGGCGGCGGCGTTGTCGACCGCCGCTGATCCGGCGACGGTTACCGCCGATAGCACCTGCAGCAGTGCATCCGGGCGGCCGTCGGCCAGCGCGATGGCGGCGAAGAACGTCTGTGCCTGTGCTGCTTCGGCAGCAATCTCCATGTCGACACACGCGTGTTTGATGGCCTGATGTACGCCGATCGGCTTGCCAAACTGCTCGCGGGTTTTGGCGTGTTCGGTCGCCGAGGCGCCGGCAGCGGCGGCCAGACCCGTCAGCAGCGCCGCCGTCAGCACCATGGCCCGGCCCCAGATCCATTCGCCCTCGGCGGGTAGCCAGTATTGCGGTTCGGCAGATTCTACAGTGGCGGTGGCGATTCGGGTGCCGGGGTCGGCAGCATCGAGTGACGTCAGCTCGCCAAGCGACGCGATATCGACCAACGCTGCTCCGCTGCGAGCCACCACGAGTGCATGGGATGCACCGGCGGGTTCGAAGACGTCGAAGGTGCCCTTGATCGGCCGGACCTCACCGTCGCCGCGCAATACGGCGAGCGCCACTCGGGCGTGTCCAGAGCCGATCTGCTCGGCAAGCGCGGCGTCCCCACAGCGAGCCGCCACCCGGGCAGCCAGTGTGCAGGCCAGGAACGGGCCCGGAGCGAGCCGCTTACCGAGTTCGACGAACAGCAGCACCTCGTCGTCGAAGGGGCGGCCGGACCCACCGAACTCTTCGTCGAGCCCAAGGGTGAGTAGACCCATTTCCGCGCCTTCGAGCCAGAGTTGTTCGGGTACTGAGTATTCCGCGTGCCGGTCAGTGCGGATTCGTTCGACTGGCATCCGTTCGGCAAGGAACTCCCCCGCCGCCGCGACGATTTCGAGCTGTTCAGCTCCTGGTAACAGGTCCACGACCATCTCCTGACTGATCAGTCATCGGGGCAGCCCCAACACCCGCTCGCCGACGATATTGCGCTGAATCTCCGAGGTACCGCCGCCGATGGCCTGGGAGAAGCTGTAGTAGTAGTAACCCACCCAACCGTTGACATCCCAGCGAGAGGAGTGCCGGTTCGACGCGGGACCGATGATGTCCAGCGCCAATTTGCCGATTTCTTTGGCCAATTCGGCGTACATCAACTTGACGATCGACCCACGCGGGCCTGGGGTTTCGGTCTTCATCGCCTCGCAGATGTTGGTGTAGGTCAGCGCGCGTAGCGATGCCACCGACGCCCGCGCATGCGCCAGCCGTCGCGCGATCTCGTCATCGGCGATCGCCGGCCGACGGCCATCAGGGCCGACGTGATCGCGTGCGTAGTCGATGAGATCTTCGATGATCTTGGCCAGCCGGACCTGGTTGGCGGTGAAAGCGGTACCCCGCTCGAAGGACAACGTCGCCATCGCGACCGACCAACCCGCTCCGACCTCGCCGACCACATTGGCCAGCGGGATACGGACGTCGTCGTAGAACACCTCGCAGAACTCCGCGCCGCCCTCGATGGTCTCGATCGGACGTACATCGATGCCTGGTGTGCTCATATCGCAGATCACCCAGGTGATCCCGTTGTGCTTGCTACCGGTGTTATCGGTGCGGACCAACAATTCCTGGTAGTCCGAGACGGTGGCGAAACTGGTCCACAACTTCTGCCCGGAGACCACCAGATGATCGCCATCGATGACGGCTTTGGTACGCAGTGCGGCCAGGTCCGACCCGGCATCGGGCTCGGAGAATCCTTGGCACCAGATTACCTCGCCGCGAAGGATTTTCGGCAGATGAAAGGACTTCTGCTCATCGGTGGCCCGGGTGATCAGCGTCGGCCCGGCGTGCGATAGGCCGACAAAGCACGCGTCGATACCGGGGAATCCCCGTGCGGCGTACTCCTCATACCAGATCAGCTGCTGCAGCAGAGTCAGTCCCTTGCCGCCGTATTCGGTCGGCCAGGCGATGCCGGCCCAGCCGCCCTCCCATTGGGTGCGCTGCCAGGCCAGATCGTATGCGCGGATACCCTCATCATCGCGGGGTCGTGGCTCGCTCGGCTTGTTCTCGTCAAGCCAGGTGCGGACCTGATCACGGAAGTCGATCTGGTCGGCGGTGAAATCCAGGTCCATGCTTCAGTGCCCTTCACAGTATTTGGCGGTCAATTGCTCAGCCCCGCGCGCCAGCAGCGCCACATCGGCGCCGACCAGAACGAAACTCGCCCCGGCGGCCACGTACCGGCGCGCGATCGTCTCGTTGAACGCGTTCACCCCAGCGGCCTTGCCGTGCGCGGCGATTGCTGCCAGCGCGTTCTCGATGGTGCGCACCACATCCGGGTGTTCAGGCTGACCGAGTCGGCCCATCGACGCCGCCAGGTCGGCGGGCCCGATGAACACCGCGTCCACCCCGTCGACATCGGCAATATCGCCCAACTGCTCCAGCGCCGCCACCGTCTCCACCTGCACGGTCAGCGATACCGATGTGTCCGCGGTGGACAGGTAGTCTGATATCCGATTCCACCGGGAGGCGCGCGCCAACGCGCTGCCCACCCCGCGGATACCGGCGGGCGGATAACGGGTCGCCGCCACCGCCGCTCCGGCTTCGGTCGGGTCGTCGATCATCGGAACGATGATGTTCTGCGCGCCGATATCAAGCAGCCGCTTGATGGTCACCGGATCGGCGGACGGCGGGCGCACCAGGACGTCGACGTCGGGATAGCCGGCCAGCGCCTGCAACTGCTCCAGGGTGCTACGCACATCGTTGGGAGCGTGTTCCTGGTCCAGCAGTACCCAGTCGATGCCCGACCCTGCACAGATCTCCGCGATGTAGGCGCTGCCCGAGGCCAGCCACATGCCAAACCGTGGCCGCCCAGCCCCGATCCGCTGCACCCACCGGTTCACGACGCTGCCCGGTCGAACAATACCGAAACGGTGCCCAGCGGCCCGTAGTCGGCGACAAAGGTGTCCCCAGGTTCGGCGAACACCGGCTTGGTGAATGAGCCAGACAAGATAACCTCACCGGGATTCAGTGAAACACCATGCGGGGCAATCCTGTTCGCTAGCCATGCCACACCATTTCCTGGGTGGTTGAGTACCGCGGCGGCGACTCCGGACTCCTCAATGGTGCCGTTGCGCAGCAGTAGTGCCGACACCCAGCGCAGGTCGACATCCAGCGGCCGGAACACCCGTCCACCCAGGACCAGGCCCGCATCGGCGGCGTTGTCGGCGATGGTGTCCACGATGGTGCGCAGGTGACCGGTCTCAGGATCCGACATCTGTACCCTGGCATCGAGGATTTCCAGTGCGGGCGTGACGAACTCGGTAGCACGCAACACGTCGAACAAGGTGACGTCCGGACCCGCCAATGTCTCGCCCAGGATGAAGGCCAACTCCACCTCCACCCGGGGCCGGATGAACCGGCCCGGCGGCACGTGCCCACCGTCCTCGACGAACATGTCGTCGAACAGCGCGCCGTAGTCGGGCTCGTCGATGGATACCGCGCGCTGCATGACCTTGGAAGTCAGACCGATCTTGCGGCCCTTGACCTTTCGGCCGTCGGCGACCTTCAGCACGACCAGTGCCCGCTGCACGGCGTAAGCGTCCTCGATGGTCATGTCGGGATAGTCCAGCGACAGCTGCCGGATGGGCGTGCGGTTCTGCTCGGCTTCGTACAACCGGCGAGCAATATCGTCGATCTCTGCGGGACCCGGCCTGCTCATCGACTGATCCTCTTCACGCGGGCGCTCATCGACGCCGCGTCAGGAACTCGACCGCAGCTGCGTTGAAGGCCTCGGGATCTTCGAAATGCGGCCAGTGCCGCACCGACGCCATCTCGAACACCTCGGAGTTCGGGATCAGCTCCGCAAGGGTGCGTGCGGTGTCCTGGTACACGCCGTGGTCCTTGCCGGAGGCGACGATCATCACCGGCGCGCTGATACCACGCCACTTCTCGTCGGGAATAAGGTTGCGGTTACGCACCTTCTCGTCCTGCAGGATCAGCAGCCGGTCGATGGTATTACGGGTGTCCGCGCGGCGGTAGATCGACTGACGCAAGCCGATCAGGTCGGGCAGCCGATTGGCCTCGTCGGCAATCAGGTGGGCGAACACCGCGTGCAACGACTCCCAGGTCGGCTCGTTGACCGCCTTGGTGCGTTCGGCTCGGATGCGGGCCATGTTCGATGACGACGCTTCCCGTCCGGCGGGCGACATCAAGATCACCTTGTCGACCCGGTCGGGGTGGCCTACCGAGACAGCGGAGGCAACGAACGCGCCCAGCGACATGGCCACGAAACTGGCCGACGTCATGCCGAAGTGGTCCATCACCCCAAGTACGTGCTCGACGTAGATCGCGATCTCGTAGTCGTAGTCGGGTTTGTCGGAGAAGCCGTTACCCACCATGTCGATGGCCACACAATGGAAGTGCTCACTCAACGCGGCGAGGTTGGGCGCGAACGTCTCCCAGTGTCCGCCGGTGCCGTGCAACAGGATGGCATGCGGTTTCGCGGGATCGCCTGCCTCGGCGTATCGCGTCCGCACGGTCGTTCCGTTGACCGTGACGTCGATGAAGCCCTGGCGGAACTCGAGCTCCTTCAGATACATCCAGATGCTGCGGTAATCCCCGGTATCGGGTCCGGAGCCGCCGTCCGCCTCGGTGTGCTGTGCCTGCGCTTGGGTCATCTCGCCCTTCCCAATCATCAATCTGACATCAATGTCAACTTATTCTGCCGATGTCTCATCAGTACGTCAATGGTGCCATAGCCGTCATGTTCCCAAGTAGATACCGGGTGACGGCAATCAAAGCAGTAGTCGCAGAATCCCGCGCCGATCGCGCTGGATGCATTGCTTCTGACACTCGTATGCGGTAATACTGGGCAGGTGACTTCTTCCGTCGGACGCCGCGAACTCGCCGAGTTGGTGAATGAGTTCGCCGCCGTGCGGGTGTCGTTGGATGTCAACGGCAACGGACCCCGCCTGCTCGTCGAAGACTTGGAGAGCGGCGAACAGATTTTCCTGTGCCCACTGGAGCTGTCCAGCTTCACTCTGGCCACCGCCGAAGACCGTGAGGACTGGCTGCGGGTGGGGAACTACCGGGGCGAACGTCGTCCGCGGGAGCTGTCGTGAGCACGCCGCCAGTAGACCTGGTCGGTCTCGGTATGACGGAGATGTCGCTGCGACCGGGAGCTACGCCACTGAGGCTGGCGGCCGAAGCGAGCGCCGCCGCGCTGGCCGATGCCGGGATCGTTCGATCCGAGATCGACGGACTTCTGGTCGGCTCCTCCCAGGGCGTGCGACCGGACCGCCTCGGTGTCGGGTTCGCCGCAGCCGGCGGGTTTGGAGATCTACGGCTGCTCGAACACGTTGAGATCAAGGGCGCCACCACTATTGCGATGATTCAGCGCGCCCGCCACGCGATCCGCACCGGTGAGGCATCGACGGTACTGTGCGTTTTCGCGGACGCCCCATTGGTTGCCGGCAAGGGCGCCGGGTCGACGTATGCGCACAGCGGCGGCAATACCGGGGTACGCGGTCTGGAGCGCGCCTCGGGACTGCTCGGCTCGGTGCCGACGTATGCGCTGTTGACCCAACGCTGGCTGCACACGACCGGCACCGACCCTGCGGCGTTGCGGTCGGTGGCAGTGACGGCGCGACGTTGGGCCCAGGACAACCCGGATGCCGTGAATCGCGAACCGCTCGACGATGCCGGTTACGACGCCAGCCCGATGATCGCCGAACCACTGCGCCGGCTTGACTGCGCCCGGCCGGTCAACGGCGCGGTGGCCGTGGTGCTGACCGGCCGATCCTCGATCGGCACCACCCGGCTGCGGGTGCGCGGTACCGGCCGCCAGCATCCGGTGCGTCGCCGCCGCGCGGGCGCCGAGTCGTGGTTCGGCGGTGGCCGCCAAGCGGTGGATGATGCGCTGAGCCAAACCGGGATGAGCCGTACGGATCTGGATATCGCCGAGCTCTATGACCCGTTCTCGATCGTCACCCTGCTACTGCTCGACGAATACCGGCTCACCGGCGCGGTTCCGGCCGGTGATTTCGTGCGCGATGGTCAGACCGGCCCCGGTGGGTCGCTGCCCACCAACACCGGTGGCGGTCAGCTGTCCGGCTTCTACCTTCAGGGCATGACGCCGCTGGCCGAAGCGGTCATCCAGCTGCGAGGCGCGGGCGGGCAACGTCAGGTCCCGGACGCCACAGTCGCACTGGTCGGCGGCATTGGTGGCCGGGTGGACCACCACGCCGCGCTGGTGCTGGAGCGGGTGGCATGACCACTGTGGCGATTGCGGATTGGCTGCTGGACAGCACACTTGCGCCCGCGGTGGACGGCGATTCGTTGGCGCCGTTGTATGAAGCGGCCACTCGGGGTGAACTCGCGCTCCCGTTCTGCGCCGGGTGCGCCCAACCGCTCGAACTCGACCAGGAAATCTGCGACACCTGCGGTAGCTCCGAACAGGATTGGCGCACAGTCGAACTGCGCGGCATCGTGCACTCCGCGACGCTCATGCACCGCCGCGAACCCGGCCTGGTTCGCACCGAAAACCCCTACCCCATCGTTGACGTCGAACTGACCAGTGGCCACCGCCTGGTGCTGACCACCGTGCACCCCACAAACACCACGCCGGCCATCGGCACCACGTTAACCATCGGCTTCCGACACCTCGCCAATGTCGCGATACCGGCCATCGACACCCTGGAGGACCAGTGACGACTCTCGAATCAGCCCCCACGATCGAGGAATTCGACGTCAGCAGCATCATCCAGACCGACCGCGTGCACGGCTCGGTCTACACCTCGGCAGAGATCTTCCGCCGGGAGATGGACACCATTTTCAAGACCGGCTGGGTCTACGTCGCACACGACAGCGAAGTCAGCGAACCGGGCGACTACCTCACCCGGTTCATCGGCCACGACCCGGTGGTAGTGGTGCGCGGCAAGGACGGCGAGGTCAGGGTACTGCTCAACCGCTGCACCCACCGCGCCAACAAACTGTGCAACGCCGAGATGGGCAATGCCAACTCATTCCGCTGCCCGTATCACGGCTGGACGTTCAGCAATACCGGTGCGCTGCAAGGTGTCCCGATGCGCGAGGGCTATGGAGACAGCTACCGCGAACTGCGCGCGGACCTCGGTCTGGCGCAGGCACCGCGGGTGGACAGCTACGGCGGATTCGTCTTCGCCTCACTGTCCCCCGATGGCGTCTCCCTGCGTGAGCATCTCGGCAACGCCACTGGTGCCATCGACCGACTGCTCAACCTGTCCCCCACCCGCAAGATCGACCTGCGAGCCAACTGGATGAAGCATCAACACCACGCCAACTGGAAGATGGTGGTGGAGAACAACGTCGACGGCTACCACGCCCTGTTCACCCACGCCTCGGTGTACGACGCCATCAAACCAGCCAAGGTGTCGCACGTCCCCACCAAGGTCGACGTGCTGGTCCGTGACCTCGGCAATGGCCACTCGGAGATCGACTACAGCGACGAATACCGCAAGCTGGACGAGGAGTTCGTCTGGTACGGCCGGATACCCCGTGCCAAACTCGCCGACTACGTCGACGCACTGGAAAGCGCATACGGCCCCGAACAAACGCACGACGCACTGGTCGTCGGGCCGCCACACACGTTGATCTGGCCGAACCTGTTCCTGGCCGAGATGAACGTCATGTTCGTCGAACCACAGGCCCCAGATCGCACCATCGCCTACACCACCGCGGTGCTGATCCCCGGTCAGGATGCACTCAACGAACGCACTCTGCGGCGATCTGAAGGTGCAATGGGACCGGCGGGCTTCCTCATCGCCGATGACGGCGAAATCGGCATGCGCAACCAGGCCGGACTCGCCGCGGAACTGCCGGAGTGGCTGGTGCTGGCCCGCGGCGTGAGCGACGACATCACCGACGAGACCGGAATCATCAACCGGGACAAGAGTGCCGAGACACCGCAGCGCGGGTTCTACTCGCGATGGGCGGCCGTCGTCGGCGGGAAGGCATAAACATGACCGCTGCATCCCCGACCCGGCTGGCCCTGCGGCCGATACCCGACGCCGAGATCCTGTCCTTCCTCTACCTGGAGGCCCGACTCGCCGACGAGGGCCGCTACTCGGAGTGGGAAGCGCTGTGGGCCAATGACGACGTCCGGGTCGAATACCGCGTCCCCATGCACCCCGAGGACAACCCACGGACCACGCTCGCCTATATCAATGACAATCGGCGCCGGATCAAAAGCCGAGTGGCTCAACTCAATACCGGCAATCGGCACTCACAGACGCCGCCGTCAGTGATGCGCCGGGTGCTGTCCAACTCCGAGGTGGTGGAGGATGATGGCGACACCGTGACCGTCGAATCCAACTTCTCGTTGTTCGAATACCGTATACGGCAGCGGTTCTGGGCGGGACGGGTGGTTCACACCGTTCGCCGCTCCCCCGACGGCCCCTGGCTGATCCGCAAGGTCGTGCACCTCATCGACGCAGGTGGTCCGGTAGACACCCTGGCATTCCTGATATGAAGGTTTTCTGATCTGATGCTCATCGGAGATATCGCAGCCAACAACGCCCGCCGCTACCCGGACAAGAACGCGCTCCTCGACGCCGACCGGGTACACACCTGGTCCCAGGTCGAAGACCGAGCCCGGCGGCTGGCCAATCATCTTGTCGCCCAGGGGCTTACTCCCGGCGACCGGGTGATGGTGATCGCCCGCAACTGTATTGAATGGCCCGAGATCTCGTTCGGGCTGGCCAAAGCCGGGCTGGTCGCCGTTCCGGTCAACATCCGGCTCGCCCCCGATGAGGTCGCCCATGTCCGCGACGATTCCGGCGCAAGGGCAGTGATCATCCACACCGATCACACGGAAAGGTTCCTTGCTGAGCTGATCGATCTGCACCCGGTGCTGACCATTGGGCCCGAGTACGAAACAGCCTTGGCAGCAGCAGATCCCAGTGCGCCACAGGTCGATATCGCACCCGAGGACGTCGCCGTCATTCTCTACACCAGCGGCACCACCGGCCGCGCCAAAGGCGTGATGCACACTCACCGCGCACTGCTCTACCAGGCCGCGGACACGAACCTGGTCACGGAGGCGAACCGCTCGGACGTCATGTTGGCGACCACCCCCTTCTTCACCGCGGGCGGCATGGTGCGTACGGTGTCGTGGCTATATCTCGGTCAGACCATGGTGATCCACCAGCGCTTCGACCCGCAGGCCGTCATCGACGAGATCGAACGCAGCAAGATCACGTTCACCACGTTCATCCCGACCATGCTGCACCGCACGCTGGCCATCCTGGAGGACGGTCCACCGCGGGACGTGTCAAGCCTGCGCCGGATCTCCTATGGGTCGGCGCCGGTACCGCCCGGCCTGGCCCGCAAGGCGATGGATCTGCTCGGCTGCGATCTGCAGCAACGCTACGGGCTGACCGAATGTGGCGGGCAGGCAACCATTCTCACGCCGCAGGACCATCGCGATATCGTCGCGGGTCGGAGCTCGATTGCCACCTCATGTGGGCGGGAGACCCCGATGTGCGTCATTCGGGTGATCGACGCAGACGGCAACGACGCTCCCAGCGGCGAGGTCGGCGAGATCGTGATCGTCAGCCCGGCCAACGCCGTCGGCTACTGGAACCGGCCCGAGCAGACTGCGGAGACGTTCCGGCCCGACGGGCTGCGCAGCGGCGATCTCGGCTATCTCGACTCGGATGGTTATCTGCACATCACCGGCCGCAAGACCGACATGATCATCTCTGGGGGCTTCAACGTCTATCCCGCAGAGATCGAACGGGTCATTGCGCACCACACCGGGGTCGACCTGGTCGCGGTCGTCGGGGCACCGGACCCGGAATGGGGCGAGACACCGGTCGCGGTGGTCATTCCCAAATCGCACGTCACCGATCGGGATTCGCTGAGTGCAGAGCTGGCGGCGCTGTGCCGCGCCGAATTGGCCGGGTACAAGCAACCACGCCGGTTCCTGTTCTGGACCGAGTTCCCGCTGGGACCCGCGGGGAAGATCCTGAAACGCGAGATAGCTAACCAGGTCAACCAAGTTGTCGGTAATAATGCGGTGATGCCGGTATCCACCGGATCGACCAAGGAGCAGCCGTGACCAACACCACCGACCTGGAGACCATCGAATTCCAGGTGAGCGACCACGTCGCCACCGTGACGCTCAACCGTCCCGAGAAGTTGAACAGTTTCACCGAGCAGATGGCCGCTGACCTGGCCACCGCATGGGCCCGCGTTCGCGACGATGACGACATCCATGTCGCGGTGCTGCAAGCCAACGGCGACCGCGCGTTCTGCACCGGCATCGACGTCGCCGCGGGCACCTGGTGGAAGCACAAGTCCATCTTCAATCAGGAGGATCCGGGCGAGTTGCTGGGTCCTAAGGCGCACAAGGTGTGGAAGCCGGTGATCGCCGCGCTGCACGGTATCGTCGCCGGCGGCGCTATGTACTTCGTCAACGAATGCGATTTCGCCATCTGCAGCGAGACGGCCACCTTCTTCGACCCCCATCCGAACGCGGGCATCGTGTCGGCGCTGGAGCCGATGGGCATGCTCGCCCTCGGTCTGCCCTACGGCGAGGTGATGCGCTGGGCGCTGCTGGGCAGCGAGGAACGGATGACCGCCCAGACGGCGCTGCGCGTGGGCATCGTCACCGAGGTCGTTCCCGACGATCACCTGCGGGCACGGGCTGCAGAGTTGGCCGCCGAGATTGCCGCCCGGCGGCCCGCCGGTATCCAGGGGACCGTGCGGGCGATGTGGGAGGCGCGTGATCTACCGCCGACCATCGCCGCGCGGCACGGCAAGTTCTACACCGACCTTGGTAATGCCGGTGCGGTGGTTGATTCGCTCAACAACAAGAAAAAGCCGCGAACCCGATGAGGAGCGCATGACTGAAACCCAGCAATTGGTCCAGTTCGACCTGGTGATCGGGGGCGAGTCCACGGCCGCCGCGTCGGGGGCCACCTACGACAGCGTGGACCCGTACACCGGTCAGGCGTGGGCCCGCGTTCCGGACGGGGACGCCGACGACATCGACCGCGCGGTGGCCGCGGCTCGCGCCGCGCTGGACGGGCCGTGGGGCGCACTGACCGCGACCGCACGCGGCAAGCTGTTGTGGCGCCTGGGCGAGCTCATTGCACGCGACGCCGAGCAGCTGGCCGAACTGGAGGTCCGCGACGGCGGCAAGCTGACCCGCGAAATGGTCGGTCAGATGCGCGCGCTCCCTGACTACTACTTCTATTACGCCGGGCTGGCCGACAAGCTCGAGGGCGAGGTCGTTCCGGTCGACAAGCCCAACTACCTCGTCTATACGCGACACGAGCCGGTCGGGGTGGTCGGTGCGATCACCCCATGGAATTCTCCGCTGCTGCTGTTGACCTGGAAGCTGGCGGCCGGTTTGGCCGCGGGCTGCACCTTTGTGGTGAAGCCCAGTGACCATACCCCCACCTCCACGCTGGCATTTGCAAAGTTGTTCGCCGAGGCCGGTTTTCCGCCGGGGGTGATCAACGTGGTCACCGGCTGGGGAGCGCAGACCGGCGCCGCGCTGGCCTCGCATCCGGGCGTGGACAAGATCGCGTTCACCGGGTCGACGGACACCGGGATTCGGGTCGGTAAGGCCGCGGTCGAGAACATGACCCGGTTCACCCTGGAACTGGGCGGCAAGTCCGCACAGGTGGTGTTCGCCGATGCCGACCTCGATGCCGCCGCCAACGGTGTGATCGCCGGGGTGTTCGCCGCCACCGGTCAGACCTGCCTGGCCGGATCACGGTTGTTGGTCCACGAGAGCGTCGCGGACGCGCTGGTGCAGCGCATCGTCGCGCGCGCAGCGACCATCAAACTCGGCGATCCGAAGGACCCGGCGACCGAGATGGGTCCGGTGTCGAATCAGCCGCAGTACGAGAAAGTGTTGTCGCACTTCGCTTCTGCCCGCGAGCAGGGTGCCACGATCGCCTACGGTGGCGAGCCGGCCAGTGAACTGGGCGGCTTCTTCGTCAAACCGACGGTGCTGACCGGTGTCGACCCGTCGATGCGGGCCGTCACCGAGGAGATCTTCGGGCCCGTGCTGGCGGTGATGACCTTCGCCGACGAGGACGATGCCATTGCGGCGGCCAATGCCACCGAGTTCGGGCTGGCTGCTTCGGTGTGGACCAAGGACGTGCACCGTGCCCACCGCGTCGCGGCGAAGCTTCGGGCCGGGACGGTCTGGGTCAACGCCTATCGCGTTGTCGCGCCGCATGTTCCGTTCGGCGGTATCGGCCACAGCGGTATCGGCCGGGAGAACGGTATCGATGCCGTCAAGGACTTCACCGAGACCAAAGCGGTGTGGGTGGAGCTGTCCGGGGCAACCCGCGACCCATTCACCCTCGGGTAGCGATCATTCAACAAAGGAGAGACACATGACACTCGACCTCGCGGCCGCCGACAAGGTACTGGCCGGTCTACGCCCCTTCCCGGTAGCCATCACCACCATAGACAACGGCTTCGCGAACGGACTGATGTCGCTGTCGGCGGGTTCGGCCAGCATCGTGCCCGAGCTGCCCCGCGCCACCGTCAGCCTCACCAAGTACAACCGGACGCACGACATGCTGATCAACTCCGGCGTTTTCGTGATGCACATGCTCTCGGCGGGCCCTGACGAGATCGATGCGTCGATGGATATCCTGATGACCCTGGGCGGCAGCTCGGGCCGCGACGGCGACAAGATCGCCAAGCTGCGCACCAAGGCCGGTGTCACCGGCGCGCCGATCCTGCTAGACGCACACAGCTACGTCGAATGCCGGATCACCGGATCGCTGGACAATGACGAGAACACCATCTTCGTCGGCGACGTGGTGGCTGCTGAAGTGTTCAGCTCCGAGCAGCGACTGCGCATCGGCGAGGCCTGGGGCAAGCTCCCCCACGAGTGGATCGAGCAGTACGAAGCCAACCACGAGCCGCAGCTGCAGAGTGCGCGTGACCTGCGGGCCGCCGCAGCACAATCAGTGTGACCGGCCGGCTCGCCGGCGCCTGGGAGCTGCCGGAAGAACTGGTGATGCTGCGCGATACGGTGCGACGATTCATGGACGCGCACGTGCATCCGCTCGAGGACAAGCTCGACCACGACACTGTGGGGCTGCCCCGCGAGCAACTGGTCGAGTTGCAGGCGAAAGCCCGGGAGCTCGGGCTGTGGGCACTGCAGACACCTGAGCAGTACGGCGGCACCGGGTTGAGTGTGCTGGGCCAGGTGGTGGTCGCCGAGGAAGCGGCGAAATGCCGGATGGGAGCATTCTTTCCGGCCCTCGGAGCGTTTGGCGGCAACCCGCCCAACATCATGTTCAAGGCCTCGCCCGAGCAGTTCGAGAAGTACGCCCGGCCGATCATCGACGGCACCATGTCCAAGGCGTACACCGCGATCACCGAAGCGTCCGGTGGATCTGATCCGGCGCGGGCGATCAAGCTCAAGGCCGCAAAAGACGGCGACGGGTATGTGCTCAACGGTTCCAAGATGTGGATCTCGCACGCACCCGGCGCGGACTGGGGAGTCGTATACGCGCGTACCGGCGAAGGTCGCCAGGGAATTTCGGCGTTCATCCTGGAGAAGGACACCCCCGGCGTCACATTCAACCGCATCCCGGTGATGGCCTCCTTCGCCCCCTACGAATTGCACTTCGACAATGTGCGGCTACCGGCCGAGCAGCTGATCGGTGCTGAGGGACAGGGCTTTTCACTGGCCAGCGACTTCCTGATCCACGGCCGGATCATCTACGCCGCCGGGCCGATCGGCATCGCACAGAGCGCGCTGGACCTGGCCTGCCAGTGGGCCAAGGACCGCGATGTATTCGGCGGGCGACTGGCCGACAAGCAGGGCGTGCAGTGGATGCTGGTCGACAGTGAGGTGGAACTGCGCGCCGCCCGGCTGTTGATGTATCAAGCGGCCTGGAATGCTGACCTCGGCCGCAATGTCCGGGTGGACGCGTCGGTGGCCAAGATGTACGGCACCGAGGCGGCCTACAAGGTGCTGGACCGGTGCATCCAACTCCATGGCGCGCTAGGTATTTCCGCGGAACTGCCGCTGGAGCGCTGGTTCCGCGACCTGCGGGTCAAGCGACTCGGCGAGGGTGCGACCGAGGTGCAGCGCGAGGTCATCGCCAGGTCACTCCTGAGATAGTTATATAGTTAGCTGGTTCTCGGCGATAGGGGTCACGTGCGTTACAACCTGATGTTCCCGATGCGGGCGGTCAAGCATTGGACTCGGTGGTCCGAAGGCGCCGCCATCGGAGACATTGCGAAGCTGGTGGAAGATGCCGGCTTCGACGCGTTCTCGATGTCGGATCACCCGTATCCGGACCGGGACTGGCTAGCCCACGGCGGCCACCACGCCTTCGACCCGTTCGTGTCGTTGAGCTTCGCCGCCGCCGCGACCACCCGCATTCGGGTGATGACCTACATCCTGGTGTCGGGCTATCGCAGCCCGTATCTGACGGCCAAGGGTGCCGCGAGTCTGGACCTGCTCTCCGGTGGCCGTTTCACCTTGGGCACCGGAGCGGGCTACCTGAAGGCCGAATTCGAAGCGCTGGGAGCCGATTTCGGTCGCCGCGGCGCACTGCTGGACGAGGCGATCTCGGCATGGAAGGCGACGTGGGCGGGCGTTGATCACGCGGGACCGGAGTTCGGTACGGAGGGTCACCTTGCACTGCCGCCACCACAGACGCCCGGCGGACCCCCGATCTGGATCGGCGGCAACAGCGCGGCCGCGCAGCGCCGTGTTGTCGACGTGGCTGACGGCTGGATGCCGATGGCCGCGTCCGGCGAAATGGCTGCCATCACCCGAGCTCGCCCACTGGAAGACATTGGGACACTGAGCGAATGGATCTCGTCGGTCAACAAGAGGCGGGCCGAGCACGACCGTGGCCCGGCCGATGTGTCGTTCGTCCCTTTTGAGGCAGAGCTACTCGCCAGCGGTGATTGCACAGCGTTCACCGATGCCGTGCGCCCCAAGCTGGACGATTACGCCGGCGCGGGCGTCACGTGGATCACCATTGAGCCGGCCAGCAGAAGTTTCACCGATTTCCGCACCGATATCGACCTACTGGCATCCGAGCTGATCGGCCGCTGAGGACTGTGCACCGATGACGCTGCCTGATCTCGTCCTGGTCCACGGTGGTGAGCACGCCGCCGATTGTTGGGACCTGACCGTTGCCGAATTACACCGTCAGGAACCGCAATTGCGTGTCCTGACGGTTGATTTGCCGGGGCATGGCGCCAAGCCGGGAGACCTCGCCACCGCCACCATCGGCGAGTGGGTGGATTCGGTGGTCGGCGATATCGAGGACGCGAGTCTGGGTGACATCGTGATCGTTGGCCATTCCATGGCCGGCGTCACCGTGCCGGGTGTGGTCGCGAAGCTGGGATCGGCGCGGGTGCGCGAAATGATCCTGGCGACCGCGTTTGTGCCGCCGCAGGGACTGTCCATCGCCGATACACTCGGTGGTCCGTTGGCGGTCTTCGCGCGGCGAGCCGCTCGTATCGGCAGACCGATGAAAATTCCGGCTCCGGCGGCTCGCTGGGCGTTCTGCAACGGCATGACACCCGACCAACGCCGACTCACCATGTCCAAACTGTATGTTGAATCCTCCCGTATCCCAGGCGAATCCGTCGACCGCAGCGATCTGCCCGAGGAGGTACCCCGCACCTGGATCATGACTACCCGCGACCGCGCGCTGTCGGTGGCGTCTCAGCGGGCCAGCATCGCTGCGCTGGGCGGGGTACAGAAGATCATTTCGATCGACGCTTGCCACGAAGTGATGTTTAGCCACCCGGAACTGTTGGCGCGCATACTGGTCGAGCGCTGCCGACGGAGAGGGGAAGGGTGAATGTCAAGTTGTTTCTTCGTCACTGACGGCGATAGTTACGTGCCAACCCCTTTGTCGCGCGGGCCATGGGGTCCGTCGCTCAGCGGTCACTATGTCGGCGGGCTGCTCGGGCGCGCGGTCGAGCAGGACGTCACCGATGCCGATCTGCAGCCCGCCCGGCTCACGGTCGACCTGCTCAGACCGGTTGCGCTGCAACCGCTGCAGGTGCATTCATCGGTGGTGCGTGACGGTCGCCGACTTAGACTGGTCGACGCGGTGATGACTCAGAATGATGTCACCGTGGCACGGGCAAGCGCATTGTTCCTCCGGCGCAGCGAGCACACCACAGACAAGGTGTGGACAACGCCCATGACGATGCCGGAGATCCCCGCCGAACTCGATGCGGTGAACGACGACCACCTGATGCTGTTCCATTCCTACGGCCGCGATCCGGTTGCCGGCAGGCCGGGTGTCGGGGTCGACGAGTGGGCACACGGCGGGCAGAAGTTCGCGTGGGTGCGGGAAACGAAGCCGCTCGTCGACGACGAGCCGCTGTCCCCTTTCACCCGCGCCGCAATGGCTGCGGACGTAACCAGCTCGATAACCCATTGGGGCGCCAGCGGACTGCAATTCATCAACGCCGACTACACCCTCACGCTCAGCCGGTTGCCAGATGGTCCCTACATTGGTTTGGCGTCGGTGACGCATTACGGCCACGCCGGGGTCGGCACCGGCGTCGCCACGTTGTTCGACAAGAACGGTCCCATCGGGAGCGGCATGGCAACGGCGTTGGTGAACCCCGGGTTCGCGCCACCGCCGTCATTGGTGTCGCCCTGAGAGATGGTCTTTGATGCTTTCCCGCGCGGTCGATCCGGACGAGATCGACCTCGTCGCCGCCAAGCAGCGAGAAGGCTGCTTCGCGCCAGGAAGTGAGGAGGCCTTCATCCGAGGGACGTCGGTCCACCGCGTCGCACCAGACGATGAGGCTGCGACGCGGGGCTGCGAGGAGATTTCGACGGTACCCGCTCGTTCCCGTTCCGTCACAACGGTATCGACGGTCCATAGGTGTCCGTACCCCTGTCCACCACGCACACCTACGAGCGACCCGGCGAGTACTTCGTAACGGGTCGGGTGCACTCTCATCGGGACGGAGACCTCGCCGCGTCATATCGGATCGCCAACGTTGCGCAGGCCCGGGTGGTCGTCGCGTAAGCGCGACTCCGGTTCGGCTCCGCCGGCACTACGACAGCATGCTGATGGAAGGTGTGCACATCAGCCAATGATGGGCTGAAACTCCGGCGCAATCAGATCGGCCACCTCGGACCAGGGCACCGTGATGACCTTGAGGCCCCGCCCGAACTGATGATCCGGGAAGTGCAGCTCGATGCCCCACTCAGTGGGAATCCAATACTTGAAATTGATATCGATAGGAGCGAACGCGCCACTGCGCTGCCAGTCGCCGCGGTGTGGCTCGGTGTATACGGCCGGCAGCATCACTATCGTCTGTTCGGACAGCCGACGCAGACCTGCATCCTTATCACGGAACAGATTGTCCCAGGTGATGTGTATTCCGCTGCGGTTGTCGAACACCACCGCACCCAGTGTGTCGATCGGCATGTTCGGCTCCGCTGTGTCATATCTGCCGACAAAGAGCTCTGATACCGCAATCGAATGGAAGTACGCCGTCCCAGTGGCGTCGAATGTCCAGGGGCGCCGCGTCGATCCGTCCCAGGTTTGGCGCTGGACCTGTCCGGTCGCCTCGGCGTCGATACCCTCGTTGATCGCGGCGACGACATTCGGGTTGCCGCCATCGATCCGTTGATAGTGAATGGTCCAGGTACCCAAGCCATCCGGACTGTTACCGGCGATCACGTCGGGTACAGCCGCGAAGCCGGTGCTGCCGGCAACCGGTGCGTTGGCCACAGCTAAGGCGATTGTGGCGACCACGGACGTAAGCAGCACTGCACGAAGGAATTTCATCGTGGTACTCCTCCACTCCCACAGGTGACACTGCATTGCTCTGCTGTTCGCTGTATGTGCGGCGCGGCCCGCGCGGCTTGAGGGTTCGCGGATCGAAGTGGGTTGGCTACTTGAGGTCGACTTTGCTTGCCAGCCAACGGTTGTCGACTAATTCCATCGTGATCACCACTCTGCTGCGATCGATGCGCGGTTGCGGATTGACGGTATTGGTGACCGACTGGTCCACGAACAGCAGTACTGTGACCTTTGTCTTGGTCGCTGATTTTATCGCCGAGTCGACCACAATGCCTCTGCTCATGGCCTTGTTTTCGATGAGCACTTGACGCAGTTGGCTGGCCGACTGGCTGTACACATCTTTGAATTCGCCGGTGGAGCCGTCGAGCACCTGGGTGAAATTCTGGTCGACGTTGTTGGCGTCGATGCTTGTCAAGACGACGGCGTAGCTTTGGGCAGCCGCCAGGGCGGCGCGACTGGCGGCAGCTATGTCATTGTCCTGCTTGAGTTGCCATGCCAAGAATCCGGACAACGCCAATATGGCAACGACAATGGTGCCAGCCAGCGTCGTGAGGGTGTGGCGAAGCCAGCGCTGGCGACGAGTGGGTACCGAAGTGCCGTCGCCAGCTGTATCAGTATCGCCTGCGTTCTCAGTACCGCCAGCGTCCCCGGCACCGTCGGCAACGCCCGCGTCCTGGGTAGCGTGGTCACGCGATTCGGTCGACTCGTCGATGTCGAGTTCTGTTGCAGTTTCCGTGTTTTCGATATCCGAGGGAGGCGCATCGGTTGCCGCGGGGTCGTCTTGCTCGGCAACCTTTTCGAAAACGTTCTTGCCATTTGATCGCTTGAAGATCTTTGTGGCCATGGCGGGCTCTCCTAGTTCGGTAGTTTAAGTGGCATCGGCGGTCCTCCGAATGGCGTCGGTATCGTGTTGGGGCCCATGGGTGTTGGGGCACTCTGTGCGAGGGGATCGTGGCCCGGCGGGGGTCCGGCGGTGTCATCGCCAGGTGGGCGCGGCGCATTACGGGCCCCGCGCACCAGCAGGGCGGGGTCCGGGTTCTCACAGTAGGTGTAGAGATACGGCTCGGGATAACTGGGCACGGAGCGTGGCAACGGTGGAAGATTGTAGTCGCAGCCGTAACGCGGATAGGGGTCCACGATCGCCCAGACAGCGCCGTCGTGGAAGATCGATTTCAAGGCCAGCATCGGCGACCCCTGAGGGCTGTTCAACAGCGCCTGCAGGGCAGGAATGCGCATATAAAACAGCTCCGATACCGTAGTGAGGTTGCCCAGCAGTTGAACCATGGTCGCGGAATTGTCGGCTACCAAGTTATCCATCGCGGTGAACGGCGCGCGGCCACGATCGGTGAGGGTGCGGAAGCCGCCATCCATGGCGTTGACCCCGCGCAGGATCTGTTGCAGGTTCTGCGAAGTGTGGCGCAGACCCGGAGCGGCGTCGGCCAGTGTCGTGAACACGGTGCGACTGGTGCGCAGTACGCTAACAGTTTGCGGCAGTACCGAATCCAGGGTGGTGATCATGAAAGCGCCGCCGTCCAGCAGCGCGGCGAGCTTCTCTGGGCCCTGGTGTCCCACCCGAAGCTCATCGGTGATGGCGGCGATCTGCTGCGGGTCCAGCTGAGCCAGCAGCCCATCAGCGCCGGCGAGCAGTCGCGCCAACGATATCGGAATGGTTGTCCGGTCCCGGCCTATCACGGTGCCGTCGGTCAATGCTGGGCTGCGGTCGTTCACCGGCCGAAAATCCAGGTACTGCTCGCCGGCTGGCGACAAGGCTGAGACCCGGACGACACCATCGTTGGGCACCCGCACGTCGGCGTCGATCGCGGCTAGTGCCTCCACCCCCGTTCCGGTCAAGTTGACGGCTTTGATGCGGCCGATCGGCACTCCGCGAAAGGTGACATCTTGGTTGGGCAGAAGCCCACCGGACTCCGGCAGGAGCACCCGCACGACAATGGTCGAACGGGCCGGGTTGATCCCGAGCGAGCCCACCAATATGTAGGTCGACGCGGCCAGCAGGGTGAGGACAAGACCACCCACCGACACGGCGATGCGGCGGCGCGCAACTGCCCGGACAGAGTCGACAATCAGTCGCGCCGCCAATTCCATTGCGCTCGTTGACAATGCCATCACCTCGGCAGATGCTCGGGGCCATATATTCTGCTCAACAGCAGGTTCCATTCGTATCTGAGGCTGCCGATCATGGCGTGCCAATCGGTGCCGTCGGGCCCGTGAAATGCCGGGTCGCCGGGCCAGTTCTTGTCGGGTAGTGAGCCGAGCGCGAGTTGTGCGATATCCGCGGCGGCGGCGAGGTTGGGTCCCTTTGCCGCTGAAATCCAGAGTTCGTTCAGCCAGTTGAACCTGTTGAGTTGGAGAGCGGGATCGACGGAGATCTCGTTGAACGTGGCCGAGAGTCGGTTGAGGTCCGCGATCATGCTGCGGGTGTCGGTGCCCTTCATGGACGGGAACCGGTTGAGTTGATTGCTGACCCGTGCGACGGCGTCTACCAGGTCGGCCAGCTGCCGGGTGTTGGCCTTGATCGTGCCGATCCCCGGGCCGGCCGCCGCAATGGCCTCATTGAGGGTTTTCTGGCGCGCCGAAAGAGCGGCCGTGAGGTCGGAGGTACTGCGCAGTGCACCAACGATTTGAGCCGAGCGCGCATTCAGGCGTGAGATCAATGCATTGGAGTGTTCGAGCAGCGCGGCGACCTTCTCACCGCGTCCGCCAACCGCCGAACCGGCGCCATTGACAATGGTTACCAGGCGGCGGATGGCACCCCCGTTGATCAACAGCGTCGCCGAGCTGAGCACGTCCTCGACGGTTGCGGCAGCGGAAGTAGAGTTCATGGCGATCGTATCGCCGTCACGCAGCAACGGCGCGTCGGCGGCCGCGTGCGGGTCCGGCTTGATGGCGACGAACACGTCACCCAGCGGGGTGGCCGAACGCAGCTCGGCCGTGGTGCCGGCCCGCAGCGGGACACCGGCACTGATCCGCATCGTCACGTAAGCGGCAAAGTTCTTCGCGCGAATCGTTTCGACGTCGCCGATGTCGGCGCCATTGAGTTTGACTTTCGCCTTCGCCGGCAGGTTCAGCGCATTGGAGAACACCGCCGTCAAAGAAATACGGTCGCCACCCGCCCCGCCGGGCGCCGGCAGCGGCAGACTCTCCAACCCGGTTGCGCATCCGGCAACGAGCACAGCCAACCCAGTCGCCACCGCGCTCCGACAGACCCGTAGGACTGCACCGCTGCGACTCATTGCGGAACTCCCGCCATCCGTTGGAGCAGGCCGAAAGCGCCGTCGGACAAGACACCAACGCCAAAAGCCGGCCCGTAGTCGGTTATCGTGCCCGTCGCACACCCCAGATCTTTGATTCCCGCTAGGTTGCAAAACTCCTTCATCATTTGACCGTTGAGGAAAAGTTTGTCGATGAGGGCGTGAAGGCGGACAGCGCCGACGTTCTGGTCGATCACGTTCAAGACGCTGGTGGCCAGCATCGGGATGACATCGAGCGTTTCCGCGAGTTCACGGCGAAAGTCGACCACCGCTGCGGTTACCGTCTTGAAATTGGCAACGGTGTTCTTCAGCCCATCGCGGTTTGTCTCCAGCAGCGACGTCGCCTGGTCGAGTATCTGGTTGATCTTGGCACCCGTGGTGCCGGTGCCCAAGTTTTCCTCGGCCAGGATGTCGCTGATCTGACGCACGTTCGAACCGAACCCGCGTATCTCGGTGTCGTTATCGGCGGCGGCTTGCGTCAACTTCGCGAGAGCAGCCACGATTGCCTGTATGTCCTTCTTGGTGGCAGCGCCGTTGTCGGAGCCCAGGCGCAGAGCCTGATACAGCTGATCGAGTGTCGCTTTGATCTTTGGCCCGTTCCCCTGGGCGATCTGCGTGCCGATGCCCAAGAGGTCGGCCAACGGCCCGTGTCCCTGGCCGTCACCACCCAGCGAGCCCGAAAGTTTGTGCACCATCGCCAATGTGCGGTCGAACTCCACCGGCGTACGGGTTCGGGGCAGGCCCACGACGTCCCCGCTCTTCAACCTCGGCCCGCCACGGTAGACGGGGGTCAGTTCGATATGCCGATCAGTCAGGATCGACGTTGACACAGTGACGGCTTGCACGTCCGCGGGGATGTCGACATTCCTACTGACCTCAAGTTTCACTTCGACATAGCTGCCCCTGGGCACGATGCTCGTCACTTTGCCGACCGGCATACCGAGCACCGCCACCGGGTTTCCCTGATACAGCCCAATGGTGTCCTCGAACTGCGCCGTCACTGTGATCGGTCCGTCGTCGGCATGTGGGATCACGGTGAACGCTGCGATCGCGGTCGCGGCGGTGACCGCAACAAGCGCTGTGATGATCAGCGCCCGTCGACGGCTCATCGCGGCAGCCTTGCGGGATCTGGCACAGGCCATCCGGGCCATAGATCCTCAGCCGGTTTGCAGTTGGTGAAGTACGGCGTCAGATGGAACTGTTCGGCGCGCGAACTGATGGCGCACATCCACGAGTCGACCAAGCCGCCGGCCGGGACCGAGACGTCGATCGCCGTTCCGTTGCCAGTCGCGTTGGCCACGTTGCGGATGGGTACTGGCAGAATCTGCAGGAGATTGCGCAGCAATGCATCTTTTTGGGCAAGCATGCTGGAGAACTCCCGCAGATTCGCCAGCATTTCGTTGGTCGCCGGCTGGTTGTCGATGATTGACTTGACCGTCTTGACCAACGCGGTCGTGCTGTCGAACATCCGCTTGACCGCGGCGCGTCGGGACACGATTTCGCCCAACAGATCTCGACCTTGTACCACCAGCGAGCCCATATTCGTTTGCTGGTCACGCATCATGGCGGTGACGGTGTCGACGCTCCTGAGCAGTGAGCCAATCTGATCGCGCCGCCCGGCAACGATGGCGGCAAGCGATCCGACGTTGTCCAGTGCTTGTGGAAGCGCGTCGGGTACGCCGTCGAGAGCGTGGCTCAAGGTGCCCAACGATTGGGCGACGCGGTCGGCGTCGACTTGTTCGAATGTGGTGGTCGCATCGGCCAGGGTCGCTTGTAGATCGTAGGGAACCGTTGTGTTCCCCAATGCGATCGTGCGGTGGTCGAGTTCACCGGCACCGGCGGGCGACAACTCCAGATACCGCGAGCCGAGCAGGGTCGTCAGCTTGATCGCGGCGCGGGTGTCGCGGCCCAGATGAACGTCGTCACGTGCGGTGAACTTGACGACGACATGGTCACCGGCCAGTTCCACACCGCTGACAGCACCCACCGAGATGCCCGCGACGGTGACTTGGTCGCCTGGACGGATCTGGGCGGCCTGCAGAAACTCGCCCCGATATCCGCTATGACCCGCCGCCAGGTGACTGACCCCGACGACAAGCGCCACCACCACCAGCGCGGTGAGGGCCAGCGAGATGGTGCCCAACCAGATCTTGTTGTACGAGTCGATGGGGCGCTTGAACCTATCCAACATGGTGATCTTCCTTCGGAAAATTGCACATCGGTGAGCGTTGGACGATATTGCCCGGCGACGCGAGCCGGACCGTGCCGGGGATCACGCGGCTGAGGACCGCGAAGATCGAGGAGTTTACGTCGCAGAGATACCCGGTCAGGTAGGCGCCGTCCTGGCCTGCTCGGGCAAGGCCCTTGAGGATCATGGGCAGATTCGCCCCGAAGTACGAGAAGCGTTGGCGCGCAGGGCCGGTGACGGTTGCAAGCATTCCGGGCTCGCGGCGGATAAGTGCCCGCAGATCAGGGTTTATGTTTTCGGTGATCGTCGCCAGTCGAACGACCGCGGCGTTGATCGAGCTTCCGGATGCCACCAACCGGTCCCGCCGGTTTCCCAGAGTGACCAACACGTCACGGGTTTGACCGATCATCGTCTGCAGGTCGCGAGTCTGCCGGGCTACGTTGCTCACCACGTCGTTGAGCCTGGTGATGACCTCACCGAGGACTTGATCGGGACCGGTCAGCGATTCGGCGAGCGTCGAGGTCTCGGTGATCAGTGTCAGTACCGACCCGGAATCTCCTTGCAGCGCTTGGATGATCGCGGTTGTCAGACTGTCCACCTTCTGCGGGTCCATCAGGGCAAGCAGCGGCTCGAATCCGTTGAGCAGATAGGAGATGTCGAATGACGGTCTGGTGCGGTCCAACGGGATCTGGCTGTTGTCCACCAGCGGTGTCCGGTCTCCTGATGTACCGGCTGACAGACCGAGGTAGCGCTGCCCGATGATGTTCTGATAGGTCACCGATGCGATGGTGTCGTGGTAGAGCACCTGGTCCTTCGGCACTCGGAAGGTGACCTTGGCTAGGGTGCCCTGCAGCTCGATTCCGTCTACCCGTCCGACACGAACCCCGGCGATACGGACGTCGTCACCGGGGTGCAGTCCGGAAACGTCGGTGAAAAGCGCCGAATAGGTGTTCGTCGGGCCCCCGACCTCGCGGCGCAGGGTGACGAGCACCATCCAGCTCGCCACGATCGCCAGCACCAGAAACAGGCTCAGCCCGATCAGCGGTTTGCGGTAGTTCACCGATTACCTCCTGGATCCGACACGAGATGTACGGTCGCTCCGCGGGCCAATGGCCCCAACAGCAATTCCGTGGCTGCGTTGGCGTGACGACCGACGATGAGGCTTAACTGATCTTTCTCCTCACGGCTGCCGACTGGGCCGACGTTGCCGCCGATGAGCGCCGATTGTGGTTGTGCTTCCGGTGCCAGGCCAGGTGGCGACGGCGCGGCGGGCTGGTCCGGTGGTGGGATCTCCGCCGGCAGTGGCGGTGGCAACGCGCCGGGCTGCTGAGCGGTCGGAGCTGGCGGTAGGCCTTGTTCGGGAGGCGGAGGGGAACCTCCTATCTCGCCTCTCCCCCGTATCGAATCCCGCCGTGGGGCAAGGTTGGGGCGATTCTCCGAGACGCCCGGGGGCATCGGGAGAGCCCGGGACCCCAGTGCCGAGTTCAGCGTCGGGGCGACGGGCACCTCGGGTGCCGTGTCGCAACTCGGCCCCTTCAGTTCGCCATAGCGAGGGCAGTCCGCACGCACGTACGTTCGGGTCGGAGTGAGTGAGATGACCGCTTTGACGTAGGGAAGCTCTGCGGCTTCGTTCCACCCCACGTGGTGAAACGCATCCACCATGTCCAATGTGCGGCCTAACATCGTCGGAATCGTGCCGGCGTTATCGGCGAATACACCCATCACCGGCGTCAGCTCGGTACTGATGTGGATCAACCTGTCGGTGTGATGATCGAAAGCATCGCCCAACGTTCCGAGCGTGTTCAGCCCCCCGGACAGAAAATCGGTCAAGGCCGAGCGCTTCTCGGCCAGGGTCCGCATCGGCTTGACCGCGGCGGCGAGTGCGTCGAAAAGCTCGGGCGAGGCGTCCCGGAGTCCGTCGGCGGCAGCAGAGAAAGCGGAAAGCGTGCTCGGACCCATACTTTCACCGACGACGCCATTCAACTGCGTGACAATGTCGTTCAGGTCCCGTCCCGCGTCCTGCAGCCGGTCGCCTCGCCCCTTCACGGCCTCGCCCAACGCGGTCAGCCAGCCGACGCTGTCCGAGGAGGGCTCGCGACCGAATGCCTTGAGCACCTCGCGGACCCTGTTCAACGTGGTCTGAAATAGCACCGTTGGCAAACTCCGATCCTCGTGGATAACGGAGCCAGCCCGCAGCGGCGCTGTACTTTTCGCGCCTTCCACGAACTGAACCGACGACACCGCAAAGACATTGGACGGGACCACCCGGGCGGTGACGGTGTCAGGGATACCGGCGGCGTATTCCGGCTTGAGGTCGATTTGAACGATGTTGGGCCACCCGCCCATGGCCGGAACGACGCCGTGGACAAACCCGACGAGCACGCCTCGGAACTTCACGTCCGACTTGGCCGGCAGACCGTCGCCCACGTTGGTCAGCTCGGCGCTGACCCGCACGATCGGGTCCAGTCTGCCTTGGTATTTCGCGATCATGAGCGTGACGAGGACGCACACCGTCACCGCGAACGCGACCCCCGCAACAAAAAGTTGGATGTTCGACGGGCCGCGGCCCTCGTAGTCGAAGGAGTTCGGCATCGCTATCCGCCAAACCTCGCGCCGGCGTCGACGCCCCACATGGCCATCGTCAGCAATGCGTTCAGGATGATGACGGTGCTGATGCTCGCGCGCATCGCATGCCCAGCCGCAATGCCGACCCCCTCAGGACCGCCAGAAGCGTAAAACCCGTAGTAGCACTGAAGCGTCGACGCGACAAAGACGAAAATGATGGCTTTGACCGTCGCGTACACAACGTCTTTGCCGCTGGCGAACAATGCGAAATAGTGCAGATATGTCCCCACCGACGAACCGGAGGACACCGCGAACACAAGCTGGCTGGCCGTGTACGCCACCGCCAAGCAAACCAGGAACAGGGGTATCGCCGCGAGAACCGATGCCACCACGCGCGTCGCCACAAGATACGGAATGGGCTTGATGACCATCGCTTCCATCGCGTCGATCTCCTCGGCGATGCGCATGGCACCCAATTGCGCGGTAAATCGGCAACCCGCCTGCGTGATGAACGCAATGGCGATCATGATCGGCACCAGTTCGCGCGTCGATCCCCACGAGGACAGTAGTCCGGTCGCCGGGCCCAAGCCGAGCAGGTTCAACGAGTTGTAGCCCTCGACACCCAGCAGCGCGCCTGCGGTGACCCCCAACACCAACGCCACGCCGACGGTGCCACCACCGACCACGATCGACCCGTTACCCCATGCGATATCCGACAGGGTCCGCAGGAATTCCCGGCGGTAACGACCCAACGTGACCGGGATCGCCACCACTATTCGGCCGAAGAAATACACCATATGGCCGGCCTTGGCCACCGCCATCCCGCTCGCACCTGCCGCTTGAACAACGGCGCCGGTACCAGCGACGCGATACTTTGCGACCACCATGACTACAAGCTCGTCCGCGGGAACAGCAGAAAGTACAGCTGGCTCACCGCAACATTGACGGCCATCAACAGCAGTATCGCTTCAACCACCGCCGCGTTCACCGAATTGGCGACCCCCGCAGGACCGCCGCGCGTGTCCAAGCCCTTGTGGCAGCTGACGATTGCCACGATCGCCCCGAAGGCAATCGCTTTGACCATGGCCAAGACGAAGTCATCGACTGTCGCAAACGAGGAGAACGTGGCCACAAACGAACCTGGGGTCCCCTTCTGCAGGTAGACGTTGAACAGGTAACCCACGACATACCCGGCAAAGGTCGCCAGCCCAGTCAAGGCAACCCCCACCACGATGACCGCAGCGAAACGGGGGACCACCAGCCGCCGGATCACCGAAACACCCATCACCTCCATCGCGTCGATTTCTTCACGCATCGTTCGCGAGCCCAGGTCCGCCGCCACCGCCGAGCCCACGGCAGCCGCAAGCAGGATCGCCGCCACCAACGGTGCGCCTTGCCGGATCACCACCAGCCCATTGGCGGCCCCGGCCAATGACTCGGCACCAACTTGGCCCGCCAGAACAGAGAACTGGATCGCCAAAATGACGCCGACCGGAATGGTCACCAGCACCGTCGGCACGACCGCGGTCCCGGCCATAAAGGTCGCCTGGCGGACGAACTCTTCCCCCGGAAACCGACGTGTGAATAGATCACCGAAGAGATACCGAACCGTTCGTACGCCCAGCGCCACCTGGCCGCCCACGGTGTGCAGCGACTGCAACGGATGCGATCGCAGATACCGGCAAGCCCAATCGCCGATCTCCCCGATAGCCGAACGCTCCGCCATCGGCGCCGCCTCGATTGCCTTCATCCGGATCCTCATCCCGTCTCGCAGCAGCGGCGATGACCAACGGCCGCAACAGAACCCAGCCCTTGACGCTGGCGCCTGTCCGACCGCCGGAGTGCTACCACTCGCCCCATTGTGCTAGCACGAAAGAACACTAGGTGCTGACGTGGTGTGTGGCAAGGATCACTTCTGCACCGGCTCCGGTGGATGCCGACTGAGTTCGCGTGGTGGGGGTTTCCGCTACCCGGCAACCTCGAACGGGCGGATAGTCACGGCGATGAGTGCGAAGTTCAGCCACCGACTCGCGAGCAAGCCGAAGGTGGCAGCGGTTTATCATGCACGCTTGAACCCGGCAACGCGGCCAGAGATCGAGCACAGTCCGGGAACCGGAGCGGATGAACAGGGGTCAATGCCGATGCGTCCGACCCCCAATGCCGCGGAATCAATCGCCGCACGCCTGCGTCGTGAGATCATCGACGAGTTCGCCGACGGTGACCACATCGGCTCAGCCGATCAGCTGGGTGCACGGTTCGGGGTCAGTGATCCCACGATTCGTCAAGCGTTGCGGATTCTCGAGGCCGAGGGATTGGTCCGCGTCCGCCCCGGTAACAAGGGCGGGTTCTTCGCCAGCACTCCCTCCATTGATGTGGTGTCCCGATCCGCATCGGCACTCTTACGGCGCCAAGGCGCAGACCTGACCGACTTCCTCGTCGTCGCCCAGATCGTGGCTCCCGAGATGACCGCCCAGATTGCCGGAAACCCTGATGTTGCCAGGCGTCGAGAACTACCCGCCTTTGCCGAGAAACAGTGGGCTCAAGCCGACGAAATCAACCTGCAGACCGCAATGGATATCACGGTCGATCTCTTCCGCGAATTCGGAGCATTGTGCCCAAGCCCGTCGCTGACGCTTGTCGCGACCGTGCTCGGCGACCTGGCATTCGATCTGGCGTCGAAGATGACGCAGGCATTCCCGCCCACGACCGATCGGCACTACGCCGAGCAGATCCGCGATAGCCACCGGCGACTCGCACGTGCGATCAGTCGTGGCAACGTCGAAGAGGCGCGTAAGCAGGTAGCGCCGATCCTGACCATCGTGGCTGCCACCCAGCCCTGACGCACGTCGCGGCCAGTTTGCGTGGCACAAAAATCACCACTTATTCTGCTAGCAGATTATTGCGCTACCACTATGACGCTTGTTAACGTACGGCCATGGCGTATCCAGGAAGCTGGATCAGGAGTGCCGACCGAGGTTCGGTGCCAAGGGGTTTCGACCATCACGAGCCTTGCTGCCCCGCCGACTGGCTGCCACCTCACCAACACCCGGCTGACCTACGGTGATCCGGCGCGTCATCCCATGCGGATCCGGTCGGCGCGAGGCGCACGCCCGGCAATCTCGCATCAGTGCTGTTTGCAGCTATTCGGAGCCGATGAATGGAGAAGCCCGTGAATGGGATCGACCTGACCGGTTATGTGGTGGTGGACGACTTCTTCGGCGCCCCCTACATTGATGCCGACGAGTGGCTCGAGAGCCCAGTGCCGCATCGGTACGTGCACGGTGGATTTACCGGCACCGACACCCGATTCGCCTTCCGATTTCCACCCGACGAGCTGTACCAGGGGCGCCTCTACCAGCCGTTGGAAGGCGCCAACGCCGGCCACGAAGACGTTGCTTCGGGGCCGCTCGGCTCAGTGACCGGCGGCCCTGCGGAGATATTTCGGCTCGGCGGCTACATGGTCGAGTCGAACATGGGACACATCGGCGATGTGAAGGATGCCAAGGCCGGTGATGATCCGACGATCTACGGATGGCGTGCGGCCGCGGAGTCAGCGCGCTTCTCCAAGTTCGTCGCCGCTCAGGTTTTTGGCGCGGCCCCGCGCTATTCGTATGTGTACGGCGGCAGCGGCGGCGCGCGGCGATCGCCGTTGTGTCTGGCGTATGCGCCCGACGTGTGGGATGCCGCCATGCCATTCATGGGCGACGACGTCGACGGCGATTACGGTGACTGGTCACGGCCGCGGGACGGGACACCCAACTTTGCGGCCATGTTCAACGTCCAGCGGGTGCTGGGCGACAAGATCGGCGATGTCATCGACGCAATGCGGCCTGGTGGGAGTGGGAATCCCTTTGCGGGGTTGAACTCTCATCAACGGGAGCAGTTGGCGATGTTGTACAAGCTCGGTTTCCCGCGCGGGGACGAGTTCATGATCGCCCAACCGATGGGCCAGCTGTGGATGTGGTGTTCCAGGGCCGAGCGAATGTCGCGTGATGATCCCTACTTCGAACGGTTTTGGACCGAGCCGGGTCATGTCGGTTTCGATCAGCCGGAGCTGGTGCAAGCCGACCTGATTGATACCGAAACCACCGTGGTACGGGTGCTCACCGCAAACGACCTGATCACCGACGAAGAATTGGCAGGCCCGGAGTACACCCCGCTGCGAATACTGGCGATGGTTTTTGCCCAGATGGCCAGCGCAATGGATCTACCAATGGTCATCCAACTCGAAGGCACCACGGACGGGTATCTGCCCGGAGCCGGTATCCGGTTTCTCGACGGGCAGGCTGCGGGTCGGCAGTTGTACTGCATGAGCGGTGCCGGCAATACCCTGCTGCTCGACGGGGAAGGTGAAGCCAGCAACCTGCGGCTGACCGGTGTCCGCCCCGGCGACCGGGTGCGGTTCGACAATCGGGCGTTTCTGGCCTACTGCTACTACCCGCGCCACCACATCTGGGAGTCGCAGGGCGCCGAACAATTCCGGCTGGGCACCGCGCCGATCTACGAACAGTACGAACAGCCCGAGCTGTCGCCGTTCATGGGCGTACGCCACACCGGCCGCTTCCCCGGCAAAATGCTGTGGGTCCAGCACAACTTGGACTCTTCACTTTGGCCGTCGCAGGGCCTCGGTATGAAGAACAACATCGAGCGTGAAGTGGGGCCGGAGCGTTCGAGACAATGCTTCCGGCTCCGGTTCCTGGAGAACGCCGAACACGTGCCACCATTTCTGGCCGCGGCGCCGCCCGACCGGGCCAACAACACTTGGCTGATCGATTACGTCCCACATGTCGAGCAGTGCCTGGCCGACCTCACCGCCTGGGTCGAAGACGGTATCGAACCGGCCGAGACCACCTTTGACGTCGTGGACGGCAGGATCGTTCTGCCATCCTCGGCCAAGGAACGCGGCGGCATCCAGCCCGTCGTACACGTGACGGCAAACGGTGCGAAGAAGGCCGAGGTCACCGCCGGAACTCCGGTCACCCTCGAACTCCACGCCGAGGTGCCCGACGGCGCCGGAACTATCGTCTCAGTGAAGTGGGATCTTGACGGCTCAGGCAGCTACCCGGTGACACAAGAGCTCGACGGCGAGTCCGCCGACCTCACTCTCCGCCTCGAATGGACATACACCGAGCCTGGCACCTACTTCCCGACGGCGCTGGTCGAGTCCCACCGCGACAGCGACGTAGCGGCGACGTCACGACGTATTCCGAACCTCGACGCCGCCCGAATAGTGGTCAGGGACGATCCCGCCCCGTCCTGATCGTCGATCGCGAGGAAGGCGCCTTCGATGAAATCCGTTACCGCGCAACGAGTGCTCATGTGGTGGCTACTCACGTTCGCAGTCCTGACGGGGGTCGCCTTCATCGTCCTACTGCGGGTTTTCCCGCCTCCGAGTTCCACGTTGTCGGCGGACCAGTTGGCGGCGTGGTATTCCGAGCGCGTGGGCAGCATAAAGGCCGGTGCCATGCTCTTGGGTTGGGTAAGCGCGTGGATGATCCAGCTTGCGGTGGTGTTATGGGCACAGGCGAAGCGTGTCGAGCCGGGCCACTCGAAGGTCTGGTCCACGACTATCCTGCTGAGTTGCTCGATCTCCTCGATATTCGTCGCATTCCCCGCGCTCGCTTTCGGTGCCGCCGCCTACAACGCGGAACGGGCTCCACAAATCACCCAGGTGATGCACCAGCTGGCGGTGCTGACGATGGTGACCACCGACCAGCTGTACCTCCCGGCGTGGGTCGGCATTGCGGTGATTTGTTTCATGTCGAAGGACAGCCCGAGTAACCCGTTCCCGCGTTGGTGGGGTTGGGTGACGGCATGGTCGATCATCGTGATCGAGCCTGGAGCTCTTGCCTTTCTGCCCAAGACGGGGCTGTTCGCAGTAAATGGGGTCGTGGCCTTCTGGATCCCGGCATTTGCATTCGGTCTGTGGATATTCGGGCAAGCCTGGCTCATCTTCCGTGCGCTCAAGGTGCAAGAGCACGAGGAGCAGGAACACGGTGTGGCAGACGACTCCTCTGTGTCCGTCGAGCATGACGGCACCGCCACGGTATGAGCCTCGGCACCCGACCTCCCGTAGGGGAACAGGCGTCTTCGCCGGAAGCAGCGGGCCGAATACCCGGCGAGGCGGGCGTGTGGTTTTTGATCTTCGGCGATCTCGTCGTCTTCTCGGTGATATTCGTGGTGTTCATTCATGCACGCGGCGCCGATACCAGCCTGTTCAACGCATCGCAGGCGACGCTGCACCGAACGTTCGGCGGACTCAACACCCTCATTCTCCTGACGAGTTCGTTGCTTGTTGCGTTGGCGATCAACGTATTTCGCCTGGGCCGTCGGCGCCGCGCGGCCCAGAACCTGCTCTGTGGTGCGGTGCTGTGTGCGGGCGCGTTCTTGGTGAACAAAGGCATCGAATGGACGATGCTGCTGATGGCAGGTCATGGTCCGTCGACCAACAGCTACTACATGCATTTCTTCGTGCTGACCGGACTCCACGCCGCCCACGTCGTGCTGGGAATCGTCCTTCTCGCCGTGATGATCGCGTTCACCCGCAAGGATGCGCCCTCAGAAAATCAATATTCGTTTGTCGAGTCCGGCGCGTGCTTCTGGCATCTCGTCGACATGTTATGGCTCATCATTTTCCCGCTCCTCTACCTGATGCATTGATATGACCCGACCCCTCCTTGAATCCAAAGCCCGCCGTATCTGGGCGATTTGGCTGCTGCTTGTCATCGCCACAGTCGTGTCCTGGACGGTGGGTATGGACCACGGAATCGACTACCGGCTGTCGACGACGCTTGTCCTGGTGGTCACTTTCGTGAAGGTGAACCTGGTCGGCATGAACTTCCTGGACCTCCGCGAGGCCGTGCTACCGCTGCGCGCCATCTTCAACACCTTCTGCATTATCGGTTGCGTAGGCCTGACGGTCATGTATATCGCCAGCACATGAAGGCGCCCGGAACCCGCATTCTGCGGTCGGCCTCATTAACCCGCCGAAGTGGTGGCGCTGGGTGCCGGCACGGCCGCGACAGTTCCCCATATGCTGTCCGGATGCAGCAACCAGCAGCGAAGGTGCGGGTCAAACGCGGGACGGCGCAGCAGCATCTGCTGGACTCCGCTCAACAGTTGTTTGCCGAGCGAGGCTACCGGGGTACAACCACCAAGGACATCGCCCAGATCGCTGGTGTATCAGAGAATCTGATCTTCCGATACTTCAAGTCGAAGTCCGAGCTGATGTTCGCTGCGGTGGTCAATCCGGTCTTCGCAACACTCCAACACTTCACCGACGACTGGCGGCGCAACGAGTCTTTCCGGGCGCAGTCACACCAGCAGATCGTCCATAGCTTCGTCGGTGAGGTGGTCGACCTGATCGACAGCCATCACGGCCTGGCCCGCGCCATACTCAACGTCCTCGTCGAGCGCCCTCCCGACTTTGATACCGCGGCAATTGGTCGACAGTTCGCAGAGGTGCTGAGGGCAATGGGCCCGGAGATGGGCGAGTTCCTCAGCCACCGCAAGCTGACATCGACGAATCCGGACCTGGTGCTGCGAATGGGAGTCATCTCGGCGATCACCAACGTCGTGCTGCTGCCGGAAACCTACGGCGACGGTGAGCAGCCCCCGTCCAAGTCCGAGATCGTCGACGAGTTGACCAATTTCGTCGTCTACGGGTTACAGCAGGTTCCGCCGAGTCCCACCAACTGATTCATTTTCTCGCCGCGACCTTTGCTGCCCCCATATCAGCGATAGTTAAGTGACTGCTTGACATCGCTGTGATGGGCGTCATACGCTCCGAATCACTCGCAGACCTGTCAACAAGGAGCGTGGTCATGTTTTGGGGCGTCGTCGTTTTCGAGATCCTCTGTTGGGTGGTGTTCTTCGCCATGCTGGGCACGTTTACGTATCTGAGCTTCAAGCGGGGACGTGTGCTCCCAGGTTTGTGGCTGATGCTCGGTATCTTTGCGATGTCGTGGATCGAGGCACCGTTTGACAACGCCATGTACGCGCAGTTCCACCCAGATTTCCACCGGCTCCCACCGATCGGCCCGCTCGGCATGACCCAAGGGCAGCTTCCCGTGATCGCGCCGCCGGGATACATCATGTATTTCTTGCTGCCTGCGCTGATCGCGGTGGGAATCGCCAAACTGATCATCAAGCGGCACAACACCGATCAGGTGAACACCCTGATCGTGTGCGGACTCGCAGTTGGCGTGCTCTGGGATTTGTCGATCGAAGGGCTCCAGGCTCAGTACCTCCACCTGTGGACCTTCTCCCGGGTGGTTCCCGGCCTGGCCCTGAGCAACGACATGGGGTTGCTCCCGGCGTACGTGCCCCTGGCGATGGGCGCGTTCATCGTCTTCGCGACCGTTATCGTCGGAAACACCACGACCGAGGGTGATTCCGTGATCGACATAGGGGCAAAGTTGGTGACGACGTCCCCGGGCGCACGCCTGGGACTGCAGGCCGTCGCGTACATCGTGCTGTGCACCTTCGTCTACGCGACCACCTACCTGCCACACGCCATCACCAAGTACGCCGGAATGGTTACCCAGACCGGGGTGCTCGTGCCCTACCCGGGACGGATCGCAATGCAGCCGGAATCCGGTGGGCCACAATCAAACGGCTTCCTCGGAGCCGTCATCATTTGGGGATTACTGTGTGGCAGCGTCGCGCTGACGTGGTGGTGGGCGAAGAAAGCCGACCGGCTTCTGATCGCCCCCATGCTGGCATCCGCGACCCCGGCGGTCGAGCGCAAACCGTCTCTGGCGAACTAGAGCGGTCTGCGTGTTGAGCGAAGGTTACCCGCAGTGACGTATCTGGTCGCCCATGGCGGAACGGGACTGACCGGTCGGGAAGCGTTGCGCAGCATCATCAATGACCCCAGTCTCGACCTAATCGGGGTGTTGGTCACCACGCCGATCAAGGTCGGTGTTGACGCGGGTTCACTGTGCGGACTGCCCGACACCGGTGTGCGCACCACCGACGACGTTGATGCCGTTATCGCGCTCAAGCCGGACTGCTTCTGTTATTGCGCAACGGCCGTGCGTCGCGAGGAGCAGGCCATCGAGGACATGGCGCGACTACTGCGGGCGGGTATCAACGTCGTAACGATCTCCACAATCCCGATGGTCTACTCCCCCTCCGCGCCGCAGAAATGGCGCGACACCATCGAAACTGCCTGCCGTGAAGGCTGTTCCAGCTTCTACGCCACCGGCAGTGAGCCCGGAGTCGCGAGCCTGAACATCCCCACCGCGCTGTTGGCAGGGGCCGGACGCGTCGACAACTATCGGATGGACGAGTACGCCCTCGGCCTGGACGAGGTGTACCCGATCTGGGACGTACTACACGAATCGATGGGATTCGGGAAGCCGGACGGTCACGTTCCCGCCCGGATCGCTTCGGGCAAGGTGCGCCACGACTGGGAGACGGTGGTCCGCTACATTGCCGACATCCTCGGCTACCAGCTGGACGCCATCGACCTGGACTGGGAAACACTAAAGGCCCCAACCGATCTAGATACCAACGTTGGAGTGCTGGCGGCCGGGACAATCTGTGCGCATCGTTGGCAGCTCGCGGGCAAGATCGACGGTGAGGCAGTGGTCTCGGTCCAGTATTTCGCAACCGTGTCCAGCACACCCTGGCCAGATTCCTGGCCGCGGCCGGTCGCCGAAGCGGCCAGCGCCGTGGTGTACCGGGTAGCCGGTCGCCCTAACATGCGCATGCAGCTGTGCTTCGACCCGCAGGACGGAGAAAAGAACCTGAACTCGGCGATCGCGCTGACGGGAATGGCTGCGGTGAATGCGATTCCGTTCGTCGTCGCCGCCGAGCCCGGTATCTACGATCCGATCACAGGTCGGGACGTGGTCACCCGCCAGGCGGTCGGCGCCCGTGCCGCCCGCGGAGCGCGCACGTGAGCCGTCGCTATCGGGTCGCGCACTACGGCACCGGCCACACCGGCACGCTAGTCCTGCGCCAGCTGCTGCAACGACCGGACCTCACATTGGTCGGCCACCTGGTGCACACCCCCGCGAAGATCGGGATGGACTCAGGCGAGATCGTCGGACGCGATCGGGTCGGTGTGCGCGCCATCGGCAACTTCGACGAGTTCTGTGCACTGGACGCCGACTGCGTGACCTACCTGGCCACCGAGTTCGGCCGCGAGATCGACGACGTCATCGATGAGATGTGCCGACTGTTGGAATCAGGAAAGAATGTCGTCACCACCACCTTCATCCGGTTGGTATATCCATCTTCGTTACCTCCCGCGATGCTCGATAAATTGGAGAAGGCCTGCGCAACAGGCCAATCCGCCTTTATCGGGACAGGTATCGCACCCGGGTTTACCACCGATGCGTTGCCGGTGTACCTCGGGTCGCTGTCTGAGGCTCCGCGCATCGTCCACGTCGCAGAGCGGGTTTTGCAGGGTACCTATTCGGACCCACTGTCGTTCATGGCACTGGGTTTCGGCACTGCCCCTACCGGCCCGACCACCGATCTGGCCGCCGACGCCTGGACGGCGCACTTTGCGGGGGCACTTCGCATGCTGGCCGACGGATACAACTGGAAGCTGGAGTCGATCAACGCTTTTCAGGATTTTGCGCTGGCCGACAAGGACTATGTGTTCGAAGCGGGAACCATTCCGCAGGGCTCGGTCGCCGCGGTCCGGCTGCGGTTCGACGGAATCGTGGACGGTGAACCGCGCCTACGGATGTCCTGGGTCTACACCATGCCCGACGAACCGGGCGATTCCTGGCCACCCGAGCGCCCGAAGGGGTCGCATGGGCGACGCTTGACCCACATCGACATCGACGGCACTCCGCGTGTCTCGGTGAAGCTCGAGTTGGACGGTGGTGACCTCCCGGGCGGCGACGCGACCGCCGCCCGGGCACTCAACGCGATCAAAGCGGCGTGCGACGCCAGCCCAGGAGTGCACAGTGCACTCGACCTAGTGGTGACGCCACATGGTTTGCAAACCTACAAATGAGGAGATTTGACGTGGCCGGGCGCGACATCAATGGCGGCATCCCTTCGGGGTCACCGTCGGTAAAAGTTGGTATCTGCCTTGACTTCCCCATCCAAGACGTCAAGCAGGCCTTCCTTGACGCATGCCGGTTGGCGTTCGACGAAGCTCTCGAGCAGGGCATCCTGGACCGCCCGGCCCGGCTGATCATCCGCGACGTCGAGGGGCTGCCACGCGGGGATGCACACGACGTGGTTGTCGCCTGGCAGGAGCTTGTCGACGAAGGTTGCATCGGCATCATCGGACCGATGATCAGCGACAATTCCCTTGCCGTCAAAGAACATATGGCAAGCTCGCCACACAAGGTCTCCACCATCACCTGGAGTGGCACCGACCGCCAGTACGACGAGTACATGTTCGGGTTCGGCAACGGATCACTGCCGGAGGAGGGCTATCTGATCGCCGAGGCGATCGCCGACCGCGGACTGAAGACAGTTGCGATGGTCTTTGAGCGTGCCGCGCCGGGATACGAATACTCTGAATTCTTCACCGACGCCTGCAGGCGCGAGGGGCTCGAGATTGTACACAGTGAGAGCGTCGGTCAAACCGATCACGACCTGACCAACACGGTCGCGCGGATACAGAGCAGAAACCCAGATGCGTTGGCGTACTTGGGCTTCGGCCTTCCTGGCATCGAGATGAATGCGGCGTTCCACGCCGCGGACTACAGCCCGCCCCGGTACATGTGCGCGGCCTTCATCAACTGCTACGTGGTGCCGCGGTGGATGAAGGGTCTCCAAGGTTGGATCGGTGTCGACCAGTACGACGAAGAGAACCTGGTCGGCCAAGCCATGCAGCAGCGCTTCGAAAAGCGCTGGGGATATCGTCAGGAGAACTGCGTCCCGACATTGGCTTTCGACTGCGCCGATGCCATGGCACGCGGTATCGGCTTCGCGCAGACGCTGACCCCGCTCGGCGTGATGAAGGGCCTGGAAAAGGTCAAGGCCGTTCCGGCGGCCACCGGCGGGCCCGGAACCCGGATCTCGTTGGGTGTGTATAACCGTCGCGCCTGGCACGGCGTCAACTACCTGGTCCTTCGCGAGATCAACGAAGACGCAAGCGCCACCCGCCTTGTCGCACGATTCCGAAGCTGAGAGAGAAAGCGAGACCCAAACATGGGCAATGGACTTGAGGGAAAAGTCGCCTTCATCACCGGTGCGGCACGCGGCCAGGGCCGCTCACATGCGGTGCGGTTCGCCGAGGAGGGTGCGGACATCATCGCTGTCGACCTGTGCGAACAGATCGACAGCGTCACTTACCCGATGGCAACCCCGGAGGATCTCGACGAGACGATCAATCTGGTGGAGAAGACCGGCCGTCGTATCGTGGCCGAGCACGCTGATGTCCGCGACTTCGAACACCTCAAGGCCGTTGTGACCAGGGGAGTCTCGGAGTTGGGCCGGGTGGATTTTGTGCTGGCCAACGCAGGCATCATGCCGATCCTCGGCGAGCCTTCACACGCGATCACGGCCTACCTCGACGCCGTCAATGTCATGCTCAACGGTGTGTATTTCACCATCGAGGCGGCGCTACCGGCGCTGCTGGACCACGGTGACGGCGGCGCCATCGTCATCACCAGTTCGTCGGCCGGTCTCAAAGCCGGCGGCATCCGGTTCAGCACTATGAGTCACGGCGGAGCAGGTTATGCCGCCGCCAAACACGGCGTCGTCGGATTGATGCGGTACTACGCAAATGCACTGGCGGAGAAGCATATCCGGGTGAACTCCGTGCATCCGACTGGTGTGATGACTCCGATGGTCGTCAACGAACAGTTCATGCAGTTCGCGGCGGAGCACCCCGAGTTCGGCGAAACCATGCAGAACTTGCTGCCGAACGTCCCCGTCGTCGAGGCAAGTGACATCACCGAAGCTATGGTCTACCTGTGCGGCAACTCCGGCCGTTACATCACCGGAATCACCCACTCGGTCGACGCCGGTCTGGTCGTCAAGTAAGTCGGCGGCAGCGCTACGCCCGCACCGCTGCCTTCCATTCCAGCGGAAGGCTATGAGCGGTGCGGATTCCGGGGACGAAGTTGACCTCTGAGCCCTCGGGGATACTGAAGGGCCCGAGGATCGCGAAGATCTCCTCGAGGGCGATCGACAACTCCTGGCGAGCCAGATGCGAACCGAGGCAACGATGTACACCCCCGCCGAATGCGAGATGACGGGTGTTATTGCGATCGACCTCGAGCGTGAGCGGATCATCGAACTCGCGATCGTCGTTGTTCGCTGCGGCCAGCATGAGCAGCACCATGTCGCCCTGGGCGATGTCGACGTCGTGCATGACCATGTCCTGGGTGGCGTAGCGCAGCACCAGCGACACCGGTGATTCGATCCGCAGCAGTTCTTCGACGATCTGCCGCATCTTCTCCGGATTGCTGCGGGCAGCCGCCTGAAGGTCGGCGTCCTTGGCCAGTCGTGTGATCACACAGTCCAAGGTCGCCGTGACGGTGTCGAGCCCCGCCGCCATCTGCAGGAATAGGATGTCCAGCATCTCGTTGCGGGTCAACGGTTCTCCGTCGATTTCGGATTGGACCAGCCGG
>Ga0164242_10000572_pt1 | contig 44552 bp, 46 predicted proteins | sample OricomgcompostMG_FD_108783 | JGI IMG/M metagenome (GOLD analysis project Ga0164242, IMG submission 108783) | Miracle-Growth compost microbial communities from Emeryville, California, USA - Original compost - Miracle growth compost (MG) ... | reverse complement strand
TATGCGGTCTTCTCCTTCTTCGCATAGGAAAGGTACGCGACGCCGTGCGCAAGATTTATCGCGCACTCTGGATAGCCGATGGTCTCGCAGGCGCGGAAGACCGCATTCGCGACCACGAGCGCCGTCGGTTGGGCTAGCCCTATGTCTTCCGAGGCGAAAATGACCATTCTCCGTGCGATGAAGAGCGGGTCCTCTCCCGCTTCCACCATGCGGGCGAGATAATACATGGCTGCATCCGGCTGGCTGGCGCGCATGCTCTTTATGAAGGCGCTTATGGTGTCGTAATGCTCCTCGCCCTTCTTGTCGTAGCGCAGGTGCGGGTTCTCGAGCGCCTTGTTCAGGTTCTCGACCGTCACCTCGCCATAGAGCGATACCGTGCTGTCGAGCAGCGTGAGCGCCTTGCGCGCGTCGCCATTGGCATACCCCATGAGCCATTCGAAAGCATCCTTCTTCAGTTTCAGCTTCGTGCGCTTCACGATAGCCCGTAACGCTTCCTCTGAAAGGGGTTCCAGCACGAAGACACGGCATCGCGAGAGGAGCGCAGGGATCACCTCGAAGGAGGGGTTCTCGGTCGTCGCGCCGATGAGCGTCAATTCCCCGCTCTCCACGTATGGGAGCAGGAAGTCCTGTTGGCTCTTATTGAAGCGGTGGATCTCATCGAGGAAAAGCACTTTCGGCTTGAGCGCGAGCTGCGGAGCTTTCGTATCCCCGACGATCTTGCGGATATCGTCCTTGCCCGCAGAAACGGCTGAGAGTTCGTGAAGTTCTGCATCGAGCGCAGCGGCATAGATGCGGGCAATGGTCGTCTTTCCTGTACCAGGTGGCCCCCAGAGAATGAACGAGAAGAGATGCTTTTTCTCTATCGCGACGCGCAGCGGTTTCTCCTCCCCTACGAGGTGCTCCTGGCCGACGAACTCGTCGAGCGTCGAAGGCCGCAAACGGCTTGCAAGCGGTTCCATGACTCCATTGTACTCGCAAACGAAAAAGGCGCCTTCAGGCGCCTTTTTCGAAGAAATAAGCCTATATGGCGTCGAGTGCCTTGTCTATATAGTTCTCGGCGTCGTCCGTCAGGTCGAGGACATCGTCGTAATCGCCATCATCGTACGAATCCTCGGCATCATCGAGCTTGTCTTTCGCGTCATCGAGGTAATCGTCTGCCTTCGAGGTGTTTTTTCCATCATCATTGGCATCGTCTACCCTATCCTTCGCATCGTTATAGTCGTCCTTGGTATCGGAAAGCGCATCCTTCGCGTCATCGCGATCCCCGTTATCGCTCCTTCCATCCATCTCGTCCTCGGCGTCGTCTATGTCATCCTGGGCATCCTGGGCTGAATCGAGCGCGGAATCATAGTCTTCGTCAACGTACGAATAGAGCGCATCGAAGAGCTTGTCCTGCGCGCTCGCGAGAAGCGACTTGGCGCTTCCGGTGCTGTCGCCGTCATCATGGGCGTCTTCATAATCGTCCATGGCATCGTCGTATGCATCATGTGCATCGCTGATAGCGTCTTGCGCCTTCCCTTTATCTGGATCCTCGACCGGCGTTTGGACCGGAGGAGGAGTCGTTACGGTGGTGGGCGGCGGCGTGACGACCGTCGCCGGTGCCGAAGCGATAAGGGCAGCGTATTTCGCGCGCGAAAGCGGGCCGAACGTGCCCGTCGCAGGACTCACGCCATTGGCGACCTGCCACGCCTTCACGGCCGCCTGAGTCTTCGTCTGGTATTGCGTGGTCTCATGGCCGACCGAACCTACGCCGGTGCTCGAGACCGTGAATCCCGCCGAATTAAGGTACTGTTGGAGACATCTCACCACTTCCCCTTCAGAGCCAAGGGTAAGGTTCGTGTCCGTGAACGGGCAGGCATCGGCCGCATTCGCATGATGCGGGAGAACGAACGCGCCTGCGACAAGAAGGGCTGCTGCTGGTGCGGATAGATACGGTGCGAATTTCATATAAAAGATCAATTATCACTGGCAAGTAGGTATAGGGTAGCACAGTTCCCTGCCACCGCGGCTACTGCTCCTTGCTTTTGATCTCCTGTATCGTCCTTCGCAGGGCTTCGGCATCTATATCGCCGAGCAATTCATCCGGCCCGGTCCGTTCTTCCTCGATCACGGCCTGCTGCGCCTCGACGGAACGCGCTTCCATGTCGTCAGCGACGCGCTCAAGCTCAGATAGTGAAAGTGGTTCCTTGTTCTCGTGATTCGGCCCAGGAAATGACTCGAATTTCATGCCTTCATCCTAGCACTTCCGAGGCTGAAATTCTGATTAGGTGCGGATATAATTCAACGCATGAGATACGCCGCCCTTCTCCGGGGAATCATGCCTACGAACCCGAATATGCGAGGCGAGAAGCTGAGAGCAGTATTCGAGGGTCTCGGCTTCACGAACGTCGGCACGGTAATCGCCAGCGGCAACGTAGTATTCGACTCCCCTTCGAGAAGCATGCCTGGGCTCGAAAAGAAGATAGAGGCAGCGCTCCCGAAGGAATTGGGTTTCAAGAGTACGACGATAGTCCGCAGCCATGAGGATCTCGCCAAGCTCGCGAAAAGCAACCCGTTCAAGGGCATTAAGGATGCGAAGCCGAATTACCTCGTTGTGACCTTCTTCAAGGATCGCCGCGAGGAGCTTGCTACAGTCATCGACCTGAACACAACGACCGGAACTCAATTCATGTCTGGAGTCGAGAAGAAATATGGGAAGGAAATAACGACACGAACGTGGAAAACAGTCGATAGAATCCTCAAGCAGATGGAGAAATAGCTAGGTGCGGGCAGGGAGAATCGAACTCCCGACTACTGCTTGGAAGGCAGTCGTTTTACCACTAAACCATGCCCGCGTTCCGATCGAACACCCGGTCGGGGTGCGGAGAGTCGAACTCCGTCATCATCCTCCCAAAGGATGCGTACTACCGGTATACGACACCCCGGCCGGATGCTCGATGTGCCTATCCTATCAGCTTTTTCGCCAAGGTCGAAGGTATTGGGACGAGTTACAGGATCTGGGGATAATATTCGACGCGCGCCATGCCATCCGGTTCGCGCAGCCATACGAGAACCGCATCTATCTGCCATTCTTTATCCCAGCCTGTACCCGCAACATACCACTCCCCGGCACGGCGAACGGTCCTGATCTTCCGTTGATGCAGATTATCCGCCGGAGAATACGCGCCATAGCCCTTGCTCGGGAATGACGAGCAAACGAGGGATTTCACCTCGACGATATGGAGACAGTCATCCTTCAAGGCAACAATATCCAATTCACCTATTCTCAGCTGTATGTTCCGCCCCAACACCTTGAATCCATTCCGGAACAGGTATTCTGCAGCAACCCGTTCCCCTAGCTCACCAATGTCCTTACGAGAAAAGTCATGAATATCCATGACTCTTAGAATAACGTTGTAGAATATGGATTATTTGAGGAATTTATAAAGATTTCCTGATTAAGTTCGTGTCCTTTATCCCCAATACCCACAGCTTTATCCCCAGTTCTCAACACTAAAGGCCGGCATGAAATGCCGGCCTTTAGTGCCCTTCCCTGTTGGTGCGGATAGGGAGAATCGAACTCCCGACTCGTCCTTGGCAAGGACGCGTTTTACCACTAAACCATATCCGCTTGCGCTCTATATTCTCATATTCTTGCGCGTACAGCAATATTCTAGAATCCCTATTCGTGGTGCCTCCGCCAGGACTCGAACCTGGAACGACGGTTCCGAAGACCGTTGTGATATCCATTTCACCACAGAGGCAATACCCGTACTCTACTACAGGCTGGCCGAAAGGCCACCTACATACTACTATTTCCTTAATGGATTTTCGGGTACCAAAAGAAGTGCGGAACGTTTCTAGCGCGTTGCGGGAAGCCGGTTTCGAATCATATCTTGTAGGCGGTTGCGTCCGCGACCTCATCATAGATCGCACTCCGAAGGATTGGGATATTACGACCAATGCGAATCCTGAGGAGATTCAAGCGCTATTCCCTGACTCGTACTATACGAACGAATTCGGGACCGTGGGCGTAAAGACCGAGAGCGAAGATGAATCCTTGAAGATCATTGAGATCACTCCTTACCGTACGGAAAGTGCCTATTCAGATAAACGCCGTCCCGATGCCGTGGAATTCGGCCAGAGCCTTGAAGACGACTTGGCCCGCCGCGATTTCACGATAAACGCAATAGCCTATGATGAGGGTAAAGGACATATCGTCGATCCGTATCAAGGACAAAAGGACATTGAGCGAAAAGTCCTTAGAACGGTTCGGGGGCCCGAAGATCGCTTTGAAGAGGATGCCCTTCGTCTTATGCGCGCTGTTCGGCTTGTCGCCGAATTAGGGTTCGCGCTTGATACCGAGACAGCCTCAGCCATTCAAAAGAAAGCAGCGAACCTTAGGCATATTTCACGTGAAAGGATACGTGATGAATTCATTCGTATCCTAAATTCAGATCAGCCAATGATGGCGCTAGTTCTCTGCCAGCAGCTCGGACTCTTGGAATTCATCCTCCCTGAGCTCACTCTTGGAATAGGGATTGAGCAGAATCAAGCCCACAGCTACGACGTCTTTGGTCATTTAATGCATGCGGCTCAACACGCTGCTGATAAGAACTGGGACTTTGAGATTCGCCTTGCAGCGCTTCTTCATGATATTTCAAAGCCGGAAACACGCCGTTGGTCCCCTGAAAAGAATGATTGGACATTCTATGGCCACGACGTGGTTGGTTCACGTGCAACACGTAAGATACTCGAAAATCTCAAGTTTTCACGTGAAACAATAGAAAAAGTGACGAAATTAGTCCGTTGGCACATGTTTTTCTCTGATCCGGACCAAATAACCCTTTCTGCCGTTCGTAGAATGATACGGAACGTCGGTGAAGAAAACATATGGGATCTCCTCAATCTAAGAATTTGTGATCGAATCGGTACAGGGAGACCTAAAGAGCAGCCATTTAGATTTAGAAAATATAAGGCCATGGTTGAGGAGGCACTCCGCGACCCGATATCAGTGACCATGCTAAAGACCGACGGTTTACGGCTAATGGAGAAGTTTCATGCGAAACCAGGCCCCAGAATGGGGTGGGTATTAAATGCTCTCCTTGAAGACGTTCTTGAAGATCCTTCGAACAATAACGAGGAATATCTTGATGCGAGAGCAGAAGTCCTACTTTCATATTCCGATGAAGAATTGCGGAAACTTGGTGAATCTGGAAAGAGAAGGCGGGAGCAACGGGAAGAGGAAGAACTTAACGCGATATTAGCTCGCCATCACGTAAATTAAAAAGCCGCCGAACCCAGGTTGGAGACCAAATAGTGAGGGGGCAAAATGATTTGGTGGTCTCCAGGAGATGTTGGTTTCTGGCGGCTTTTATGACTGTGCGCTTTCACGTGTAACGATTCCTTGCTTGATAGGTTTCAGGGAATTCGTCCCGATTACGTAAGCAGGACGTTTACGTGCGCGCTTGATAGAAAGAGCTATAAGGAACTTTCGACTCACTCCTTCATGATAGTAGCGCTATTAAGGACAATGTAAAAGACATAATTGTGGATAATGTCTTTTACAACGTTATCGAAATGGGGCAATGGTCTGAACCGAATATGTCCCCGTGAATTTCAGCTTTTTTTATATTGTGGATGAACTCCTTTACCGCAAAGAAATAGTCTATCCGCCATCCGACATTTCTCTCGCGTGCATGCGTGAAAGTATCCCAATAGGTATATATATCAGCTTGTTTCGGGTGAAACTGCCGGAATACATCCACATACCCAGCATCTACAACCTCGTCAAGCCATTTACGCTCTATCGCCAAGAATCCTGTCGTATTCTGATTCTCTTTCGGACGCGCAAGGTCAATAGGGAAGTGCGCCGTATTCACGTCACCGCAGAAGATAACAGCCTTTTCCTTTCTCAGTTTCTCGCAGAACGCAAGAAATGCTTCGTAATAGCGGAGCTTATAATCTAGGCGCTCAGGCCCACGACCCCCGTTCGGAAAATAGACGTTGAGAAGCCAGAAATCATCGTATTCGGCGCCGATAAGCCGGCCCTCGTCGTCGAATTCCTTAATTCCCATGCCGTAGATTACGGAAAGCGGCTCAATGCGCGAATAGAGGGCGACTCCGCTATAGCCTTTCTTCAGCTTCGATGGCGCGAAGAATGCCGAGAATCCGCCTACTTCGCGTACCTCTTCAGGGAGCTGTTCAGGCTCTGCCTTCACTTCCTGGAGGCAAAAGATATCGGGCTTCGCGCCCCGCAGGAACGCTTCCCAAAAACCATTCCTATGCACTGCACGGAGCCCGTTAACATTCCAGGAAACAATTCTCATCTCCTTATTCTATACCGCTACTGATAAAGTCGAGAAATATAATAAAAGGGCCGATCATGGATGATCGGCCCCGTAGCGGAAGGGAAGTATCGGCTTGCACAGATGCTCGAACCTTCGAAAGGGGCGCCAGAACGTTCCTCCCTTGATCCGGAGACCCTCATGCCGCTTTCCATTCCGGTCGTATGCTGTAGCGTGCGAGCCGTTCCATATTACCTGAGTGAATCCGCATTCAGAGATGAACGCTTCAGCGGCTTCTTGTACGTGAGCGGGGATAGTGCGTTGCGCGAGCGCCATGATGCCCACATCGCGCAGGAAACCTTTTCGCAACTCGCGTCCGCGACGGTCAGCTCGAGCTGTGAATATGTTCTTATTGGCGCCGTATACCATGAACATATCGCGATCCTCGAATCGGGCGCTCTTATAGAACCGTATTCCTGGTATGGTTGCCACGAGCGTTCTCAATGCTTCATCGCTCGGCAAGAATTGCTTGTCCGCAGGAGGATAGATACGATAGAGATGCAGCCATCTCTTGCGCTTCTTTCCCCAGCCAGACCGTGAAAACGCATAGGATGCGGCGTCTTTGCGAGCCATAACATACTCCTAACCTGTGATAGAACCTAATGAATCCAGGGCAAGGATACACTCCTGACTTCATATGACAAGCTTCTTACCTGCCTCTTCTCGAATGGAACTTCTGGTGCACCTCGGCGAGGCGTGCATCGGTGACGTGCGTATATATCTGGGTCGTGTTTATGCTCGCATGCCCTAAGAGCTGCTGTACGGAGCGAATGTCGGCGCCGTTGTTAAGCAGATCCGTCGCGAACGAATGGCGCATGACGTGAGGCGTGACTTTCTTCGTGATACCAGCCTTCGCTGCATAGGTCTTTATGAGCAACTCGATGGAGCGTGGCGTGAGTCGGCCCGGACTCCTCTTGTTGCTGTCCTTCGCGCGCGGTACGTTCACGAAAAGCGCTTCATTCATATCCTTTCGGGCCCTAAGATAGGCGCGTAAAGCGTCTTTCGCCACATCCGAGAGGAATACGACGCGCACTTTGTCTCCTTTTCCGCGAATAGAGAAACTATCGCGAGAAAGATCGAGATCGGTATCGAGCGAGCAGAGTTCAGAAACGCGCAGGCCGGTAGAAAAAAGAAGCTCAAGTATCGCGCGGTCGCGTAGGCCGCGCTCGTCGGTTCCGTCAGCCGCTTGCATCAATCGGTCGAGCTCAGTAGGGGAAATGAGGTCGATATGCCGTTCAGGGACTTTCGCAAGCTCGATCTTTTCGGGGGAAAGCCCTTCGATACCGCGTTTCCTGAGGAATTTCAGGAACGCGCGCAGCGCAATGAGGTAATAATTCTGGGTGCGGCGCTTCATGGTATCTGAACCGCTCCCTGGTTGACGATTGAGCCACATGCGGAATTCGCGCACCCTTTCCTCGGTAATTTCGCTTATGAACGAGATATTCATCTGTTCGAAGAAGCGCGAAAGATAATGGTCGTAATTCTGTATGGTCTTTACCGCGCGACCGCGCTCGATTTCGGTGTATTCCAGGAATTCGCGTTTCAATTCCTCAGCTTTCATGGGAATAAGTATAGCGCATCCAATATTGTACGAAGCGGGAACTGCATAGGAACACCCTTGCAGGAATAATCAAGGTGTGGTAATGTAAGGCCAATGCTTACCAAACGCGTAAAGACGGCCGTAATCAAGAACGCGGCCATGCATGATACTGACACCGGCTCGGCAGCCGTGCAGGTCGGTATCCTTACCCGCAAGATTGACGAGCTGACCCGCCATCTGAAGAAGAATCAGAAGGATTTTCACTCGCGTCGCGGGCTCCTGCAGATGGTCGCTGACCGTCGCGCGCACCTTCGCTACCTTGAAAAGAACAATAAGCGCCAGTACAGCGCGGTAGTGAAGAAACTTGGTCTTAAGAAATAGAGCACTCGTATGAAGCGGCCGAAAGCCGCTTCAGTGCTACTATGGCTTTAGGGCGCATGCGTCCAGCATTTTAATAAAGCAATTTCCTTTTTATATGGCAGTAATAAAGCATCCCGCCCAGCGTGTCGGCGTATTCATTGACACGCAGAACCTCTATCACAGCGCAAAGCATCTCTACAAGACTCGCGTCAATTTCGCGAAAGTCCTTGAAGAAGCGGTGGGAGACCGCATCCTCGTGCGCGCCATCGCCTACGTCATCTCGACGGAAAGCGGGGACGAGAGCGCATTCTTCGATGCGCTTACGAAGATCGGCATCGAAACGAAAGTGAAAGGCCTTCAGATCTTCTCGGACGGCGCGAAAAAGGCTGACTGGGACGTCGGCATGGCCATCGATGCGGTGAAGCTCGCGCCGAAGCTCGATACCATCGTTCTCGCCACTGGCGATGGCGACTTCGTCCCGCTGATCGAGTACCTGGACATGAACATGGGCTGCCAGGTCGAAGTGATCTCCTTCGGGAAGTCCTCGTCTTCGAAGCTCAAGGAAGCGGCGCATGCGTTCACCGACATGTGCGATAGTCCGAAGAAATACCTCATCAACCAACGCTAGGCAGTTAGTTCACACAGAAGGCCGCGGGAACGCGGCCTTCTGTGTACAATAGGAAGGAATGGATCCTGCACCGCTCCCGCCGACAAAGCAACCGCTTTCGGATTTCACGCCGCAGAGCGACCCTTCGAAATATATTCGCACCTATGCGAAGGATGTCGCGCTGCTGACGAACCAGCCGCCGCCGGAGTCGCCGCTTTCGAGCCAGCAAGAGCAGGGACCGGAAGAGAACGCATCAGCGCCCGTAGCGGACGACGCTGCAGGTACCGGCGTATCGCTTCCTGCATTCGACTCTTCTCCGGTCAACCACCCGAACGACCCCGCCTCACCGAAAGAATTCCCCGGAGAGGACCTGCACTTGAGCGCAGCGGATTCTGAGGGCATTTTCACTGCGCCAGGCGTATCGACTGAAACGGCACCACTGATGCCGTCGGCTATACCAGAAACCCCTACCAAACCAGCACCGCCGGTGCCGCAGCCTGAAGCCGAGACGGAACGCGAATCGATCCTCACCCGACTGCGCGAGAAGGTAGCGCAACGGCGCAAGGAAGCGGAAGAGCTTCCGAAGGAGCAGCCGGCTTCGCCACCGGCGCAAGCGGGACCGATGCTCGAGCCGATCGCGATACCTGCTACCCCCGAACCTCTTGCCCAGGTGCCGATGCCGCAACCAGTAGCGGAACCAGAACCTTCAGCGCCGGCCGAGCCGCTGCCGTTGCGGACCGCTGCGCCGACATTCATGCAAGAGGCCGAGATCGTTCCGCCGTTGCCGCAGGTAGCCAAGAAGCCCGAGATGCTGCCGGTGAACGAACTTCATGCCGAACCTGAGGGTCCGTCACCGCTCCATACCTATTCAAGCGATTTCGCAGAGCATATCGACGAGAAGGACAGCTCTGCATTCTCCGTATTGGCAGCGCAAAGCGATGCGGGCCAGACGCCGAAACCGCGACCGAAGCGACGAAAGAGCATCGTCCCGCTTATCGCTGGCGCATGCATGGTGCTTATCGGCATAGGAGCAGTGTTCGCCGCATACTTATACGTGAACCGGCAACCTGCAGTTCCGATGGTTCAGAACATACCGTCGAATATCCGCTTCGACGAAAGCGTTCAAGTGCAGGGCAGGGGAGAGGCGCTCATGGACGCGATCGCCGCAGTCGCGAGCGGCGCCCACGTATCGGGGAACGTCGTCGTCACGTACGTGACGAACGCAAGCAGTACCGACGCGGCGGCAGGGGGGATTCCGCAGCCGGGAGGGACGCTCATAGGCCAGCTCGCGCTTCCTGCACCGTCCATCCTTCTGCGCAATATCGAAGATTCCAGCACCGTAGGCGTCATTTCCGCGGGAAGCGAGTCGCGCCCGTTCCTCATCCTCAACGTGAGCTCCTATGAGCGCACCTTCGCCGGCATGCTCGCCTGGGAGAAGACGATGCCGGACGACCTTGCGACGTTCTATCCTCCGTACGATTCCGCACCGAGCACGACCGCAAGTACAACAGCAAGCACGACACTCGCCTCGAGCGCGCCAGCCGGATTCTCGGACGATGTCGTCGACAACCACGACGTGCGCGTGCTTCGCGATTCCTACGGACGGAGCTTGATGCTCTATGGCTATGACGGAAAGGATACGCTGGTCATCGCTCGCGATGAGGCGGCCTTCACTGCGCTCCTTTCGCGCCTCGGCGCGAGCGGCCAATAGCGAAAGGATAACACGCGCGCGAGCGGCCTGGGCATGGTAGAGTTTTCCGTATATGAACGACACCAGCACATACAAGGCACGATTGGAAGAAGAGAAGGCGAACCTTGAAACGCAGCTCTCGAGCGTCGGCCGACGCAACCCTTCGAACCCGAACGATTGGGAGGCAGTGCCGCAGGAAACCGGGCAGGAGGCGGACCCGAGCGACCGCGCTGATACCCTTGAGCACTTCGGCGAGAATGCCGCGATACTCAGCGATCTCGAGAACCGCTACGCCGATGTCACGGCTGCGCTCGATCGCATCGCAGACGGCACGTACGGCACCTGCAGCGTCGACGGCGGGGAGATCGAGACCGAACGCCTCGATGCCGATCCGGCAGCACGCACCTGCAAGGCGCACATGAACGCATAACCTGGTATGAATGAACTCTCTGTAAAAGAATGCTTGACGACAGGGTGGGCTGATTTCTCTGCACGTCCCTGGCTTCTTATCGGTTCGAGCATCATCATCTTCATCGCGAGCATGATCGCGGACATCCCGCGCACCGCCGCGCATGGCATGCATGGCGGGGCAGCGATCGCGGTCGGCGTCATCGGATTCCTGGTGAGCATCGGCATTACGTTCCTCATCGCGATGGGGAAGACCGCGTTCTACCTCCGCGCGCACGATGCAACGAACGAGGTAGGGCTCAAGGACTTGTGGCACCCTCGTCCGTACTGGAAATTCGTCGGCACGTCGCTCCTTGCCGGCATCGCCACGATCATCGGCCTCATCCTGCTCATCGTACCGGGCATCATTGTCGGCATCATCGTCGGATTCGCCGTCTACATCGTCATCGACCGCGGCCTCGCTCCGCTCGATGCATTGCGCGAGAGCGCCCGCATCACGAAAGGGAACCGTTGGCGGCTCTTCCTTCTCGGCCTCGCGGTTCTCGGCATAAATATCATCGGATTCTGCCTCCTGCTCGTCGGCCTCTTCGTAACGATGCCGATCACCGCGCTTGCTGTCATGCATGCCTATCGCACGCTCTCGGCGACGTAAAGAATTACTGGAGAGAACATAAAAGAGAAATATACGGATAGGGCTCGTTTCCACAAGGAAACGAGCCCTATCCGCCATACACCCTCCTCATACTTGAAGGATGACAACGCGACGAGTCCCTCATGGATACGCGGCGGTATGGGCGGCGCAGCCTGGAGGGTCAGGGGCTGAGATGGTACGGGTCGAAGCGGACCTGTCCCACGGCCTGCATGCGTTCTCGATCGTCGGACTGGCGGACAAGGCTGTGGACGAAGCACGCGACCGCATATCGAGCGCTATCCGCAATAGCGGCTTCAAGCCGCCGAAGGCGACCAACCGCCGCATCGTGCTCTCGCTTTCGCCGGCGAATGTGCGTAAGGAAGGTTCTCATTACGATGTCCCGTTAGCGGTCTCGTACCTCGTCGCGGCCGGTATCGTACCCGCACCGCAGAAGCGCTCGTTCTTCGCCGGCGAGCTCGGCCTTGATGGAACGGTGCGGACGACTCGCAGTATCCTGCCTCAAGTGCTCGCTGCACGAGATGCCGGAATAGCGGAAGCGTTCCTTCCCGCAAGAGCTGCGCCTCTCGCACGGCTCGTCGGGGGAATCAGCGTGTACGCCATTCATACGCTCATGGAACTCATCGAGCACATGTCAGACAGCAAGCGCCTGGAAACGTTCACCGAGGAACCGGATCCGCCGCTGTTGCGGCCGGCCATCGACCTTGCCGATATACGGGGGCAGGAGAGCGCGAAACGCGCCCTTGAGATAGCTGCGGCCGGACGGCACAACCTCGTGCTCTACGGTCCGCCAGGAACCGGCAAGACCATGCTGGCACGGGCGCTGCCTGGGATACTGCCACCGCTTACGAATGACGAGATGCTCGCGGCAGCATCGCTGCACTCGCTCGTCGACGAAGGGGCGCCGCTCGCAATCACACACCAGCCGCCGTTCCGCTCGCCGCACCATACGATCTCGCCGGCGGCAATGATAGGCGGCGGGTCGCGTCTTCATCCGGGCGAAGTGACGCTCGCACATAACGGGGTGCTGTTCATGGACGAATTCACGGAATTCGATTCCCGGACGCTCGAGACGTTGCGCCAGCCGCTCGAAGAGCGCCGGGTCCATATTTCACGTATCAAGGAAAGCGTCACGTTCCCGGCGGACTTCATGCTCATCGCGGCGATGAATCCCGCGCATACATTGAGTGCGGATGCCGCGACCCAGCTCAGGCAAGCGCGCATGCAGGCGCGAAGGATATCACGACCGATAATCGACCGCCTTGACCTCTGGGTAGAGATGGATCACGTACCGCACGGCACGCTTGAAAGCAGGAGCATGGGCGAATCCTCAGAGAACGTCCGTGAACGGGTATGCGCGGCACGGGAGCAGGCGGTGACGCGAAGCGGGGGGAGCGCTAGTGCGAACGCCCGGTACTCCGCTAAAGAATTGGAGGAGCAGGGAGCATTCGCCGGAACTGCCCGGGAAGCGCTCCGCACGGCCGCATCGCGCCTCGACCTTTCGCCACGCAGCTACTATCGCAGCATGCGGGTCGCGCGCACGATCGCCGATCTCGCAGGCTCAGTTTCAGTGGAAGCGCCGCATGTACTGGAAGCGTTGCAATACCGGCCTCGCGGCATCCTCGGCTTCGATTGAATGAAAAACGGCCCGCTCGGGCCGTTTTTCAGCACCTTTAGTAGCACTTCTTCATCAGGGAACAGGAATATCCGAACGGGTTCTTCGCGCCGCGAACCTCGAAGTGCAGGTGATTGCCTGTCGCTTCACCCGTCTCGCCGACATAGCCGATGACTTCGCCCTGCGATACTTTCTCGCCGACGGAGGCGATATCCCTGCTCATGTGGGCGTAGAGCGTCTGCGTGCCGTTCGCGTGGCTGATGACGACGTACGAGCCGTATCCGCCATTCCATGCGCCATCGCCCTTCGAGACGATGACCGTACCGGCTGCTGCTGCATGGATCGGCGTTCCGGACGGTGCGCCGAGATCGACGCCGTTATTGCCGTGGATGCCCTGCGTGAGATACGCGCCAGGAACCGGATTCTGGTAGTAGCCGCTCGCTGCAGCCGTGCCGAGGTCGGAACCGACCTTTGTAGAACTCTTCGATGAGCTCGAACCTGCCTTCTTCGCTGTGCTGGAAGACGGCTTCGATGATGCGCTTCCGGAGACTTCGCCGCCCGGGATGATGAGCGTGGAACCCACGACGACGGTCGCGTTCGCATCGAGGCCGTTGAAGGTCGCGATCTCCGTCTGGGACGCGTGGTATGCCGCAGCGATGCTCGAGAGCGTCTCGCCCTTCTTGACGACATGCTTCACGCCGGACACCGGAAGGATGACGAGCGACATGCCCGGCCGTATGGTGCTTTTCACCGTAAGGTCGTTCGCCCAGAGGATAGTATTCACCGAAACGCCGAAGTGATCGGCTATCTCCGAGATAGAATCGCCTTCTTTGACCGTATATACCGAAATCTCGCCCGTTGAGCCTGAGGAAGCGGCAGAAACTGAACTATCGCTGGAAGAGACCGTCCCGTCCGGGCCGACATTCGCCATGAGGGCCGATCCTTCGGAGAGGGAAAGGCCGCTATCGCCCTTGGTAGGATTCGGGTCGGTGTTGAGCGCGGCGGCGAGGAGCTGCGTCGACGGGTCATGGAGGAGCGACGTGCTTCCGTCGGCTGCTTGCGCCGACGTGAATGGCCAAAATGCCCGGACCGAGGAAGGGGAGAGGAGCGCGGCGACTCCGACGAACGCGACGGAAGCGGCGAGTATGCCTGCTACCGTACTTAACCGCGCGTATGTACTCGCATGTTTACCTTCCGGTAGAACAGATGAGGATTCAGGGTGCGTAGAAATAGGGGGGTGGAGGAGTCTTCAGCGGTTCTTCACAATACAAAAAAGGCTTACCTAAGCCTTTTCTTGAGTATCAGAGTCTCAACTAACCCCGAAAGTATAGCGTGGGTGAAATCGGGGTCAACTCTTGACACGAAGCGTGAATGTGGAGAACGTGTGAACAATGTATTTGCTATAGTCAGCAGGTGAATCCCTCCGATCTCGAGTACCTTTCGCGCTTGAATCCCCGCCAGAAAGAGGCGGTGCTTGCGGTATCCGGTCCGGTCTCCGTACTCGCCGGCGCCGGCTCGGGAAAGACATCGGTCCTGACGACGCGCATCTACCATTTGATCCGTTCCGGCGTTCCGGCAGAGAAGATACTCGCCGTCACCTTTACGAACAAAGCCGCGCGGGAAATGCGCGAGCGTCTCATGCATCGGTTGCCGGACAGCCCGTTACCGTTCGTGGCGACATTCCACGGGCTGGGAAGGGAACTGCTCCAAACGTACGGTACCGCTTTGGGAGTCCCGCGCTATTTCACCATCTTCGACCGCGACGACTCGAAGCGAGCCATCCGCGAAGCGCTCAAGGCGCTCGATATCGACCCGAAAGAGATACCTCCTGGCTCCATCCTCGGACGCATCTCGAAAGCGAAGTCGGAAGGCATGAGTCTCCAGGAATTCCGCGAGAAGCACGGCCGCGAGAGCTTCCGTTCGCGCATCACGGCCGAAGCGTGGATCCGCTACGACGAGACGCTCAAGAAGGAGAAGTCGCTCGACTTCGACGACCTGATCGTCCTGCCAGTGAAGCTCCTGCGCCAGCACGAGGATGTCCGTGCGCGCGTGCAGGAGCGGTTCTCGCACCTGCATGTGGACGAATTCCAGGACACGAACGAGCTCCAGGCGGAGCTCGCGAAGCTCATCGCGGGACCGACCGAGAACATCTTCGTCGTGGGCGATATCGATCAGTCCATCTATACCTGGCGCGGCGCGACCATAGATAACCTCCTCAAGTTCGAGGATGCGTACCCGCGCGCGCAGCACATCGTGCTCGAGCAGAACTACCGCTCCACGAAGACGATCGTGGACGCAGCGAACATGATCATCGAGAGGAACCGCAACCGCAAGGAAAAGCATGCGATGACGGAGAACGCGGAAGGGGAGCGCATCACCATCCATCCGGCACGCACCGCTGAAGAGGAGGCGCGCTGGGTCGCGCACGAAGCTGGCCGCGCCATCCGGCGCGGCACCGCCCCGGAAGAAGTCGCCGTGCTGTACCGCACGAACGCGCAATCGCGCGCGCTCGAAGAAGCGTTCTTGCATGCAGGCGTCCCGTACAAGCTCCTGGGTACGCGCTTCTATGACCGAAAGGAAGTGAAGGACGTGCTGGCATGGGTACGGCTCGCGCTCGACCCATCCCGGGAAGCGGACCGCATGCGCGCCGTGCAAGCGCCGTCGCGCGGCATCGGGAAAGTGACGCTCGGGAAGATGCTCGCCGGAAAGAAGGACGAACTGCGCGCTGCCGACCATGCGAAAGTAGACGCCTTCGAGAGAATCGTCGCCGATCTCGCTGAATCCGCGCAAACGATTACGCCATCCGCATTCGTGAAGCTCGTGATCGAGAAGAGCGGCATGGAAACGTCGCTCCTGAAGGAGGGGGAGGACGGGCAGGAGCGCTTGGAGAATGCGCGCGAACTCGGCGCGCTCGCAAGCCGGTACGACGGCTTGCCAGGGCAGGAGGGTATCAGCGCATTCCTTGCCGATGCGGCGCTGGCCGGCGACCAGGACGAGATGGACCGGCCGGGAAGCGAGACCTCCCGCGCGAAGAAGCCGGGCGTCACGCTCATGACCGTCCATGCGGCGAAAGGCCTCGAGTTCGATGTCGTATTCGTGACCGGTCTCGAAGAAGGGCTGTTCCCGCACGAAGGCCTCGGCGCAGGTGCCGACGAAGACCGCGATGAAGAGGAGGAACGCCGCCTCTTCTACGTCGCCGTTACGCGCGCGAAGAAGCGGCTCATCCTGACCCTCGCCCGCATGCGGCGCATCTACGGCACCGATTACCTTTCCGAACCGTCTCAGTTCCTGCGTGACATAGACCCGCTCCTCATCGAGTACGACGAGGCGGACGAATACGGCGCGGAGAACATTATCGAGGCATAAGGGGTAGAATTACCTATACATGGTAATCGCCAAGAAATCCCTCGGGCAGAACTTCCTGATGCATGCGCAGACGGCGGACCGCATCGTCGGCGCGGCGCGCCTGCCGGAACACGCGACCGTGCTCGAGATCGGGCCCGGTACCGGCATGCTGACGCAGGCGCTGCTGCCGTACGCGGCTAAGGTCATCGCCATAGAAGCGGACGATGCGCTCGCGCCGGCGCTTGAGGAGACATTCTCCTCGGAGATACAGGAAGGGAAGCTCGAGGTGCACCATGCCGATGTACGTGCATTCGACCTTTCTGCCGTTCCTGACCCGTACCAGGTCGTCGCGAATATCCCGTACTACATCACCGGCGAGCTCATCAGGATGTTCCTCACGGCAGCGCATAAGCCGGAGAGCATGACAGTGCTTGTGCAGAAAGAAGTCGCCGAACGTATCGCGCGCAACCACGGCAAGGAGAGCCTCCTCTCGCTCTCCGTGCAGGCGTTCGGGAAGCCCGAATTCTGCTTCACGGTGCCGCGCGGGGCGTTCCGCCCCGCGCCGTCCGTAGATTCTGCCGTCCTTTCCATACGCCACATCTCGCCTGACGCATTCCCGTCAAAGGCCGCAGGAGACCGCTTTTTCGTCATTCTGAGAGCCGGATTCGCGCATAAACGCAAGAGATTAGCCAAGAATCTCGAGGAGATAGCCCCTTCCGCAGCCATCCAAGCCGCATTCGATGCGGCTAACCTGGACCAGAATACCCGCTCCGAAGACGTACCGCTCGAGACCTGGAAGAAGCTCGCGGCCGCCCTTCCGGAAACCCTCGAAGCACCGGGTTCGTAATGCACATGCTGTCCAGGGAAATAAGCCCGTAAAACCAGCTTCTGGTGCTACTATAGGTGTAGCTTTTATGAAGATTTCCGAGCGTACGCTCCGCATCAGTGCCGCTACCTTCATCGCGCTTCTCATGGTATGCGCAGCGTATTTCCTGTCCGGCCCGAGCTTCCTCACGGACAAGACCGCGAACGCCGGCACGACCGACGAGCTCCTCAAGGCGTACGCAGCAAAGGACACTGACGGCGACGGCCTTCCTGACTGGCAGGAAGCGCTCTACGGTACCGACCCGAACAAGGCCGTAAGCAACCCGTACGGCATTCCGGACGGGGAGGCGGCGAAGGAAGGGAAGCTCACGCCGAACACCCTCGCCTCGCAGCTCCCGAGCGACCAGCAAGGAACCACGACCGCCCAGGACCTCCTGAAGGATGTCCCCGGCGTCGACCCGGCGCCAGGCAGCATCACCGAGCAGTTCTCGCAGGAGTTCCTCCAGGAACTGATGCAGGCAAGCAACGGGCAGCCGCTGACCGATGACCAGCAGCAGGCGCTCGTGTCGAAGCTGCTCGGGGAATACACCCAGAAAGCATCAGTACTCTTCAAGTCTTCGTACTCGACCGTTTCGCTCCACACCGACCCGAGCGTTTCCGTATCCGCGTATGCGGGAAGCGTTGAGCAAGTGTTCCTCAACAACGACGTCCCAGCCGATGCGAACCAGCCGCTCGTGCTCATCCAGGCACTCATCCAGAATAATGACGAGTCCGCACGGCCGAAGATCAAGACGCTCGCTGATTCGTACGGCGCGATAACGACGCAGCTCCTCGCGTTGCATGTTCCGCCGCAGCTTGCGGACGAGCATCTCGCGCTCATCCAGGGATTCGATTCACTTCACAAGGCGACCGATACGTTCGTATCCTACGAGAAAGACCCGCTCGGCGTGCTCGGGGCGCTTTCCGTGTATCAGCCGGCTTCTACGCAGGTAACGAATGCGCTCAAAAGCATCGCGACGGCGATACTCTCGACTGGTGAACCGCAGGCAGGCCAGCCTGGCGCGATGATTGTGAACATCGCGCGCTCGACCGAAACGACACCATGACGTCCATCTCACGTAGCCGCTTCCGAATATTCTCTGTAGCGCTTATAGCGGCTCTTTGCATCTCTTCGACATTCGTTCCTCTGCCTCGCGCGAAGACCGCACACGCTCTCCCTGGCGTACCGCAGCCTGTATACGAAGTGAATCCTGCTGTCGTGGGAGGTGTCGTTGCCACTGGCGCAAACACGACGGTACAGACTTCGATCATGAATGTCTTGAATGGTGTCGCGTGGATGGTCGCGAAAACAGCCGTACAATCCATCACGCGCAGCACCGTGAATTGGATAAACTCAGGTTTTAATGGCTCGCCTGCTTTCGTAAGCGATCTGAATCAGAATCTCTCGAACCTAAGCGATGCGGTCGCGGAAGATTTCTTCAATCACCTTAATCAGGCGACCGTCCAGACGACTGGTTTCAATATCAAATCGCCGTTCCAGGACCAGCTTACGCAACAGCTCCGTACCGAGTATTACAAGGCAACCAGCAACACCCTCGGACTTTCCGGATACGACCTTAACGGACACAGCACCGACCCGCAAGCCTTCCTAAATGGCGATTTCAGCAAAGGTGGCTTCAACGCTTTCTTCTCGGCAAGTCAGAACCCGGCGAACAACCCGTTCGGTGCGTACCAGCTTGCAAGCAACGCGCTGTGGGCTCAGATAGACGCAGCGGCACAGCAGCGCAAGGCTGAACTCGACTGGGGAAAGGGGTTCCTTCCTTGGCGTGGGAATTGCACAACGACTAGCTCAACAGTCTCTCTTTCGAGTAGTGAAAAATGTGTGGGAAGTCCTGTGAAGACTCCTGGCTCCGTTGTCGAGAGCCAGCTTGAGAATACGCTCGGTAGCGGCGTACGTGAACTTGATCTCGCCGACTCCATCAACGAAGTCGTGGGTGCGCTTATGGGTCAACTCGTAAACCAAGTGCTCGGCCCCGGTGGCCTGCTCGGCGCGTCACAACCTTCGTCCGGAGGAGGTTCCTCGTACTTGAATCAGGCAACATCTGCCTCGCAGAACGACTCAATCAATACAAGTCTTGCGCAGGGAGTACTGCAGAATCTTCAGAGTAATACGACAGCAGCGACGACCTACCGCGATGATTGGCAAAAGGTACTTACTGCAGCGACTGCAGCGCAGACGAAATGCGGCGTGCAGCCAGACACCACGACAGCTATCGCCACCGCAACCGCTGGCGTACAGAAAGGGAATGCTGCTTTGCAGAAGCTGGCAAACGTGCAGGCGGAAGTTCAGGCTGCAATCCAGAGCACGTCGGCGAATAAGAGTACGCAGATCACGACCGCTATTGCCGACTATCAGTCTTATCTGAATTCGTCATCGGTACCTACGACCGATGAGCAAGCTGAAGCAGCTTCGCAAAGTACCGATACCAGCAGCGATTCAAGTATAACGCCGAGCCTCTACACGAAGATGCAGAATCTGCAGACATCGTGTACGTAATCTTATGTTGAGGGAATTTAGACTTAGCAACAGAATTGTTATATTGAGCGCTTTTCTCGCGCTCACTTTTTCCTTTCTGCCGGTACATGTTCTTGCGCAAACCGGAAACTCTATCTCATATGACGATCTGACCGCTGCGAATGGTTGGGACTGCAATACAACACGGTCAAGTTGTACGAATACCACTAAGGATACGACTAGTCCTTATTACGGAGCGACGGCTTCATGTAGTTCTAGTATGTCTATCTACGGTAGCGCTACCGTGGATATTAGTTGTACGCTTCAAAGAAAGGACGGGAGTAAACAGAACAGCATAACGACTATATCTCCTGGGGTCACCACCACTTCAAACAATGAAGTTAATGCGAGCGGCACAGTAACTGCAATCTCTCACCAGACAGATGCACCTAGCGGCGATAGTTGTAGCAGCGCTATAAGCATTCTTGAGCCATGGAACTGGGGCGAGTGCCTTGTGAAGTATGTCGGTTCGGCGATTCTTGGTCTTGCGAACCTGATTCTAGGCTTTGCCGGCACACTGTTGAACTGGGTCGTCGTTAAAACAGTATTCGAATTCGGCAGCCTTATCGGAAACTCCCCTGGCTTACTTATTGCATGGGGTATCTTGCGGGATATTGGGAACATGGTTCTCCTGTTCGGATTCATCTTCATGGGAATAGCCACTATTCTTGATTTGCATACGTTCTCTGCACGCAAAGCTCTTCCATCGCTCCTTATTTTTGCGATACTCATGAATTTCAGCCTTTTCGCGGCTGAGGCGGTAATCGACACCTCGAACGCACTTACATCCTCCATGTACGCTCAGACGAATGACGATCCGTGCGTGAATTCAGGAACGGTAACTGTTTCTTCGAACGGAACTGCTACCGAGAATTGCGTGAATTATGGTATCGCGGGACATATCATGAAATCAACTGGTCTTGCCACAATGTTTGAAACAGATGGAGATATATCGGAAACAGCAACTACTTACATTATGCTCGCGCTATTCTCAACAATCGGTGCGGTGGTTCTGTTTGCTGCAGCAATCATGCTGGTTGTAAGGGTCGTGGTCTTGAGTTTCATTATGATTTCGGCCCCGATAGGTTTTGCCGGCATGGCAATTCCTCCCCTACGGAACCTTGCACGTACGTGGTGGTCGAAACTCTTTGGGGAAGCATTCTTTGCTCCTGTCATGTTCCTTCTTATTTTCATAAGTCTTAAGATTACGGATACGTTTGCGGGAGGTAGTAATGGCAGCCTTGCAGAAGCAGTAGCGAAGCCAAACTCTACACTCATGGGCACAGTGATGATATTCACCATTGTCATCGGATTCCTTATCGGTTCCTTGATTGTTGCGAGAAGAATGAGCAGTTCTGGAGCTGGATTCGCGGTCAACCTTGCGACGAGGACGGTATATGGGGGCATGGCGCGCGGCACCAATCTTGCGTTTGGCGGGAGCGCTGCGGCCGCTAAGTACTTCCAGCAAAGGTACGCGCCGAACAGCCGCGTAGGGAAAGCGATTACCCAGCGCGTACTCACGCCGCTGACTACCACGAATCTTGATATGCGCCGTACTCCTGGAATGAACAAGCTTCTGAGTGTTGCGGGCGCGGGAGATGCGGCGAAACCGTCCGAGCATGTCAGTTTCAAGGATATGCAGCACCAGTACCAGGATATCCGTGATAACAAGAAGGGTCAGGAGCGCGATCGAAAGTATGATGAGGAGGTTGGCATCCTCAACCTTGAGAAGAACGCGCACCATGGCAAGCTCGAGGATGACGATAAGAAGTTCCTCAGCAACATGTCGACGAAGCAGCTCGAAGAACTTCATGGCATCAAAGAGGGCAGCGCTGCCCTTGCCGAAAACCTCAGCCCGAAGCAGTTCGAGAACCTCATGAAGAGCGATAAGCTTTCAGAACTTGAAAAGGGCAACCTGCGACAGGGCCGGTTCAGCACCATTAATGCGTTCGTACAGGCTGGCGATACCGACGGGGTCAAGGGAGCCCTGAAGGGTATGGGTAAGAAGGAACTCGAAAATATGCCTTCGGCGATTCTTATGGAACCTATCGTGCTTGATAACCTGAGCGATAAACAGCGCGATGATCTGGGTGGTAGCGAGGAACGAAGTGGGGAAGAGCGCAGGACAATTAAGGAATCAAGCAAGGTCGAGAGAATCAAGAAAGCTTTTGACGATCCTGCAATTGGAGGCGCAGGAATTGTCTCTGGCATAAGTCTTGGGCCTGGAAGAACACTCAAATTCTCCGACTTGACTCGTGAGCAAGTGGCAAAACTACCAAAAGAAGTTCTCACTGACGCGAATGTCGCGAAACAGTTCACGCCGAATGTGCTCATGGCTCTCCAGGAAGAGAAGGGTAAGTTCACGCCGAAGGATATCCAGGATATTGCGCGGCACATAACTTCGTTGGGCAGCGGTCCTGCGTACGACTATGTAAATGGTAAAGATTCTCCGGGTAAGATATTCTGGTCATAGCCATGCCGAATCTCCCGAAAGAGCAAATCATCAAGGCATACCAGGATGCTCCTGCGCTCGTTCGCGAAACGTTCAATAGCGAAGCCACCGTCGCTACCATTCGGGATATCCGTACGCGGTATAATCTCCATATCGATACTGCAGGTACGCTCGGCGAGAACGTGGGGTACATGCTCCTCGGGCTCTTGAGCCCGAGCGAGTTCTTCGGTGAGATGGTCCTGGCCGGCGTCGACCAGGAGACGGCAAAAGGAATCCTCGATGCGCTCAATACGCGCATCTTCATTCCGCTGCGAGATCGCATAATGAACGGGGGAGCGCGTTCGAAAATGCCGCCGGCGATTTCATATACTCAAGAGAATTCCGCACAACCCAAGAAGGAGCAGCGCGAGGTACCTCCACCTCCGGCGATTACCCCAAAACCACCGGAACCGAAAGTAGTACCGCCTGTGAGCGAGAAACCTATTTACAATGTGATTCCGGCAGCAGGAGATGCCCAGAAATACCCGATGAGAACAATGGCGCACGACATGGACCTTCTTAAGAAAGGGATCTCTCCGATTCGCCAAGAGATCCAGCCTGAGCATACGACTCCCGCTCGCTCCTTCCAGACAGCCTCGATTCCTGTCCAATTCTCCGCGCCGAAGATAACTCCAGCGCCAGCATCTGTACAAACGCCAACTTCCGCACCTGCTACCACCATGCCTGAACCGGCAGTCTCGCCTAAAACCCCAGCCCCAAAGGCGCCTGATACAGCTCCGGGTGGCGCTGGATATTCTGCCGACCCCTATCGCGAACCTATATAGGGCTTTAGTTTGCTATGCTTAATATATATGGAACAGCCGCCAAAAATACCTGAGAATGATGAAGGGAGGGGAGACGAAATCGAGAAAGAGGAGGAACTACATATACCCGAGGAGCCTTTAGAAAAAGTTGAAGATTCGCACGAGACTTCTGTTCCTGAAGAGGATACGGAACGGATTGAACGTGAGAAAGAAGAGATTCGAGAGCGCTTGGAACAAGGTTCTCAGGATGACTCAAAAGAAGAAGACCCCGAGGTGGATGAGAAATCTCCAAAGAACCCACCGGAAGAAGAGGAGAAAAAGGGAAAGGAATCGGGAACATATAGAGGTGTGGCTTCAACCAGGCCTAGCAGGATTCGAGGATTCTTCGGACTCATATTCATGTGGTTCTTCAATGGTATTAAGAAATCGTTCGGCGGGAAGATTGAAGCCGGGCATGGAAGCGGTGGTGGCGCGAAGAAACCTTCTGGCGGCCATGGAGGAGGGCACGGCAGCGGAGGCGGTCATCACTAGCGTTCCGTGCGGTATACTACTCACTAATGGAGTACCAGGTACCGCAGTTCATTGAGGTCGAGGACAAGATTTTCGGTCCGCTGACCTGGAAGCAGTTCATTTTCGTAGGCGGGGGCGTCGGTCTTGCGGTCATCATCTTCCTGTATCTCCCGTTCCTTATTGCGGTCATCCTCGCCGTACCGGTTCTCGGCCTGGCGGGCGCGCTCGCGTTCTATAAGGTGAATAACCGCAGTTTCGTGGACGTCCTGGGCGCCGGCTTCAATTTCTATACGAAGGATCGCCTCTACCTCTGGCGGAAAGAAGATAAGCGCCAGGGAGCCGCACCGGTCGTACAAGCTCCGCCTGCGGCGCCTGTAGCGCGCGAGAAGCTCGGCCTCTCAAGCGGCAAGCTCCACGACCTGGCGCTCTCGCTCGACATCCAGGACCGCGACCAGAACGCATCCGAATAACCTATGGCAAGCTCAAAACCGACCCAGGATTTCGTGCCCGTCGAGGAAGTACGCAATGGCGTCGTCATCCTCAAGAACGGCGGGTATCGCGGCATCATGATGTGCTCCTCGCTCAACTTCGCCCTGAAAGGCGATGACGAGCAGCGCGCCATCATCGGCGGGTTCCAGAACTTCCTGAATACGCTCGACTTTCCGGTGCAGATCGTGGTGCATTCCCGCAAGACGGATATCCGCCCGTACCTGAACCTGCTCCAGGAGCGCATGGACCGCCAGACGAGCGAGCTGATGCGCATCCAGCTGCGCGAATACATCGCCTTCATACGGAACTTCATCGAAGGCGCGGACATCATGACGAAGACCTTCTACGTCGTCGTGCCGTACACGCCGGTATCCATCTCGGCCGCGACCGGCAACCTCCCGTTCCTCGGCAGCCGCTCGAAGGAAGGGCGGGGCGGCGGAGACCGCTCGTTCGAGGAGACGCGCATTCAGCTCGAGCAGCGTATGGCGCTCGTCTCGGGCGGCTTGGCGGCATCCGGCCTGCGCGCCGTACCGCTCGGAACGGAAGAGATCATCGAGCTCCTGTACCGTTCCTTCAACGTCGGGGACCTGGATAACCCGATACCGTATACTCAGCAGTAGCGTATGGCACTTCTTGATTTCTTGAACCGGAATAATAAGGACGACGAGCCGAAGGTCGCGCCCGTACTGCCGAAGGATATCTATGCGGCAGGGAAGCTTGAGCTCGCCGACACGATCGCGCCGGCAGCGCTGAAGGTCGGTTCGAAGGAGATCGAGCTTGGCGAGAAGGTATCCCGCACGTTCTATACGATTTCATATCCTCGCTTCCTTTCGGACAGCTGGTTCACGCCGATCATCAACCTGGATAAGGTCTTCGATGTATCCATCTTCGTGCATCCGGTAGACACCGCCGAAGCGCTTAAGAATTTCCAGCGGAAAGTGGCGGAAGTGCAAAGCCAGATCACGGACAGGGAATCGAAAGGGCTCGTGCGCGACCCACTCCTAGATACGGCATACCAAGACCTCGAAACGCTCCGCGACAATCTCCAGCAGGCTCAGGAGCGGCTTTTCGATGTCGGCCTCTACATGACCCTCTACGCGAGCTCGAAAGAAGAGCTCGATAAGATCGAGGGCGATATGCGCGGTATCCTCGATTCGAAACTCGTCTACACGAAGCCAGCGCTCTTCGAGCAGGAACAGGGCTTCCGTTCGACGCTTCCTATCGCCGTCGACGAGCTCGACGTGCATAACAAGCTCAATTCCGCGCCGCTTTCGAGCATTTTCCCGTTCGTTTCCTTCGACCTCTCGAGCGACCGCGGCATCCTCTACGGCATCAACCGCCATAACGCATCGCTCATCCTCTTCGACCGCTTCTCCCTCGAGAACTACAACTCCGTCACGTTCGCGAAGTCAGGCTCCGGCAAGTCGTACGCGGTGAAGCTGGAGATCCTGCGCTCGCTCATGTTCGATACGGACGTCATCGTCATCGACCCGGAGCGCGAATACGAATACCTCGCGCAGGCGACGGGCGGACGGCTCTTCAACATCTCGCTCTCGAGCGAGCACCACATCAACCCGTTCGACCTGCCGGAAGTGAAGGAAGATGAGGAGCCGGCGGATATCCTCCGCTCGAACATCATCAATCTCGTCGGCCTGTTCCGCATCATGCTCGGCGGCCTTACGCCGGAAGAGGACGCCATCATCGACCGCGCGATCAGCGAGACATATGCGCTCAAGGACATCACGGGCGATACGAATTTCAACGGTATGGAACCGCCGCTCCTCTCCGACTTCGAGAACGTCCTTTCCGGCATGGAAGGGTCGGAATCGCTCGTCACGCGCCTCACGAAATACACGCGCGGTACCTGGTCCGGGTTCATGAACCGTCCGACGAACGTGGATATCAGCAAGCAATTCGTGGTCTTCTCGGTGCGCGACATGGAAGACGAGCTCAAGCCGGTCGCGATGTACATCGTCACGCACTATATATGGAACGCCGTGCGCCAGCAGCTCAAGAAGCGCCTGCTCATCATCGACGAGGCATGGTGGATGATGAAGTCCGAGGACACTGCATCGTTCCTCTTCGGGCTCGCCAAGCGCGGCCGCAAGTACTATCTCGGGCTCGCGACTATCACCCAGGATGTCGAGGACTTCCTTCGCAGCCCGTACGGCCGGCCTATCCTTACGAACTCGTCCATCCAGCTTCTCTTGAAGCAGTCGCCGACGACGATAGACGTCCTCAAGGAGACCTTCAACCTCACGGAGGAAGAGAAGTTCCTGCTCCTAGAGTCAGGCGTCGGGGAAGGACTCTTCTTCGCCGGCCTGAAGCATGTCGCCATCAAGATCGTCGCCTCGTATACGGAAGATCAGATAATCACCTCCGATCCGTCCCAACTCCTGGCCATCAAGCGCGAGAAGCAGCGCCAGGAGATGGAGAAAGACTCCTAGCTTGATATGGCGAAGGTAGAGAACGTCACCTACCGCATCGGCATGGTCCAGGCCTGCTTCATGGTAGGGGTCGCCGTCATCGCCGACCTCCTCCAGGTGTTGCTCGACCTGACAGGCATCCTCGCCATCGCGTCGGATATCGTGACGTTCCTCGCCGAGAGCGTTCTCGGCATCTGGTTCATGATAAATGGCGTGCAATTCACCTCAGGGAAGCGGGCACTCTCGAAGTTCCTCACTGCCTTCGGCACGACCATCATCGAGCTCGTCCCTATCATCGACGCGTTGCCGACGCTCACCATAGGCACTATTTTCATCATCCACGCCAGCAGGAAGGAAGATAGGGAAAAAACGAAAGAAGCGCAGGAAAGGGCGGTATACTAGCTTCATATGATTCGTCGCGCGCTTTTCGGAGCCTTCCTCGCCCTCGCGGGATTCGGGGCAGTATACGCGGCGCATGCGCAGCTCGGCGGCACGGATCCGCTCACCATTTCCATAGACCCTGACTATCCGCGGCCGTACCAGATAGTTACCGTCACCCCACAGAGCTCGCTCATAGACCTCGCGGCGAGCACCGTCACCATTTCCGCGAACGGAACCGTCGTACAGAAGGGGACTGGCGGCGAGAGCGCGAGCGTCGCCGTTGGCGGGCCGGGAACCGTCACGACCATCACGGTAACAGCAGTGAATAACGGCCAGACGTATACAAAAAGCCTCAGCATACGGCCGGCCGATGTCGCGCTCGTCGTCGAGCCGACCTCCACGACGCACCCGTTCTACGAAGGTGGGGCGCTGATAGGGAGCGAGGGAAAGCTCCGCATCGTCGCCATCCCTGACCTGCGCACGAGTTCCGGCGCCCAGATCTCGCCGGCGAACCTCGTATACACCTGGAAGAACGGCGACCAGGTCCTTGAAGGCTCTTCCGGTATCGGGAAGTCAATCCTGACCGCGACGGCACCTATCCGCTACCGCGATACGACAATCACCGTCACGGTATCGAGCCAGGACAGCAGCGTCGTGGGGCAGGCTTCCGTGCTGATATCGCCGCAGGACCCGCTTCTGCGCATCTACGAGAACGACCCGCTCCTCGGCCCACGCTACGATACCGCGCTCTCGAACTCAATCACCCTTACGGACAGCGAGGCGACCTACCGTGCAGTTCCGTACTTCTTCACCAGCGCACCGTCCCTCACCTGGCAGGTGAACGGTACGCCGAGCCAGACGGGGCAGGACATCACGGTGCGCCCGTCCGGGAATGGGAAGGGAACGGCGCAGCTCGGCGTCTCCGCGTCCTCGGGATCCCTCGGCCAGAGCGCTAATTCCGCGCTTTCCGTGACCTTCGGCCAGAGTAGTTCTGGTATATTCGGCCTATAGCTATGCATATGAACCTCGCCTTCAAGAAGATTCTCGCAATACTCCTCCACGCAACCTTCGCGCTCGTGGCGAGCTTCTCGTACGTAACGTTGGCGCATGCAGCTACCACCACCGATGCAAGCACGACAAGTAGCGGCAGTGTGGCCGGTTTCGTACCACTCACATCGCTTCCAGGCATCCAGAACGCAGCTAACGCAACGACGCTTCCGGTATTCCTGAACGAGGTATACAAGATTTGCATCGGCGTCGCGGCGGTGCTCGCCGTGCTGTACATCATGTACGCCGGCGTCGAGTTCATGACGAGCCGCGGTAGCGTCAGCAGCAACGAGAATGCTAAGAAACATATCCAGAATGCCATTCTCGGCCTCATACTCGTCCTTTCCCCGACCATCGTCTTCGGCATCATCAACCCCGATATCCTTCACCTCGACCTGGATGTGAGTCAATTGACGCCCTCGGACAATAGTATTAGCGCTCAGAACCTTTCGAATGCTGGGAACGGCAACAGCTGCTATATATACACAGCGAAGAAAGCAGTGAGCCAGACCTCATGCGATACCGGCTGGACACAGGCACCGAATACTTGCTGCAGCCTTACCACGACCGATCAAATATGTTGCGGACAAGTCGGCCCAACACAATATCTTCTTGCATATACGTTCAAAAAAACCCCGAAAACTACCGGGGGCGAGGCTTCTTGTACTGAATTGAATACCCCTAGGTATTTTGCTTCGAAAAATGACTGCGACACTGCTCTAAACTCTCTTAGCGGCTTTGTTGCGGCTGGTTCTGAGGATTATACCTATTCAAATCTTCAGGTTCTTAAATCATGTGTGGCGGTGAATGACACTTCCTATAAGATTCCTGATGCTACGAACGCATGTAAAAATTAGCCTATGAAGCGTCTCTTTATCATCATCGCGGGAGTGGTCGTCTTGATCGGAGTCCTTATCGGCGCATACTTCCTCTTCTTCGCGCCGAAGGGCGCAGACCTGACAGTGGGGGGCAACCCGTTCTCGGGAACGCAGAGCGGGAATGCGACCCCGAGCAACGACCTGCCGACCGAAGGCACGGTCTCGAATGCTGGAACGACGCTCGCGCCGCAATTCGTGAAGATAACGGACGGGCCGGTCGCGCACGGTTCGGTCGCCTTCGACGTAGAGCTGGCGAACCAAGCGGCGAGCGATGCAGGTACCGTCTCGCTTTCGGCTTCGTCGAGCGCTTCGAGCACTCAAGCAACCACCTCAGCGACCAGCACGCCGGATGTAGAGGTACGATTCATAGACCGCGCGAGCGGGAACGTCTACTCCTATGTCGCGCATGCGCGCACCTTGACGCGCATCTCGAACAAGACGCTTCCCGGTATCCAGGTCGCCTCGTGGACGCCGGACGGCTCCCGCGTCTATGCGCAATTCCTGGCATCGAGCGGAGGACTGGAGCAGGTGAATACGTACGCGATGGATGCCCAGGGCGGGAACGGCTACCTCCTCGACAACAACCTCTCTGAAGCGGTCATCGCCGGCGCGAATACGCTCTTTACCCTCTTCCCGGGCACGACAGGCTCCGTGGGCACGCTTTCGGATGCTGATGGCTCGAATGCGCATACGCTCTTCTCCTCAGTCCTCTCCGCGCTTACCGTACACCCGACGACGGGTGACCTGTTCGCGACGAACAAGCCGTCTTCGCAGCTCGACGGCTACGGGTTCCAGATCTCGCGGAAGACTGGGGCGTTCAGCCGGATACTCGGTCCGCTTCGCGGCCTTTCGGTGCTTCCGAATCCTGACGGGACCTCGCTCCTGTACAGCTACACGGACGGCGGCGTATACCACCTGCGCGTGCTCGACCTCGCGACGCGCGCAAGCACCGCGCTGCCGGTCGCGACGCTCGCCGAGAAGTGCGCATGGACGGCCGACGGGAAGTCCGTGTACTGCGCCGTACCGACGAACCTCTCAGGAAACCTTCCTGACGATTGGTACCAGGGCGCAGTATCGTTCACCGATCGCATCTGGAAGATAGACCTATCTGACCGTCTCGCGACCTTGATACTCGATCCGAGCCAGGTAGGGAAGGTGAGTGTGGATGCGGTAGACCTCACGCTCGATCCGAGCGAAGACGTGCTGGTGTTCACTGACAAGCACACGGGCGCGCTCTACGCGTACGACCTCTGATAGAGCTTCTAGGCCGCTTGCGGCTTATTGAGATACCGGAGCTGGTAGCGTACGTAGTATTCCTGGATGATGCTGAAGATGCTGCTCGTGATGAAATAGAGCGCGAGCGCGCCGGCCGTATACGCGATGACGGCGATGAGGAGGGGAAGTATGAAACGGGACTGGATGGACATCGCGCGCGCGAAGTCTTCCGTACTGGAACCGCTCGTTCCTTTCGGCTTCTCCGGTACCGGAATGGTCACGTACGCCTGGATGAACTGGAAGATAGCCGCGATGATAGCGAGCACGATGACATGGCCGGTCGTCGCGAATATCCCGAGGAAGAGCGGGGAGATGTGCGTCGGGAGCGCGACGAAGTGGTAGATGAGGCTCGTATTCGGGGAAAGAAGGTGCTCGTGCCTGAATACGTAATATAGGGCGATGATGACCGGCAGTTGGAGAATCATCACTAAAATGCTTGAGAACGGGCGAATGCCGTTGTTTTTATAGAGGGCGAGCGTCTCCAAGGCCTGCTTCTCGCGGTCATCCTTGTATTTCTCGCGAATCTCCTTCATCTGCGGCTCGACGAACTTCATGCGCCGTTGCGTCTTCATCGCGCTGATGGAGAACGGAGAAAGGATGAGCTTCACGACGAGGGTGACGAGTATCACCGCGATGCCGACATCCCCGTTCGGGACGATGTCCACGAAGAAGATGAGGAGATTATAGATCGGCACGTAGAGAATGGCGTGGAAGAAAGAGATCATGCGGTTCCGCCCATTATACCTTCAAGGAGCGAGGAAAGCTCGTGTTCAAGCTCCTGGAACGTAAGGTCGGCTGCGCCGCTACGGGCGAACACGATGAGGATCCTATCCTTCGAGCTCCACGACCGAAGGACGCTTCGTACGCGGCGCTTCAGGAGATGCCGGCCAACAGAGCTCTTCACCACCTTCTTCGGAACGATAACGGCCGAACCGCCGCCCTGCGACGGGTCTGCGGGGCCATAGGAAAGAGCAAAATGAGGGCTGGCCGTGCGGCGCAGCCCTCGGGTATGCTCGAATCCCTTCCTGGTGAGCCGGAGGGATCGGGGAATCATAAAATGGCGTATTACCGGACTTTCTTGGAGACCGTCAGGCTCGCGCGGCCCTTGCGGCGGCGGGCGAGGAGGACGCGGCGGCCGGATGCGGTCGCGGTACGGGCGAGGAACCCGTGGGTGCGGGCGCGCTTTCGTTTCTTCGGCTGGTAGGTTCGCTTAGGCATGTTGTCCACAGGATAGTACCAGGTTGACGCGAAAGACGCAACAAAAACCGAACCCTTCCCACGAGCGCTCACGCGCGTATACTACAACTACATGTCTACGGTTCAGACTATCAATCGTGCTGATCCCCATGAGTTATGGGAATATGTTCTCTCTCAAGTCGAACTCTCTATTTCTCCCGCAAATTTCAAGACTTGGTTCCGTAGCAGCTCCATCGTTCGCATAGAGGACGGAATCGTCTATATCGGCATCCCGAGCGCGTTCTATCGCGACTGGTACCAAAAGAAATACAATACGCTCCTCCTAAAGATACTGCGCGATGTATCGTACGAATACCGGAATATCGAATACCAGATAGTGAAAGATATGGCCCGCAAGCCTCGGGAGGTGAAACGGCAGCAGCAAATGCCTATCGTGGAGCTCCCGCTCGATGATTTTTACATTAACAAGAGCGATAACCTGAATCCGCGCTATACCTTTGATTCTTTCGTGGTCGGCGCTTTCAACCAAATAGCTTTCACAGCGGCGCAGGCAGCGCTGAACCGCCCAGGTATCACGTATAATCCGCTTTTCATCTATGGGGACACGGGCCGCGGAAAGACGCACCTCATCCAGGCGATAGGGAACGAATACAAGCGGAAATACCCGAACAGGAAGGTTTTTTATCTCACGTCGGAGAAATTCGGTACCGATTACACTGATTCGCTCCAAGCCGGGACGGCGAATCGCTTCAAGGAGAGGTATCGCCAATACGACCTGCTTATCATGGACGATATCCAGTTCCTTTCTAAGAAAGAGAAGATGCAGGAGGAGCTTTTCCATCTTTTCAATTCTCTGTACGACAACAACAAGCAGATCATCTTCTCGTCGGATAGGGCGCCGGTCGCCATTCCTGACATCGCGGACCGCCTTCGCGGCCGTCTCGCGAGCGGCATGACGATAGATATCGGCGAACCGGACACTGAATCACGCATCGCTATCGTCCATAAGAAGCTCGCCACGAACGGGGTCATGGTCGAGAAGGAAGTCGCTGAATTCGTCGCGACGTCCGTACCCGGCTCGATCCGCGAGCTTGAAGGATATATCAATAATATCCTTTGCCAGACGCAGATAAAGGGCGCTCCGCCGGATATTGCCGAAGTACGCCAATCGCTTCGGTCCTTCTCCCGCCCTTCGAAGAACTTCTCCGTGAAGCATGTCGTGAATAAGGTCGCCGAATTCTACGGTATCGAGGAAGAAAGCATCTACGAGAAGACGCGAAGAAGGGAGGTGGTTCGCCCCCGACAGGTCATCATGTATATCCTGCGTGAAGATTTCGGCGTATCGTACCCCACGATCGGTTCTCGGCTCGGGGGAAGAGATCACACGACCGTCATCCACTCATGCGAAAAGATAAAGCGTGAGATATCCGACGATGTGGAGCTCGCGAAGGAGATCCAGGATATACGCACGGTCCTCGCGTAAGGGCAATACGGATAAAGGTGTGGATATCGTGGGGGAAAAGGTGGATTACACCTTGGAAAACTAAGCTTGAGCGGTGTGGAAAATAACGAGGTTTTCCCCAGGGCGTTATGTTCTCTTCATAATCCCCACAGGTTCTCTAGAGGAATTGCTCAGGTTAGCGAGAGGTGCAGGTTTCAGAATAGAGCGTATATACTAGAGATATCGCTCTTTCCCCAGTATCAACACCCCTAATAATAATCGTATGATCATAATTTTAGAAAAAAAAGAGTTCAGCGAAGCGGTGAATCGCGTATCCCGTTTCTCTGAACGGCGATCTGCGACACTTCCTGTTCTTGCAGGCATAGCGATCGTCGCGGGGGACGACGGCATCAAGCTTCGAGCGACGAATCTCGAGACAGGAATCGATTTCAAGGTAACTGGAACGATCCAAGAGCCGGGAGTTGCGGCGCTTCCGGCGACGACCCTCCGCGAAATAACGAATGCATTTTCAGGAACCGGTACCGTAACGCTCGAGCATAGCGGAGACATCGTCGTCATTCGCTCTCCAGGCGCCAAGAGCACGCTCAAGACCCTCCCGTACGAGGATTTCCCCACACTGCCGTTTCCCGATGCTCCTACGGCGAAATTTTCGCTCTCAGGCGCGCTCCTTAAGTCGCTCATCCTCACGGTCGCTAGCTTCGCATCCCCTTCGACGGTCCGTCCTGAGCTCGGCAGCGTCCTTCTCTCGGCGGAAGGCGGCGTCATCAAGGCGGTCGCGACCGATTCCTTTCGCCTTGCGGAGAAGCAGGTCTCGATTTCAGGCACTATTCCGCCCTTCTCGATACTTATTCCTGCGAAGAATGCTATCGATATCGTCCAGACGCTTCCCGATGATGATGTGGAAGTTCGTACCGACGAGCACCAATGCGCCTTTTCCTGGGGTTCAGGCATCGTGACGACCCGTCTCGTGACGATTTCCTATCCGGACTATGCGCAGATAATCCCGAAGCAGTTCACGGCGGAAGCGACCCTCCTCAAGAAGGATTTCGAGTCGGCGCTCCGCCGCACCTCAGTCTTCTCTGATTCATTCCAGAAAGTGAAGCTCGGATTCAATACGAAGGAGAAAAAACTCGAGTTCTCCGCCAGGAACAGCGACGTCGGAGAGACGGATGAAGCTATCCCGGCGGCTATCGACGGGGAATCGATCGAGCTTTCATTCAATCACCGCTACCTGCAAGCTCCGCTTTCGCTCATGACGACCGAGCAGATAAAGCTTTCGTCGGCTGGCGTAGGACGCTCCATGCTCATACGCGGCGTCGGCGACCCGACGCTCCTCTACCTCGTGATGCCGATGAATCAATAGGCGTATGGAGAAAAGCCTCAAGGACCTCATATCGCGGCTCCCCATACCAGGCCTTAAAGAATCAAGCGATCGTCATACTATCGCCGAAGTCCTCACGAATACCCTTTCATTACCGATCGTCCCGAAACAAGTCCATTGCAGGGACGGGATCATTACCATATCGACGCCGCCCGTCGTGAAGTCAGCGATAAAGATGCGCGAGGTCCAGCTTATCGAAGCGCTCCAAAAAGAGGGAATAGCCGTCAATAAGATCCAATAATCCTATTGAACAGTAGTCGTAGCCGCTTCAGGCAGTACTGGCTGCAGCGGTACAGTGCTTGTCGCGGTCGTCGTTGCCGTCGTGCTTCCGGTCGCCAGGAAATTATTGATAGGGTATTCCCAATACGGGAACTGAGGGTCGTTGAAGGAATTGCCGCCGCTCAAGGGATTATCCTTATTCACCCAGTACAGGATGCTGTGGAAGGCGGTACCGTCGCTGTAGAGCCCGCGAAGCACGCCAGGGACCGTATCAGGGATGGCTGGAGGCGGAGTGAAGAATTCCTGGGGGAATTTCGTAAGCGCGTACTGCATTACGTCGTGCCACATCGGCGCCACGATATATCCGGCGATCTCCTTCACCATCGGCGTATTGTCGTTATTTCCCGCCCAGACGCCGATCGCTATGGATGGCGTGTAGCCGACCGTCCACGCGTCGCGCGATTCGTTCGTCGTACCGGTCTTCGCGGCGACATCGTACCCGGGGAAATGGAACGGGTTATCCGTCGGGTATTCCGGATAGCGGGCGTCGTTATTCGAAAGCATCGATGATATTTCCCGAGCGATCTCCGGTTCGATGACGCGCCGCGCCTGGTTCTTGTATTCCTCCGTCACCTTGCCGTCAGCATCAGTGACTTTGAGGATTCCTACCGGAGGGTTGAGGACGCCATCGTTCGCGAAGCCGCCGTACGCGTTCGTAAGGTCGAGAAGGCGCACTTCGGCGGCGCCGAGCGCGAGCGAGAGGCCGTAATCGGACGGCTGGCCGAGGCTCGTGAGCCCCATATTCTTCGCGAGCGTGAGGACATTCGGGATGCCGGCGAGATAGAGCACCTTCACCGCAGGGATGTTGATAGACTGCGCGAGCGCCGTCGTGAAGGTCATCGGGCCGCGGAAGGTATCGTCGTAGTTCCCCGGCGCGTAGCAGGGAGGCGTGTCATTGAAGTTATCGCTCGGCGCGCAAGCGGTGGAGAACTGCGTCGGAAGGTCGAAGACCGCCGTATTAGGCGTATAGCCTTTCTGGAGAGCGGCCGCGTACACGAACGGCTTGAACGAGGAGCCTGGCTGGCGCAGCGCGAGTGCAGCGTTATAGTTCCCGTCTATCTGCGTATCGAAATAGTCGCGCGAGCCGACCATAGCGAGGATCTGGCCCGTCTTCGGGTCTATCGCGACCAATGCGGCGTTGCTTGCGTTGAATTTCTTCACGTTCTCGAGCGCGTACTGGTTCACGATCGTATCCGCTTCCTTCTGGAGGTCCACATCGATGGTCGAGATGACGGTCAGGCCTTGGGTCGCGACGTCAGGGCCGTACTTCTGCTCGAGCTGCTGCTCAAGGTAGAAGACGAAGTGCGGCGCGATGATCGAATTCGTCTGCTGGCGGCTGAATACCACCTTCTCGTTCTTCGCCTGATCATGCTGTTCCTGCGTGATATACCCGTATTCCAGCATCTTATCGAGCACGATATTCTTGCGCGCGTCGAGCGCCGCGCGGTTGTTGCCGTACGGGGAGTAGTACGTCGGGAGTTGCGGGATGGCCGCAAGATAGGCCGACTCGGCGATATCGAGATCCTTCGCGTCCTTGCCGAAGAAGGAGCGGCTCGCCGCCTCGGCGCCGTAGAGCGTACCGCCGTACGGCGTCACGTTGAAATAGAACTCGAGTATCTGGTCCTTCGTATAGCGCTGCTCGAGGCGAATGGCGAGTATCACTTCCTGCAGCTTGCGGATGATGCTCTTCTTACCGGTGAGGATGGTATTCTTCACCACTTGCTGCGTGATGGTCGAGCCGCCCTGCGCGAAGGACATGCGGGTGATGTCGGTCACGAAGGAGCGGGCGATGCCCACGAGGCTGATGCCGCCGTGCTCGTAGAAATGCGCGTCCTCGATGGCGATCGTCGCATGCTGGAGGTTCGGGGAGATGTCCGAGAGCGGCACGATCTGCCGCTTCATGTTGTGGTTGAGGTCGTAGAGGAGCGTGGTGCCGGTGCGGTCGTATATCTTCGTGGAATCCGCGACCTTGCGGGAATCGAACGAATTGAGCGCGGGGATCGGCGTGAAGGCGACCCATAGCACGCTCACGCCGACGAGGATGAAGGCGAGGCCGGCGAGGACGTAGAGCCCGCGCAGGAAGATGTTCGGCTGGTGCACGAGCCGATACCAGAGCGATTCCTTATTCCGTCCATGCGAAGACCTGCGGGCCATTATGCAGCTAGAATACCACGCGCGGCCCCTGTTAGGGGCCGCGCGTGGTACGAACAATCGCGTAAAGAACTAGAATTCAGACTCTTCGTCGTCAGTGCGGTGAAAGCCGAATTCGCCGAGCATCTCATCCTCATCTTCATCGTCGTCAGAGGAATCGTCGTCGCCAAGGAGCAGTTCCTCCTCGTCGAGCGCGTCTACCTCGTCCTCTTCCATTTCGTCTTCAAAATCGTCGCGTATGTCGTCCATACCGATACTCAATTACTTTTGTAATTCCCTTTGGTACCTGGGAAGTCCCTCTATTTGAGCAGAACTATATTTCTTTGCAAGCGGCAGACGCACCCGGTGTGGATACTGCGTTCCCGGCGCAGTCTAGGTGCTCCTGTCCGCGAGCCCGGCAATGGCGACCGCGATGGCATCGAGCTCGTCGTCGAGCCGTGCGCGTTCCGGAAGCGACACCAAATGGGGAATCATGCGCGCGATAGCGCTTTTATCGGCCGAACCATGCCCGGTGACCGCAAGCTTCACCTGCGCCGGGCTGTATTCGGAAACGCGGATGGTATGCGCCCCTGCTGCAGCGAGGATGGCGCCGCGCGCTTCCGCGACCGAGAGTGCGGTCTTCTTGTTCGTACTGAAAAAGAGCGTCTCTAAGGATAGTTTCTCCGGTCGATGCTGAAGAATCGCTGAAGAGACGGCTGCATATACCTCTGCGAGACGGAACGACGCGTTTCCTTTCGCCGGCGTGACGCAATCACTCCAGACCACTATCGGGCGGCTCGGATCGCCCTCAAGGACGGCAAGCCCTAATCTGTCGTAGCCAGGGTCTATGCCGAGTACCCGCATACACTATTCATCGCCGCCCTGCGTCGTTGTGTACCCTTCAGCGTTCGTCCATACGTCCTGCACATCATCGTGCTCATCCAGGGATTCAAGCAATGAAGCGAGTTTCGCCTCATCGTCTCCCGCGATCGCCATGAGCGGCTCGTTCGGGGTGAGGGAAGCGTCGGGATTCTTCGTGAAGGCCCATGCGGCGCTGCCGGGCGTCCCGAGCTCGAACCCGTTCTTGCTGATGAGGTGCTTTATCTCCTGCGTGGTGCGGTTCTTGTTATCGGTGAGCGCCGAGACGATGACGGCGACCCCGCCCGGGCCATAGAACTCATACAGCACCTGCTCCAGCTCGCCCGCATCCTTGCTCGTTCCCTTGGCGACGGCGCGGTCGATGCTGTCCTTCGGCATATTGGCCGCTTTCGCGCGGCTGATCGCCGTCGCAAGGCCCGGGGAACTCAGGTTTCCAGCCGATTTCTTGGATTCTATGGTGATAAGGCGCGAGAACTTCGCGAACGCACGGCTTTTCGCCGCATCCGTCGCCCCTTTCTGGCGCTGGATCTGCGACCATTTATTGTGTCCTGACATATGTTCCCACTATACCAAAAACAGCCGTTAATCGTTTCTAAATGAACGCGTGCTACAGTACGCGCATGGAACACACCCCGACCCTCATCCCCGAAACGAGCGCCCTCGTCGTCATCGACCTGCAGAAAGGAATCGCGAGCATGGAAACGGCGCCCCATGCGGCCACAGACGTCATCTCTCGCGCCGCGCAGCTCGCCGCAGCGTTCCGCGCCAAGAACATGCCGGTGGTATGGGTGCGCGTGACGCCATCCAAAGATAAGAAAGACGCGCTCGCGCCGGCTACCGACACGCCGGCCCGTTCATGGGATATGCCCGAGGATTGGGCGGAACTCGTGCCCGAGCTCGGCCGCGAGGAAACGGATATCGTCATCACGAAGCGGCAGTGGGGCGCCTTCTACGGCACGGAACTCGACCTCCAGCTCCGCCGCCGCGGCATCACCACCATCGCGCTCTGCGGCATCTCGACGAATATCGGCGTGGAGAGCACGGCGCGCTGCGCGTACGAGCTCGGGTACGACCAGGTCTTCATCGAGGACGCAACCGCCGCGCAATCGGCGGAGCAGCACGCCGCGAGCGTCGAGGCGATCTTCCCGCGGATGGGCAGGGTCCGCTCCACGGAAGAGGTGCTTGCAGCTTTAGCCTGACGTGCGAAGATACGCATCTATGACCTTCATGACCTTCATTTCGAAATACCGTCTCTGGATCGCCGCCGCGGTCGTCATTATCCTCGGGTTCCTCATCGTATTCGGCTTCGACGCCCTCAAGCCGGTGCCGGACACGACCGAGCTCAAGACCCGCTACTACAGCTTCAGCTACCCGCGCACGTACGATACGCAGGAATACGCACCTGGCGTCGTTTCGGTAGGGCATAAGAACGGGCAGGTGCTGGTTCCGGATGTCGAGGTGAACCGCTACCAGAGCGACCCGCAAGCGACCCTCCCGAAGGACTTCGATACGTTCATGAAGCTCCAGGCGTCCGCGCTCTGCGGCACCGACGGCCCGATCGAGAGCGTCTCCTGCACGGAAGTCGGCGTGACGCCGTATACGAGCCCGAAGGGGATCGACGGGCAGAAGCTCGACCTCACGCTTATCCGCAAGAACCTGAAGTCGGGAACGACGACTTCGAGCACGTACGGCCCGTTCTATGTATTCGATACGACCAGCACCTCCACGGTAACGACGGACAACCCGCTCCGCTACTCGGCGATATTCGTGTACCCGTCCCTCTCCGCATTTCTCGACGGCACGACCTCGCCCGCGCTCATGGACGAGATCATGGGCACGCTCACCATCGTCAAATAACGGCAAGCCCAAGCTCTATCGGGTAACGCAGTACGCATCCTTCATGCCGTCGTCGACGGCGTGCGGCGCGCATACCCGTATGCGGTCGGCGGCGCGGAGCTCTATCGTGTAGCCGGTATCGTACGAGCCGCTCGCGCATGCATCGTCCGTGCACGAGCTGTTTCCTGCGCTTGGATCGAACGGCAGCTCAGGGATATATACCGGAACGAGGCACGGACGGATATCGTAGTTCCCAGTGCCGCTTCCCATGTCCGTGAGAGAGGCGGGCAGCGGCTGCGTACAGGTGGTGTCGTCGGTGAACGTCCCGCCGGTATCGGCGATTCGCGTCCCTATCGCGCTTACGATAGCGTTCACGTTGCTGATGCGCTCTGCATTGCGCGCCTGGGCGAATTGATGCAGTGGGTTTATCGCGACGAGCGCCGTGGAAGCGAGGATGCCGATCATGCCGATGACCACGAGCAGCTCGATGAGGGTGAATCCGTTCCGCATATTTATATTCTTACGGGCAGGTACGGGAAGGAGTCGCGATATGCGAGTGGATAAGCATCTTCAGCTCCAGGATTCCCCTAGATTCTCTCGAACGTCATTTGAAACGGCGATGACGCGCTGGCACGCAGCGCCCTTGCATGGAACTGCACGAAGCTGTCGCCTGCATAGCCTTGTACCATTGCGTGCGCGTCGAGCGATGTTCCGTGCGCGGAACTGATGCTGCAACTGATCGGATGCGACGCGTCGGGCGAGAGGATGATGGTCGTCGTTCCGGTGCGCTCGAACCGATGCGGGTCGGCGGAGAGCCGGCTTACGGCGAGCGTCGCGCACGAGCGCGCCGCCTCGATCGCGGCGCGGTACGAGAACTCATCGGCTACCGCCCGCTGCGCGAACGCCGCCGCTTCGCTCGCCGAAAGGGACGCCGCGAGCAGGATGCTCGAGACCATGAGCACGGAAAGGAGCGCGACGAAGCCGCGGGAAGCGGTGCTCATAGCGCGCCATCTCCTTGCAAGAGCTCCTCCTGGAGCGCGGACGCTGCAGCGCGTGTCCTGGATGCGGAATCATGGAGCACGAACGCTGAAGAGACCATGCCGGTCAGCATGAGCGAGAATAGCGCGATATAGAGAAGCGTCTCGATGAGGGTGAATGCGCGCATAGGGTCATCCGCTCAGCACGTCGATGATACCGCCCGATGAAGTGTTGCGCGCAAGATAGAGCAGGTTATTCCGGCAGGCGAGCGCGGCTCCAGTGCTTCCCGCAGGAAGCTCATGCGCCGGCGCATATTCGGCCATGCGCGCCGTATCGCCGGTATTCCAGAACGTGAGGCGATGCGTCAGGAGCGCGAATGTCAGCCAGTCTTGCGTCAATAGCGTGCGGACGCTCTCAGGATCGCGGACTGTCCCGATATCCGCATGCTGAACGAGCGTTATGCGCGACGGATCGCGTGCGTCGAGGAGCTCGAATTCGCTACCGTTATTCGTGTACGTACGGCCGAAGCGGATGGTTCCCGCGTGCACGGTGCTCGCCGAACCGTACCCGAAGCTCGCGCTTCCTGAGGCATTCCAGGATCCGGCTTCCGCAGGATGTGCAGGATCATGAACATCGAGCACCAGGAGTTCCTTCGAAGGGTCGTCGGTGCTTACGAACGCGTAGCCGTCGCGCACCTGTATGTCGTTCACGGTCCTTCCGATGCGGATGCCGGACACCCACGCGAGATGCGCGGGGTCGCGCGCGTCGATGATATTGAATTCATCGCCTGAAGCTGTCTTATAGAGTCCCGCGTACAAGAGACCGTCCTTGTACATGAGGGTACGGACGGCGGCCGGCGTTCCGCCGGCCGCCAGCGCGTACGGCTCGCTCGATGTCGCGAACGAGAGCGTACCTACGAGCTCCGGAGAGGATATAGCATATATGCTATATGCCTGTACCTGCGCGCATGCCGCCCCGCCGCTGCATGTCTGCGCGCTCCGGCTCGCGAAGGCGTTCCCGGCGAAGACTTCGTCGCCGCTCGCGGCTACGCTGCTGAATCCGATCCGCGACGTGCTCGCCGCATCGATGCCGCCCATGAGTTCCGGGGATGACGTGCCGTGCAGCGCATAAAAGAGAAGTGTGGCGGCGTCCGTCGAGCTCGCGGATTCGAGCGCGACGACCAGGGCATCCGGTGTCGCTGCGAGCGCCGCAATCTCCGCGCCCGGGATGCTCGTCGAACTCACCGTTTTCGGATGGTACCAGTCTCCCGACACGAATGGATCGCATGCAGGATGCGCCGATGGGTCGATGCGCACCGCTTCGAGCGAAAGCGTCCGCTGCGTCCCGAAGAGGCTCTTCCACGAGACGCTCGCCCGCGCATCTGTCCGCGACGCGTCCTCTCCTGGTTCTTCGGCGAACGTGCCTGAGTAGATGCCGTTCGACGATGCGGCGGCATGGGCGAGCTCCGCTCGGACGACGCGTATGGCGCCCGCCGTCCGAGCGGCATCCTGCACGACCGTCGGGAGCCAGAAGCTCGCAAGCGCGACGGCGGTGATAGCCGCCGTCATGATCCAGAGCGCTATGGTGAGTTCGACGAGCGAGAAGGCTTTCATGGCGCGTCTCGATGTATGCCGCGTATCGCCTCGCCGCGCGCAGCTTCCGAGGCGTCCGCGCGCTGTTCGGTGGCGGTATGCTCGAGCGCGCGCTCGAACGAACCGATGCTTTCATACGCCGAGAACGCCGACACGCTCGCGAGGAGTCCGATGACGATGAGGATCTCGAGCAGCGTGAATCCGGGCAGCAGGGACTTCATAGGGAAAAGCTCTGCGTGATCTGGTACATAGGGGAGATTACGGCGAGCGCGACGAACCCGACGATGCAGCCGGTCACGAGCAGGAGCGCCGGTTCGAGCGCAGCCGACATCGCGGCGAGGTCGCGCTCGAGCTGTTCCTCGAAGAATCCTGAGACAGTCCGCGCGCTTTCAGGAAGCGTGCCGGTCCGTTCGCCGACCTCGATGAGCTGGACCGCGAGCGAAGGGTAGCGCGCAGGGAACGAGCGCATGCCCGCGCTGAGCGGCATTCCGCGAAGGACCGACTTTTCCATGCGGGCCAGCGTCGCTCGATACGGCGCATTCGGTATGCTCTCTCGCGCGAGCGATATCGCCGTGGGGAGCGAGACGCCGCTCTCGAGCAGTTCGGTGATCGTGCGGAACAGGCTCGAGAGGATGAACCCCTGCAGGACCGTCCCTATGAACGGGGTACCGAGCGCGATGCGTTCGAGGATAGCACGCGCTCGAGGCTTCCTGTACGAGAGAGCGAATATCGCCGGCAATGCCGCCGCAAGCCCGCCGATACCGAACGCATGTCCTGCGATGAAATTCGAGAAGCTGATGAGGATACGGGTCGTACGGGGAAGAGGAACGTGCATGCCCGCGAACAGCGGAATGACCTTCGGGAATGCGTAGAGAAGAAGAAGCGACGTGATGCCGACCGTGCCAAGGCAGACGACGGCCGGATAGGCGAGCGCGGCAGCGCAGCTCCGCACGAGCTCCTGCCTCCGAAGGAGCAGCGCGGCAACCCGCTCGAGCGACCTCGAAAGCCCGCCGCCGGCTTCGCCGGCGGCGATGATCTGGCAATAGAGGGCGGGGAACAGGCGAGGGTGCGCCGCCAGCGCGCTCGAGAGCGGAGAGCCGGCCCGTACGCGCTCCATGACATCGGCGAACGGCGCCGCGTGCGCAGGCCGCATGCATTCCGCGACGAGATCCAGCGCGTGCATGAGCGGAATGCCGGAGCGCAGGTATATCGAAAGGCGCTGCGCGAGGAATATCCGCTCGGTCGAGGTAAGCCGCTTATGCATAGCCGATACGGAGCGCTTCCTCGCACGTCGTGCTGCCCTCGGCCACTTTCCGCACGCTCTCTCGAGGGAGCCTGGACGGCCTCTCGAGGAAGGCGAGCTCACCCTTCGATGGCCTGCCATCGCCGACCGCGACATCGAATACGCCCGTACGACCTCGATATCCGGTTCCGTCGCATGATCCGCACCCGCTCCCGATGCGATGCGCTATCGGCAGCGGAACCTGGCTCTCGGAGAGCTGTGAAAGGGAACGAAGCTGGGCGGCGGTAAGCTCCCGGACGCTGCTGCAGCCGTCGCAGGCGGTGCGCACGAGCCGTTCGGACAGGGCGATCCGGAGCGTCGATGCCGCCAGGTACGGGTCGACGCCGAGCGCCGTAAGGCGGGGAACGATGGCAGGGATATCGAGCGCGTGGAGCGTCGAAAGGACGAGGTGCCCGGTGAGCGCCGCCTGCACGGCGAGCTGCGCCGTCTCGGTATCGCGGATCTCGCCGACCATGATGACGTCCGGATCCTGGCGGAGGATCGCGCGGAGCCCGCGGGCGAACGACAGGTCGCGGACTCCCGCAGATATCTGGCGTACGCCGGCGAGGGGGCGCTCGACAGGGTCTTCGATGCTCACGAGCATGCGCGGCCGTTCTGCCGCGGCAGAGAGCATTTCCATGAGCGTATAGAGCGTCGTCGTCTTCCCGGAACCAGTCGGGCCGGCTATGAGGAGGAGCCCGTGCGGGCGCGCAATCGCATCGGCAACGGTACGGGCGTGCTCGCGACGCATGCCGAGCGACGCCAGGGTGAGCGCCTTCGTACTGAACGGGAACAGGCGGAGCACCGCATTCTCCCCGTAGTACGTCGGCATGACCGAGATGCGGACCTCGAGCGGAGGGAGCGTCCCTGCTTCGAACGTAAAGCGCCCGTCCTGCGGCGCGGCATGCTCGTCCGTCCGGAGCGAGGCGAGTATCTTCAGATGCGCGATGAGCGCAGCGTGCCGCTCGCGGGGGATGCTGCCGGACGTACGCAGCGCGCCGTCCACGCGAACCCGGATCTCCACGGCATGCGCTGCCGGATCAATGTGTATATCGGACGCGCCTGACTCCTGCGCGCGGGAAATGAGCTCGGTGACGAGCGATACGGTATCCATATAAGAACCGTACCAATGAAGCACAGGACGCACAGGATAATTCCTGTGCGTCCTGTCGATGCGAGCCCATGCATTCTTTATCTGCCCTCCAGGATGATTCTATCTAGAGCGGACTCTTCTCCGTCAGAAGCACGGCGACGCCGTTCTCGACCTCGAGGTCGAAGACCGGATCGAATTGCCGGCGCAGCGTGCGCAGCATGTCTATGGTCCCGTTCGGCTCG
>Ga0164242_10000571_pt1 | contig 44588 bp, 35 predicted proteins | sample OricomgcompostMG_FD_108783 | JGI IMG/M metagenome (GOLD analysis project Ga0164242, IMG submission 108783) | Miracle-Growth compost microbial communities from Emeryville, California, USA - Original compost - Miracle growth compost (MG) ... | reverse complement strand
TCCATGACATCCGCTACGGACTGCGAATCGCTTCTCATCTATCGTCTCCCTGCCCTATTGTTTTGTCATGCTAAGCAATCTGCCTGAATCGCAGACCGGCATTCCAGCGCCAGGCCGGCCGCGTTGCGCACACCGCCAGCCCGGCCCCACGCCATGCTGCGCTCAGAACCCTGCAGCCAGGCCGTCGCGCCGCGTGTCGCTCGCCGCCACGTAGCCGCGCTCGGGATCATTGCGATCGAGCCTCCAGATGAACTGGCCGGAACCGAAATCCATGTACGGATCGTCAAGGCCCTTGATCTCGTGGCCCCGCGCCTCCAGTGCGTGCGCAACCTGCAGATCGAAGGTCGATTCGATATCGACCGTGAAATCGCGATTCACTTTCCAGCGCGGCGCATCGCACGCGGCCTGCGGCTGCTGGCCGTAGTCGAGCATGCGTACGACCGTCTGCAGATGACCTTGCGGCTGCATGTCGCCGCCCATCACACCGAAGCTCATGACCGCCTCTTCGCGGCCGTCCACCTGCTGCGTGAGGAACGCGGGAATGATCGTATGGAACGGGCGCTTGCCGCCTGCGACCACGTTGGGCGAGAGCGGGTCCATCGAGAAGCCGCAGCCGCGATTCTGCAGCGCGATCCCGAGCCCCGGCACCACCACGCCCGAGCCGAAGCCCATGTAGTTCGACTGGATGAAGCTCACCATCATGCCGCGTTCGTCGGCGGCGGACAGATAGACCGTGCCGCCCGAGCGCGGCATGCCGAACTCGAATTGCGTGGCGCGCTTCGGGTCGATGAGCTTCGCACGCTCCTTGAGATATGCGTCGTCGAGCATCTGCTCGGGCGTCACTTCCATCGAGCCCGGATCGGACACATAGCGATAGACGTCCGCGAAAGCGAGCTTCATGGCCTCGATCTGCAGATGCTGCGATTCGATGCCGTCGCGCGGCAACGAAGCCACGTCGAATTGCTCGAGAATGCCCAGCGCGATGAGCGCCGCGATGCCCTGACCGTTGGGCGGAATCTCATGCACCCGATAGCCGCGATACGCCTTCGATATCGGCTCGACCCATTGCGCGCGATAGTTGCGCAAATCGTCGAGCGCGAGCGCTGCGCCGCCTTCGCGCGCGAACGCCGCGATGCGCTCGGCAATTTCGCCTTCGTAATAAGCGCGCGGGCCGAGTTCGGCGAGCCGGCGCAGCGTGGCCGCGTGGCCCGGCAGGCAAACGCGCTCGCTCACCTCGGGCGCGCGGCCGCGCGGCATGAAGGTCTCGGCGAAACCGGGCTGGTCGCGCAATTCGGGAATGGCGGCCTGCCATTTGCGCGCGACGATCGAAGCAAGGGCATAGCCCCGCTCGGCGATCTCGATCGCGGGCGCCATCAGATCGGCAAACGGCAGCGAGCCGAACTTCGCATGCAGCGCTTCCCAGCCGGCAATCACGCCGGGCACCGTGACCGTGTCCCAGCCGCGCTTGGGCTGCTTCGCGAGGCCGTGTTCCTCGCCGTATTTGCGCCGGAAGTAATCGGGGTTCCAAGCGGCCGGCGCCGTGCCCGACGCGTTGAGGCCGTGCAACTGCGCGCCGTCCCAGACGAGCGCGAACGCGTCGCCGCCGAGCCCGCACGAAACCGGTTCGACCACGGTGATGGCCGCCGCCGCCGCGATCGCGGCATCCACGGCATTGCCGCCCTTCCAGAGCATGCGCAGGCCCGCCTGCGCGGCCAGCGGATGCGAAGTGGAGACGATGTTGCGGGCGAACACCGGCAGGCGCGGCGTCGAATAAGGGTTCTGCCAGTCAAAGCGTGTCATGGCGGTATCGGCGATATCGGTTGGAAGGATCGGAGCAATGCAATCCGCGCGGGCTGCGCGGCGAGCCGCGCGAGCGTGCAATGCGGGTGCACCCCTCAATATGACGATTATCTTGAAGGCTCAAGCAAAAAAATATTAATATTTTGTTTTCGATACTTAAATTTTTCTTCCATGCTTTCCCTGCGCATGCTGCGTACCCTGCAAGCCGTGGCCCGTAGCGGCTCGTTCGCGCTCGCGGCGGAAAAGACGGCGCTCACGCAAGCGGCCGTGAGCCTGCAGATGCGCGGGCTCGAAGAGGCGCTGGGCCGGCAGATCTTCGATCGCCGCGCGCGCCAGGTGGCGCTGACGCGCGAGGGCCGGGACATCTGCGCGAAGGTCGAACGCATTCTCGAGCTGATCGACGAGTTGCCGGCGCGCGCCGAGGACACGATCCGCGGCTCGGTGATCGTCGGCGCCGTGGTCTCCGTGATCGGCGCGCTCTCGCTTGCCGTGGCGCATCTGAAGACCGGGCATCCCGAACTCGAAGTGCGGCTCACCTCCGCGCGTTCCGCGGAGCTCGCGCAGATGGTGGAAGCGGGCGAAGTCGATCTCGCCGTGGTGGTCGGCAAGGCCGACGGCACCCTGCACGAATCGCTCGCATGGACGCCGCTCTACGAAGAGCCGCTCATGCTGGTGGCGAGCCGCGCCACGGCAGGCACCGACGCGCGGCGCATGTTGCGCGAACGCAGCTTCCTGCGCTTCGACCGCCGCGTGCCGACGGGCAGCGTGATCGACGAAGCATTGCGCACGCTCGGCATCAAGCCGCAGGAATATCTGGAGCTCAACTCCATCGAAACGATCGTCTCGCTGGTGCGCAACGACGTGGGCGTGAGCGTGCTGCCCGTCCTCCATAACGGCAACTGGCACGACGACGCGAACCTGCGCCTGATTCCCCTTTGCAATCCGCCGTTCATACGCACGGTAGGCATGATTCACCGCAAGTCGAACAAGCGCACGTTGCTGTTCAACACGCTTGCCGAAATGTTGCGTTGATTGACGCCACGAATAGATCGCCCCCACTGCCGTGAACGCGCAACGCAGTGCGCGCGGGTAATCCCCAATTTCGCCATAGTTGTCTATACAACATGATCGAACGATCTCATCGTCCGATCATGCGGGCGTCCTGTCTGGTTATCGATATCGGAGCAGTCCGTGGCCATTCCCGAATCCGTCGTCAAGCTCGAGCCTGAAGGCCGCAAGTTGCTGGAAACGCGTTCAATCGACTACATCCCCGACGCCGAACGCCACGGCAGCCTGTTTAGTCAGTTCACGCTGTGGCTTTCGGCCAATCTGCAGGTCACCGCGATCATTACGGGAGCGCTCGCCGTCGTGCTCGGCGGCGACGTGTTCTGGTCGCTCATTGCGCTGTTGATTGGACAACTCGTGGGCGGCACGGTCATGGCCTTGCACGGCGCGCAGGGTCCGCAACTCGGCCTGCCCCAGATGATCTCCAGCCGCGTGCAGTTCGGCGTCTACGGCGCCGCGATTCCCATCGTGCTCGTGTGCATCATGTACGTGGGGTTTTCGGCGAGCGGCACGGTGCTCGCGGGCCAGGCGACCGCCCAGTTGCTGAATGTTTCCGATACGAGCGGAATTTGCCTGTTCGCGGCGTTGATCGTCGTGCTGACGATTCTCGGCTATCGCTCGATTCACTTCGTGGGCCGCATGGCGAGCGTGATCGGCGTGCTCGCGTTCGTCTATATGTTCGCGCAACTCTTCGCGCATCACGACGTCGGCGCCCTGCTCGCCAACCGCCACTTCTCGATCGCGAGCTTCCTGCTTTCCATGTCGCTTTCCGCCTCGTGGCAAATCGCGTTCGGCCCTTACGTCGCGGACTATTCGCGCTATCTGCCGCGCTCGACTTCGCCTGCGAAGACGTTCCTCGCTGTGGGCCTCGGCTCGGTGATCGGCGCGCAGGCCGCCATGGTATTCGGCGTATTCGCCGCGGCGCTCGCCGGGCACGCATTCGCGCATCGCGAAGTGGCGTATATCGTCGGCCTGGGCGCGAGCGGCGCAGTCGCGGCGATGCTGTACTTCAGCATCGCGTTCGGCAAGCTCACTGTCACCACGCTCAACGCCTATGGCAGCTTCATGTCGATGGCGACGGTCGTCAGCGCGTTTCGCGCGCGGCGCGCGATCTCCACGCGTCACCGCCTGGTCTATATCGTCGGCATGGTGGGGCTTTCGACGCTGGTCGCGCTCGCCGGACGCCATTCGTTCCTGAAGGAATTCACGGCGTTCATCTTGTTCCTGCTGGCGTTCTTCACGCCATGGAGCGCCATTAATCTCGTCGATTTTTACTGCTTCACGCAATCGCGCTACGATGTGCCCGCGCTCTCCGATCCCGACGGCCGCTATGGCCGCTGGAACGTGAAGGCCATCGCCATCTACGTGCTCGGCGTGATCGTGCAGTTGCCGTTCATGTCCACGAGCCTCTATACGGGTCCGTTCGTGGACGCGCTCGGCGGCACCGATATTTCGTGGATTCTCGGTCTCATCGTGCCGGGCGCGCTCTACTACGTCACCATGCGCTGCGCTCCGCACTCTATTCCCGAGCGCCTGATCCTGCCGGTCGAGCGCGACTGATGCACCCGCGCGACGCAAGCCGTCGCGCGGGTTCCATCGTCAGGCCGCCGCAGCGTTCAGCGCCTTCACGGCATCGAGCGCGCCGCCCACCATCTCGCGCAGCGTCGGCTCGACCTTCTCCGCAAGCGCAGGCGCGTAATCGAATGGAGCGTGCTCGTTCATGTATGTGGACTGGCACATTTCAAGCTGAATCGCATGCACGCCATCGACCGGCGCACCGAAATGGCGCGTGATATAGCCGCCCTTGAAGCGCCCGTTCGCCACCCATGTATAGGCACTATTCGCCGCCGCCTGTTCGGCGCGCGCCTGCGCCGATGCGTGCACGGTGCGGCCATCCTGCGTGCCGATATTCAGGTCCGGCAGCTTGTCTTCGAAAAGGCGCGGCAACACGCTCGCGATCGAATGCGCTTCCCAGAGCAGCACGTTCGCGTGCTGGCTGCGCAAGCGCTGCAGTTCGGCGCGCAGCGTGTCGTGATACGGCTGCCAGTACGCGGCCACGCGACGCTGACGCTCGGCGGCATCGGGCGCGCAGCCTTCACGATAGAGCGGCTCGCCGCGAAACGTTTCGGTGGGGCACAGCGACGTCGTGGTTTGGCCCGGATAGAGGCTCTCGTCGTTGGGCGGACGGTTCAGGTCGATCACATAGCGCGACACGCGCGCGCCCAGCATCGTCGCGCCCAGCGCCTTCGCGAACGCGTAGAGGCGGTCGAGATGCCAGTCCGTATCGGCCAGGCTCAGGGCGATGTCCGTATATTGGCTGCGCAACGACTCGGGAATGGACGTGCCCAGATGCGGGATCGAAATGAGCAACGGCGCGTCGCCGCGCTCGAGTGTGTAGAGGTCGGTCATGAGTCGGTCCGTTCAATCAATCACAGCGGATTACGGCGCACATTGTAGTGCTCGCGGCGCTCACGCGTCGGCCAGCAAACGCGCCAGGGTCTTGCGATAGTCCGCGTAGAGGCGCTCCTCCTCGCGATGGCGCCGGCCCGCGACCACTTTCTCGCCCGCCGTGTAGACGTCGAGCACAGGCGTCTCGCCATGCTCGCAGAACACGACCGAAGAGAGCCACGTCTGCGGCGTCTTTTCCGCGAGATCGGGATGGCGCGGATCGAGCACGATCCAGTCGGCGCGTGCGCCCGCGTCGAGCGCGCCCACCGCACGGCCGGCCGCGCGCGCACCGCCCGCGAGCGCGGCGGCAAAGAGCCGGTCCGCCACGCTCGCCGCCTGCGGTGCGGCCAGCACGTTGCGCTCGCGTCTCACGAGACGCTGGCCGTATTCGAGCAGGCGCAATTCCGCGCGCCAGTCCACGCCGATATGGCTGTCCGAGCCCACGCCGAACGCGCCGCGCGCTTCGAGGTAGTCGTGCGCCGGGAAAATGCCGTCGCCGAGATTCGCCTCCGTGGTGAGGCACAGCCCCGCCACCGCGCCGCTCTTCGCGAGCGAGCGCGTCTCTTGCGCGTCCACGTGCGTCGCGTGCACGAGGCACCAGCGCGCGTTCACGTCGAAACGATCGAGCAGCCATTGCACCGGGCGAGCGCCTTCGGTCTCGACGCAAGCATCGACCTCGGCGGTTTGCTCGGCGATATGAATATGCACCGGCGCGCCGGGCAACGACGCATCGAGACCTTCGAGCAGCGCGCGCAACGAGTCCTGCGAGACCGCGCGCAGCGAATGCGGCGCCACGCCGTAGCGCAATGCGCCGTGCTCGGGCCGCTCGCCACGCAATGTCCCGATGATCGACAGCAATTTTTCAGGTGTATTGATGAAGCGGCGCTGATCGTCGCGCGGCGCGCGCGAGCCGAAGCCGCTGTATTGATAGAGCACCGGCAGCATCGTCATGCCGACGCCCGTGTCGCGCGCGGCATCGACCACGCGCTGCGCGAGCTCGGCCGGGTTGGCGTAGCGCTGCCCGTCGTGCGCGTGATGCACGTAATGGAATTCGCAGACCGACGTATAGCCGGCCTTGAGCATCTCCACATACAGCCAGCGTGCGATCGCGCCGAGATCGTCGGGTGTGATGCGCGCGGCGAAGCGATACATCAGATCGCGCCAGCTCCAGAAGCTGTCGGTTGGGTTCGCGCGGTATTCGGTCAGGCCCGCCATCGCGCGCTGGAAGGCGTGCGAATGAAGATTAGGCATGCCAGGCATGACCGGGCCTGCGGCCTGTGCGACGCCTGCGGGCGCGGCGGGAAGATCCGCCCGGACGCGTTGCAGCGTGCCCGTTTCGTCCCATTCGAGCAGCACGTTGCGGCGCCACCCTTGCGGCAGCCAGGCATGCGCCGCGAACAGCGCGCGTGAGTTGGAATTCATGTTCGATGCCTGATTCAAGCGTTCAATTCGTGGTCAAACGACGTTCGAAAACGGTCTTGCCGCCGCGCACGACGCGCGCGCACAGCGGGCGGCCCATCCAGTAGGCCAGTTCCGCGAGCGATTGCACGTCCCATACCGCAAAGTCGGCTGGGCGTCCTGCGGCGAGCGTACCGTGCCGCTCGCTATCGCCGAATGCGCGCGCCGCGTGTTGCGTCACGCCCTGCAGCACTTCGGGCACGGTCATGCGGAACAGCGTGGTCGCCATGTTCATCATGAGCAGCAGCGACGTTGCAGGCGACGTGCCGGGATTGCTGTCCGTCGAAATCGCGATCGGCACCTCGTAGCGGCGCAGCCATTCGAGTGGCGGCAATTGCGTCTCGCGAATGAAATAGTAGGCGCCGGGCAACAGCACCGCGACGCTGCCCGCGGCCTTCATCGCCGCCACGCCCGCTTCGTCGAGAAACTCCAGATGGTCCGAGGACAACGCGCCGTAGCGCGCGGCCAGCGCGGCGCCGCCGCTGTTGGACAATTGCTCGGCATGCATCTTGACCGGCAGATTGCGGCGCGCGGCCGCTTCGAACACGCGCTCGCTCTGCGCGATCGAGAAACCGATGCGTTCGCAGAAGACGTCCACGGCATCGACCAGGCCTTCGTCGGCCAGAGCGGGCAGCATGCGCTCGCAGACTTCGTCGATATAGTCGTCGGCGCGCCCGGCATATTCGGGCGGCAACGCATGCGCGCCCAAAAAGGTCGTACGCACCGTGACTGGATAGCGTTCGCCAAGCTGACGCGCGACGCGCAGCATCTTGCGCTCGGCGGCGAGTTCGAGACCGTAGCCCGATTTGATCTCGACGGCGGTGACGCCTTCGGCGAGCAGCGGCTCGAGGCGCGCGGCCGATTGCGCGTAGAGCGCCGCCTCGCTCGCGGCGCGCGTCGCGCGCACCGTCGAAACGATGCCGCCGCCGTTACGCGCGATCTCTTCGTAGCTCGCGCCCGCGAGACGCTGCGCGAATTCGTCGGCGCGCTGGCCGCCGTAGACGAGGTGCGTGTGGCAATCCACGAGGCCGGGGGTCACCCACGCGCCGCCCAGATCTTCGCGCGGCCACTGCGCGTATTGCGCCGGCAACGCCGACGCCGCGCCCAGCCACGCAATCTTGCCGCTCTCGACGGCGATGGCCGCGTCTTCGATAACCTGCCGCGGGTCGCCCTGCGGGCACAGTTTGAGTTGATGCCAGACAGTCTGGTTCATGAAGATTGCGCGGCGCTGCGAAGCGCCGCGTCGCTATCAGGTTCTCGAAGGGTCTCGATCCGCGTGCGCGTTCACGATGTCCAGCGCGATGGCGAGCAGCGCGCCCTCGCCTTGTGTTTCGATCCGGATCGCACGCGACGAATCCGCCGCACCGGTCGCGCCGGTCGTGTCGATGCGCAGCGTGTCGCCGGCCGCGAGCGGCGTCGGCTCGGCGCCATTCACGCGCACCTTCGCCTCGCCCTGCGCGCAATAGAGCAGCACCGTGTCGGCCTCGATGCGGCGCGCCACGTTTTCGCGCCACACTTCGAACGACGCGCGCGCCGCGTCGCGGCGCACCATCAGGTTGAAGTCGCGCGTGGGACCGTCGACGAGGCGCGCGTCGATCGGCGCTTCGCCGTCGAAGCACGCAACGTCGAGCGCGCGCGCGAGCGTATGCGTACGCACCTGCGCGCCGCCTTCCGGCGCTGTCTCGTCGAGCACCATGCCGGCGCCTTCGAGCAGCACCAGCGTACGCGCCACGCCCTCGAAACGCGAAAACGGACCGGCTTGCGCGACGTCCGCTACGCTCACGCGCCATGCGAACTCGCCCGGCGCGGCGCCCGGCACCGCACCGGGAACCGCGGTTGGAACCGCAGTTGGAATATTAGCGAGCGCGATCTCGCGCGTGACGCCACCGCCGTTCTTCCACGGCGACGCCACCAGATCGGCGCCGCGCAGCAGCGTGACCTGCGCGACGCTCGTGTCGTGTGCGAGATTCATCGGCCCAGCATCGGCAGCTTGAGCCCGGCCTCGCGCGCCGTCTGCTGCGCGAGCTCGTAGCCGGCATCCGCGTGACGCATCACGCCCGTCGCCGGATCGTTCAGCAGCACCCGCCCCAGACGCTCGTGCGCCGCCTGCGTGCCGTCCGCCACGATCACCACGCCCGCGTGCTGCGAGAAGCCCATGCCCACGCCGCCGCCATGATGCAGCGACACCCACGACGCCCCGCCCGCCGTGTTCAGCAGCGCGTTGAGCAGCGGCCAGTCGCTCACCGCGTCCGAGCCGTCCTTCATCGACTCCGTCTCGCGGTTCGGGCTCGCCACCGAGCCCGTGTCCAGGTGGTCGCGGCCAATCACGATCGGCGCCTTCAGCTCGCCGTTCTTCACCATCTCGTTGAACGCCTGGCCCAGACGATAGCGGTCCTTCACGCCCACCCAGCAGATCCGCGCCGGCAGCCCCTGGAACGCGATGCGCTCGCGCGCCATGTCGAGCCAGTTGTGCAGGTGCGGATCGTCGGGGATCAGCTCCTTGACCTTTGCGTCGGTCTTGTAGATGTCCTCGGGATCGCCCGAGAGCGCCACCCAGCGGAACGGACCCTTGCCTTCGCAGAACAGCGGGCGAATATACGCCGGCACGAAGCCCGGGAAGTCGAACGCGTTCTCCACGCCCATTTCCAGCGCCATCTGGCGGATGTTGTTGCCGTAGTCGAGCGTGGCCGCGCCGCGTTCCTGCAGCGCGAGCATCGCGCGCACCTGGTGCGCCATCGACTGCTTCGCCACCTTCACGATGGTTTCGGGCGCAACCTTCTGCGCCTCGCGCCACTGCTCCACCGTCCAGCCCTGCGGCAGGTAGCCGTTGATCGGGTCGTGCGCGCTCGTCTGGTCCGTCACGCAGTCCGGCGTGATACCGCGCGCGACGCACTCGGCGAACACGTCCGCCGCGTTGCCCAAGAGGCCCACCGAGACCGGCTTGCCCGTCTGCTTCGCCGCTTCGACGATGGCCAGCGCCTCGTCGAGCGTCTTCGCCTTGCGGTCCACGTAGCGCGTCTTCAGACGGAAGTCGATGCGCGTCTCGTCGCATTCCACCGCGATCATCGAGAAGCCCGCCATCGTCGCCGCGAGCGGCTGCGCGCCGCCCATGCCGCCCAGACCGCCCGTGAGGATCCAGCGGCCGCCCGGGTCGCCCTTGAAGTGCTGGTTCGCGACCGAGAAGAAAGTTTCGTAGGTGCCCTGAACAATGCCCTGCGAGCCGATATAGATCCAGCTGCCCGCCGTCATCTGGCCGTACATCATGAGGCCCTTGCGGTCCAGTTCGTGGAAATGCTCCCACGTGGCCCAGTGCGGCACGAGGTTGGAGTTCGCGAGCAGCACGCGCGGTGCGTCGGCGTGAGTGCGGAACACGCCCACCGGCTTGCCCGACTGGATCAGCAGCGTCTCGTCTTCGTTCAGGTCCTTTAGCGTGGCGAGGATCTGGTCATAGCATTCCCAGTTGCGCGCGGCGCGGCCAATGCCGCCGTACACGACCAGCGCGTGCGGATGCTCGGCCACTTCGGGGTCCAGATTATTCTGGATCATGCGGTAGGCGGCTTCGGCCAGCCAGGTCTTGCAGACCTTTTCGCTGCCGCGCGGGGCGCGGATCGTGCGGGTGGGGTCGAGGCGGGGATCGGTGAAGTTGGGATGGTTCATGGCGTTCGTTCGTCTCGGGATAGAAGTTCTTGCGCGGCCCTGCCTGCCCACACCGGGCGATGGCCTGAAGCGGCGTCGCGGCAACGTGAGAGCTAGTCTACCGCCGTCAAGTTGTATATACAACTCGTTTCGACAAATCGAGCGTAGGGAATTACCCTGGCGGGTTTTTTCTAGGGGAGGTTAGGAGCCGGGACGGGGACGAACGCCCAGTCCGGCGCGCGTTGACTAGACAAGATGACGGCAGCGCGGCGAAGCAGCGCGTGCGAGCGCCCGCGCGGCGCTTCGACGGCGGGGAAATGAGCGTGCGCGATCGACCGCGCGGGCGCTGCGTATTGCTGCGCGGCACCAAGCCCGCGGTTTCGCACGCCTCAGACGGTGCCGGCCAGATGGAAGCGCGAAGCCGGATGCCAGAGCCGCACCGAAGTCGCGACATGCTTGCCGACCCAGGTGCGCCGCAGCAACAGCAGACAAGGCTCGCCGATTTCCATGGCGAGGTGCTGACGCACGTGCGCGTCCGGCTTTTGCGCGTAGATGCGGAACTCGGCGCGCTGAATAGGTGCGAGGCGCACCATGTAGTGATTCGGCGTTTCGACCGTGAAATCCTGCGCGAGATATTCGGGAAACACCTCGGGATTCACGTAGCGATCCTCGTACTGGATCGGCTCGCCCTCTTCGTTGTGCACGATGCGCGAATGAAATACCGGCCCCGTATCGAGTTCGAGCGCGGCGACGGCGTTCGGATCGTCGCTGGCTTCGAGCGCAAGCACGCGCGCCGTATGGCGATGCCCGCGCGCGGCGATTTCGTCGGCGATATTGCGGATCTGCAGCACCGTCGATTCGTACTGGCGCGGCGCGACATACGTGCCCGAGCCGCGCACGCGGTTCAGCACACCTTCGGCCATGAGCTCGCGCAGCGCGCGCGAGACGGTCATGCGCGCGACGCCGAACTCCTTGACCATCTCCGTTTCGGAAGGCACGACATCGCCGGGCTTGAGCGCGCCGCTTTCGATCTGTGCGAGGACGTGACGCTTGATCTGTTCGTATGCGGGCAGTGGCGTGCCGCGAGCCGGCTTGTTTTGCATGGTCGTCATCTGGAAATAGGCGGGCACATTGCCCGGCTTCAGGCCTTGTTTCAGGCGTCGTACGAGCGCTGCGATCCGCCCGGCCAGGATGGCCCCGCGAGGTCAGGCTAGACAACCTGGCCGGGCCGGCCACATTGTACCGTCCGCGCCGCGCTGCGCCACGCGTCTTGTCCGCAACCGCCGCGCGCCGGCCGGCGCAAGCGTGGGCCCATGCTAAGATCGGCGGCTCCCGATCAACGAACCGGCGAACGAACCGTCGAACGAACCCGCGAACGAACCGCGCGCGTAGCCCTAGACATGCGCCGGCGCATCGCCGGGACCGCGAGACACGGACGCTGCAGGCCCCCGAACTTGAACGCCCCCACCCAACTCCTGTTTCTGCCCGGCGCCTCGGGTAATCCCGCGTTCTGGCAGCCGCTCGCGGACCAGCTCGAGCATCCGGCCGAGCGTCGCTTCATGTCCTATCCGGGTTTCGGCGACGCCCCCGCGGACCCCGAGGTCGAGCATTTCGAGGATCTCGTGCGCAAGGTCGTGCAACAGATCGACCAGCCCACCGCGCTGATCGCCCAGTCGATGGGCGGCGTGCTCGCCTTGCGCGCCGCCCTGGCCAAGCCCGCCCTCGTCACGCATCTCGTGCTGGCCGTTACCTCGGGCGGCCTCGACACGCACGCGCTCGGCGCCCAGGACTGGCGCGAGGCATTCGTCGCGCAGCATCCGCACTTGCCGGACTGGTTCGTGACGCTGCGCGAGGACCTCACGAGCGAGCTCGCCTATGTCCAGCAGCCGGTCATGCTGCTGTGGGGCGACGCAGACCCGCTCAGCCCGCTCTCGGTGGGCGAAAAGCTGCTCGAATTGCTGCCGAACGCGGAACTCGACGTGGTGAGTAACGGCGGCCACGATCTCGCCTGCGCGCATGCGCGCGTGCTGGCCCCGCTCGTCGACGACTTTCTGCAAGCCAGCGGCGACGCCTACGATTTCGACGACGACGACGACGATTTCGACAACGACAACGACGACGCCTGACCCTGCGTTTCGGGCACGACCGGCTCGCGCGCTTCGTCGAGCCGCGCGAGCACCACGCGCACACGCACGCCGCGTCCGTTCGCGCCCGCGTCGAGCGCGACTTCGCCGCCATGCGAATGCACGATCTCGCGCACGATCGCGAGACCGAGCCCCGTGCCCTCGCTATCCGCAGCAGCCCTGAAAAACGGCTCGAACACGCGCTCGCGCGCTTCGGCGGGAATGCCGGGTCCATCGTCGATCACGTCGAGCGTCACCGCCCGATCGCCGGCGCGCACGCCCACCGTCACGTGCCCGCCCGCCTGCGTATAGCGCAGCGCGTTATCCACGAGATTGGCCACCATCGCGCGCAGCAACTCGCGATGCCCCGACACGAGCGCGGCGCCGTGCAGCTCCGCGCCCAGGTCGATGCCGCGCGCCTCGCCCAGCATCACGAGCCCCTCGACGGCCTCGCGCGCAAGCTGCGCCATATCCACGGGAACGCCAGGCCGCTGCGCGGTATCGAACGCCTCGGCCTGGGCGAGCAACAGCAGCTTGTTGGTGAGCGCAACCATCGAGCGATTGCTCTCGCGCATGGCCGCGAAGACCTCGGCTAGCGCGGGATCCAGCGTCTTCTGCGAGCACGCGTACTGCAACTGCGTGCCCAGCAGCGTGAGCGGCGTGCGCAATTGATGCGAGGCATCGGCGATAAAGCGCCGTTGCGCGGCGTTCTGCGCGCCCAACCGCGCGATGCATTGATTGATCGCCTCCACCACCGGCCGCAACTCCGCGTGCAGCCCCTCGGAGCGGATCGGCACGAGATGCATCGGATCGCGGTCCGCCACTTCGTTCTTGAGCTTCATGAGCGGACGCAGCTCGAACGTGAGGCCGATACAGGCGAGCGCCGCCGCCAGCATCACCATGCCGATCTGGCGCATGAGCTGGGGCCGCCACAAGGCCGTGGCCATGGCGTCGCGCGAATGCCCGGTCTTGCCCACCGCAACGCGCACGCGCCAGATGCGGCCGTTGTCGTACATCGAGCGCAGCACGCTCACGGCGCGCAGCGCCTCGCCGTGCAGCGCGGCGTCGTACCAGACCGGCGCGTCGACGGCGGGCGCCCGGTCCGCATGCGGAAAATCGGGCATGCCCGCGAGCAGCGCGCCGCCTTCCACGCTGACGCTGTAGAACACCTGGTCGCGCTGCGGCGAGGCGAACAGTTCGAGCGCCGCCGGCGGCACGTTCGCGCGCAGCGCGCCGTCGCTCCACTCGACCGAGCCCGCGAGCATGCGCGCGGACGAGAGCAAACGCCCGTCCTGCACGAGATCGGCGGTATGGCGCGCCGCGCGATACTCGAAGGTGGTCGTGAAAATCACATAGAGGCCGAGCGGCACCAGCATCCACCACAAGAGCCGGATGCGCAGGCTACTCGTCATCGTGAGCGCTCGTCATTGGGTCGCCTCGTCGCGCTTGCGCAGCAGATAGCCGAGACCGCGCAAGGTGACGATCGTGGCCGAGCTGCCATCGAGCTTCTTGCGCAGCCGCGATACGTAGATTTCGATGGCCTCTTCGCTCGGATCGTCGGCGAGCGTGAAGATCGCATCGGCGAGCGCGGACTTCGAAACGGTCTTGTTGGCGCGCAGCATCAGCGCCTCGAGCACGGTGCGCTCGCGCGGCGTCACGTTGAGCGGCGCGCCGTCGAGCGCGAACTGCCCCGTGTTGATATCGAAGACGAGATCGCCGCAACTGACTTCGTTGGCGCGCGCCGGCGTCTGCCGCCGGATCAGCACCTTGATGCGCGCCACGAGCTCGCGCACTTCGAAGGGCTTGACGAGGTAATCGTCGGCGCCGCTGCCGAGCAGCTCCACTTTTTCGTCGATCGAACCGCTCGCGGTGAGCACCAGTACCGGCGTCGCATCGCCGCGATGGCGCAGCCGCCGCAGCACGTTCTTGCCCGACAGCTTCGGCAGATTCAGGTCGAGCAGCACGACGTCGTAGGCGTTGGTCCGCAGCAGCGAGTCGGCGGCATCGCCGTCCTGCACCGCATCGCAGGCAAAGCCCTGCTCCTCCAGCGTCTTGACGAGCCAGTGCGCGAGCGTCGGGTTGTCTTCGATGAGGAGCAGCTTCATGGGCTGGCGCTGGATGGAAAATCGCTGGTGCCGCGATTGTGCCGCGCGAGGCGCGTGGCCGCCTTGCGGGTTAACACGGACGTTCGCGCAGGGGGGCCGAAGGCTGGCAGAAGGGTTGGCATTCCTATAATCGGCGGCATCCATCAAAAAAGGCGCGCCCCGCGAGGCTTCGCGCCAGACCTTCAGGAGACTCCACGATGCCCACGTTGCGCCAGATCGCCGCCGTATCGAGTGTCGCTTTCGCACTCGCCGCCACCTCCACCGCCGCTCATGCGGAAAAGATCACCATCATGGTTGGCGGCGCAACCAAAATCATCTATCTGCCCGCCAAGCTGACCGAGCAACTCGGCTATTTCAAGGACGAGGGGCTCGACGTCGAATTGCAATCGCAGCCCGCCGGCGTGGACGCGGAAAACGAACTGCTCGCGGGCGCCGTGCAGGGCGTGGTGGGCTTCTACGATCACACGATCGATCTGCAGAGCAAGGGCAAGGAAGTCCAGGCGCTCGTGGTGTTCGGCCAGGTGCCGGGCGAGGTGGAGATGGTATCGAATGCGGCGGCCGGCACGGTGAAGAGCATGGCCGACGTGAAGGGCAAGACGCTCGGCGTGACGGGCCTCGGCTCCTCCACGAGCTTCCTCACGCAATACCTCGCGCAGCGCGCCGGCATTCCCTCGAACCAGTACACGCTCCTGCCCGTGGGCGCCGACGCCACCTTCATCGCGGCGATCAAGCAGAACCGCATCGACGCGGGCATGACGACCGAGCCCACCGTCTCGCGCCTGCTGCAGACCGGCGACGCCAAGGTGCTGGTGGACATGCGTACGATCGACGGCACGCGCGCGGCGCTGGGCGGCGCCTACCCCGCTTCGAGCTTCTACGTGCAGCGCGCCTGGGCGCAGTCGCACAAGGACGAAGCGACGAAGCTCGCGCGCGCCTTCTCGCGCACGCTCAATTTCATCGCGACGCATAACGCCGAAGAGATTGCCGCGAAAATGCCGAAGGACTACTACGGTACCAATAAGGATCTCTACGTAAAAGCGCTGAACGCTTCGCTGCCGATGTTCACCAGGGACGGCCGCATGCCCGCCGACGGCCCCGCGACCGTGCTCAAGGTGCTTTCGGCCTTCAACCCTTCGGTGAAGGGCAAGCATATCGATCTCGCGAAGACCTACTCGAACGACTATCTGCCGGCCACGACGGCCACGGCTGCGTCGAAGTAACGCCGTCACGCGACTGAACCTCGAGGCAACGAAGCATGAGCTCTCCCCACTCGCAAGGCACGCCGGCCATCGAGCTGCGCAACGTATCGTGCCGCTTCATCTCTCCCGACGGCAAGGCCACGCTCGCCCTGCGCGATTTCAGCATGGCGGTCGCGCGCGGCGAATTCGTCGCCATCGTCGGTCCCACGGGCTGCGGCAAGTCCACCACGCTCAGCATGATCACGGGGCTGCTCAAGCCCACCACGGGCGAAGTGCGCGTGATGGGCGCGCCGGTGGACGGCATCGACCCGCGCATCGGCTTCGTGTTTCAGGCCGATGCGGTGTTTCCCTGGCGCTCGGTGCTCGACAACGTGGCCGCCGGCCCGCTGTTTCGCGGCCGCTCGAAATCGGCCGCCTATGACGAGGCGAACGAGTGGCTGCGCCGCGTCGGGCTCGCGAATTTCGGCAAGCATTATCCGCATCAGCTTTCGGGCGGCATGCGCAAGCGCGTCGCGCTCGCGCAGACCTTCATCAACAAGCCCGAAATCCTGCTGATGGACGAGCCGTTCTCGGCGCTCGACATGCAGACGCGCACGCTGATGCAAGACGAGCTGCTGCAACTGTGGGGCGGCACGGGGTCGGTGGTGTTCGTCACGCACGATCTGGAAGAAGCCATCGCGCTCGCCGACCGCGTGTTCGTGCTCACGGCCCGGCCCGCGACGCTCAAGAAGGTCTACGAGATCGATTTGCCGCGTCCGCGCATCACGTCGGAAATCCGCTATGCGCCGCACTTCGTCGAGTTGTCGCGCGAAATCTGGCACGACCTGCGCGAAGAAGTGCAGATCGGCTAACCCTCAAGCAAGCTGGAGCGATTGCTCATGTCCACCCCGCAACAAACCCTGCCGCAAGGCATCGATGCGGCCTCGCTCGACGAAGTCGAGCGCGCCGCGCAGCAGCGCATCCGGCGCCGCCACGCGCTCGTGATCGGTCTGCGCATTGTCGTGCTCGTCGTGGTGCTCGGCGGCTGGGAGCTGGCCGCGCGCCTCAAATGGATCGACCCGTTCTTCTTCTCGATGCCCTCGGCGATCTTCGACCAGATCGTCGACTGGCTCGTGAACGGCACCTCGCAAGGGCCGCTGCTCACGCAGGTCTGGGTCACGCTCGAGGAAACGGCGCTCGGCTTCATCATCGGCTCGATCGGCGGCGTATTCTGCGGCATCGTGCTCGGCCGCAACAAGCTGCTCTCCGATGTGTTCAGCCTCTACATCAAGATCGCCAATTCGATTCCGCGCGTGGTGCTGGGCTCGGTGTTCGTGATCGCGCTGGGGCTCGGCATGGCGTCGAAAGTCGCGCTCGCCGTGGTGATGGTGTTCTTCGTGGTGTTCGCCAATGCGTTCCAGGGCGTGCGCGAGGCCGACCGCTACATGATCGCCAATGCGCAGATCCTCGGCGCGTCGCGCCGCCAGGTGACTACCTCCGTGGTGATTCCTTCGGCGCTGTCGTGGATTCTCGCGAGCCTGCACGTGAGCTTCGGCTTCGCGCTGGTGGGCGCCGTGGTGGGCGAGTTCCTCGGCTCGAAGCAAGGCATCGGCCTGCTGATCTCGACGGCGCAGGGCGCCTTCAACGCGAGCGGCGTGTTCGCGGCCATGATCGTGCTCGCGGTCGTCGCGCTGATCGCCGACTACCTGCTCACCGCCGTCGAGCATCGTCTGCTCAAGTGGCGCCCGACCTCCACGAACTGATTTTTCGCTTCCCCTGTCTTCGCGGCGCACCCCTGTGCGCCGCTTTTTTTTGGGCGGGTGCGGCCGGTTCGCGATGACTCGCACCCCGTCGTCACCGCCGCGCTACTTCGGCTGCGCCACCGTGCGTAGATAGGGCTTGAGCGTCTTGAAGCCCTGCGGATACTTCTGCTTCGCCGCGTCGTCCGACACCGAGGTCGGGATGATCACGTCGTCGCCGGGCTCCCAGTTCACCGGCGTGGCCACGGCGTGCTTGACCGTGAGTTGCAGCGAATCGAGCAGGCGCAGCACTTCGTCGAAGTTGCGGCCCGAGCTCATCGGATAGACGAGCATGGCCTTCACCTTCTTGTCCGGTCCGATGATGAATACCGAGCGCACCGTGGCGTTGTCGTTCGCCGTGCGCGGGCCGCCGCCGCTCGCGGCCGGGTGAATCATGTCGTAGAGCCTGGCGACGCTCAGATCCGCGTCACCGATCAGCGGATAGTTGACCGCGCTGCCCTGTGTTTCCTCGATGTCCTTGACCCATTTCTGATGGTCGCTCACCGGATCCACGCTCAAGCCGATGATGCGCGTATTGCGCTTGTCGAACTCGGGCTTGAGCCGGGCCATGTAGCCGAGCTCGGTCGTGCAGACGGGCGTGAAGTCCTTCGGATGAGAGAACAGAATGGCCCAATGATCGCCGATCCATTCGTGAAAGCGGATCTGGCCTTCGGTGGTTTCAGCCGTGAAATCGGGTGCATCTTCTCCTAGACGAATCGTCATCTCGAGCCTCCATGTGGGGTTGCGCTGCAGCGGCCTGCCGCCGTACGAGGCGCACGCTATTGCTGCACGCTGTTGCATTTTAGGAAGTCCGGCGCGCGGTTTTGCGATTTGTTTTTCATGTCGAATGCTTTCATTTTGCATTCAACGCCCCGCTATTGATGTGAAAAATAGTGCATAAGCACGATATTGCAGCTTGACATTCACAGCGCATAGAGCGACTATCGGCCGTTCGAACAATGAAACGATGTTCGTATCTCGAACTTCATATTTCGAACTGCGCATAACTAGAACGGGCCCACCCGCACCACCACGCCAATCCCGCCGGCCCCGGCCAGCCAGCAGCCACGCGCTGCGAGAGCAAAAACAGCATGAAAAGAGACAGTCACCAAACCACCCGCGAGGACAATCGCAGCCACGCGCCCGCGCGCGCTTCCAACGGACGCGGCGTCGTTGCCGCCCTCGTCTACGTCTTCGAACGCGTCATGCCGGACCCGTTCGTGCTCTCGATCTGCCTCACCGCCTTCGTCGCGGTGCTCGCGCTCGCGATCGCGCCGCAGGGTCATATCCCCACGCTATTGAGCGCCTGGTACGAAGGCACCTTCGGCATCCTCGGCTTCGCACTGCAGATGATCCTGATTCTCGCGACCGGCTACGCCATCGCCGAAGCGCCCATCGTGCAGCGCGGCCTGCGCGCGCTCGCCGCCGGGGCTCAGACGCCCGCGCGCGCGGCGCTGCTGGTGTTCCCGGTCGTGGCCGTCGCGGCCTGGCTGAACTGGGGCCTGGGCCTCATCGTCGGCGCGCTGCTCTCGCGCGAGATCGCGCGGCGCGTAAAGGTCGATTTCGCCTGGCTCGTGGCCGGCAGCTACTCGGCGTGGTCGATCTGCAATAGCGGCCTCTCGAGCTCGATCGCGCTGTCCCAGGCGTCGCACGGCAATGCGCTCAATCTGGTCGAAAAAGCCACCGGCCAGGTCGTGCCGCTTTCGCAAACCGTGTTCGCGCCGTTCGTGTTCATTCCCACGGTGCTCGTGGTGGTCGTGATGACATTCATCTTCATCCGCATGCACCCGAAAGCCGAAGACGTCGTGGCCTTCAACGACGCCGCCGAAAGCGAAGACGCCGCGTCGAACGACGATCCGCATGCCCGCGCGAACAGCGGCACGCCCTCGTTCGCCACGCGGCTCGAACAGTCGATGCTGGGCACGCTGTTGCTGATCGTGCTGGGTGTGGGCTATCTGGCGATGGAATGGCGCGCCAAGGGCTTCGATCTCGACATCAACACGACCATCCTGATCTTCCTGCTGATCGGCCTCGCGCTCCAGCGCACGCCCATTGCCTATGCGAACGCGATCCGGCGCGCCGCGCGCCAGACCGGTTCGATGCTGCTCCAGTACCCCGTGTACGGCGGCATCATGGGCATCATGAAGGGCACCGGCCTGGCGTCGATGATCGCCAAGGCGTTCGTCACGATCGCCACGGCGGCCTCGCTGCCGGTCTGGAGCTATCTGAGCTCGCTCATCATCACCTTGCTGGTGCCGAGCGCGGGCGGACACTGGGCCGTGCAAGGCCCGTTCGTGCTGCCCGCCGCGCTGAGCCTGCATGCTTCGGTGCCGCGCACCGCGATGGGCGTCGCGATGGCGGAAAACGTCTCGAACATGCTGCAGCCGTTCTGGGCGGTGCCGATCGTCGCGATCGCGGGCATCCGCATTCAGCGCGTGATGGGCTACACGGCGGTGACGTTCGCGGTCTCGCTGGTAATCTACGCTATCGCGCTCTGGCTCGTGCCCTGACGGCATCGAGCGCATCCGGCGGCGCGGCAAGTCGCGCGCGCCGCCACTGCCGAACGTTCGCGCGCGACCCGCGCGAATCGGCGACAATGACAGACGACCTTGCCGGGCCCCACCGTCCGGCCCTTTCGAAGGAGTCTGCCGTGACCGCAAACGTACCGCCAGCCGCAGATGCCGACCCGCGCCTCGTCGAATTCGCGCGCGAGGTCTTCGATACGGCCCGCCGCGGCGAAGCCGCGACGCTCGCCTCGCTCATCGACCAGGGCCTGCCGCCCAATCTGCGCAACGAGAAAGGCGACAGCCTCGTGATGCTGGCGAGCTATCACGGCCACGCCAACGCGGTACGCGCGCTGATCCAGCGCGGCGCCGACCCCGACCTGCGCAACGACAACGGCCAGACGCCACTCGCGGGCGCGGCGTTCAAGGGTTATGCCGACGTGGTTGGCGCGCTGCTCGATAACGGCGCGGACGTGGAAGGCGCATCGCCCGATGGCCGCACCGCGCTCATGATCGCGGCCATGTTCAATCACGTGGATATCGTCGAGCAATTGCTGGCGCGCGGCGCCAGTCCGCATGCCCGGGACGGCGCCGGCAACACGGCGTTCGACGTCGCGAACGGCATGGGTGCGACCGACGCCGCCGCACGTCTGGCGCGCGCGTGCGGCAAGACGATATAGGGCTTGACCACGGCGTTGCGCCGCCCCGGTGTCGGCCCTGGTGTCAGCCCTGGTTTGCATACCGCCCGCGGCCAGGCGACGCTATTCCCGTAGCCCGCGTACGCGGCACGTGTATTGCTCCGGCGAGTTCATGTCACCCGTGATATTGTCTGGATACCGGAGTCGTAGCGCGCATGTGCCCGTTAATCGAACTCTATTACCTTCGCGAGCGTCGCCATGAGTGATGTACGCCACCATCTGAGTCCACGCGACCGCGTAGAACTGCTCTGCTGGCTCACCTGCGGGAGCCTCGGAGCGTACTACCTCAACGAAACCTGGCCCAACGCGGCTTTTCACGTGCAGGCAGCGCACAAGTGGCTCGACCGCCACGCGCGCGAAGCCGACTGGCTCGCCATCGCGCGGCTCACCGCCATCGCCCAGGAAATCGCCAGGCAGCACGCATGGTTCGTCGACGCCACATGGGCGCGCGACGCCGTCGAAGAGATTCTCGACACCGACGATCTCAACTATCAGGCCAAGCTCGTCATGCAGGTGCTCAAGGACTGCGAGCTGGCGCTCGCAGACCGTAGCTCGGCCGACTGAGATGGCGCGTCAAGACTGCGGCGCGGGTTGAGTGGCCGGGTTTGCGCCCGCCTGCGTTGGTGGCGTCCATCCGTAGCCGAGCGCCTTGTAGAGGTTCACGATCTCCGCGAGCCGCTGATCCTGCAACTGCGATTGCTGAATCTGGGCCGAAAAGAGATTGCGCTCGGCGTCGAGCACCTCCAGATAGCTCGTGTAGCCCCCCTCGTAGAGATCGTTCGAGAGCGCGGTGTACTGCGTGAGCGCGACCACCTGGCGCGAGGTGGCATCGAGCTGATCGGTGGTGCGCGCGGCGCCCACCAGCGCGTCCTCGACATCCGCGAAGGCTTGCTGGATCGTCTGCTCGTAGCTGAGCAGCGCTTCCTGATGCGCCGCCTCCGCCGAATGCACGGAGCCCGCGATTGCGCCGCCTTCGAAGATCGGCTGCGTGATCGCCCCCGCGAACGACCACACGCGCGCCGGCCCGGTCCAGAGTCCCGCAAGCGCCGTGCTGGCCGCGCCGAACATGCCGGTGAGCGAGATCTGCGGGAAATACTGCGCACGGGCCGCGCCGATCTGGGCATTCGCCGCAATGAGCACCTGCTCCGCCTGCTGAATGTCGGGCCGCCGCTCGAGCAGCGACGACGGCAGGCCCGCCGGTATCGCCGGCACGGTGAGCTGCGAGATCGACTTGCCGCGTGGAATCGGCCCCGGGTTCTGGCCGAGCAGCAAGGAAATCGCGTCCTCCTGCTGCGCGATCTGCCGCTGGATCGAATAGACCGAGGCCTGCGCGGACTCGTATTCGGAGCGCGCCTGGCTCAGTTGCAGTTGCGATACCACGCCGCCGCCGAAGCGCTCTTCGAACAGCTTGACGGAGTCGTCGCGGCTCTTGAGCGTCTCCTGCGCAATCGTCAGTTGATTGTCGTAGTCGCGCAGTTGCAGATAGCTCGTCGCCACATTGGCAATCAGCGCAACGCGGGTGGCCTGCTGCGCCGACTGCGTGCTGAGATACTCGGCGCGCGCGGCTTCCGTCAAGCGCCGCAGCCGCCCGAACAAATCGAGCTCCCACGACACCGTGCCCTGCAATTGCACCTGGTTGCCGACCAGCGGCGGATAGCCGGGTGCGGGCACGCCGCGGCTGCGCGAAGCGCCGAAATTCGCGCCCACTTGCGGCAGCAGGCCCGCGCGCGCCACCACATAGCGGCCGTAGTACTCCTCGACGCGCGCCGCCGCAATGCCCAGATCCTTGTTCTGCGCCAGCGCCTGCGTGATCAGATCGTCGAGAACCGGGTCGTTGAACTGCTTCCACCAGTCGAGCGACATATCGACCACCTCGGCATCGGCCGCCGCGAAGCGGTAGGTGGACGGCGTTTCCACCGTCGGCCGATGGTAGTCGGGGCCGACCGCGCAGGCCGCGAGCCAGACCGTGCTCGCCGCGAGCACGACAGGCCTCAACGCTTGCTTCACTTTCGGGCTCATGGCTTCAGCCCTCCTGCGCAGGAGGCGCCGCCGGCGGCGGCAAGTCCGGTGCGGCCGCGGGCTTCTTGCGCGACGACAGCGTTTCGAGGCCCCAGAAGAACATCGGAATGAAGAAGAGCGCGATGAGCGTGGCGCCCAGCATGCCGAACACCACGCCCGTGCCGAGCGAACGACGGCTGGCCGCCGACGCCCCGCTCGCAATGGCGAGCGGCACGCAGCCGAGAATGAACGCGAGCGAAGTCATGATGATCGGCCGCAGACGCAGCTTCGCGGCATGCAACGCGGCGTCGAAGGGCGACATGCCCTCCTTCTCCCGCATTTCCACGGCGAACTCGAAGATCAGAATGGCGTTCTTCGCGGCAAGCGCGATCAGCACCGTGAGACCGATCTGGAAGTACACGTCGTCTTCCATGCCGCGGATCAAAATGCCCACGAGCGCGCCGAACACCGCGAACGGCACCGCCAGCAACACGCCGATCGGCAGCGACCACTTCTCGTACTGCGCGGCCAGAATCAGGAACACCATCACCAGTGCGAAGCCGAACACGAGCCCCGCCGTCGAGCCGGCCGTCTTTTCCTCGTACGCCTGACCGCTCCACGCGTAGCTGTAGCCATCGCCGAGCACCTCGTTCGCGATCGACTCCATCGCCGCGATGGCTTCGCCCGAGCTGTGGCCGGGCGCGGCGTCGCCGGTGATCTTCGCGGCCGGGAAGTTGTTGAAGCGGCTGACGATGTCCGCGCCGTTCACGAACTTGTAGGTCGTGACCGCCTTGATGGGCACCATGTCGCCGGAGCGATTGCGCACGTAGAGCTGCTGGATGTCGTCCGGGCGCGTGCGGTACTGCGGCTCGGCCTGCACGATCACCTGGAAGAGGCGGCTGCCTTTCGGGAACTGGCTCACGTATGAAGAACCGAACATCGTCTGCAGCGCAGAATAGACGTCCTGCACCGCGACACCCTGCGATTCCGCACGCTCGCGATCCACTTGCACGAGCAATTGCCGCGAGTTCGTGTCGATGGTCGAATTGACGCCGCGCAGCGCCGGGTTCTGGCGCGCCTTCGCGATCACCTGGCGCACCTTCTCTTCGAGCTGCTGGTAAGTGCCCTCGCCGGTGCTCTGCACCCAGAACTCGAACCCGCCCGTCGTGCCGAGCCCCGGAATGGACGGCGGATTGAGCGGTATCACCACGCCGTCCTTGAAGCCCGCAAACGCACGGTTGGCCGCGTTGATGATGTCGGCGGCCGTGCCGTTCTTGCCGCGCTCGCTGAAATCCTTGAGCGTGACGAACAGCGTGCCGGCGTTGGCCTTGTACTGCGAGTCGATCAGGCTGTAGCCGATCGGCGCGGCCACGGCCTTGACGGCAGGCTGCTTCATGAACCAGTCTTCGGCGCGCTTCGAAAGCGCTCCGGTACGGTCCAGGCTCGCGGCGTCCGGCATGATGACCGCGCCGAGCAGATAACCCTGGTCCTCGACCGGCACGAACGACGTGGGAATCTTCTTGAACAGCATCCCGGTAGCGACGCACATCACCGCGATCAGCGCCACCGAGAGCGCGACGCGGCGGATCGCCGACTGCACCGTATTGCCATAGCCCGCCGTGATCCGCTCGAAGCGCTCGTTGAACCACGTGAAGAAGCGGTTCTTCTTGCGCTCGCCCGGCTTGAGCAGGATGGCGGCAAGCGCCGGCGAGAGCGTGAGCGCGACGATACCCGAGAGCACCACCGAGACCGCGATGGTCACGGCGAACTGCTTGTAGAGCTGGCCCGTGATGCCCGAGAGGAACGCAACCGGGATGAACACGGCGAGCAGCACGAGCACGATGGCGACCACGGGGCCGCTCACTTCGTCCATGGCGCGCTTGGCGGCCTCCTTCGGCGGCAACTTGAACTCGGTCATGTTGCGCTCGACGTTCTCGATCACGACGATGGCGTCGTCCACGACGATACCGATCGCGAGCACCATGCCGAACAGGGTCAGCATGTTCACCGAGAAGCCGAACGCCAGCATGCCGATGAACGCGCCGATGATCGACACCGGCACCGCGAGAATCGGCACCAGCGTGGCGCGGAAGCTCTGGAGGAAGACGAACACCACCAGAATCACGAGGATGACCGCATCGCGCAGCGTCTTCACCACCTCGTCGATCGATTCGTGCACGAACTCGGTGGTGTCGAGCGCGATCTCATACTTGAGCCCGGGCGGGAAGCTCTTGCTCAGTTGCTCGAGCGTGGCGCGCACCTGCCTGGACACCTGCAGCGCGTTGGCGCCGGGCTGCTGGTAGACCGCGATCAGCGTGGCCGTCTTGCCGTTGTAGCGGCCGCGCATCGAATAGTCCTTCGCGCCCAGTTCGGTGTGGCCGATGTCCTTGATGCGTACGATCGCGGCATCGCCCGACTTGGCGCGCAGGATGATGTTGTCGAACTGTTCGGGCTCGGTGAGACGCCCCGCTGTCGCTACCGGGAAGGTCTGCAACACCGGGCCGTCGGTCGGCGACTGGCCGAGGCGGCCGGCCGAGAATTGCTGGTTCTGCGCGTTGATCGCGCTCTTCACGTCGTCCACGGTGATGCCGAGCTTGGCCATGCGATCGGGCTTGATCCAGACGCGCATCGCATAGTCGGCGGAACCGAGGATCGCCGACTGGTTCGCGCCCGGCAGGCGCTTGATGGCGTCGAGCACGTAGACGTTCGCATAGTTCGCGACGTACTGCTGATCGAAGGTGTTATCCGGCGAATAGACGGCAATCACCATCATGAAGGCCGACGAGCGCTTCTGCACCGAAACGCCCTGCTGCGTGACCGCTTCGGGCAGCGTGGGCAGCGCGAGGTTCACGCGGTTTTGCACGTCCACCTGGGCAAGCGAAGGGTCGGTGCCGATGTTGAAGTAGGCGGTCAGCGTCATGTTGCCCGTCGAGGAACTCGACGAGCTCATGTACATCATGTTGTCCGCGCCGTTCACCTGCTCCTCGATCGGCGCGGCGACGTTCTGCGCGATGATGTCGGCGCTCGCCCCCGGGTAGCTCGCCGTGACCGTGATCTGCGGCGGCGCGATGTCGGGGAACTGCGCGATCGGCAGATTGAACATGGCCACGAGACCGGCCAGCACGATGATGATCGACAGGACCGACGCGAAGATCGGCCGGTCGATAAAGAAGTGGGATAACTTCATCGCTCAACCTCCCGCTGCGGGAGAGAGCGTCACGTCCACGCGGCGGGACTTGTCGGGCGGGTCGGTGGCGACGATCTTCGCGGGCTTGCGCATTTCGATGCGCGCATCCTGCACGCCCGCGACGATCAGCGCCGAACGCACGGTCGCGGCGCGCGCGTGGGCGAGGCGCTCGTTCTGGGCGTAGGAGCCACTCGCATCGGTATAGCCGGAAATCACGACGCGCATTTCGGGCGACGCGACAAGACGCTGCGCGACGGCTGCGAGCGCCATGGCCGAATGCGCGTCGAGGCTTGCGCTGCCCGAGGCGAAATAGAGCTGCCCGGACGCGCCGGCGTTCGCTGCGCTCGCCGGCGCCGGGGTTGCCGCGCCTGCGTTTGCGTTTGTGTTCGCGTTGGTGTTTGCCTGCGTCTGCGCGTTCGCGCCGGCGTTGGCCGGGTTGGCTCCCCCGGCCGCACCGGCGCCGCCATTTGCGGCGCTCCGGGCGTTTGCCCCGCCTGCGCCATTGGCATCCGCCGCGCCGCCCTGAGCGCCAATCTTCACACCATCGGCGGGCGTGGGAACCAGCGTCGGCTTGACCGGCGCGCCCGGCATCAACTTGAGCGTGTTGTCGATCACGACATGATCGCCCGCATGCAGCCCCGAACTGATGACCCAGTCGTTGCCGTTCCATTCGCCCGTCTCGACCGCGCGCTGCTGCGCCTTGTCGTCCTTGTCCACGGTCCAGACGAAAGCGCCGCGCGGCCCTTGCTGCACCGCGACTTGCGGCACCGCCACCGCGCTCGTGCGCTGGGCGCCCAGCAGCTTGATACGCACGAACTGCCCGGGCCGCAGCGTACCGGTCGGGTTCGGCACCTCGGCGCGAATCAGATAGGTGCCGGTTTCCTCGCTCAAGGATGCGTCGGCGAACTTGATATGGCCGCGCTGCGGATAGATGCTGCCGTCGGCCAGCACGATCACCGCTTCGAGCTCGCCGATTTGCGGCAGCTTGAGCGCGCCGCTCTTCGTCTGCGAGCGCAGATTCAACATCTCGTTCTCGGAGAGCGAGAAGTTGATCCACATGGGATCGAGTTTCGCGACGTAGGTGAGCAGGCTGTTGGTGGCGTCGATATAGGAGCCGTCCTGCTTCTTCGCGAAGCTCGACAGTCCCGTGACAGGCGCCTTGATCGTGGTGTAGCCGAGATTCAGGCTCGCGCTCGTGACATTGGCGCGCGCCTGTTCGACGGCGGCCGCCGCGGCGCGCTCCTGGCCGACGGAGTCGTCGAGGTCCTTCTGGCTCAGCGCGTTCTTGGCCGCGAGCGGGCGCACGCGGTTCAGGTTGGCCTGCGCCGTATCGAGCCGCGCCTTTTGCTGCGCGTACTCGGCTTGCGCGGCATCGAGCGCGGCCAGGAACGGCTTGCGGTCCATCTGGAACATGACGTCGCCCGCATGGACCATCGAGCCTTCTTCGTAGACGCGCCGTTCGAGGAAACCATTGACGCGCGAACGAATTTCGACCTGCTGCGAGCTTTCGGTCTGCCCGACGTAGTCGAACACCACGGGTACGTCGCGCAGCGCGATGTCGATCACGTCCACATTGACGGGTGGACGCGCCGACGCAACAGGCGTCTTGTCATGACACGCAGCAACCCCGAACGCCATACCCAGGGACAGGCACCACCGTGCCACCCGATATCCGCTTGCCATGCCTTTTCTCCGTTGTCGACGATCTGCGCTGGACCGACGAACTCGGGGCGAATCCGGTCACGCCGGACGTGCTGCGTCGCCACGAAGCTCGGAGCAAAATCTTACTGCTATTCCTTTAAGTACACGATCAAATGTGCCGCCAAACAACTCATTTTTATTGGCAGTCAACATTCGCTACGCAACGCGAAATAATTTAATGAAGCGTTGCATTTATAGCAACAAATCGAAAAGATCGGATTGCAAACATTCGAAGCGTCTCGACGGACGAACGCCGCGCAAAACGATGCGCGGCGCATGCCGACTTGCCGGGTCGGCCGATAAAACCCGTGTCAGTCGAGCGGCCGGCCCGCCGGTTCGCGAATCAACGGCAAGGCCAACAGCGAAACGACACCGCAGCCGATCAGATACCACGCCGGCGCGAGGGGGTCGCCGAGCAGCTCGATGAGCCAGGTCGCGAAGAATTGCGCAAAGCCGCCGAAGATCGAAACGCCCACGCAATAGACGATGGACATGCCCGTCACGCGAATCGACTGCGGAAAGAGCTCCGGCAGCATGACGATGTTGGGCACGGCCGTGAATGCCACGATGGCGCCCAGCACGGCCACGACGGCGAGCACGGTGAGCACCGTGGGCGCGGCGTGGATCAGCATGAATGCCGGATAGATCACCGCGATCAGCAGCGCGCGCGAGTAGCCGAGCACGCGCTTGCGGCCGAAGCGGTCGGACAGGATGCCGGCGAACGGCGAGCACGCGGCCGTGACGAGCGCGGCCACGAGCGCCGCGCTCATGCCCACCGACATCGGCAGGCCGAGGATCTTGATCGCGTAGGTGGACATGTAGAACAGCACGATATAGTTCGCCGCCGTGCCGCCGATGGTCGTGACCACGCCCGCGACGAGCGCCGCGCGATGACGCGAAAAAATCTCGCGCAGCGGACGCGCGGCCTCGGTGACGGGCGCGGCCATGTCCACGGGCTCGGCGTGCTCGAGCGTTTCGTCGAGATGGCGGCGGATATACACGCCCACCGGCACGACCAGCATGCCGATCACGAACGGCACGCGCCAGCCCCAGCTCAGCAATGCCTCGTGCGAGAGCGCCGACGAAAGCGCCACGCCGAGCAGCGCGCCGCATACCGCGTTGAGCCCCTGGCTCACGAATTGCCAACTGCCATAGAAGCCGCGCGTGCGGTCGTTGGCATATTCGAGGAGCATCGTCGTCGAGGCCCCCACCTCGCCGCCCACCGCGAAACCCTGCACGAGCCGCGCGAGCACGATCAGCGCGGGCGCCGCGAGACCGATCTGCGCGTAGGTGGGCGCGAACGCGATCAGCGCCGAGCCGAGCGCCATGAGCCAGAGCGTGAGTGTCATGGCGGCCTTGCGGCCCGCGCGGTCCGCGAACGCGCCGATCATCACGCCGCCCAGCGGCCGCACGATGAAGCCCACACCGAAGCTGCCCACGGCGAGCAGCAGTTGATTCAGCGCGCCGTGCACCGGAAAGAACAGCGTGCCGATGGTCGTCGCAAAGAAGCTGTAGACCGTGAAGTCGAAAAACTCCAGGCCGTTGCCAAGCGTGATCGCGGCGATGGCCTTCGCACGCGACGCGCGCGTGTGGGGTCGTGCGGCCGCCGGCGGGGTCAGCGAGGTGGCGTTCATCGTGGGTCTCCTCATTTTGATCGAATGCGCGGTGGGCGTTGCGCGGTGGGCCATGGCCCCGCTCAGGCGCGCAAGAAGCGTTCGGCGAGCTTCACCCAGTACGCGGCGCCCGTCGCGAGACAGTCGTCGTTGAAATCGTAACCGGGGTTATGGACCATGCAGCCGCCTTCTCCATCTCCATTGCCGATGATCAAATAGCTGCCCGCGCACTGTTCGAGCAGGAACGAGAAGTCCTCGCTGCCGGTAAGCGGAGCGAGATCGTCGATGAGGCCGGCCTCGCCCAGCCAGTCGCGCGCGACGTCTTGCGCGAACGCCGTCATTTGCGCGTCGTTCACGAGCACCGGGTAACGGCGCTGATAATCGATGCGCGCCGTCGCGCCGTAAGCGCTGGCCTGCGCATGCACGAGCGTCTTGATGCGCTCTTCCAGCAGGTCGCGCACTTCGGGGCGCAGCGCGCGCACCGAGAGCCGCATCTGCGCGGTCTGCGGGATCACGTTGGGCGCCTCGCCCGCGTGGATCGCGCCCACCGTGACGATGGCCATGTCGAGCGGCGGCACGTTGCGCGACACGATGGTCTGCAGCGCGAGCACCACGTTCGCGCACACCACCACGGGATCGATGGCCTTGTGCGGCACCGCACCATGACCGCCGCGGCCGTCGATGTCGATGATCACCGTGTCCGACGACGCCATGAACGGCCCCGGACGAAAACCGAGCTTGCCGGTAGGGAAACCCGGCATGTTGTGCATGGCGAATACCGCGTCGCAGGGGAAACGCTCGAAAAGCCCTTCGTCGAGCATGCGCCTGGCGCCGCCGAGACCTTCTTCGGCGGGCTGGAAAATGAGGTGCAGCGTGCCGTCGAACGAACGCGACTGCGCAAGATGTTTGGCCGCCGCGAGCAGCATGGCCGTGTGGCCGTCGTGGCCGCACGCGTGCATCTTGCCGGGCACGCGGCTCGCATAATCGAGCCCCGTATTCTCCTGGATCGGCAGTGCGTCCATGTCCGCGCGCAGGCCGAGGCGCTGCTTGCCCGCGCCCACCTTCAGCGTGCCCACGACGCCCGTGCCGCCCAGCCCGCGATGCACTGCGTAGCCCCATTCGGCGAGCCGCTCCGCGACGAGGTCGCTCGTGACGAACTCCTCGAACCCGAGCTCCGGGTGCGCGTGAATCGCGTGGCGCAACGCGATCATTTCGTCTTCGATATCCGCGATCGCGGGGGGAATCGCCATGGTGTTCATCCGTCGTCTCCTGCGTGCTAGCCATACATTGCGTGACGGTTCAGGATAATCACGCCGTTTTATCGCCGACAGTCCTAAAATGGTTAGCCCGCCAACCACAGGTTCTCACCCGGGTTTCCCCTTATGAAGTTCCACCAGTTCAGGGCGCTCGTCGCCATGGCCGACACCGGCAGCATCCGCGCGGCCGCCCGCGCGCTGGGCATTTCGCCGGCCGCCGCGACCAAGGCCGTGCGCGAGCTCGAGGCGGAGCAGCAAATCGCGCTGGTGACGCGCAACGCCAACGGCATCGCCTTCACGGAAGCCGGCCAGGCGCTGCTCGTGCATGCGCGGGCCATCGTGCACCAGATGTCGCGCGCCCAGGACGAGCTCGACGCGCGGCGCGGTCGCGGCGGCGGCAAGCTCTCGATCGGCGTGACGCCCTGGCTCGCGCTCTCGTTCCTGCCCGACGCCGTGACGCGCTTTCGCGAGCGCATGCCCGGCATGCAACTGGAGTTTTACGAGGGACTGCTTAATATCGTGATGCCGCGTTTGCGCGACGGCACGCTCGACTTCTCGCTCGGCAAGCCCGGGCTCGCTTCGCTGCACGCCGAATTCACGCAGACGCCCATCTTCGCCACCGAATCGGCCGTGGTCGTGCGCAAGGGTCATCCGCTCGAACACGCCCAGACGCTCGAGGAATTGCAGGACTGCGAATGGCTGCTCAACTGGGATCCCGCGAGCAAGGAGATGATCACCGACGACATCTTCAGGCGCCACGGCCTGCCGCTGCCGCGCACGGTGCATCTCGCCCACTCGTTCGTGGTGGCCATGGGGCTCATCATGAACACCGACATGGCGAGCATCTTTCCCTGGCCGCTCGTGGAGACGCGCTTCGCGCGCGAGAACCTGCGCGCGCTGTCGCTGCAGGAGGAAGTGGACCGTACGGTGGTAAGCGTGGTCGCGCGGCGCGGCGTGCCGCTCTCCGCCGCCGCCGAATGCTTTCTTGCCTGCCTCAAGGAGGCGATCCGCGCGGGCGAAGCCTCCCAGGACCCCGAGCGGCGCCGGCTCTATCACTCGCTCGAGCTGCTGATCTGAGGCATGCGGGCGGGCCGCCTCGCCGTCTTCGCCTAGAACGACGTACCGATCTGGAACTGGAACTTCTGGTACTGGTCGCCCGCATGCTTGACGATCGGGAAGCCGAGGTCGAGCTTGAGCGGACCGATCGGCGAGATCCATTCGAGGCCCGCGCCATAGCTGTAGCGCAGCCCGTTCGCGCCGGTGCTGTTGCCTTCCGTGCCCCAGACATTGCCGCCGTCCACGAACGTGAACACGCGCAGCGTGCGGTCGTAGCCCGTGCCCGGCAGCGGGAACGTCAGCTCGATATTGCCGACGACCATTTTCGAGCCGCCGATCGGGTCGCCCGTACTGGCGTCGCGCGGGCCCAGCGAACCCGACTCGTAGCCCCGCACCGAGCCGATGCCGCCGGCGTAGTAATTCTTGAAGATCGGATACGGCTTGCCGCCGAGCCCGTTGCCGTAGCCGCCCTGAAAATTCAATCCCAGCACGAAGCCGCGCGCAAATGAGTAGTAGTACTGCATTTGCGCATCCGCCTTGTAGTACTGCGTGCCGATGGGGGTGCCGTACTCGGCGTTGGCCTGCGCGTAGTAGCCACGGCTCGGCACCAGCGCGCTGTCGCGGTTGTCGCGCGACCAGCCCACGGTGAACGGCACGGTGTTCGAGACACGCCCGAAGTCGTCGACATAATCCTTGTACGTTTGCGGCGTGCTCGAATCGATGTCGAGACGATCCTGCTCGATGCCGAGACCGAAATACACCATGTCGGTCTCGGAGAACGGAATGCCGAACTTCGTGTCCGCGCCGTACGAGATGATGCGAAAGCTCGTGTCGTTCGTGCTCGAATAGTAGAGCGGCTCGGTGGTGCGATAATAGACGTCGGTGATGCGCTTGATGCCATCCACCGTGAAATACGGGTCGATCTGCGTGACCGCGAGCGTGCGATAGGTCGTGGCCGTATTGACGTTCAGCGAAAGGCTGGTGCCGGAGCCGAACACGTTGTCCTGCGAAACGCCCGCCGAAATGATGGGCCCCTCGCCGGAGCCGTAGCCCACGCCCAGCGAGATCGTGCCCGTGGGCTTCTCGGTGACGTTCACGTCCACGTCCACTTCGTCCGGCGTGCCTTCCACGGGCACCGTCGTGACTTCGACATCGGTGAAATAGCCGAGCCGGTTGATGCGGTCCTTCGAGAGCGCAAGGCGGCTGGAATCGAACCATGCGCTTTCGAGCTGGCGCATCTCGCGGCGGATCACCTCGTCGCGCGTGCGGGTGTTGCCCGTGATGTTCACGTGCCGCACGTACACGCGGCGCCCCGGATCGATCTGCAAAGTCAGGCTCACCGTGTGATGCACCTGATCGATCTGCGGCTCGGCGTTGACGGTCGCGAACGCATAGCCGTACTCGCCGAGCTTGTCGACGAGCGCCTTGGTCGTATCCTTGAGCTTCTGAGCGGAAAAGCGCTGCCCCGCCTTCACGCCAACGAGCTTTTCGAGCTCGGCTTTACGGTCGAGCAGATTGCCCGCGAGACTCACGCCCGAGATTGTATAAGGCTCGCCCTCGTGTATCGAAACGGTCAGATACATGTCCTTCTTGTCGGGCGAGAGCGACACCTGGGTGGAGTCGATATTGAACTCCAGGTAGCCGCGGTCGAGATAGTAAGTCCGCACGTTCTCCAGATCGCCGGTGAGTTTCTCTTTGGAGTACAGATCGTTTTTCGTGTACCACGAGAACCAGTTCGGCGTGGAGAGCTGCATTTCGTCGCGCAACGTGCTCTCGCTGAACACCTGGTTGCCGATGAAGTTGATCTGGCGGATCTTCGCGCTCGGCCCCTCCACCACCGAGAACAGCAGGCCCACGCGGTTGCGGTCGATGGGCGTGACCGTCGTGGTCACTTCAGCGGCATAGTAGCCGCGCGTGAGGTACTGGCGCTTGAGCTCCTGCTCGGCCCGGTTGACGAGCGCCTTGTCGTAGCTGAGTCCCGGCGAGAGCCCCACCGCCTTGAGCGCCTTGGTGAGGTTGTCCTTGTCGAACTCGTGAATGCCCGCGAAGTCGATGGTGCCGATGGCCGGCCGCTCCTGCACCTGAACGACAACGGTACGGCCTTCGGTGGCAATACGCACGTCGCTGAAAAAACCCGTGGCGTAGAGCGCGCGAATGGCTTCGGAAGCCTTATCGTCGGTGAAGGTGTCGCCCTGCTTGATCGGCAGGTACGCGAACACGGTGCCGGGCTCGATGCGCGCCAGCCCGTCGATGCGGATGTCCTGGACTACGAAGGGCTCGGTGGCGTGCGCGGTGGCGGCCATGCCGAAGCCGAAGCTGGCGAAAGTCAGCGCGCGAGCATAGCGCGTAGTGGATGAAACCGTCATGCGGGAGGTCGTGAAAAAGGCCAACGGAAACGGCGCGCAGCCATGCGCGACGCGACAAGCGATCGCGGCGAAAAGCGTTCGCACTCTTTGAAAAGCGGCGCGGCAAACCGCGCATGCGCGGCGCTATTGCATGCGCGCCCGGGCCGGCCGCCGCGGCGCGGCGAGTCCGGTGGCAAGCGTTAGCACCTCGGTCATATGCGCCGCCTGCGCCGGGTGCAGACGAAACGAGAGTTCGGCGCCGCCGGGCAAGCGAAAGCTCATCACCAGATGCTGCACGGTGCCCGACTCCCGTCCGACTTCCCACGCCTCGCATGGCATGGCGAACTTCACGCTCGCGGCCTTGTGGCGGATGCGCTCGGAGCGGCCGATCGCGCTGGAAAGCGCGGCCAGCAACTCGTGCATGACCGAGCAATGCAAGGCGACGCTGTCGGGCTGATTGCCATTGACCATCAGATACTGGCCGTCCGCGCTCAATTCGAAGCCGCGCAGCGAATCGATGGCAAGTGACGTAGACGTGGACATGGATGGCGCTCCGTGACAAAAAGCATCGGCGGAGTCTAGGCGGCGTGACGAGAAGCCTGATTACCCGAGTATTACGCGGATTACTTTCATCAATATTGCCGCGCATGCCGTGCGCTTCGCCCCGCGCGGCCGCAGCGGCCCGTATCCGGCTCGTACCGCGCGACTGCCCGCCTTTCAGTTTGCCGTTTCGGTTCGCTTGCCGTAGCGGCTCGGGAAACATGCGGTAACCGGGACGATTACCGGACCTGACAGCAAGCAGACAATCAGATGACCGGCTGTACATAGACACGCGCCGGCCCGAAAGCGGGTTGTCGACTGCGACCTTGCGGGCAGATCGTGGCGATGCCGCGCAAGCAAGACCTGCCCTCGCCGGCCCGCCTGTTCCCGTCCACGCTACAATGCGGCTGCCGTTCCACTGCTCCAATCGACATGCCGAATTCTAATCGGGCGTTCCTGCTCGGTCCGTTGCTCAAAGGCGTTTCCCGCTCGTTCTACCTCACGATGCGCGTGCTGCCCGCCGGGATGCGTGACCCCGTTGGAGAGGCGTACCTGCTCGCGCGCGCCGCCGACACCATCGCCGACACCTCGCTGATCCCGCCGCCCCAGCGCCTCGCGCTGCTGCTCGCGCTGCGCGAACGCGTCAACGGCACGGCCCCGGGCGCGGCCCACGACGACGCCTTGCGACGCATCGCCGGCGAAGTCGCGGGCCAGCAGGCGCAATCGGACGAGAAGCTGCTGCTCGAATCGCTCGGCGGCGCGCTCGACGTGCTGGCGCAACTCGACGAAGCCGACCGCAGCGCCGTTCGCGAGATCGTCACCACGCTCACGGAAGGCATGGAATTCGATCTGAACACCTTCCCCGACGAGCGCTCGGGCAAGGTGGCCGCGCTCGGCACATGGGACGCACTCGACCGCTACACGTACCTCGTGGCGGGCTGCGTGGGCGAGTTCTGGACGAAGATGACCTATCGCCATCTGCCCGGCACGCTCGCCCCAGCATTGCGCGAAACGATGTACCAGCGTGGCGTGCGCTTCGGCAAGGCGCTGCAAATGGTGAACGTGCTGCGCGATTGCGGCAAGGATCTGCGCATCGGCCGCTGCTACCTGCCCGCGACGATGCTCGCGCAGGCCGGCCTTACGCCCGAGGACCTGCTCCAGCCCGGCACGTCCGCGCGTGCGCGACCGCTGATGTTCGGGCTCGTGCGCCTCGCGCTCGATCACTTCCGCGCGGCCATCGACTACACGTTCGCGCTGCCGCGCCTCTCCGTGCGCCTGCGGCTCGCGTGCCTGTGGCCGATCCTCATCGGCCTCGAAACGCTCGAACTGCTGGTCGACAATGAAGACTGGCTCGATCCCGCGCGCCCGTCCAAGCTCACGCGCAACGACGTCTATCGCATTCTCGCGTGCTCGACGCTCATGGCGCCGTCCAACGCGTTGCTCGACCGATGGCTCAAGCGGCTGCTCGCGCGCATCGAAACACGCATAACCGCAATCGGGAAGGCGTAAAAGAAGACGGCGCGTGCCGTTCAAAGCACGCGCCGCGGCACTACGCTGCGAGCCGCGTTAGCCCTTCTCGCCGCGATACAGCTTGATGATGGCCGAAAAATCGAGCTTGCCGTCGCCGCGGCTGCTCATTGCCTGATAGAGCTGCTGCGCGAGCGCGCCCATGTAGGCGGGCTGATGGACGCTCTTCGCGGCATCGGTCGCGAGACCCATGTCCTTGAGCATCAGATCCGTGCCGAAGCCGCCCGTGTAGCCGCGCGACGAAGGCGCCGTCTCGATCACGCCCGGGAACGGGTTATACGTGTCCGAGCTCCAGCAGCGGCCCGTCGACGTATTCATGATGCTGCCCAGCACCTTCGAGTCAATCCCGAGCGCCTCGCCGAGCGCCATCGCCTCCGCCACGCCCGCCATGGTGACGCCGAGCACAAGGTTGTTGCAGATCTTCGCGACCTGCCCCGTGCCCGTCTCGCCGCAATGGACGATGTTCTTGCCCATCCCGGAGAGCACGGGCTTCACGCTTTCATAGAGCGCGGCGCTGCCGCCCACCATGAACGTGAGCGTGCCCGCCGCCGCACCACCCGTGCCGCCCGACACCGGCGCATCCACGAACGCGTTGCCGCGCTGCGCAGCCAGCGCGCCGAACGCCTTCGCGCTCGCTGGATCGATCGTGCTCGAATCGATGATCGTCACGCCCTTCGCGATGCCCGCCAGCACGCCGTCTTCGGCGGTGAGCACGGTGCGTACGTGCGCCGCCGCGGGCAGCATCGTGATGACCCATTCGGCGCCCGTGGCCGCCGCTTTCGGCGAAGCAGCGCTGGTTGCGCCCGCATCGACCAGCGGCTGCGACGCCTCGGCGCTCAGATCGAACACGGTGAGCGCGTGCCCCGCCTTGATCAGGTTGAGCGCCATTGGCGCACCCATGTGGCCCAGCCCGATGAAACCGATTTTCATGAGCGATTCTCCCTTTAGGTTAGCGAGGCGAGCCAGCGCTTCAGTGCAGGTTGATCGTCGTGTTCACGCCGGTGTTGACGGCTGCGTCGTCGAACCAGCGCGCCGTCACGGTCTTGGTCTGCGTGTAGAACTGCACGACCTGCTTGCCGTACGGACCCAGATCGCCAAGCTTCGAACCGCGCGAGCCCGTGAAGCTGAAATACGGCACCGGCACCGGAATCGGAATGTTGATGCCCACCTGGCCGATGTCGATTTCGCTCTGGAACTTGCGCGCCGCCGCGCCGCTTTGCGTGAAAAGGCCTACGCCGTTGCCGAACGGATTCGCGTTGACGATGGCGATCGCCTCGTCGAGCGTATTCGCGGTCAGCACCACGAGCACCGGCCCGAAGATCTCGTTCGTGTAGATGTCCATATCGGTTGTCGCGTTCGTGAACACCGTCGGGCCGACGAAGTTGCCGTTCTCGTAGCCGGGCACCTTCACGTCGCGGCCGTCGAGCGCGAGCGTGGCACCCTGCTTCACGCCGGACTCGATCAGGCTCAGGATGCGGGCCTTCGCGGCGCGCGAGACGACCGGGCCGACGTCGGTCTTCGGCTCCTTGCCGGCGTTGACCTTCAGCGCTTTGGCTTTCTCGACCAGTTCGGGCACCCACTGCTGGGCCTCGCCCACGAGCACCACGACCGAAGTGGCCATGCAGCGCTGACCCGCCGCGCCGAACGCCGCGCCCGCGAGCGCATTGAGCGCCTGCTCGCGATTGGCGTCGGGCAGCACGACGGCGTGATTCTTCGCGCCCATCATCGACTGCACGCGCTTGCCATGCTCGCTGCCGAGGCGATAGACATGCGTGCCCACGGCCGTCGAACCCACGAACGAAATGGCCTTGACGAGCGGATGCGAGCAGATCGCATCGACCACTTCCTTGCCGCCGTGCACGACGTTTAGCACACCTTTCGGAATGCCCGCCTCGACAGCGAGCTCGACGAGCTGCATCGTGGAAAGCGGATCCTGCTCGGAAGGCTTGAGCACGAACGTGTTGCCGCAGACGATCGCCATCGGGAACATCCACAGCGGAATCATGGCGGGGAAATTGAACGGCGTGATGCCCGCGCATACGCCGAGCGGCTGCTGCAGCGTATAGGTGTCCACGCCGCCGGCCACGTTCTCCGCGAACAGGCCCTGTTGCAGCGTGCCGATCGAGCAGGCGTGCTCGACCACTTCGAGGCCGCGGAAAATATCGCCTTCCGCGTCGGGCAGCGTCTTGCCCTGCTCGGCCGTGAGCGTCTGAGCGATACGCGACATGTTCTCGCGAATCAGCGCCTGCAGCTTGAGCATGATGCGGATGCGCGCGCCGATCGGCGTGCTCTTCCACGTCGCGAACGCGGCATGCGCGCTCTTGACGGCCTTGTCGACTTCCTCGACGGTCGCGAACGGCACGCGCGCGAGCACTTCCTGGGTGGCCGGATTGACGATGTCGCGCCATTCAGTCGTTTTCGATTCGACGAACTCGCCGTCGATCAGCAGCTTGACGGTCGAGACATGAGCGTTGGATGCCTGGGTGACTGCGTTCATCTTGAACTCTCTCTGAAAGATCCGAACGGGCCGGCCGGGGCCGGATATAGAGGATTGCGATTTAATTTTCCGGGTGCGTCGGTCGCGGCGCGGACGCACCGGAGTGCGTGCCGGGGATGGAGTTGCGCGTGGGAATGGGAACGGCCGTTGCCGCTCCTTCGAGGGCCGACTGCATGTGCATCGTTTGTCTCCATCTTTGTTATAGACGACTGTTGATTGCAGAAGTCTCTTACCGAGTATAGTTATTCGAATATCCACGGTATAGAGGCGAAAAAGCCCATCCAATATGCAAAAAAGCACAACGAGGCAGATGGAGACACTGAATTGGGACGATTTACGCTATTTCCTGGAGGTGGCGCGCACGCAGCGCGCCAGCGGCGCGGCACGGCGCCTCGGCGTCGATCACACCACGGTGGCGCGCCGCGTGCGTGAGCTGGAAGCGGCGCTGGGCACGGTGCTGTTCGACAAATCGCGCTCGGGCGGCTTCGTGCTGACCGCCGAAGGCCAGCGCCTGCTGGCCTATGCGGACACCATCGAAAGCACGGTGCAATCGGCGAGCGAGCAGTTCGCGCTCGGCGCGCAATCGCTTTCGGGTCACGTACGGGTGGGATCGACCGAAGGGTTCGGCTGCTTCTTTCTCGCGCCGCAACTGGCGCGCTTCACCGGCAAGCACCCCGACATGTCGATCGACCTGCTGCCCGTCCCGCATTTCGTGAGCCTTTCGAAGCGCGAAGCCGATCTGGCGATCATGCTCGAGCGCCCCGAGCGCGGCCAGTACGTCTATACGAAGCTCTGCGACTATCGCCTGCGCTTATACGGAACACCGGAGTATCTCGAGCGGCATCCGCGCATCCGGTCGGCGGCGGACTTGCGCCATCACGCATTCATCAGCTATGTCGCGGATCTCGCCTTCAGCCATGAACTGCTCTACCTCGAACGCACGGCGCCCAACGTCGCGGCGCGGCTGTGCAGCACAAGCGTGATCGCGCAATATCATGCTGCGCTGCAAGGTAGTGCGCTCGCCATCCTGCCCTGCTTCATGGCCGAACCCGATCCGCGTCTCGTGACGATCCTGCCCGAAGAGATCGTCGTGACGCGGCGTTTCTGGCTGTGCAGCCGCGAGGACCTGCGCAAGCTGCGCCGCATCACGTCGCTCTGGGATTATCTGCGCGCGACCGCCGACGCGAACCACGCGCTCCTGATGGGCGACTCGCCGCAGATGCACTATATCGAGCCCTGACTGCACGGGCGGCGCCAACGAAAAAGCCGCACATGCAATCCCGTTCGCGGATTACATGTGCGGCTTCCAGAGTGAGCCCGAATGCATCTGGGCCGGCTCAAGACCGCTCCAGGTGCCATTCGGCTACACGGTTCACTCGACACGCACCAGCTGCCCGAGGCGACCGGCCTGCGTCGAATGCCTGGCGATCAGGTCCCGACCGGACGGATCGTCAGCGCGTTCTTGACCGACGTCACGCCAGCCACGCCCTTCGCCACTTCCGCGGCGTGGTCGACCTGGCCTTGCTCCGGCACGGTGCCTTGCAGAATGATGGCGCCGTCCTTGGCGCGCACGGTGATGTTGGCCACGCTGATGTTCTTGTCCTTGGCGAGGGCTGCACGCACCTTGCGCGAGAGCGCACGGTTAGCCGCGCGAGCTTTTTTGAGCTCGGCCTTCGATTGCTTGACGTTGGCCTTGGCGGTGTCGGTCGCCGGTGCGGTGGCGGCGGGCGCAGCCGCGGGGGCGCTGGCGGCGTCCTGCGCATAGACGTTGAGCGAAGCGGCGACCAGCATTGCGCCGGCTGCCAGTGTGAACGCCTGAATAGCCTTCATGCGGTTTCTCCTGTTGTCACAGTTTTTTGATGGCCCTCGAGGGACCCGTGCACTACCTACCATTCACTACCGGTAAACAGACGCTGCCAATCCGGCAAACCTTGCGGCTGCCTGGCCGCGAAGATCACATTGGGGAGTAACGATACTCCATTTATTTCGAGTTTGATGCGAAACGTGTCATTGCCGCCATTTCACCCGCATGCGCTTCACTTCTGCTTCAGTTCACGCGTCTGAAGATTCGCGCTCCCCAGAAAGCCACGCAAGCGCGACGCTTCACAGGCCGGAACACCTCGCAGTCATGAAATGCTATTGAATAGCATTCACAGCCAACCCATTCCCTTCATGCACACCCGCTGCAACTATTTCGGCATATGAGCCAATCCGGTGCATGCATCATGAATAACGACGGCATTCACTGACATTGACCCATTGAATTCGCGTCGTATTGCGCATCCTTATCGACGAGCAACGCGTGTCAATCGGATATCGTTGACACGCGCGAACACAGGTTTTACCCGCATTTACTCATGGCGGAAAATAGCGCCTGTCAATTGGCAAGCTGCGCTTTCACCCAGCGATAGAACTGCTGGATCGCCGCTTCGCGCGGATGGCCCTCGCGCCACGTGAAGTAATAATCCAGCGACGCGGGAATACGCACCTGCCCCAACTGCACCAGCTCGCCGCGCTCGATGAAGCCGCGCGCGAGCTGCAGGCGCGCCGTGGCCGCCCCTTGCCCGGCCACCGTGGCCTGCAGCAGCAGGCCGGCGTCGTCGAAGACGGGCCCGCGCTCGGGCTCGTCGCCCGCCACGCCGGCCGCATCGAAGAAGTCGCGCCAGGAGCGGCGCGAGAATCGCAGCAGCGGCATGGATGCGAGGTCTTCGATACGAAACGCCGGGTAGCGCGCGAGCAGAGCGGGGCTGCAGACGGCCACCACCTGGTCGTCGAGCAGCTTGCGGATCTGAAAGCCCGGCTCCTCCACGCGCCGATGCCAGATGCCGATATCGAACGGATAAGGATCGGGCGGCGTGACGCCGGCGTGCATGCGCAAAGACAGATCGACGTCGGGATGGCGGTCGTAGAAGTCGCCCAGACGCGGGATCAGCCAGACCGACGCAAAATCGGACATCACGCTCAATTCGAGCCGCGTCACCCCGCTCACGCCCGGACGCGTGGCATCGAGCGCCTCGCGCAGTTCTTCGAGGTTGCGCCGCACGCGCTCGGCAAGCTGCGCGCCGGCCGCCGTGGGAATCATGCGGCTGCCCGCGCGGCGAAACAGCTCGACGCCGAGCTCCGCTTCGAGCGCGCGCAGGTGATGGCTCACGGCGCTGTGCGTCAAATGCAATTCTTCCGCCGCACGGCTGAAACTACGCCTGCGCGCCGCTGCTTCGAGCGCGCGCAGGGCTTGCAAAGGAGGGAGCGAACGTGACATGACGTCAAATTCTACTCACAATCGCGGCTGAAATCTCTCGCTGGCTTCGCGGCCGGCTTCTCGCCAATAATCGTGGCCCAGCCATTCAATCCGCTTTCGGGTCTCGCATCATGACCGCTCTCAAACTGCGCGTATTCGCCGTTTTTGCGCTCGGCTACTTCGTTTCGTATCTTTTTCGCGGCGTCAACCTCGGCTTTGCGCCGTTCCTGACGCACGAAATGGGTCTCTCCGCCACCGACCTGGGCACGCTCACGAGCCTCTATTTCCTTGGCTTCGCAGGCGCGCAGATCCCGGGCGGCGTGCTGCTCGACCACTTCGGCCCGCGCCGCGTGACCGCGTGCGTGATGCTGGTGGCCGCCGCCGGCGCACTCGTGTTCGGGCTTTCGCACAGCATGGGCGCGATGATGGTCGGGCGTCTGCTGGTCGGCGTGGGCGTGTCGGTGTGCCTCGGCGGCGCGTTCAAGGCCACCGCCCAGCACTTCCCGGTCGCCCAGCTCACGTTCGTCAACGGACTCGTGATGGCCGTGGGAGGCCTCGGCGGCGTCGCGGTCGGCGCGCCGCTCTCCTGGCTGCTCACGCTTGCGCCGTGGCGTACCGTGAGCGTCGGACTCGCCGTGCTCACCGCAGCCGTCGCCGCCATCATCTGGATCTGCGGCCCGCGCACGCGCGACACGCACCACCAGGCGAGCGTGCTCGAACAGTTCAAGGGCACCGCGCACATCCTGCGCAGCCATGCGTTCTGGAAAACCGCGACGTTTTCCGCATTCACGCAGATTGTGTTCTACGCGATGCAGTCGCTCTGGGTGGGCGCGTTCCTGCGCGACGTGACGCCCGCCGGCACGACGGATGTGGCCTCGCGCGCGGCCTCGCTCGTTTCCGTGCTCGGCGGCGCGTTCATCGTCGGCAATATCGGCTTCGGTGCGCTCGCGCGCACCTTCGAGCGCTACGGCGTAAGCGTCGCGCGCTTTTCCGGTGTGACCATGGCGCTGTTCGTGCTCGTCCAGGCGCTGCTCGCGGCCCGCGTACCGTTGCCCGCCGCATTCCTGTGGGCCGCATATGGCGCGCTGGGCGGCACCGGCATCCTGACCTACGCCGTGCTCGCCGAATACTTCCCTGCGCGCATGATCGGCCGCGTCAACACCACGTTCACGCTCGTCATTTTCATCGGCATCTTCCTCGCGCAAATCGCAATCGGCGCGGCGCTCGGCCACTGGAGCGCCGTGGACGGCCACTATCCGGTCGTCGCGCATCAAGCGGTCTGGACCGGCCTGATCGCGCTGCAAGTGATCGCCGCCGTGTGGTACTTCATGCCAAGCCGGCGCACCAGCGCCGCGCACCACGCCATGGAATCCTGAATCGTCTCGACGCGCGAGCGCCATTGCAATGCGATGGCCTGCGCGCAGGCTCATCGCCATTTCGACACGCCCTGCGCTCCCCGCCCGCCACCTGCGGGCCCGCCCATTCATTGGAATTGAGCGCGGCCGCCGCTCGTCGGCCGGTGCCGGCTGCCACGGCATCGCTGGCCAATCGATTCGATATCCGAAACAAATACTGGCGACACGAAATCGGTCCACGAAACCGGTCCACGAAGCCAGCCCTGCTCCGCGCCGTCAAACTCGCGCGGCTCCGGCATTTCCCTATGGCACGCTCGCATATCGTTGCGTGTCGAGTACAATGCTGCGCCGCCGGCCTCGGGTGAACGCATGCTCGGGCCTCTGCATGGCTCGCGGGCGCTCTGCGGCATCCATCAGCGCGCTCGCACGAGCCCGGCCAACCGGCTGGCCGGTTATATGACGAATAAGCCACACCGCCAGGCGCGCCGAAGCGCGGTATTTCGCGCTCGACGTGGCATGGCCCGCGCCTCGCACGTGAGCAATTACCTTGAAGACTGGTGGGCGGGTCACGCGCGTCGAGCTCGCGCACGATGGCGTGTTTTAAGCGGAGATGCCCGCGCGTAGCTGCACATGTGACGATCGGAAAACGGGAAAACGCACGCCCGGACAGAACTTTCCGAACCGAAACGCGGCGGCCGCACGTGACTCGGCGTAAACTGCCGCTGTTGTCATTCGAATGTGTCGATTCATGATAAAGAGAGAAACTTCCATGCCAGACCATACCCACTCGCACGACGGCCACTCCGATTCGTGTGGTTGCGATTTGCTGCACCTCCTCAACGGCGTGGATGACTTCGCTCGTAACGTGTTTCCCGGCGACAAGGAGCTGTTTCGCAGCCTTGCCAACTTTCAGGCGCCGCACACGCTGTTCATCACCTGCGCCGACTCGCGCGTCTCGCCCGAGTTGATCACGCAGACGCGTCCTGGCGAGCTGTTCGTCTGCCGCAACATCGGCAATATCGTGCCGGCCTATGGGGAAATGCTCGGCGGCGTCTCGGCGGTGGTCGAGTTCGCCGTGCTCGCGCTGAACGTGCGGCAGATCGTGCTCTGCGGCCACACCGACTGCGGCGCCATGAAGGGCCTCGCCGACGGTCCCGGAGCCACGGCGGACATGCCGACGGTGCAAGCCTGGCTGCGCAACGCCGAAGCGGCGCGCAGCGTCGTGCAAACGCGCGGCCTGAATGAAGATCAGATCGTGCAGGCGCTCGTGGAGGAGAACGTTCGCCTGCAGCTCACGCACCTGCGTACCCATCCGGCGGTTGCGGCACGCGTGGCGCAAGGCCAGCTCCAGGTGCAGGGCTGGGTGTACGACATCGGTCACGGCACGATTTCCGTATTCGACGACACGCACGGCCGCTTCGAATCGCTCGGCTCGGCGCGCGCCCGCCTGCTCAAGGACAC
>Ga0164242_10000570_pt1 | contig 44627 bp, 35 predicted proteins | sample OricomgcompostMG_FD_108783 | JGI IMG/M metagenome (GOLD analysis project Ga0164242, IMG submission 108783) | Miracle-Growth compost microbial communities from Emeryville, California, USA - Original compost - Miracle growth compost (MG) ... | reverse complement strand
AATTTTAATTTATAGACACAATTTAAACCATTATTATCCAAACTTTTGGGCATCAACATGCTGATTATAGGTCTGTTAAGATCAAAGTTTGGATAATAATAAAGTTTGGATAAAAGCGCTTATGGAAAATCTCAAAGCCATCTTCTGACCAGCGAAGCAACTTGCATTGATTTTTTCGTTTGTTGATAAATATAAAAATATCCCCCGACAATAAATTTCCCTCCATATGGGCATTCACAATACCGCCCAAACGATCGAAGCTGTATCGCATATTGCAGGCATCCTGGTAAACATAGTAGCGGCAGATATTTGAATAAGAGATCATAATCCAATAGTTAGCCCGCAAAGCTAACCCCGTTAATCACAGCGCCAATGACGGGGCTGCCCGAATGCTTACCTCCATAAAAATCATATTAAACCCAAAAAGATGGCCAAGGAAACATATGTAGCTACAATAAAACACGATAATGGTATAATGAATCTTAAAGCATTCGCTTTTTATCACTTCTTACATCCGCCTCCCAACAGCTTTCCTTGCGGTCTGCCTGCCCTGCGTATGCGGGGCGGTATTCGGATTTTCCCTGTTGCTGTGATTAGAACATGATTGGGTTAGGACTGATCTGTTCACCAGACGTGTTGATTGTCTGTGTAAGCTGGTTCGAGAGCAACTTATCCCACGTCATTGCCATTTTGGCTTGAGCCTGTCAATTCCTTTGGCTCATTCACCTTAACGGTGATTCTAGCGATCATTCAATTAATTTGCCCATACCAATTTGCCTAGCCCTATACCGGATGAAATTTCCAGCACTTGATTGACGTCACCACCTTTCAAGAAGTCATTGACTTTCGGTACATTGTCCTGCGGGCTTCGTACAAAGTTGTTACCATCAATGCACGCCACAGTAGGCAACCAGCAACAGAACGCTGGGTTTCTCTATGTTTTCCAACATTGAAACAATTCTAATCCAACCTTGTCAGGTCGCAACTCAAAATAGGTGTTTGTTAGATCAAATAAAATGATGCTCTCCTGGTGATTAAAAAGTTCATTAGTCCGGCTGGAAAGCTTTCTTTCCAGTTCGTCCTTACACTTATATAAACGGATGGCATTCCTATATAAGGCATCCTTATTAACCTTGTCAATCGGATATCCTGTCAATTCGCAGATAGCCGAGTTGTCTTTTATTATTTTGGTGGTGGCCAGCTCCGAAGCTGGATGGACGGCCCGGCTAATGATTTGGGTAGCCGTCAGTTTTATCTGCTCCTCTGTGAGTCCACAACCTCCTAGGGTTTCTTCTAATTTAAGGCTCTTCCAAACATTAAAGGCAAGCCATTCTGCGCCCGCCTCTCTGACATCTTCATGATAGAGGCTGTTGACAACAATATGTTGGTTATGAGGGTTGAATAATTCAATATCAAGCTTTTGACCATCAATTATTTTTTGCCATATCTCCTCCAACCAATACTTAACTCGTTCATTATTAGGTTTAAATAAAGTAGGCTTGTGTAAATACCGGTTATTTATAAGTTCTGCAATCTCACTTAGATCTTCTCTTGTCACCTCTTTAGGCAAAAAGCCAATACTTAAAACAGTCGAATGTCTAACCTTATTATTCACATCACGAAAGTTGCGCATGAGGCGGTAGTACTTGTCTAGCTCCCCAGTTTGTTTGTTCATTAAATCATGTGATGTGAAATACATAATGGCAAATTTAGGGGATATTGTTGCGCAGTTTAAACAGTTTAACATCCACTTTTGGGGCTACAAATTGATCTTGAGCTTCTACAGTAATTTATTCAGCAATTAGCCCGGTTAAATATCAAATACGCTCTGCATCCAAGCCCAAAAAAATTAAAATGCCCCCAAAATTTTTAAAATCATTGGGGGCGAAAATGTTAATGCGCAACTTGGGTTAACTTTTACATGTAAACATTGATGACCGCATGCTGTCCGAGGCTGTAATTTAATCTTTATCATCTATCCTCGACAAAAACCTTGTTGCTACTTCCTATACTCGGAAATCGTATTTGTGGAGAATTTGCAGCAACAGGAATTGCCCGCGACGAAATTATCTGCCATGATCTACCATATTTTAAATTAAATCCGATACTGACTTTACGCCAAGTTTTTCTAAAATCAACTGCTCTTGGCTCTCTAAATCCTTTAAAATAAAAACATCCTGTTTACTGTCAAGCGCTGCCAGAGCATCATTCCCTACAATCGTATTATCCCGAAGTTTATAAATAGAACATTCTCCTACAACTCGCAAATCTAGTTTTTCTACAGCTTCTGGTCTGATTGCGATATTAAACCCCCTACCACCAACTCTGACACTCGGATAAAAAACACCATCAAGTCCACATTTACATGCTAATTCAGAAAAAATTGCAGAAATCATATAGTCATAATCACCTCGAATTTCGCTCTTTGAAAATTCTTCCGAAAGAAAGGAGGTGAATGCAAGCGATCGATGGAGTATTCTTTTAGGATTCGACTTGACAAATTCTGTATATCCTTCCGCCAATTCTTTAATATAGCTACTAGCCTCTCCGAATTCATCTGCATGTACGATAGCCAATAAATATAAATCATCAATTACCTCCCATCTCCCAAATGAAATCTTTTGATATCCTGACATTTCCTTATCCCTAAGCATTGGTATTGTTTCGGCCACACCAATGATTCTCATATTATTTAATTCACCTGGTTCTATTTGGTCCGCAATTGACGAAGCATAAAACATGGTCTGCTCGGGCGTACTTGCTCGTTGATAACTTCTATTTAAATCCGCTGGTTTAAAAGAATAATCACTCCGCTTATTAAATCTTTCCCCATTATAATTTGGTCTTGCTCTCATAACTATTTTACCTTTATGAAAACGAAGAATGACATATGCTATATCTCCGACTTGCTTAAACAACTTATTTATTTCATCCTTAGGATAATCCTTAGCATCCAAATCTCGAAAATCAAATATAATCAATTGAATATCAATTAATGATAATATTCCTTCTGCATCATCTCTATTCGATAAAGGCTGAGTTTTAGGATCATCATCTATGGCTTTATCAATAAAATGGCACGAATGGCCTACAAATTCCTTTATGGCGCCAAGAGTTCCAGGTTTAGTCTTATGATCGTATGACCTGCAGGCGCAAACACAAACATCACAATCTTCATCAATCATTTCTCTTAAACGACCTTTAACCAAATCGTATGTATCGCCTACACTCGTCACCCCTATCAGCTTACCATTTTTTGAAAAAATGCTAAGAAAGTCACTTGCATTTTTATCAAAATTGCTTCTTACCAGCATAAAACCATTCTTTAAAAGCAATTGGTGAAGTATCCGGATGCTGGTTGTTTTACCAGAATTCGACCTGCCCTTTAAGGCAATAATAGTACGCATATATTCAAATTTTTTTATGAATTATAAATCGCAGTTATATATATAAACAGATTAATTCCAAATTTAAGTGATAAATCGGACATAAGTGTTTATTTGTGTATACTATTTTACTCCTTTGGTAACCATCACTTCGATTTTTCTGTATCTAAGGCTCCTTCATCTGAAAAAGCCAATTGAAAATATTAAAGCAAGCAAAAACTATAAACCATATTGGATGATATTATTCATCAGCAGCATTTGATCAAACTGATTACAAAATAGAAACAAACACAAAATGAGGTTTGTGTTCAATAAACTGTTTGAGGCTGAATATATTAATCTGCCATCAGGGGCCAATCAGATAAATATCCAATTTTCTGACAAGTCGAAGCTTTTTCCCAGGAAGTATTTGGAAATTGGCCACAATAAATACAATTAATGAATTGTCTAATACTACTAATGTTTTTTGGGAAATAAATAAAACTAATTTCATACCTTTATACAGTATTATACACTTCGTATCATGAGAGATGTAGAATTAGGAGTGAAAGCCAGGGAAGCGATGGGGCATTTAAGAAATTGGTTAATGAGATATGGAAAAATGCCTTCAGTAAGGGAGCTAATGAACGAGATGCATTATAAATCACCTCGTTCAGCGATGCTGTTATTGGAAGAATTAGAGAATTGTAATTTTCTAGAACGTAAATCCGATGGCAGCTTTAGAATGGTGAAAGACTTAGATACTAATTCCAATATAAGAACAGTTGAAATACCCTTAATTGGTAATATAACGTGTGGAATACCAATGTTAGCTGAGGAGAATATAGAAGCAATCATTAAGGTCTCAACCTCATTAATTAAAACTGGAAACAGATATTTCCTACTTCGCGCGATAGGTGATTCAATGAATAGAGCCGGCATTAATACTGGCGATTTAATGTTGATTAAACAGCAATCAAATGCCGAAAATGGAGATAGGATTGTCGCATTAATTGATGATGAGGCGACTGTAAAGGAATATCAACATAAAGGTAATATGGTCGCTTTAATGCCAAGGTCTGACAACAATATACACAAGCCCATTATTCTGGAAAATAATTTTCTAATTCAGGGCATCGTAGTTGCAACAATTCCAAAAATAAAAATTTAATAAGATGTCAGATGCGGTGATTGCAAGGCAGCAGGGAGACGATTATCAAGCCAGATTCTTCTGGTATAAGGCTTGTAAACTTTATTTACGTGACACTAACGCTGTAAGAGTAGCATGGGAAAAAAATGAAAGTCCAGGATTTGATGATGTCTCTATTTATTACTCCCCAGCAAAATCGGATAAGGTCACTGGTAACGAAATTGATAGTGAGTATTTCCAAGTAAAATTCCATGTCGACCATGACAAAGGTTTTACTTGTGATGCGTTAATGGATTGTTCATTTATCGGCAACAAGACTGAATCTTTGTTGCAACGCCTACATAAAAATTTCAAAAAAAATCCACCATCATTTCAAAGGTCCCTCTATCATATCGTTAATACCTGGGGAATTGACAATTCAGATAAACTTAAAAACATAGTTGATAATAACGGAGCAATTCGACTTGAAAAGTTATTCGATGGTTCGACTGATAGATCTGCCTATGGTAAAGTTAGGCTAAGTTGGCGTAATCATTTAGGACTGGCTACTGATGATGAATTAAAGCAGTTATTAACCCCTTTAAGGATTAATCATAACGCTAAAGGTTTAGATTATTTTACTGAGGATTTAAATTTTCGCCTCCAAGCAGTTGGTATTCAACCTATATCAGAAGGGAAACGCGCTTCTGTCTTTACTAGTTTAATACAGCAACTTCACGCCGAGCAGCGAACTAACTTTACTAAAGATGAATTACTGGAAATTCTACAAAAGGAAAAACTTTTAATAGAAAGGGAAGAAGGTGAAAAAGAGATAGTTAGGATTGGAATTAGAAGTTTTAAACGGGGAACCGATACTATTGCTTTTGAAACTGAAGATTATTTATGTTTATTACATCATTTTATTGGTCGATTTGTAATTGACGAAGCCCTATGGGAATCTGATATACTTCCCTCATTATCAGCATTTTCCGAAAGAGTTGTTGCACATAATAAACCTTTGCATATTCATTTAGATACCCACCACTCAATTGCGTTTGCTCTCGGTTATAATTTAGATAGTAAGTGTGGAGTATCAACTGTAATTATACAAAAGACAAGATCCGGAAGGATCGCTTTTGAAGCAAATCTAGAGTCCGAGGAGTTTCTAAAATATGAAAATGCGCCCAATTGGCTATATGATGAAGAGACTATTGATGAAGCAGGGAGCGATATTGTTTTGTCTTTAAATGTAACTCATGACATAAAAGGTGAGGTTCGAGAATACGTGACTGAAAATCTGAAAAATGTTTCCCGGATTGTATCGGCCACTATAATTAACGGCCCCTCTCCCACCTCCATACGCGATGGGAATCATATACTTTTGGCTGTTCAAGAGCTGGTAAAAAAGCTGAGATCGACTAGAAAGGGGCAAGAAAAATCTGGTTTTATGCACTTATTTGCTGCAGCACCTAATGCCCTTTTATTTTCTTTAGGACAACATTTCAAAGTTTTTGGGAAACTGAAACTATATGAATATGATTTTGAATGCAACCAAACTGGATCTTATCGATTATCAATAAAATTACCAATCTAACAATAATAATCAAATACCATGAAAGGAATAGACCCCTACTTTAATGATTTCTTATCTGAAATCAGACTTACATCTTCACAGAAAGATGACTTGAAACGCGGTCATAAAATACTTAGGGACAGACTAACCGCCGATACAACCCTAAAACATCTAATCGTTACGACCTTTTTACAAGGTAGTTACAGAAGGTCTACCGCAATAAGACCATTTGGAGAAAAACGTGCCGACGTAGATATAATTGTAGTAACAAATTTAGATAAGTCCAAATTCAGCCCACAAGAGACCCTGAATTTATTTATTCCATTTGTCGAAAAGCACTATAAGGGAAAATATAGATTGCAGGGGCGTTCCATCGGAATTGAATTGTCATACGTCGACTTAGATATCGTCATAACTTCTGCACCATCTGAAGTGGACCAAGAAGCATTAAAGTCAAAAAGTGTCACCACTGACATGATGTTAGAAGAAGTAACATCCGGCAACAATGATTGGAGATTAATTAAGGGTTGGAATGAACCAGATCTCACGAAAAGCTTTGCTGCTCAAAATTTAAGTGATTCTCAAAAGAAAGAAGCAGAATGGAAATTAGAACCACTACATATACCAGATAGAGAGGCAAATAAATGGGAAGATACACATCCCTTGGAACAAATTCGTTGGACAAGGGATAAAAATAAAAATACTAATTACCATTATGTAAATGTAGTCAAAGCATTTAAATGGTTTAGGGCGTTAAGGCTTACCGACATTAAACACCCCAAAGGATATCCCATTGAACATATGGTAGGAGATTGTTGCAGTGATGGAATTTCAAGTGTTGCAGAAGGAGTTTGTTTGACTCTCGAAAATATTGTCCATAATTACAGGCTGAACCGTCATCTAAGCACCGTTCCAGGTTTAGCAGATCGAGGCGTTCCAGAGCACAATGTATGGAAACGTATCACTTCTGAAGATTTTAATTCATTTTACGATTCGATTGTTACTTATGCAAGCATCGCAAGGGAAGCATTAAATGAAACATCCATAGCCAGACAAGTAGCCAAATGGCAGGAACTGTTCGGTGATAAATTTCCAGATGCACCTGAAGAAGACAATAATTCAAATAAAAGTGGTGGCTTTACTCAAAGAACTGCCCCATCAAATCCAACAGGCGGAAGATTTGCCTGATTACAAAATGGACCCTAACAATGATTTAAGAGAATCGAGGCGAAGACTTCAAACCATAGAAAACTTTGAATTATTAGAAGATTTTTTTTGGAATGCACCGCTGGCAAAATGGGTATTTAAATTTAGGTTAATTGGAAATTATACGCCAACATCCAACGTCCCGCTTGCAACAGAATGGTACTGTATGGTGGCACCTGAATACCCTTGGGGAGGCATTGATATCTATCCTTCAGCTACCGAAGGCATAGTTAAAACTTTTCAACACCAAAGTCATAATGAGCCCGAAGAAAATTGTGAATGGCGCTCAGGAAATATATGTGTGAGTACGAGTGTTGGATTATGGGGTAAGAAATTTTTCAATCAGGAGCCTTATAACGCAAAAGAAAGGCTAGTTTGGCATATTACTAGATGTGTTGACTGGGTCCAAGCAGCGGCAAATGATTCTTTAGCGGTAAAAGGAGACCCATTTGAAATGCCATCTTTTCCAAAAAATAAAGAATGCTTATTTGCCTTCAATGAGTGTGACATAACCTACAAGCAATGGCAATGCACGGAGAACAAACATGGACTAGTGCATAGTAGAAGTCCTTTTGATAAGACTGCAATTCATACCATTATATCCTTCGAAGCAAAAGGATTTCAATTAAATTATGAATGGGGAAAGCACATCAGAGATTCTAAGTCTACCCTTGCATGTAATATCTGGGTCTTATTAAAAGCAATACCTGTTTTAGACCCATGGGAAATGCCTACTAAATGGGAAGAGCTATTTGATGTGGTTTTAAGACAAGGACTAGATTTAAGGGTACTCATTGGAAAATATATCTCAAAAGCCAAACGCGATGTTAAATATTTACTTTTAGGCTTCCCAATTTCAAAAAATATAGGCGAGGCGACCACAAGCATTTATTGGCAGGCAATTATTTTGCCTAAACTCCCATCAATTAAAGGGGGATTCAGGAAAGTACGTCCGGATATGCTTGCAATGCAATTGAAGCTGATGTTTACTAAGGAAGCCAAAATTAGTTGGTGCGAAACTCAAAACTGGAATAAACTGGAAACTTCAGCTAGAGGCAAATTACCGGATTCTATAACGTCTACAAAGTTCACTATTATTGGTGCAGGTGCGATTGGTGCCAACCTTACTGAAATGCTGGTCAGATTGGGATGTGACAACATCACCATTATTGATAAGGATATTGTAAAAATCGGAAATTTATCAAGACATAATTTGACAATGGATCAGGTATGGTCATCGAAAGCACAAAGCGTCGCTGACTATTTAAACAGCGTCTTTCCAAGTTCAAATATAAAATCTATTCAAAGACCTCTTGATTCCACAATGCGTCATTATACAATTGAAAAAATTATTGCTAACACAGATGTTTTTATTGAGGCCACCGGAGACGATTCGTTGATACATTTTATAAGCAAATTACTATTTAGACGTAATAAAATTTTTATATCTCTATCGACAGGATTCGCGGCTAAACGCCTTTTTTGTTTTATGAAAAAAACCAAAGAAGAGCCTATTGCTTTTAAATTTGTTCAGAAGATTCAACCGTGGTTGGATTTAGATGCAAAAGAAAATCCTGATCCTGAATTTCCGCGTGATGGTATAGGTTGTTGGCATCCGGTTTTTCCTGCACGAATTGATGACATTATGATGTTATTGTCACTTGCCATTCAACAAATTGAGCATTTCTTGGATAGTGATAAAGAAGAGGATTTCTTGGTAATTGAAAAAGATATAAGTAACATCAATAAATTAAACGGAATTAAAATAACAGAAGGGTAAAAAAATGACATTTAGCTCACTGGATAAAAAGTTCACGGTGAAAATATCAGAGGATTGTATTGATTCAATATTGAGTTACATAAGAATTGCTGGAAGGTATGAGACTGGCGGTATTTTGATGGGCCAATACTCAACCAATCTTGATATCGCAACAATTAAGAACATAACGGGTCCTCCTTCCGATTCAAAAGGAGGACGGACTTGGTTTAAAAGAGGGATTAAGGGATTAAAAATGATAATTGACAGATTTTGGGAACAAAAAACCTATTACTTAGGCGAATGGCATTTTCACCCAAATGCAGCCCCCAATCCAAGCCTACAAGACAAAAAGCAAATGAGTGAGATAGCCATTTCACCAGACTACAATTGCCCTGAACCGATTCTACTTATTATAGGAGGCAATTACAGAGATTACGAATTATCATTTTGTGTTACCGACAGGTTGGGCATAACTGTTCAATTATTTAGAAACCTTATTTAGATTGCCTTGCAATTTTCATTAAGTTTAAAACAACGGGCCGAATTTTGGAGAGCCGACAATTCCTTTAAATCTAATTTCAGAAATAAAAATTAAACTTTGGACATATATCTAATAGAACTCACGAATAATAAAGCCTCCAGGCTGATAAAAGACCTAGAAGAACTAAATATTATTAAGGTTTTGCACAAAGCCAGAGAAAAGAAAGACGAACAATCTAATGGAAACGCTGCTCGATTACGTGGAGCTCTAAATCTATCAGAAGAGCAATACAAAGATTTTCAACAACATGCTAATATTATACGTGGTGAAGGGATAGAGAATATCTATTGAACGAAGATAGTTCCCACAACAGGTTTAGTCCAATTTAGGGGGGCGCACATTAACTGCTCCTTCTGGTAATTGTAATTGGTTATTAGTAGTTTCTTTGCCTCCTAAATTTTAAGATACCATGAAATGCAAACAAGTAAACGGAGCCATTGGTTATGCAAGAATATCAATCAAAGAACAGTCAACCTATTCAATCCCTTTTCAAAAAAAGGCAATAAGTGACTATTGCTCCCAAAGACAGAAACCATTCCATATCTACAAGACAAGAAGCCGACGCTAGAGAAAGCGGCCCCCATAGGCGGCAATTGCCCTTAGCTAATTCTGTCTATTACTAAATTTCATTTTGAATAACAGATAAGTTAGGCCTACGTTTAATGAATAAGAAACCTTATTTAGGATGCTAGTTGTGACACACTTTAAATTAATTGCGACTTAAAGTTATTTGGCACCTTTGATAAATAATACGGCACTTAAAGCAATAAAATTATTGTACAAAACTTGCCACTTGAAATTTAATATTTACATTTGCGGTTCATACTTACTAACCCTCATAATAAAGCGGGAATTTTAAAACGTTCCCGCTAATTTATTAAAACATAAAAAGAATCATAAGATTATATTAATTGATACCTGTAAGGCAAAGATCAAAACGCAAAACTGAACAGAATGTACATGATTTTTATGGGCATTTACTTATTATCTGGAACGCTTTATTGACACCGAATATCATAGCAAAAGAAATATCTTTTAAACCTTATTGTTGAAATTCATGGGGCGTCATATGAAATTCTTTTTTAAAAGCAGCGGTAAAGTGATGAGGATATTTATATCCGACCTTGTCGGTAACTTCGTTTACATACATATTCTCTTCCAGCAGTAGACGTCTTGGCTCTTGCATGCGAACTGTGCGCAAATGGCCGAATACAGTCGTATTAAATAACTGCTTGAAACCGGATTTGAGCTTCATGGAATCGCTTACCTGATATATGCCTTCGGGAAAGGTTTCCTTAAACCATCCATGAGTTCCTTGGTGTCCAAAAAAGCCAACAATGGTGATTAGGGAAAAGCACAAGGCAGCTATCAGTCACTACAGTCCTTAATAAGGGTTATAGGTCCGATCAAAGCTGCGTTTCTTTGCAATATCCACAAAAGTCTGCTTACTTACATAGTATGTAGTATCCTGACCTTTATTTAGGTTGCTTTAATTTCAAAATTAAAAAAGAAAGATCCCCTACCATAAATTTGGACTGACAACCTTACCTGTACATTCAATTTTTTGGCACTCGCCAAAAAATTAGTTATGCTAAATATAGTAAGCATCAAATTCAAATCTCACTTTAGACGCAGAGTCGTTATTATTACAAATGAAATTAAAAACGCCATTACCAATGTAATTATTGTTCCTTTTAGAAAGGCTAAAAAATGAAACCCGTAATCATTGTACCCTTTATTACCTTCTGTTCCGGGAATTATGACAAATTTTGGCGTAATTACGCATATCAATAACCAGTCAATAATCAATAAGTCAAATAAATTAAATACCAACAATATTCCCCAAATCAACACCACTAATGACATGAAGCCATCATTGTTTAGCCCCTCTAATTGCCATCCAATTAATAAAGGATAAAGTACCAGAACGCTCAAAAATGGAATACCATAATACAGACTCCATCGTTTTTCCAATTTCGTTTTAGGCGGCACACAAGAGCGAATGCTATCAGGATAACCTTCTAAAAAAATTCTAGGACTTTTTAAGAGCAAAAGTAATATGATCGTCGATAATAAAATGGAACAGATAAGACCATGATATATTATATTTATCAGCATTATTTATCAAAAATTTATGGTATAAAACAAACTCCAATCCTCTGGGCAATTGCGCACCATATATTTTCACTCAAAAAAAATCAGTTATTTAATTTTCACCTACTTCTTTAAGAACAACGTTCCACTCTAAGCTCAAATTATTTACGTCAAATTAGTGCCGGAACAAATAACCAGTTGAATATTTTAAAGGTTTAAAATGTCTATCAGGTTATTTGCCCGGACTTAATATTTTATTTATCGAACAAATGAAAAAGCTGACTAGCTTTTATCTCATCATCGGCCCTTTCTAAAATGATCAGTAATCTAAAAACTTCCGCCGGCGTAAGTATAATAAAGATTTCATGACACGAGGTCGGAATAAGTATATTCTTCACATCTTCTCCCCTCCTCACCTCATCTTCGTTACAAATCTTTCTTACCATCTCCAAAAAAATCTGAAAATCAGGCATCTCTATATTGATCAACGTTGTACCAAAAGCCACTTGCGTATATCCGCAATGTTTGCAACGTACAACATAACCGTCCCGGCTTTCAAATAATGTTATGGGTTCACACATGATTCTTATTTGTCAATGCAAAGTTGAACATTAATTATTTAATGGGTTTTCGATATTGGGAAAAGATGTCTACTCAAAATGGAAATTAGTTTATTTATAACAACATACTTTATAAACGGTATACAGAACGCAAAATGATTTTGAATTGGAATAGTTAACTCGAAGACAAAATGCATCTGCAAACAATAGGCACTATCGTCCCCTATTTATACGTCAAACAAGTATATTCAAAGGTGGGATTCGTGAAAAATATCCGTACTAAAAGGCTGTCAATCCAGTTAAAAGGCTCTCTTCTCCAGGCTATCAAAAGAGCGCTCAAAGCATTTAAAGGTTTCATTGGCACTTCTGATAACTATTTGTTCCTCCTCTTTAGATCGGGTCAAGCTGTTAAGTGCTGCAACGAAAAGGCTCCACTTCTATTTTGTGTGGCCACCATAACCAGAAAAGAACGATAACCCCCTTAACAATCCCCTTCTTTTTTAACATCTGTATGATGATACTTCCTCCCATGATAGAACCTTCCATAACATACATTGCTCCAAATGCGCTTAAGGGGTTGTCTATTATGGGAAGGATTATTCGGGGAGGATTGTACTCCTGTATCCCTAACTCCTTAAGATCGCCATGTAAAAAAGGGCGCTTCGTCTTTCCTTATAATCCGGTAACAGTTTATCGGTAATGAAAGGTGCAATAGCTTCCTCCAACTTGCTAAAATAGGCATAAAAGTATTTTAGCAGTTCCGCATAATCCGCATAACTGTAAATAGATTTTAACCGCTGCACTACGATTTTTTCTAACAGCTGATGCGCCTGGATCGTATCATTTTTGATATGTATGCTCAGCATATACTCTTTTTTTAATATTATCTCCTTCATAAAATCACCTAATGGTGCTTTTCTAATCAATTGAGTACACCAAGCTAGTTTTTTGGATCTATAAAGAGTTTACCACATAGGGAAATCAGCTTTCGAAATAAGAAATCATTTTGTTTCCTTATTTACTCATAGTAATGTTCGTATAGCAGATTCTTATAAAAATCGCTTCACCATGGTAAATATTAATTAAAAGTTTATCTATCTGCCTTTCCTATTAGAAGCGCATCGTTACATTGGCAGTCACCTGCCTTAACGGCTGAGGATTAGCAGTGAAAGAATGTGACCAATACTTTTTATTGGCGATATTATTTAATGCTATGCCAGCACGCCACTTAAGGCGATCGTAAAAAAGACTACTGTTAAATATGGTATAGGACGGAACTATAATTGTATTGTTTTCATCATAGTAGCTCTTGTCAGAATAATTTCCTCCAAACCCATCCCGAAACCTTTTAAAGGGGAATTGGCCTGAAATTTATAGCTGAGCCAGAAATTTGCAATATTTTTGGGGTTAAACTGTGTCTGCTTACCTTCTGCCGAAGAGGCTTTTATATATTTATTATCATTGTAGACATAGCCACCCGTAATATTTAAACCGGATAAGGGAGTTGCCGTGATATCCAGTTCAATACCTTTACTTTTCTGCTTCCCATCTTGGTAAACATAGCCACCGCCGTCATAACGTAAGGCGTCGTTTATATCGATATTATAATAACTCAAAGAAGCGGTAAGCCTGTTAGCGAATCCATCTAATTTAACACCTGCTTCCCACTGCCTGGCATAAGATGGCTTTAAAACGACCTCTGTGCCATCAGGTTGAACGGAAGGACCGTTATTTTGAAAGCCACTCATAAAATTCCCAAAAAGGGAAACTTTATCCTTAACAGGTTGGTATACAATTCCAAATCGAGGCGTGTAGGAAGTTTGATTATAACCATAATTACCTTTCAGTTCATAACGATCCGCTCTAACACTGGCAAGTAATATAAAACTATCCGTAAGGTTGGCTAAATCGGAGATATAGGTCGCATACTGTAGCCATTCAGATGGATAGAGTCCCACTGAACCTTTGGAAGCAATAGCGTAATCGGCTTGCTGTTTGGTTATAGGAATAATAGAATTTGAAAGGTTAATTCCATCAACATCTGCGCTGGAATAAGTCATATTACTCTTATAATACAGATAGTCTAATCCCCAGATAACCCTATTCCTTATACTACCTAATTTAAAATCCCCTTGAAGGTTATGTTGTAGATCGAAATTAGACGTGTTCACCTCAAATAGGGACAATCCTCTCTGAATAGAATCCGCATTATAAAATGTAGGATATCCCTGGTAGCTAACGACATTTTCTGAATTGACAGATATGTTCGTAAGAGAAGTCCACTGCTTTGATATCTGGTACTTTGCCTGAAAATAACCTCTTAATGTATTAGCCGTCGCATTGAAATTATCAGCATATAAAGACGTTTCATACCCGATGGGTACCTGGCTTACATTATCTATCCCGTTGTCCTTAATTAGTGCATCAAAACGAAGATAGGGCACACGGGTGGCATCTTCACGGTATATTTCCAGATCCATAGACAGCGTTAACTTATCATTTACCTTTAATAGTAGGCTTGGGTCAACAGTGTACCGATTACTATGGCCAGTTTCCATAAAGCTATTCTGTCTATTAATCGCAGCATTAACCCTGAATAGAGCAGTCTTCTCGCAATTCAGTGGAGTATTTATATCAGCAGTCAACCGGTTAAGTCCCCAACTGCCCATTGAATGAGCCACCTCGCCCTTGAAAGAATCAAAGGGCTTTTTTGTAACCAGATTGACCGCACCACCGTATGAAGCTATAAAATTTCCGAAAAGCGTACCTGAGGGGCCTTTCAATACTTCAATGTTTTCAATATTGACAGGATCCAGCGAGGAGCGTCCAGCTCCGATGAAAGGCATGCCATTGCGCACGGCAGGCTCAGCAGAGAAACCACGTAAAGTAATACTGACTCCACCGGCAGGATCAGTCGTAGCGACAGCTCCAGGAACATTATTTAGCGCCTGTGTAATATTGTTATTGAGTTGATCTTGCAAAAGTCCCTTTGTAACAACACTGTATACCTGTGGATTTTCAATATTTTTAATTGGCATCTTGGCGACATCTTCACTATAGTCTGTATGGTATCTATTTCCCTGCGAACTTACAGTTACATCTTCCAATTGCTGGTAACTGATTTCAATAGAAAAATCCACGTTTTGGTAAACGTCAGATGACAAATCAACTTCTTTTTCTTGATTTGCTATTCCAAGACCTGAAATCTTGAGAATATAACGGCCAGGCATAAGCCTATCAATAATATAATGGCCAAAATCATTTGAAACCGTTCCCCGTTTTAATGAAGTAATCTCTATATTAATGCCGGCTGCCGGTTTTCCGTCATTTGTCGTAATAGCCCCTTCTACTACCCTATTTTTAGCCTGTGCAAAACTAGCATTAGGACAAATGGCAATAGCCATGCTAAAGATTAGTAGCGCAATTAAGACAGGTCTTTGTTTCATAATGTGATTTTTTCAAGCGCGAAGGTCGACCTTAACTAACAAATAGATTTACCAATTAAGAAAAACCATTTACGGGAATGGAAATTAATTCCTGATCTACGTGCGCTAGTCTGATCCATCAAACCAGAGATGCTTCAGGCAGGGCAACGCCAGCACATGCTTGTCCTGGCCATTTCTGCAAAAGCGGGGATGAGCTCATTATAAAGATCAGATTTTGGAAATACAACCATGCAAATTGATTATTTCATTGCTCCACACCTATACCTTAATGGGGTTATAATTTTAATTAATATATTGCTTTGTAAACTTGGATTCTTTAAAATTTTCGTAAGCGTCTATGCTCTCAAAAAATACACGAACGATAGAAATCTCAAAGAATGGCTGTAACTTTTCTATATTTACAAAAAACATTGCTGTTGCAAGCCAGTCATCTAAATGGGAAAATGGGCAAATCACCTCCTTTGTCAAAGCATATTCTCTCGATAACCTAAGTGGCAACAATGATAGATTCGAAATCTAGGCATAACAGAAAACAGATTGATTTAATGCAGATCAAAATAACCTCGCAACCGGATTTCATCAGACGCTCCGCCGATCATAAGCTCAAATTTTCCCGGCTGTTCCACCCGATTTAAGTCTTTATCATAGAAAGATAGCTTATCCTTCCCTATCTTAAAAATAACAGTTTGGGACTCACCCGCTTTGAGGAAAATCTTCTTGAAATCCTTTAGTTCTTTTACCGGACGTACCGGTTTGGCAACCAGGTCCCGGAGATAGAGTTGTGCAACCTCTGCGCCGTCACGGGCGCCGGTGTTCTTTAAAGTGAATGATACTGTCAGGCTGTCTTCGGCAGTAATGTTTTTTTTTGAGATCTGAAGGTCCCTGTATTCAAAGGTGGTATAGCTGAGTCCGTATCCGAAGGCGTACCGGGGGCTCTTCTCAAGGTCAAAATACCCCGACCTGAAACTGGGCAACGGCCCGTCAGGAGCCGGTCTTCCTGTATTCAGATAGTTATAATAGATAGGGATTTGACCTTCGGTTCTTGGAAAGGTCATGGTCAGTTTTCCCGATGGGTTGTATTTACCATACAGCACATCTGCTATTGCGTTACCGGCTTCACTGCCCAGAAACCAAGTGCAAAGGATCGCAGGTACATGATCCGCCGTCCAGTTAAAAAGGAGCGGCCGACCGCTCATCAACAATACTACAACGGGTTTCCCGGTGGCCTGAATAGCTTTGATCAGTGCTTCCTGGACGCCCGGAATATGAATATTGGACCTGCTGCGCGCCTCTCCGCTCATGCCCGCATTTTCACCTACAGCCATTACAATGATGTCTGACTGTTTTGCGACTTCGATGGCTTCCCCGAATCCGGCTCTCGAAGTGTCATTGACTTCACAACCCTTTGCGTAAAGCAGCCGGGTGTGCCCGGCCTGCTTCTGCATGCCTTCATAAAGGGAAACGACATGTTCTTCCTTGCCCCAGCCTATGGACCAGGCACCTTTCATTTCCCTGCCGGTTTTTACGAGTGGCCCGATAAGCGCAATGGTTTTTTCGTGCGAAGAAAGGGGAAGCAGATGGTGCTCATTTTTAAGCAGGACAATGCTTTTGGCTGCGACTGATCTGGCAAGCACTAACGCCGCCGGATCAGATATGGCCCTTTTTTCACGATCCTTATCGCTGAAGCGATAAGGATCTTCGAAGAGTCCCATCTGAAATTTCTTGATCAGGATTCTTTTGACTGCGTCGTTGATCAGCCCTTCCTTTATTTGACCACTTTCCACCAGCGCTTTAAGGTGGTCGATATAGCTATGACTTTCCATATCCATATCAGTGCCTGCCGCAATGGCGACCTTGGCGGCATCCGCCTGGTCCTCGGCATACCCGTGGGCTGTCATTTCACCTATGGACCCCCAATCACTGACCACGAAGCCATCGAACTTCCATTGACCCTTTAATATATCCCGCAGTAAATACTTATTACCCGTCGCCGGAATGCCATTCAGCGTATTGAAGGCATTCATAAAAGTGGCCGCTCCTGCATCCAGGGCAGCCTTGAAGGGCGGGAGATAAATATTCCAGAGTGTATTTCGGCTCATGTCAACACTGTTATAATCACGTCCACCTATGGCCGCTCCATACCCGGCAAAATGCTTGACACAGGCCATAACGGCGTCCGTGCTGCCGAGACCTTTGCCCTGAAAACCCAATACCCTGGCTTTGGCAATCTGTGATCCGAGATAAGGATCTTCTCCGGCACCTTCCATCACCCTTCCCCAGCGCGGATCGCGGGCAATGTCCACCATTGGGGCGAATGTCCAGTGGATTCCGGAGGCAGAGGCCTCGGTCGCGGCCACCCTCGATGCTGCTTCAATCGCTTCCATATCCCAGCTGGAGGCCTCCGCCAGCGGTATCGGAAAAGTGGTGTGATAGCCGTGAATGACATCGAGTCCGAAGAGCAGGGGGATGTGCAGCCGCGACTCCATGGCTGCTTTCTGATAGAGGGTTGTCTGGTCTACGCCCCGGACATTCAGCATTGACCCTACCTTTCCCGCCTGAATATCGGCCAATATATTGTTTTTCTTTTCCTGGGGCCCGGTTAGCTCCTGAGGGCTTGAGTACTGGTTCAGCTGGCCAATCTTCTCCTCCAGCGTCATTTTGGCGAGCAGCGCATCCGCTCTTGCATCGAAACTACTAGATGATTGCGCGGGTAGCTTCGCGGTTAGAAGAAGGAATAGGGCGATAGAAATAACTGAAATCTTTGACATATGTATAGCTTATTGTTCGTTTAAAGGTTCAATGAAATCCAGGTCCTTGCTAAAAGTCTCTTCCAGGTGCCAGAGTGCAACGGCTGCCAGCACGATGGTCGCCAGCCCCACTATCCAGGCGGAGCCTATAAGACCAGTGAATTGTCTGATATAATTAAACAAAAAGGTCAGCGGCACCAGGGCGCCCCTTACAAAATTGGGAACGGTTGTGGCGACCGTTGAACGAAGATTGGTACCAAATTGTTCAGCGGCGATCGTGACGAACATTGCCCAGAAGCCGATGGAAAATCCGCAGAAAAGGCAAATCCCGTAAAAGACCTTCTCGCTGGTGCCGTGATAAGTCAGAAACAGCACAATACTGATCAGGGTAAGGAGTAGAAATACGGCGACAGTATGTTTGCGGCTCCGCAGGTACTGGCTGATCAGGCCACTGCTGATATCTCCGACCGCCAGGCCGATATAACAAGCCATCACCGCTGTTCCTGAATTGACGGCAAAGGGCAGTTTTAAGGCTACACCCAGTTCTGGTGAAAAAGTGACCAGTATACCGATAACAAACCAGATCGGAATGCCGATCAGAATACAGTTCAGGTATCTCTTAAACCGTTTGAAATTGGTAAACAATGAAAAAAAGTCACCTTGTTTGACATGCTTTTGCCGCGAGGACTTAAACATGGCAGATTCTGACGCGCTCACTCTCAGCAGCAACAGAAGCATGCCGAGCCCTCCGCCAATAAAATAGGTGATCCGCCAGTCAAAATGCCTGGCAACAAAATAAGCCAGCACGGCACCCAGCAGTCCAACGGAGGCAACCAGGGCGGTCCCGTATCCCCTGATTTTCTTTGGCAATGTTTCTGTCACAAGCGTGATACCCGCACCAAGTTCTCCCGCAAGGCCTATTCCCGCGACAAACCGGAGGATGGCATATTGGGTCACCGTCATTGCAAAACCGTTCAGGATATTGGCTATGGAATAGAGCAGGATGGAACCGAAAAGAACCGATAGCCGGCCTTTTTTATCCCCTAATACACCCCATAGTATGCCGCCAATCAGCAGGCCGATCATTTGGACATTAATGAGCAGGATTCCCTCGCTAAGCATATGCTCAGCGGTAACGCCCAGCCCTTTCAGGCTTTTGATCCTTACGATGCTAAATAGCAGCAGGTCATAGATATCCACGAAATAGCCAAGGGCTGCAACAAGTACTGGAACCGATAGCAGTGATTTTTGATGTTCTTTGAAGGACATAGTATTGTTCGTTTAACGGGCGGCAACATAGCTGACAACGACAGTGCCGCCCGTTTTTTTTGGATGGCTAAAGAGAAACCGGGATTTTACGGATGATATACGAAAAGAACCGCATCGGCCACAACCGTACCATCTGCACTTTGATTGTTGATCTCTACGTAGGCTTCCTTGCCTTTTTCAAAGTGATGCTGGCCCAGCGGCATCCATTCCCCCGAGGTTTGCCCTTCCACCTTCAGGTCTTCCCCCGCAAGTGTTGTTTTGACTCGCTTTTTGCCATCGGAAACGATCGCCTGCGTGGCGGATGCACCTTTTTTCAGTTTTGGCATATAGACGTAAACACTATACTCCCCGCTTTTGGTTAATTCAGGGGAGAATCTGACAGACTTCGGGGACGTTCCCCTGGAATTGTCTGCAAGATAAGAGGGGCCATAACCGCCATAAGGCTCTTTTTTCCAGTCTCCTTTGATGGTAATATGGGCGGAATCGTCATTGTCGACCAGAACTTCCGGTACACTGCCGTCTGCAAGCGGGTTCGTATGGAGTATCTGCCGGATATCGCTCACGTTCACCTGCTGAACGGGTGTCCCATGGTCGATTGCCAGACATGCCGCAACTGCTGATGACTGGCCCAACACCATAAATACCGGTTCCATGCGGATAGAGCCATAGGCGATATGGGTTGCCGACAAGCATACCGGCACCAGCAGGTTGGCTGCCTCTTTAACCTGTGGGGTAATGGCCCGGTAGGATATGGGGTAGGGCCCAAATCCGCCCACTTCTACGTTGCCCTCGTTTTTCACCATCCCATTCACTACGATGCGGTCGCAATTATGGGAATCCATCGTGTAGGCGGCCATCCCGATACCGTCGGTGACCACTTCTTTCCCCTGGCAGTGAAGCTGTGTCATGACGAGCTGGCCGACCATCCTGCGCGCTTCCCGTATATAAAGCTGTGGCGTCCAGTTGCCGTTGTCCGTATACTCATCTTTAGGATACCCCCACTGCTTCATTTCTTCACGCATTGGCGCTGGTATCCTCGGATCGTTTCCTACGAAATACAATAAACCTTTTGTGTAGTCTTCGTGCGCCTTCCATATCTTCTCACGGGTCTTATAATCCGCATCCGGATAATCCCAATTCATGCCGATCATATCCATGGAGAAGCCACCGTAATTGTTGATATCGGTCTTTCCGCTGGGCATGATGGTCCAGATAAACCCGCTAAACATGCTCTTCCAATGACCAGCCTTCATCAGCCTGAGGAGCAGTTCATAACGGGAAGGGTCATAATTGTCTGGTTGAGTGATGGTAATCCGGTTTTCCGGCTTGTTCGTCAAAGTCACCCTAAAGCAATACGCCTGTACTTTTTTGTCGCCGGACCCGTCAGGCTGCAGGCTGCCTCTATGAATACCCCATAATAATCCGCTGGCAGAATCTCCCGCAACGACGTAAGGGTCAATCCCGTCCGGAAACTGGTGGCCTTTCATCAGCTGTACCCCATCATAGGTTTCGCCGTACTGGCTATTCGCTTCGCGTCCGACAGTGTAGGAAACGCCTGCCTTGGCCATCAGGTCCCCCTCATAACTACAGTCGATAAAAACTTTTGCGCTGACCAGCTTGTTAGAGGATGGTGTGGGATGGGCGGAGCTCTCCAGCACCATTTCTTTGATGACATTATCCACCTTTTTAACCCCTATGACACGGTTTTCGTAAAGCACCTGTACCTGGGCCCGGTGAACGTAGTCGTTAAAGACGGCCTCTGCCACATGCGGTTCAAAAATCCACTGCTCAAATTTGCCGTAATGGGCGCCGACGTTCCTGTAAAAGTCTCTCGCCAGCCCTGTTACCACATATTTATTGCCGATATCGGTGAATCCCAGTCCTCCGGAGCTCATGCCGCCCAGATGTTTTCCCGGTTCAATAAGGAGAACGGATTTCCCCATTTTTTTGGCCGTGTAAGCAGCGATAACGCCCGCCGATGTGCCGCCATATACGCATACATCCACCTTAATTGGCTGCTGCTGAGCAGATAACGGATTATGGATTGAAAGTAACAGCATCAGAAAGCAAATAACTCTACGCATAACATCATTTATTAGTTAAGCAAATAAACAGGTTAACCATGCGATGCCTTTGACCTATTTATCATTTGTTTTGACCTATTTATCCAAAGCATAATAAAATGGTTAACGAACTAAAAATATCGTATCTAAAGTATGTAACTTTAACAGACCAATTATTTTTATTGAAATGACAAACCGTTTTTTTTTATTTAAACTTTTATTAAGTATCTATTTGATAGGGTGTTATTCTGTTTATGGTGCTCCAGAATCGGGCATTATTCCTATAAAGTTAAGGCAAATTTCCACCTCTGATGGTCTTTCCAATAGTTCAATTCAGTGTTTGTTCCAGGATAGTTATGGCTTTATGTGGTTTGGGACAAGGGAAGGATTAAATAAGTTTGACGGCTATCAGATTACTGTTTATAAGTGCAAGGCCCAGGATCTTCAGACTATCAGTGATAACTTTGTCCGTTGTATCTACGAAGATAAACAAAGAAATCTTTGGATAGGAACAGCCAATGGTTTGAATCTATTTAACAGGAAAACAGGGGATTTTACACGATTTAAACATCAGATCAATGATGTCCACTCTATTTCCAATAATTTTATCAATTTTATATTCGAGGATAGCCAAGATCGCTTTTGGGTTGCTACTGAAGGGGGAGGATTAAACTTGTTTAACAGTATAGCAGGCTCTTTTACCAGTTTTTACTTTAATCATCAAGGAGTCGTAGATAAGAATGCTAATTTTATCAGAAACATCTTCGAAGATAGCCAAAAACAACTCTGGATCGCTACCAATATTGGTCTAAACCGCTTGAATCCAGCTACGCATAAGTTGACTGCATTTCCTATTTTGGGAGATATAAGTGTAATTAAAGAAGATCCCAAGGGTAAACTGTGGATAGGAACTCGAGGTAAGGGGCTGTTTGTCATGGACAAAACAAGAGAACACTTTGTCCATTATTCGCATAATGAACGGGATCCCAAAAGCCTTAAAAGTGATGGTGTTATGACACTTGCTTTTGATGCATCTGGCAACGTCTGGATAGGTTGTACCAATGGTGGTTTAAATCTGCTAAGACCAAATAACCCTACCTTCTACCACTATACAGATGACGATACCTATAAGTCCGGGGCACTTTTTCAACGTACAGTCTCAGCTTTGTACAATGATAATCAAAATAATCTTTGGATCGGCACGCACAGGGGTGGAGTAAAACTCTATAGCCCGATTTCCCAAAAATTCAAACTTTACCAGCATGGAGAGGATAATAATAGCTTGAGCTTCAACGATGTCAAAGCGTTTTATGAGGATAAAGAAGGAATTATCTGGATCGGATCAGATGGCGGCGGCCTAAATAGGTATGACCCAAGGACAAACTCCTTTCTTCATTTTAGACATAATTCGTTAGATCCTAGTTCTATCAGGTCCGATGCCATAACAGATATTAATGAGGATAATAACGATAACCTATTAGTGGCCACCTGGGGAGGAGGCTTGAATGTATTTAACAAATCTTCCGGCAGTTTCACCGCCATGTTGAACCAACCAAGCGACAATAGCAGTATCAGCTCCAATTACGTGGTCAAAATATTAAAAGACCGTTCTGGCAATCTCTGGATCGGCACTTATTATGGTGGATTGAACATATACGATAGCAAAACAGGAAAGTTCAGAAAAATTGTCCAGGACTCTAATTCCAAGACCAGCCTATCGGGTAATAATATTATTGCATTGAATGAGGATAAGTCTGGAAACATTTGGATCGCCACAGATGATGGTGGTTTGAATTGCTATGATATCAAATCTAACAGCTTCCGGCATTATTTTTTAGGCAGGGAGACCCCACCAAACCTAGAAGTTGTCTATACGGATCATTCTGGCAGAGTTTGGGTCGGTCAATCAGGGCTTTACTATTACAATACAAATGAAGACAAGTTTGTTACGGTTACAGCTGGTGGTCTTTCAGAAGAAACCATTAAAGGAATCATTGAAGACAAAAAGGGACATTTTTGGATATCCTCACTCCATGGCTTGATTAAATATGACCCTGCCACTGGAAAAACTATTCGTTTTAACCAAGCAGATGGTCTGCAGAGCAACGAGTTCGAACCCAATGCCGTGTTGATGAGCGGGACAAATGAATTGTATTTTGGTGGCATCAATGGCTTCAATCGGTTTTCTGCTGATAGTATCAGAACCAATAAATATCTTCCCCCAGTATATTTCACGTCGTTTCAGATTTTTAATAGAACAATTCAGCCAGGTGAAAAGGACTCACCTTTAAAAACAGATGTGAATTTTGCAAAGCAGATTGTACTCAGACACGACCAGTCAACATTTTCCTTTACCTTCTCAGGGCTGAACTATGCTGCATCCAACAATAATAATTACGCTTATAAACTAGAACCCTTCGATGAACAGTGGAATAATATTGGCCATGAGCGAAAAGCTGCCTATACTAATATAGATCCCGGAGAATACACCTTAAAAGTAAAGGCATCCAATAATGACGGATACTGGAACAATAAAGTTGCATCGGTGAAGATCATCATTAAGCCTCCATTTTTTCAGACTCTTTGGTTTCGCCTGTTGGCGGCCATATTGACTGTTATGATTATTTATAAGATTGTTAGTTTTCGTAGAAAACTGGAGCTGGATAAAATTAAGAAGCAAAAGGATGATGAGGTACATCAAATACAGCTACAGTTCTTTACGAATATCTCTCATGAATTAAGGACCCCGCTTACACTTATACTAGGCCGGTTGGAAAAGATGATAAAAGAAGAACCAGGGTTCTATTTTAACAGTAATTTCAAGTCCCTGTTTAAAAATTCCAATCGGCTGATGCACTTGATCAATGAATTAATGGATTTTAGAAAGGTAGAGTCTACCGCCCTCAAGCTAAAGGTATCGAAGGGAAATATTGCTGTTTTCCTGGATGAAGTGGCAGATGAGTTCCTTGTTTTAGCACATGAAAAACAACTTGATTTTCATGTTAAAAAAAGTATCGTTTCAGAAGAGGCTTGGTTTGACAGGCAGGTGGTCGAAAAGATCATTCTAAACCTGATCCATAATGCGATCAAATACACTCCCCGAGGTGGGCAGATCTCAGTCGAACTCACAGGCAATGTGGGAACGACTGCAAGCAAGTATGAATCTGGTCTAACGGTAAAGTCAGGTTATGTTGCTAATCGATATTTTTATATCAAAGTCACTGACAGCGGTATTGGTATTACAAAAAGCTCCTTGCAGCATATCTTTGAAAGATATTACCGGGTGTCAGAATCGCATCTGGGTTCGGGTATCGGACTTGCCTTTGTGAAAGGCTTGATCCTATTGCATAAAGGAGAGATACAGGTTTACAGTGAAAAAGATCAAGGCACAGAAGTTGTGATTGCAATTCCATGCGGGCAGCAGGATTATATCGCTGACGAAATATGGAGGGAAACGCCGGCCCAACAAAATGTCTGGCTAGAAAGCGTACTCCCTGCATTAGAATATCCGACAGGAAATGGTGTTGACGATATCCATACCCTAATGGAGGAGATTGCTAAAGATACGATAAGGAAGCAGATACTCATTGTTGATGACAACGATGAGGTGCGGGCACTGATCCGGGAAACACTGGGCGATTTTTATGAGATTACTGAAGCTGCAAATGGAATGACAGGATTTGAAAAAGCAAAGTCATCCTTCCCGGATCTGATCATCAGTGATGTCATGATGCCCGTTACCAATGGTGTTGATTTCTGCCGTATGGTGAGAGAGGAAATTGAAACCAGCCATATTCCTTTCCTGCTTCTTTCCGCAAAGAATACTGTTGATTCCAAGATTGAAGGAATTGGTTCTGGAGCAGATTTTTACTTCTCTAAACCCATCAACTTCTCTATTCTGGGCCTGACCATACGTAATATTTTTGAACAACGACAAAAGCTAAAGGATCATTATTCCAAAGATCATCAGATCGAGGTTAGGGAGCTGGCTCATTCGGCGCTGGATAAGGCATTCATCGACAAACTATTGGTTACCATAGAGACTAAAATCATGGACCCCAGCCTGAATGCTGATTATCTCGCTTCCGAGATGTGTATGAGCAAGACCAAATTATACAACAAAATAAAAAGTATTACCGGACAGTCTATTGGTGAATTTGTACGTACTGTCAGGCTAAAAAAGGCAAAGGAATTCATGATCCAGGAAGGAACCTCCATTACGGATGCTATGTTTATGGTAGGTATTCAGACACAATCCTATTTCACCAGAGCCTTTAAAAAGGAATTTGGGCAAACGCCTACTCAGTACATTCACGAAATGCGGCAAAAACTGTCCTAAAACGACAGCTGCGGACGTTGTTATTTATTGGAGAGCCTCAGGCTATATAGCGCTTTTGCTAACTTTCGGACCTTATCGACAAGAAGCTGATATGGCGTATCTGCCACCGTGACAAATCCGATCTGGTAGTTTTCACCATCGCTTCTGCCTGCAAGCGGCTGATCATAATACTGAAACCAGTGCGCACCCACAATATAAGGATTACGAACCGCTTCGTTCATAAACGATTCATAAAATGCGGAGCGCTCCTGCTGATCAGTCGTATATTTTAGCCCCGGGTGGAACAGCCCATGGTCTAATGACCCGAAATGAAACTCACCGATCAATATGGGGAAATCACTGCCGGAAGGAGGCTGCAGTGCACTGGAAGTGTAAGTGTATCGATTAAAACTTACGACGTCACAGTATTGTGAAGCTGCACGAACGACCCAGCTGAGCGACGAATCAGCAGGATAGGAATGAAAGTCAAACCGGCAGCCCAGATATAAAAAGCCCGGTGCCGCCGCACGTACCGCTGCCCGGCATTTTTTGAAATATACATCGGCGAACACGACAGCAAAACGGTGGATGTCAGATAAGGCAGCCCTTCCTTTCACAGCAGAAGTATCGTTTAAAAAGTCGTCCCAGGAGGCGTAACGGGCTTTCCAATGGCTATTGAGTTGATTAATATTCAAATATTTATCTTTAAGGTAGTCTCGGAATGCTTGCTTAGCTGGCTGGCTTGCGCCGGAGACGATCAGATTTTTTTCAAGATCCTGCCACTTTAGTTCATTGTCTACGAAAAAACCTAGACACCAAGGGTCATCAAACATCTGGCTTTTAGTCATCGAGGTGATCTGCTTCTCGAGGTCAGCCTGAAAGCTTGGATGAAATGGATCCACCAACTGGTCAGTTTTTTTGCCTGATAAGGTAGTCACATAAGGAGTTTTCCTCATGCGGTAAATAGCTGGGTCTGACCAGTTGCCAATCGTATTGATGCCCCAGCTTTTTAACCGCTGTTGTGTACGTTGTGCAAATATCGTTTTCCAATCTGCGCCATATTTCCTGTAAAGATTTGCAGAAAGAAAATCAAAAGATGAATGATTGCTGTTATAAAACTCATTAAAAACAGGTCCAGCCGGTAAATCTTTAAAATATTTCGCCCTTCCCTTTATTCGGGTCATACCATCTGCGCCGATACAATCAATTCCGGTCGACCAGAACAGCCTTCCCCCCGGATCCACCAGCCACCACTGCCCTTTATACTTCTGCACACGGAATTTACCTGTTGCTGTTAATTTCGGACCTTTGAGAAAGCCACCATAGGCATCCCAGCCTTTCATGACCGGTTCATGAGAAAGCGATAATGCTTCCTTTACCGATGCCCTTTTTAAATCATCGTCTGAACTTATCTTTCCTGACCACGCTCCATGGATATACTGGCCATACTTATCAGTAAAAGGCAACTTAATATCTGACATCCTTGTGCTGAAGGTCCCTGCTGTTTTTAATCCTCTGACAGTAAGTATGGCGCCTGGCTGTACATCCGGAACAATAAGCGTCACTTTGTGAACCGAATCGAGATGGGTTTTAAACCATAGCTTAGTGAAACCATCCGGATGGCCTTGCATACCGGGGAAACGCTGATCCAGGCTGTCCTCTTCGTCCTTATAAAGCAATGCTTTTACTGTCTTCGCTGTGCCGGCTCCGATATGCGTTGCACCCATGGTCCAGAACTGGTCATTGATGCCAACTTCAACTATCTGCATGGCGGTTCCCAGATTTTCGATATCGCAAAGCAAAAATTCTCTTTTGGAGAAATCCCAGCAACAATTGTCACAAACAAGTTCGATATGGCCAACTTTACGATCTGCCTTAAACTTCACGGTAATGCCATTTGGCGAAGAAGTAATATAATCGCCAGTTTCGGCCTGTATGATATACCCAAGGACAGGTTTAGAAGAAACAAATGGTTGTGCATTTGCGCCATTTAGCATCATTAACAACGACAAGAATGACAATAACATATATTTTAGATAAGACATATTCATGTTTATTGATTTTTATATGATAACTGAGTAACCAGCTAATATCGTGCGCCCATTTGTGGATCTTGTTAGCATAATTCCATTAAATGATTTAAGATTTACTCAACTGCTAATACAGATGACAGATCTTTTTAATTAGCTTTCAACTGCCGTTAGCAATTTTAATAAATAAGCGGGATAGCTATTACCGCCCTTTAAGCCGTCGCCATAGGTGATACTATCACCAAAACAAACTACATTTTTATAGGGAAGCCCAACATTAAGGATATAGTCATATATTGTTAAAGCTAAAAAACGATAACCCATGGCTGTGGGATGTACGCCATCCATGTTATTACTGTTGGCTTTATTCTGCAATAAGCAATCCTGATCTAAACCAATTTCCCCAATGGTAGAAAACCTGAGGCTTGTGTCTAAAAAATATACATCACGCTTTTTTGCCAGTTCCTGAATTACCCGATTCACTTGCAGCCTGCGTTTTAGGACGCCCTCAGGCTCATAAAATGACGCATGATGACGACTTAATAAATAAGGAGTATAAAAAGGGAGTATGGAAAGAAGGACCACTGCACTACCAATGGCCTTTACTCTAAGAATGATTTCATCCAGATTTAATCGGTATTGATGAAGAGCAACCGGGTTTGAATCATTCATATCATTGGTGCCTATCATTATAACTGTTAGTGTCGGGGCCTTCTGCAAACAGTCTGGATCTATTCTGTGAAGTAGGTCGAAAGTATTATTCCCTCTGATACCTGCATTTACAACCTGAATCTTTTCCGGCTGGCCGACAGCATGCCACACTGGCGAAGTGGCTGCTATACTAGATAGACCTGCTCCAGCGGTAATACAAAGGATATTTTTGAGTACTTGTCGCCGTTCCATAGTTATATTTTTAGATGTATGTTATTTATTTTATTACAATAAAAAAGCACTTCGTCCTTCACCGCCTTTCTTAGCTATGCAAAGGCTGATCAGAAACATGAAGTAGTCCATTGATTATAGCATATGAAGATGCACCTATCCTGCTCGCTATGAACCGGCAAAGTTTACACGGGTCGAAAAAGCCCATCAATTGCCCGCAACCCACCCCGGATATACTAAGGCTGAGAAAGACCGTCATCAACATCTCCATATACGATTTCCTCATTCTAAAGATCGCATTACCTAATTGTTAGATGAATGCTCGCTGGTTTCAGACCCTCTGATGAAGCCTTTAACGTAACCTCACCGGGCTGCTCTTCCGACTGTATCACGGCAAGCGCGAGGCCGTGGAAGACATGACGGTCTGCAGACTTAAAAGAGGTGTGGTCCGTCTCGCAGCCGTTATCCGTTCCGGCAAGCACCGCCTTCCCTGATAACGTAAATTTGATCAGATTATCAGCGCCCGGCACCACATTTCCCAGGCTGTCAAGAACCTTTACTGTCACGAAGGAAAGGTCGGCAGCATCTGCTTTGATATTGCTACGGTCGGCGGCAAGCTCGATCTTTGCTGGTCGGCCAGCCGTTCTGATCTCCCGAACCAGCACCGTTTTACCACTTTTTCTTGACACCGCCTTGATCACTCCTGGTTGAAAAGCAACGCGCCACATGACATGGAGGTCATCTCCCTTTTTCTTTCTGATACCAAGAGATCTGCCATTGAGAAAAAGCTCCACCTCATTCGCATTATTAAAATATGCCCAGACGTCTATTAGCTTCCCCTGTGGCCAGTTCCAATGAGGGAAGATGTGCAATACGGGCGTTTTTGTCCATTCGGCTTTGTACATATAATAGATGTCTTTGGGAAAGCCGGCCATGTCAACGACGCCAAAATAGGAGCTTCTTGCCGGCCATGTATAAGGCGTAGGTTCGCCTAAATAGTCAAATCCCGTCCAGATGAACATACCGCTTAGATTGTCGTTCTTTTTGATAAGCTTCCAGGTCTCCTCATGAAGCGAACCCCAAGGTGCAGAGACGTTGTCGTAGGAAGAAACGGTAAAATCACTATTCATCCGGCCAAGCCCATTTTTCATCTCTTTATTATCCGGCCAGCGCCTGATGCTATCTGATGGCATATCATATACCCCTCTTGTCTCGAGTGCAGAAGTCGTTTCCGTACCGATAAAAACTTTTCCCGGAAAGGTCTTGTCGAACTTTCCATATTCTTTGTGGTGGTAGTTCACTCCTATTAGCTTAAATTCACCTGACCTTATTATATAATTGTTGGCCCGTGGCTTGTCATTAGCAGTAACGATTGGTCGGCTGTCATATTTTCGAACGATCTGGGCCAAATCATGGGCAATGCCCGTTCCGCTACTATCCGTTTGTTCGGGTATCTCATTTCCGATGCTCCAAATAATAATGGACGGATGGTTGCGGTCCCTTAGCAACTGATCTGTCATGTCGCGTTCGTGCCACTGGTTAAAATAAAGGTGATAGTCATACGCTACTTTCTGTTGGCGCCATACATCAAATGACTCATCCATCACAAGCAGTCCCATACTGTCACACAGGTCCAGTAATTCAGGAGCAGGAGGATTATGCGATGTTCTCAATGCATTGACACCCATTCCCTTTAAAATCTGCAGCTGACGTTCCATGGCTCGGCGATTGACTGCTGCGCCTAAACAGCCTAGATCATGATGGTCGCATACTCCTAAAATCTTCATCGACTTTCCATTGAGCGAAAATCCTTCCCTGGGATCAAAGTGAAAGGTCCTGATGCCTAAAGGCGTCGTGACCTGGTCGACTACCGTTTGTCCCTGAACGACCTTAGTCACAACTTTATACAGATAGGGGTGTTCCGTTGACCATCGCCTGGGGGAATGGACCGTTATTTGCTGCGACATTTCTGAAGTCGTGTCTCCCGGCGTCACCGTGGAAGAGACTCTTTCCGCCACCGTTTTACCTGCGGCATCCAAAATCAAAGTGCGTATATTATAATGCGTTACCTTACCGCTACTGTTCAGGACGCGTGTCGTGATCTTTACCTGAGCCTCCCTTTCGGTGACGGTAGAGGTGGTCACATAAGTGCCCCATACATCTACCGCTAATTTACCGGTCCTGACCAGCCACACGTGGCGATAAATACCCGATCCGGAGTACCATCTGGAATTTGGCTGGCTGGCGTTGTCTACTTTCACGCTGATTACATTGTTCCTGTCAAAATGTAAAAAACGGGTTATCCGATAACGAAATGAGATATAACCGTTTGGCCTGAAGCCAAGCTTATGGCCGTTGATCCAGACCGTACTCTTTTGATAGATGCCATCAAAAGCGATATAGAGCTCTTTAAGTTTATCGGCTGGAGGCAGCATGAAGGTTTTCCGATACCATCCTATGCCTCCGGGGAGGGCACCGCCCTCCGGCGTGGCCGGATTGTCCTTGCTGAAGTCGCCTTCGATGCTCCAGTCATGAGGTAGATCCAGCATTCTCCAGGACTGATCATTGAAATCTGGAGAGGAGGCATCCACTGAACTATCCAGCGAAAACCGCCAGCCTTTATCAAAGTTGACAACCTGCCGGCCCTCCTGAGCCAGGGAAAACTCTGTAAAAAGCAGAAAAGAAAGTAGCATATACAAAAATCTCTTGATAAGCATGTAATGATTCATACTGATTTTATCGATTTATACTTTGGTTATTTATTGCCAGTCATCAGTTCTGAAAGGGGCGCAGGGAAGACCTTTGCTATCATAAATATTACACTGGGGGTTACCGCTCCAGGCGTAACGTACAGCAACGGGACGGCTGACCTGACTATTGGAAAGCCTGATATGCGTGCCATCCACCAATGTGCCGTGTGCCGGGTAAAACTTCTTGTCTTGGCCGGCAATCATAAACCCTTGCGCATCAGAAGCACCTCTTGTCACAAGACCCTTGTCTGCATACTTGAAATGAAGCGTTACATCCTTGCCTTCCACTTTAAATCCCGCCAGTTGAGGGCCGAGGGTAATCGTCGTATCATGATAGGCAACGCGCTTTGCCGCCAAGTATAAACGGTAACCAACAGGCTCCTTATGTCCCGGATGCAAATTATTCGGATCGCCGACATCTATAGTGACTGCCATAGCTGTCTTCCCATAGCTTAACAGGGAAGCCTGGGCTTCACGTATAGCCGCCCAACCAGCGTTGTAGTTAGGCAACTGAACGAATAAAAACGGCAGATCTCCTTGCTTCCAGTGCACTCGCCAGTCCATCAGCAAGAGCGCAAACAGTGCTTTATATTGTTTGGCATTGCCGGCATTTCCCTCCCCCTGATACCAAAGAAACCCCTTAATGGCATAGGGCGTCACAGGTGAAACCATGCCATTAAATAGTCCTGTCGGTGCCCTGACATATACGGTACGAGCGACGGGAAGATCTGGTTCAATCTTCGCGTTAAATCGCCAGTTTCCTTCCAGTGAAATGTTTGTGCTGTTATCAGCGGTATGCAGCGCAGGATGCTCTCCTGTGTTGCCAATACGCCCGTTGTTCCATTCATTTGAAAACCGGATCGCAATGACATTTTTTCCCTTCCTGATCAGTTTGGCAGGTATCTTATAGTTTCGGGGTGCCTCATCATTTTCGTGCCCTATAAGGACACCGTTAAAATAGGTCAAATCTCCCTGGACAATCGTCCCGGTACTTAGTATAAGGTCCTTTTTCGGCAGCGGCCCCTCAATATGGATGACCTTTCTCACCCATACCAGCGAATAATCCGGCACCGACATCCTTGCGGCACGCAAGGGGTAAGTAAAATCTCTCCAGCTGGTATCGCTGTCGTCGTATTCTGGAAGATATACGCCTATTGTCTGACCAGCGTGGGCCTCCCGCACAATGGTCGCTCTTTCAGCATCAATTTTATTGGCCTTTGCATTTAATGCGGGCCAGTCTGGCCTGGTCTTTAAAATTTTACTTACTGTATCTTTAAAATCGGGATGCGCACCTAAATAACCGGCGCTGATCCACGACTCTATCGGCGTTCCGCTAACCGAAGAATGAATAATGCCCACAGCGACTTTTTTGTCTAGATGGAGATATTTTGCAAAGAAATAGGCGACCGCTGAGAACTGTTTCACATTTTCTGGAGTACAGACCTTCCACGTGCCACCTTTTAAAAAAGTTACAGGCGTACTCATCGTCACAGTAGGCACCCTAAACTCCCTTATATTAGGATAGTTCGCTTCAGCGATCACTTTTTTACTGTCGTCTACCGGATGATCGGCTCGGTCAATCGTGAAATTCATGTTCGACTGTCCTGAGGCAAACCAAACTTCACCGATCATAACATTTTTAAAAACTAATGTCTGCGGACCCGTTATTTTTAATTCGAAGGGGCCTCCTGCTGTCATAGCTGGAAGATAAGCCGTCCATCTCCCGTCTTTTCCGGCTCTGGCGTCACGGTGAAATCCGTTCAGCCATATCTCTATCCGAGTTCCGGGTTCCGCTTCTCCCCAGACCGGCAAGGGTTTGCCCTGTTGCAGAACCATATTGTCAGAGAAAATAGCAGGTAATCTGAACGGTTGGCTGGACTGTGCGTTGTCTGGGATAGCCCTAATAACAAATGCCATCAGCAGCACGCACTTTAAAAGATAATTCATTCAGGCGTATAATTATAGTGTTAATAATTGAAACCCATTTAGGTAACATTTCTCGGTAGATAAGTTAGTATAGTAACTAAAGATCTGTCTTCCTCTCATTTAATTCATTACAATAATAAGACCGGCTAAAAAGGTCGTTCATTTGCCGGTCTTACAGTAAACATATTACTCATTATAGCCAGGGTTTTGTTTGACTATTCCTTTGGATTCCAAAATGTATTTTGCAGGAATTGGAAAGCGCACCTTATAGGGAGCAGACTGACTGTTAGGGAACAGAGCTTTTGAATCAGACACAAATGTTCCATGACGGATTTTATCCTGGCGTGAAAGACCTTCACCCATAAATTCATGTAACTGTTCACTAAGGATGGCTTTATCAAAAGCCTCTTTGTTAGCCGTTTTGGCGGCTGTCAGCGCAGAGAGTTTGGCTCTTGCACGGATTTCATTGACCAACCCTATGGCTTCCTGCGTCGGACCGCTATTTTGATTGATACATTCTGCCAGCGATAACATAACATCAGCAAAACGATAAACGATCAGATCGACAGTAGCAAATTCGCCTGTAAAAGTAGGGTCATCATATTTAACAATGGCTGCTGCATATTGCAGGAAACTGCTATGACGGTTGTTGATCTCTCCGGTAATACTTGTATAATTGGTTACCACAGAATTTAGGCGATCATCACCAGGCTCAAATGTATCATAAAAAGCCCAGTTCATCCCCCAGGTAAACCAGCACTGTCTATTCTGTGCATACCGTACGGGGTAAAACTGAACGATCCATCGATTTTGCACTCCGTCAGCAAGCCCGCAAGGTATGGCGTGTATGATCTCCTTATTTCTCACGTTGGCCTTGCTAAAAATGTCCTTATAGGTGGGCATTAAATCATAGACGGTTCCACGGTAACTATATAGTTCACGCGCTACTTTTTCAGCCTCTTTAAAATTTTTGTTCACCATGTAAAACTTCAATTTTAACATCAGTGCAAGTCCCTTTGAAACACGGCCCCAGGCATCATCTTGCCTTATAGGTAGATTAGGTATGGCTGCATCCAGGTTGTCTATCATGACCTTCGTATATTGCTCATCACTTAACCGGGGAATCAATGTCTTGGCATCAGGATCAGCGACTGCTTCATCTGTGGCGAGAGGCACTGGACCAAAGGTGTCATATAATATAAATCCGATCCAGGCATACAAGCATTTAGCTTCTGCGATAGCTGTCGTCTTGACGGCATCCGAGACCGGGGCGTTCTGGATTCTCTCTATCGTATTCATTATCCGGGTGAGATTATTATAACTGCCATACATCTTCTCGATATAGTCCTTAGCATATCCCGAAGTATTGTTAGCCTCCCAACGGTGTTCCTGATAGGAAGGGTAACCTGAAGCGTCCGTCCAACGGCTACTCATCGTCCCAGCTGTGAAGTCTGAGACCACTTGATAGCTATATTGGTCAACGCCATAATAGCTGCCATAACCCATTCGAAAGGGAAGGTTATATAATCCGGCAACGGCTTTTTGTACATCGGACTCATTGCGGAAGAAATTTTCCGGGTAGATCTCATTAAAGGATTCCCGTTCTAACTTTGTACAGGCACTTAAAAAGAGAAGGACTGTTAAAAAAAGTATCGTGTGAAATCTTGTTTTCATAAAATTTATAATTTATTATAATTTAATATCTAGCCCAAAACTAAAGGACCTTACACTTGGATACATATAGACATCATATTCCGGATCAAGTCCTTTATAAGGTGTTATGACCGCCAAGTTGCGCACGGTAGCATAAATCCTAAGCGAACGGATAACCTTTTTGACCATATTTTTAGGTAATGTATAGCCCAGTGAGATATTGTCCAGACGTATAAACCATGCTTTCTCCATGAAATAATCTCCATATCCGTAGGTGGAATTCGTCGTTTGCGTAAAAGCGGGTATGGTAGAAGTGAGGTTGTTAAAGGTATATCTGTCGAAATATTGAGGTGAGGTATTGGTTCCCTGGAATGCACCATAAGAAATATTTACCAATTCATCATTATTTTTGTGTCTGTTAAGCATCCCATAGGCATATATATCTAAATCAAAATTTTTGTATCTAAAAGTGTTCGACCAACTGAAGGGCATGGGCGTATTGTTACCGATTTTAACCAAGTCTGCGTTATCGATTTTGCCATCAGGTTCGCCAGAATACTTAGGCCGTCCATCACTATCCAGAACGGTATTTCCTGACTCGTCGTAGAGATATCCATTTAAATCCTTGATTTTTACTACGCCGGCAACCGCTCCTGGCATATAAGGTATCGTTTCACCTGGCTGAACCAGGCCATCTGATCTGTAAGACCATATTTCATTCCAATCGTAGCTATATTCATTATTAATGTCCAGTACTTCTGATGGGTCACGCTTCGTAGTATAATCTTTATAATACGTAAAGGTTATGGCGCTATTCCAGGTAAAATTATTCTTATTGATCAATGAAGCGTTTAGGGAAATATCAACACCCCTGGTCTTATCAATTCGTGCAGTATTAAAGTTAACCGTGTTTACTTCGTTATAAGACATCAGGTTTTTAATGCCAATTCTATCCTTTATTGTACGTTCATAAAGGTCTATAGTTCCTGATAGTCTGTTTTTAAACAGACCAAAATCCAAACCGATGTTAACATCCTGCTGTGATTCCCAGGATAAATTCGGATTGCCAATAACGGATAATGCAATACCACTTGTATATTCATTATTGAAATAATAATCATGACCGGCAGTATAATAGGTCTCCGTGCCCGTCAGGCTACCTGCATTACCTGTTATACCAGCCCCAAGACGTAGTTTTAGATCTGATAGCCAAGATGAATTCTTTAAAAAGTCTTCCTTATTTATCCTCCATGCCAAAGAAACACCGCCGAAATTCCCCCATTGTTTATTTTCAGCAAAATTTGAGGAACCATCACGCCGAAAATTGGCCGTTAAAAGGTACTTATCTTTGTAACCATAATTTAGCCTTGATATGAAGGAAGCATTTGCTCCAGTATACAAGGAGGAACCTACTGGCGGTTTAGCATAGGTTCCAAGTCCGAGGTTATGCCATTTTACTGCATCATAAGGGAATCCCTGGTTACCCGCATTCATACCTTCTGTTATGCTTTTTTGATATTCATAGCCTGCCATGATCTTTACCGAATGGTTCTTGGCGAAAATTTTGCTATAAGTGACCGTTTCGTTGAAGTAATAATTAGAAAGATCATTATTTACAATATTTGCTATACCGCCGGCATAAATGCCTTCTTGCGTGGTGGCTGGGAAATAGGAGCCTGTATTGGCAAATTTACGGTCATACCCCCCGGTAGTCCTTAGTGAAAGTTCCGGAATAGGTGTGATATCAATATAAGCTGATGCCAGGACATTTTCTTTTTTGGTTTTCATGGAGACATCCAGAATGGATGCCGGATTCTGTGCCAGACCATATATGGTACCCAAAGCATAATTTCCATTTGAGTCACGAATTGGGATAGCTGGATCATATTTACGTACAGCCTGGAACAATAAGGTAGAACCCGTACTTCCTGAGATGGCAGCATCATCGGAATTGATGACCGAATAGGTCGCACTGACTCCACCCTTTACATATTTGCTAAAAGTATGATCAAAATTAATACGACCGGATGTTCTGCCATAATCGTTGTTCTTTACCAAACCATCATTACCCATACGGCTAAAAGAGATCAGGTAACTTGAATTTTTGTTTCCTCCGGTCATGGAGAAGTCGTACTGTTGTATATTGCCATTACGGGTTACCGCATCATACCAGTTGGTACCGCCAGTAAAAGAAGCAATCTTGTCCGGATCATAGTTCCATTTTTGTCCGCTTCCTAAATAAAGTTGTACCAGCTCATCATAGGGTGGTAACTCCTTAGTCCCCCAGGGGGCATATCCTTGCGCCATGACCCAACGCTCCAGTTGAGAATCATCGGAAGCCCGCATGTAATCCTTAGCCGATAAAACAGGCGGTTTTGCAGCCGTCCACTGAACAGTATTGGAAGCTTTAAATGAAATATTTGTATTCCCGTCTTCAGTTCCTCTTTTAGTAGTGATCAAAATTACCCCGCCGGCAGCACGAGAGCCGTAAATAGAGGTTGCACTGGCATCCTTTAAAACCTGTATATCTTTGACATCTTCCGGATTGATGTTATCAAATACGCCCTCTTTATCTCCTTTTCCGAAATTTAATCCGGTATTTGGCTCCCACATAGTGCTCACCGGAACCCCATCCACTACGACCAGGGGCGAAGCGCCTGCGGCGGCACCTCTGATTTGCATATAAACGGCAGCTCCAGGTTGACTACTTGTCTGGCTAAAGGATAGACCCGGTACTTTTCCTTTCATCGATTGTGCCAGGGTCGTTGACCCTGTTTTTATCAAGTCATCGCCTTTAACCGATGCAATAGCGCCAGTCAGATCTCCGCGTTTTTGATGACCATAACCAATGACAATCACTTCATTTAGGTCTTTAGGCTGCTCTGTAAGTACAACATCTATTTTCTGTCGTCCATTAATATGTATCTCTAAAGTAGTGTAACCAACATTACTCACTATCAAGGTGCCTTCATCATTTGGACAATTCAATGAATAGACTCCATGAGCATCACTCGTCGTTCCAATGCTTGTTCCTTTTAATAAGACCGTCGCCCCTGTTAATGGTTGGTTGCTGGCATCCGTAATGGTTCCCTTAATGGTAATTTGAGCAGCTTGCTGACTGCGTGCATTCGCAACATTGAAGAAGCTGGCAATAAGTACCAAAGCAAGAGTGCATAGATAGCAAAGAGGCTTACCCATATTGATGATTGGGTTTCGCTTTCCGGCGTTTTGCTGCCAGCACGCTACCGGCATGCGCAAAGAAAGGCGTAAGAATGATGTGCTTTTCTTAATAATGAAAATTCTCATAATTAATTTAGTTAATTTAATATTATAAAAATTAATGGATTGTAACTAAAGAGTCCTACTTGGCCTTTTAAATCCTTGATTTGCGGCCTTGCTTATAATCTATCATTACGACATAATTACCTCCTTTTTTTGCAGAGCATTTTCCATTTTGGGTTTAAAGTATTCTGCCAATTGAAAAATCCGTTAATAAAATCTTATTGCGTAACAAATAAACGAGAAGTTGACCTAGGGAATTTGACCTATTTGTCATAAAATTTGCCCTAAACGTCATTTTTGTTAATCAAAACACAACAACCAATCTTTCAAGTTGTTATATTCTTGTTTTTGAGTTAATGCAATCTTATTAAAGCGTTTGCAGTCTCCCACTTCATTAAATAGGCTGAACAAAGGCGTTTTTTTGGCTAACATCCGACGTTTTATTGCCAAATTTATTAATGGAGACGATTGATATATTTTAGCGCAGGAATTAACCTTACTATATTATATATGGTATTTAATAAGGCCAGAGAGAAAACTGACTGTTTTTTTTCAGTGTTCAGAAGGTTATCAGGCAAAAAAGAACTAAAGCTTAATTTTATCTACAGCAGTTTTTGCGAGCATTGCATGTTTAAAGACAGCTTAATAGGATACCGATGCAATGTGCTCGATGTGTGTAATAAGCCTCAGAGTCAAGTAAGCCAAGAATATTGATTTCTTATTGGAACACATTTAATTAATGGGAATATTAAACCATATTCATAACTCCAGATAAATAGCAGGTCTGGCTGTTGATTCTTCAAGACGTGAGATTAAAAAGTAATCAGTGAACTGTGACTGTAGACTGATTTTGGATCATTGAAGATAAGGTTTTAATAATTGTTTCGATAATGGATGGTAAAATAGTTTACAGCAGCTATTCAAAGCTTGGACAGAACGATTTGGTCTGCTAAATAAGTTGTCTAGGACAAAGAATTAACATCTAACCAAGTAAGATATTTAATGGCAAGATTTTGTAATGTAATCAACTATTGTGGTTTAAATCCCCTTCAAATTGCGACTTATTTAATCCAGTTATCTTCTAGCCACCATTTAATTAGCTTTGGATAGGTAGAAATACCTCCTTGAGTAAGCCTCATGCCGTAACCATGTTTACCAGTGGCAAACAAATGCATTTCTGATGGCACGTGGAACTTTTTTAGCGCAGCGTAATAGGTCAATGCATTCTGCACATCAATAGGGTCATCTTCGGTTTGTATAATCATGGTCGGAGGTGTATTGGCAGAAACCTGTACTTCGGGAGCAAGTTGCCAAGCTTCCTTCTCAGATTTTAAATAAGCCGGATAAATTAAAATGGCAAAGTCCGGTTTACAGCTTACCGTATCCGCAGCATCAACAGCTGGGTAGGTTCTTTTTCCGTAATTATTACTGATTGTTGCTGAAAGATGCCCTCCTGCAGAAAACCCGAGTATTCCTATACAATCATCTTTAATATGCCACTTTTCTGCATTGTACCTTACTAACCCAAGCGCTCTTTGTGCATCCTGTAGCGGTAACTCATACTTGAGTTTCCCAGGTAATATAGGCACTCTGTACCTTAATAAAATCGCTGTCACACCAAAGGAATTTAACCACGAACAAATTTCCGTCCCTTCCAGATCAATCGCCAAAACACCATATCCGCCACCCGGACAAACAATCACTGCGGTGCCATTTGCATTTTTAGGTGTATATATGGTAATGGTGGGATCCGTAATATCTGTTATGAGCGTTGTCATTTTGCCGGCAATCTTTCCCTTGGAATTAGTAACATCCCGTTCCGACAGTTTTTTTCCATTGAGAGTGTCTATTAACCGACTTTGGGGCCATAATTTAATTGACCTTATACAGGAATAAGGCATTTGGCCTTTTGAGATTATTGTAAATAAGCAACCTAGTACAAATAAGTATGTTTTCATATACGTAATAAATTAAACGAATTAAATCTTTTGATCTGATGCCAGAATTATATTTCTGATTTTTAATAATAAAATTCTTAAAATCAATCTTTTACATGCATTTTAAAAAAATGATTGAGTAATTGGCCCGTTGTTCCGTTATAGGAGTCTTTTAATGAGACAAATAAACAATAATTTGTATTGAGAGAATTGACCTATTTATCAAATATTTTGACTTATACATCTTTTCACTAGCGTTGCGTTGTTTATAATTTAAGTTCTTTGAAAATATTGATATGATTGAGTTACAGGAGATTTTTGCCCTGCAACGATTTGAAATGGAGAAAAACCAAAAATGCAATAATTTTATGAAAATCAAAAAGTTATGCATTCAGGTAAATATATATTTAGTCAAATCATCGCTTTAATTTCGCCAAAATCCTTCAAAACCATTGTTGATAGGCATTCTGGTGATTACAAAGTGCAAAAATTTACCTGTTGGAAACAATTTTTATGTATGGCCTTCGGTCAATTGACCCACCGTGAAAGTTTAAGTGATACTGTATTATGTTTAAAAGCAAATGAAAACAAATTGTATCACCTCGGAGTTGGAGAAGCTGTTTCATTAACTACAATTTCAAGAGCTAATGAAAACCGATCATTTAAAATTTATGAAGATTTGGCAATGCTTTTAATTGACCAGGCAAAGCATCTTTATAGAAATGATTCACAACTCGATATTAATTTAGCTAACAATATTTTTGCCATAGACTCAACAACAATTGATCTTTGTTTATCGAGTTTCTATTGGGCAAAATTTAGGCGAAATAAGGGAGGGATCAAATTACATACACAAATGGATCTTAAAACCTCAATTCCGGAATTCATCTTGTTCACTAATGCAAAGGTTCATGATGTTAAAGTATTGGATCTTATAAATTTCGAGCCAGATAGCTTTTACGTTATGGACCGCGGCTACGTTGACTTTAGGCGTCTTAATCGCATAAATGAATGTGATGCATTCTTTATCACGAGATCAAAAGATAATATGGATTTTAGAAGATTATATTCGCATCCAAAAGACATACAAAAGGGTATCCTTTTTGATCAGACAATTAAGCTGAATGGTTTTTACGTTTCAAAATATTATCCAGATAAATTAAGGCTGATAAAATACAAGGATATCGAAACGGACAAGGTCTTGATATTTCTAACAAACAACTTTAAATTAGATGCAGCAGAAATCGCAAAACTATACCGAGCCCGTTGGTTCATCGAAATTTTCTTTAAATGGGTGAAGCAGCATTTAAAAATAAAATCCTTTTGGGGACAATCAGAAAATGCCGTGAAAACGCAGGTATGGATAGCGGTGTCTGTTTACGCCTTAGTTGCAATTGCAAAGAAGCAATTTAAGCTTAAACAGAGCCTCTACGAAATATTACAGGTTTTAAGCATCTCCATTTTTGACAAAACCCCCATAAATCAACTGTTTCAGGAGTCTCAATCACAATATTTCAAAGATCTAAATGATAATCAATTGACACTGTTTGACTTATGACGCAACGCTAGTGACATCTTTTTATTATTTAATAAATAAAAATATGCGCTATTCTGGGATCGGCCATTTAACCTGCTAATTGTACTAAATCTTTGATAGCTAAGCGAGTATTAACGTATTGTGGATAATAACCAGTAGTGTAAAGCACTCCATCAAAAACAGAGTGCTTTCTTTTGCTTTTTTTTAAACTCAAACTTAAATAATGCAAAATTCCACTACGGTTAGGCGCGGAAGGCCTAAAAGAGTTACTATTGTTGACAGGTAAGCGTTCGGCTATAACCGTCATTGTTGTTAAATATCCGGGATTTACTTTTGCGTTCTAAAACTGATAATCATGACAAAGGTAAATCGGGAAGAAGTTATGGCGCTAATCAACAGCAAGCCTGATGGGCAGCGAGTCAAGAATTTCTGCGCAGAGAAAGGAATTACTGAAGCCTTTTATTATTACTGGCGCAATAGACTAAATAAGAGCAATAAAGGGGATAGTTCTCCTTCCGGGTTTATCCCCGTCCGTATTAAGGATGTTATAGCAAATGGGCATCTGTTAGCGAGTATTGATTTACCGGGAAAAGCAGTCATCCATGTGTATGATGCTGCAGTCATACCTATGCTCAGGCATATTTTATAGCTGGATTTTGCTCAGGCTGGTTAATAACAGTTTCAGCCTCGCGCCAATGATGCGGCAAAAGATCTTTGATATTTTTCTGTTTAGTTGTGTTGATGCGGCTGATAACATCCTTTAGGTATTCATAGGGATCTATGCCATATTCCTTGCAACCTGCCATTAGTGAATACATCAAGGCGATCCGTTCAGCTCCATGATGAGATCCGGCGAACAGGTAGTTCTTGCGACCAAGGGCCAATCCCCTGATCTGGGCTTCGGCTCCATTATTATCTATGGGGATAAATGCATAATGGGTATAGGTCATTAACTTGTCCCAACGGCTCAGGGCATAGTGTATGGCTTTCCCGACAGGCGAATCAGGCAGTACCTGTGAAGCGTTGCCCATCAGCCATTGCTTCAGCTCTTTAAGGATAGGCAGAGCCCTGGTCTTCCGCACTTCCACAATTTGTTTATCATTTAACTGCTGTTCTTTGATCTCCCGCTCAATATGATAGACCTTCTGGATCTCTGTCATATAATGATTAGCCCTCACCGGGTCATACGCTAATGCTTTCTCGAAGTATCTTCTTGCATGGGCGTGACAATGTATCAGGGTAATGTCTTCCCTGCCGCCCACACGGGCGTCCTCATAACAGGTGTAACCATCTACCTGCAAAAATCCCTGATAATCCTTCAGCATCTCTATCGGCCCCGATTTATCCCGGCCTTGCCGGTAATCAAACAGTACCAGGCGTTTCTGAGGGTGTCGATAGACCCACATCCAGCCGCGGTGTGTTTTGCCTTTTTTATCGCTATCCAGTACCCGTATATGGCTTTCATCCGCCTGAAGGACCGGGCCGGATAATACTTCTGTTTTCAGTGCATCCATCAGTGGCGCAAGCATTACATGAATACTGTCCATCCACCCGTTGACAGTTCCGGCAGCCAGCTCAACACCTAAATAAGCAAAGCGTTTCAATTGCCTGTCTATGGGCATATGGTACACAAACTTGTCTACAGCTATAGCTGCCAGAAGACTTGCTTCGGGAATGCCTTTCTCAATAGGCCCCTGCACCGATTCCGCCTGTACAATATGGCGCACCCGTGTCTGTTCGTCTATCCGGATATATTTGGGATAAACATACCTGTTAACCGTTAGTTTGGAGGGCTGATAATCCAGCCGCTCTGTGACGTCCTGGCCGATTTTAGTGTAGCCGCTCAGATCCATCTGTGGCTCCAGTGTGATGATATTTCTTTCTAAATTCGCTGGAAAAGGATTACGGCCGGGACGGACATAAATCTTCTTTACCGGTGTCGGCTTTTGCTTTTCACCAACAGTCACCACCTCTTTTACCTCAATATTACCGACCTGATCTAAGGCAAATAAAGTAGGTACCTGGCCGACAGTGTTAGCTAAAGGAATGAACCGTTCTGTTTTGGAACCATAGATCACCCTGTTCTGCTCGTCAATAATTCTTTTTTGTTCCGCTACCTTAAGCTTAAGACCTTTGTTCTCATCCAGCAAAACTGCATTCGCTGCACGCAGCGTCTTCACCTCTGCGGTCAGGTCATCCACCTTTTTGATCAGGGCATGAACAATATTTATGAGGTCTTTACTCATATTGCAAATATATGTAATGTAAATTGTTTGATCAAAATATTATACCACATTTTTTATTGAAAACCGTTTCTTTTTTCTGTAGTGTTCCAACACCACACCGCTGATCATTAATTGCAGCTCGTAGGCTTCGATCTGCCCGTTGTGCGGTACCGAAAATGTACCTTTGACCAGGCGTTTATCCAAACTTTTGGATAAGCGCTTTTATCCAAACTTTATTATTATCCAAACTTTGATCTTAACAGACCTATAATCAGCATGTTGATGCCCAAAAGTTTGGATAATAATGGTTTAAATTGTGTCTATAAATTAAAATT
>Ga0164242_10000569_pt1 | contig 44635 bp, 36 predicted proteins | sample OricomgcompostMG_FD_108783 | JGI IMG/M metagenome (GOLD analysis project Ga0164242, IMG submission 108783) | Miracle-Growth compost microbial communities from Emeryville, California, USA - Original compost - Miracle growth compost (MG) ... | reverse complement strand
GGCGACCGACTCGGAGGTCTCGGAGATCTGCGCAGCCGTCGCGGCGAGCTCCTCGATCGTGGAGGTCGTCTCCGACACCGCCGAAGACTGCTGCGTGGCGCTCGCCGCATGCTGCTCAGCGGACGCGACCAGCTCGTGTGCGGCCGCGACGATCTGCTCGCCTCCGGCGCGGATCGACCCGACCAGGCCACGCAGGTTGCCCAACGTGTCGTCGAAGGCAGTGGCGAGCTGCGCCAACAGCTCCTGCGCGACGCTGTCCGACTCGACCTGCACCGACAGGTCACCGCGGGCGGCGAGCGCGAGCGCGGCGGAGAGATCCTCGACGGTGCTTCGCAGCTGGTCGCGTTCCGTGTCAGCGTGAAGGCGTTGCGCCTCGAGTCGTGACGACACCGCGTTGCCGAGCAGCGAGATCATCATCGAGGACAGGCCGATGAGGATCAGCGGCCCGGCGGCGGCCTTGTTGAGGTCGTGTGCGATCCAGGTCGCAAGCACCAGCGAGCCCGCCATGAACACCGATTGGCCCATCGCGAGCAGCAGGTTCGGCGCGATCACTGCGGCGCCCGCGGTGGTGACGAGCATCATCACCCAGAACGGACCGGACACCCCACCGGTCAACGCCACAACGGCGACACCGACACCCTGGTCCACCACGCCCATCACGACCAGGTACGGCACCTCGAGTCCCGGCGAGCGGGTCATCACCATTGGGGTGAGACGTTGCATGATCACCGGTACGAGGCCGATCGCCAGCCACGCGTAGATGATGTAGCGGTGCTCGTAGGCGGGGTTGATGCCGTAGTGCGCCATCAGGATGACGGCGATGGCGGCGCCGACGAGCTTGCCAAGGCTGGCGATGCCGGACTCGCCATAGAGGCGATGCCAGGCCAGCATGTCGGACACGGTCCAACCTTCCCGAGGGGTGAGGGAGCTCTCGGGGAGTTGCATCGGGCGATTCCCGATTCATATGAAGCAGGTGGAGCAGAAATGCCCGAAAAGTCCTACCTCACGTCATTCGTCACCTCTGGGTCGGGCGAATGAGCCGGATGTACGCCGTGACGGGCTCCGCCTCTGGCATCGGTGCCGCGATTCGCGAGCGCCTGATCGCTGACGGGCATTCGGTGATCGGTGTCGACCGCGTCGACGCCGACGTGGTGGCCGACCTGGGTTCCGCGGCGGGCCGGACGGCCGCGGTCGCCGGCATCGCGGACGCCTGTGGCGGCGCGCTGGCAGGGCTGGTGACCTGCGCGGGTGTCGCGGGGCTGCCCGATCGTCCGGGGTCGCTGCTCGTGTCGGTCAACTACTTCGGCACCGTCGAGGTCATCGCGGGTCTGCGCGAACAGCTCGCGGTCGGAGGCGGCAGTGTCGTTGCGATCAGCTCGAACTCCACGACCTGCCAGCCCGGCTACTCACTCGACCTCGTCGATACCTGTCTGGCCGGCGACGAGAGCGTGGCCGGCGCCATGGCCGACCAGGCCGACTCGGTGATGACGTACCCGGCGACGAAGACGGCGATCGCGCGCTGGATCCGCCGCCACTCGACTGCTCCGGAGTGGATCGGCGCCGGGATCCGCCTCAACGCGATCGCTCCTGGCCTCGTCGAGACGCCGCTCGCCGCGGAGCAGCGCAACGACCCGACGATCGGACCGTTGGTCGCGATGTTTCCGTTGCCGTTGGGCCGGGGCGGCGCGCCGCCGGAGATTGCCGACGCTGCCGTCTTCTTGTTGAACAACCAGTTCTGTGTCGGGACGTTGCTGCTCATCGACGGCGGCACCGAAGCACTTCTACGTCCGGACGCCTGGCCGACGCTTTGGGAGATCTAGTGACGACGACGGAAGTGTTTGCGCCCGCCGGGCTCGGTCCGCTCACGTTGCGGAACCGGATCATCAAGGCAGCGACGTTCGAGGGTATGAGCTACCAGGGCAAGGTCTCCGAAGCGCTCATCGACTTCCACCGGGCCGCCGCCGCGGGTGGGGTGGGCATGACGACCGTCGCGTACTGCGCGGTGTCGCCCGGTGGTCGCGGCGCGCCCCATGAGCTGGTGCCGCGCCCGGAGCTCGTGCCGGACCTGCGGCGGCTCGTCGCGGCAGTTCACGACGAAGGCGCTGCCATCAATGCCCAGATCGGGCATGCCGGGCCGATCGGAAACGCGCGGGTGACGGGCTCCAAGGCGCAGGCCGCTTCTAGTGGCTTCAGCCCGCTGGGCACCCGGTACCACGCGATGTCCGTGGCGGACATCGAACGTACGATCACCGACTTCGCGAACGCCGCCGCGGTGCTCGCCGAGGCCGGCTTCGACGCAGTCGAGATCCACATGGGTCACCACTACCTGATCAACTCGTTCATGAGCCCGCGGTTCAACAAGCGGGACGACGAATGGGGTGGCAGCACCGAGCGGCGCGCCCGGTTCGCGCGCGAGGTCGCCAAGGCGGTTCGTGCCGCCGTCGGCCCGAGCGTCGCGGTGCTCGCGAAGCTCGAGATGGAGGATGGTGTTCCGCGTGGGCTGACGGTGGCGGACAGCCTGCCGATCGCGCAGCTGCTCGAGGCGGACGGGCACCTTGACGCACTGGAGCTGACGGGCGGCGGCTCCCTCGCTAACCCGATGTACCTGTTCCGGGGCGATGTTCCGCGCAAGGAGTTCGCGGCCACGCTGCCGGCCGTGCTTCGGCCGGCGTTCAAGCTGGTCGGCAAGCGCTTCATGCCGGAGTACCCGTTCACCGAGGGCTACTTCCTTCCGGAGGCCCAGCAGTTCCGAAGTGCGTTGTCGATGCCGATCGTGCTGCTCGGTGGCATCACGAAGCTCCAGACGATCCAGCAGGCGCTCGCCGACGGATTCGACTTCGTCGCGATGGGCCGTGCGCTGCTGCGTGAGCCGGATCTCGTGAACCGAATGCGCGACGGCGCTGCCAAGGAGTCGATCTGCATCCACTGCAACAAGTGCATGCCGACGATCTACCGCGGTACCCACTGCGTGCTGGTCGAGCCGCCGGAACGACCCGGGCTGAGGGTGCTGTCACAGGACTGAGCCACGTCTCGTCTTCCGAGTGAGAGGAAGGTGAGAGCTGTGGATCACGTCGTACCGCCGATCGACAGACCCCGGGGCCCGCTACGCCGCTTCGCCTGGCGCTACTCGCGCAAGAACATGGGGGGCGTCGCCGATCCGCTGCGGGCGCTCGCGCATCACAGCGGTGTGCTGATGGCGAATGGCGCCCTCGAGATGCTCGTCGCCAAGCGGTGGAAGGCGCTCGACCATCACCTGCAGTGGCTGGCCCTCCAAGCCACATCGAGCGCGATCGGGTGCTCGTGGTGCATCGACTTCGGGTACTACGAGGGCATGCAGACCGGCATCGATCCACGCAAGGTGCGTGACGTCCCGCGTTGGCGTGACTCCGATGTCTACGACGAGCAGGAGCGTCTCGTGCTGGAGTACGCCGAGGCCACGACGTCGACGCCGGTCATGCTCGACGACGACCTGGTGCGGCGACTACACGCCAGCTTCACCGACGAGCAGATCGTCGAGCTCGCCTGCTGGGTCGCGCTCGAGAACTACCGTTCGCGGATAAACGCCGGTCTCGGCCTCGAGAGCCAGGGCTACTCAAGCCGCTGCGAGCTCGCTCCGGTATGACGGACCTCGAGGACTTCGAGGCCGAGCGGTCCCGGCTGACCGCGATCGCGTACCGGATGCTCGGTAGCTCGGCCGACGCCGAGGACATCGTGCAGGAGGCCTACCTCAGGTGGCGTGACCGCAGTGACCGGGAAGTGTCGTCCGTTTCCTCCTACCTCACGACGATCGTCGTGCGGCTGTGCATCGACGAGCTGCGGTCGGCGCGAGCGCGGCGGGAGTCGTATGTCGGGCCGTGGCTGCCCGAGCCGCTCCTGGTCGACGAGTCCGATCCGGGGGCGGCCGCCGAGCTCGCGGACTCGCTGTCCCTTGCGTTCCTCGTGCTACTCGAAGCGCTCGCACCTGTCGAGCGGGCCGCGCTTCTCCTGCACGACGTCTTCGAGTACGAGTACGCCGAGATTGCCGGAATGCTCGGCCGCGAGGAGCCGGCTTGCCGCCAGATGGTCAGCCGCGCACGACGCCGAGTGGGTGAGCGGCGGCATCGTTTCGACGCCGACCAGCAGGCGGGTCGCGAGCTCGCAGCCCAGTTCCTGAGTGCGTGCGCCGAGGGCGACCTGGCGGCCTTGCTGTCTGTGGTGTCCGAAGACGTCGTGCTCTGGACCGACGGCGGCGGGAAGGTCAAGGCCGCCCGGCGCCCCATCCATGGGGCGTCGAAGGTGACGCGATTCCTGATCAGCGTCGCGAAGGGCATTCCGGCTGGTACCGAGTTCCGCGAAGCCGTCGTCAACGGCGAGCCCGGGTATCTGTTCGTCGAGGACGGCATAGTGACGACGACGTTGTCCTTCGACGTCGCCGACGCCCAGATCGTCGGCATCACTGCGGTGCTCAACCCGGACAAGCTGCGAGGACTGACATGATCGGGTGTCATGAGGTGGGGGGTCGCGGCGCTGTGCGCTGCTGCAGTGGTCGCATCTTCGGCGCCGGTTGCGGCTGAGACCTCCGACGCTGCGGCAGGCGGCGGGACCTGCGGCGTCTGGAAGGAACGCACCGTCGGCTACAGCCTCGGGATCCTCGAGGCGTTGCTGCCCGACGACCGCGGGGGCATGCTGCTGTCGAGCTCGACCCATGACGCGATCGAACGGCTGACGCCCAACGGCAAGGTCACGGTTCTCGCGAAGGTGACCAGCCCGGGCCAGATCGTCTGGTGGGGCAAGAACAAGGTGATGTTCCCGACCGGCGACGCCCTGCAGTCGGGAGCATTGAGCCGGGCTGATGGCACGTTGCAGATCCTGAACCTGAAGACGGGCAGGCTGCGTACCTACGCCAGCGGGCTCACGATGCCCAACGGCCTGGCGCTCGATCGCGACGGCACGGCGTACGTCACCCGCGACACCGGCACCGGTACCGGCATCACCCGGATCTCGGCGAAGCCCGGTCACAAGGTCACCACCAACTGGTCGAAGCTGTCGGACACGAATGGCATCGCCATCGATGCCGGACGTCGCGTCATGTACGTCGACCGGACGTTCGAGGTGGGCGCGCCGGTGGTGCGGATCCCGATGGCACATCCGAACCGGACGACTCAGATCGGCGACCTGTCCAACGGGATGCCGCTGAAGCTCTTGGACGATCTGTTCATGTGGCATCGGGTGCTCTACATCCCCGCCAACGGTGGCGGTGAGCTGTACAGCGTCGACACCCGGACCCGACGTACCTGTCTGATCGCTGCCGGGCTCGGCAACCCCTCGGACGTCACGGTCGGAACCGGTCACGCCTGGCGCAAGGGCGCCCTGTTCGTGTGCGGCTTCGACGGCACCGTGCGCGAGTACGTCCGAACCTGAGGCTCGCACCCAGTTGAGTTTGAACCGGATCGTGACGATGCTCGATACAAAGACCAAGGACCGCGGAGTTTCGGAGGCTTGCTCGTGACGGCGTCGCCGATGGCTGCGCCTGAGTCTGCTCACGAGCAGGCGCAGGCGCTGGTCAGTGCGGTCGAGCGGATCGTCCTCGGGCGGCGTTCTGCGGTCGAGCTGACCGTTGCGGCCGTGATCTCCGGTGGCCACGTGCTCATCGAGGACGTACCCGGGTCGGGCAAGACCACGATGGCGCGCGCTCTCGCGCAGGCGCTGGGCGGGACGTTCCGTCGGGTGCAGGCGACCGCTGACCTGATGCCGGCCGACATTACGGGCTCTTCGGTGTGGGAGCCGGCCCGAAGCGCGTTCAGCTTCGTGCCAGGGCCGCTGTTCGCGAACGTGGTCCTTGTCGACGAGCTCAATCGGGCGTCGCCCCGCACCCAGTCGGCGTTGCTCGAGGCAATGGATGAGGCGGCGGTCACGGTCGACGGGGTACGCCATCTGCTGCCCGACCCGTTCGTGCTGCTCGCAACACAGAACCCGTTTGAGCAGTGGGGAACGTACCCCCTTCCCGAAGGGCAGATGGACCGGTTCACCGCGCTTGTGCACCCGGGCCTCAACGCGGAGGACGTCGAGCGGCAGATCGTCCGCGATCAGCTGGTCGCGCCTACCGTCGACCTGCTGCGTCCGGTCATGCACGTCGGCGACCTGCCCGCGCTCCGTCGCGCCGTACGGGGGACTCACGTCTCGGACGGGGTGCTCGGCTACGCCGTCTCGATCGTCGGGGCTACCCGGACGTATCCAGGCGTGGCGATCGGTGCCAGCACCCGAGCCGCGATCGCACTCGTCCGCTGTGCTCAGGCGCGGACCGTCTTGCAGGGCCGGCCGCACGTCCTGCCGGATGACATCAAGGCACTTGCCGTGGCGGTACTCGGGCACCGGCTCGTGCTGGCCGGTGACGACGGTGGTCACGCTCGCGGTCAACAAGTGATTGCCGACATCGTCGCGAAGGTGCCGGCGCCGCTGTTGGGCGCTTGAGCCCAGAAGGAGGCAGGCCGGTGGCTGACGGTCGCGGCGGCGGCGGGACGCTGTCGTGGATCCGGCACCTGCCACGACCGACCCGCGCCGCCTCGCTGTTGCTGACGATTGCGGGCTTCCTCGAGCTGCTCGGGCAGCTCATCGGCTCGGAGGGGGTCTCGATCGCGGCGGCTGCCGCCCTGGGCGCGGTCCTCAGCGACGCATTCCTGGCTCCGGGTGTGACCTTCGCTGAGGTGGATCGTCGTACGCCGCTGCGGATGACGGTAGGCGTTGCCGCCAAGGTCGAGCTCAGTGTGACCGGATCGGCGAAGCGGGTATCCGGTCGGCGGCCGATCGTGATGGAGGATCGCCCGCCCGGGCTCGACATCGGGCGCTTCGTCATCCCGTCGATCCGGGTGGGCGAGCGCGTCGTCGCCGAGCGCACGGCGATTCCACAGCACCGCGGACGATGGGAAGACGGCGGCCGTATCGACATCGAGGCGTACTCGCCGCTGGGCGGCTGGGTACGCCGAAACCGGATGCGGATCGCGGAGTCGGGCTGGGTGCACCCGGCGCCGGCTCCGCCGCTTCGGCTACCGGAGGTCAGCGCCGGGGACGTCTACGGGCGGACGTCGATGTCGCGCAGCGGGTCGGGACACGATTTCTACGGCATTCGCGAGTGGCGCCCGGGTGACGCGTCGACCGCGGTCCATTGGCGGGCTTCGGCGCGACGCAACCAGCTGGTCGTCATGGAGCGGGAGCGGCCCGGCCACCCGACGTTGGTCGTCGTCGCGGGCCGGCTCGCCGACGATCAGACCGGCGAGGACCTGCTCGCGCGCGTCGCCGCGACCGTCGTACAGGCGCTTCGAGACTCGCGCGGCGTGGTTCTCGTTGCCGACGGCTCGGCGGAGTCGGTCACCAAGCCGATCGCGGCGCTGGACTGGTTCGCCGGCCTCGAGCCCACGAGTGAGCCGGACGGTCCGACCCTGCGCAAGGCGTTGCAGCTGGCGGGCGGCGGGGCCACGGTGATCTGGATCGGTTTCGACGAGCTTCCGGCGCGCATCGCCACCGCGGCGCGCAGTGCCGGCGCCGGATCGGTGGCGGCCGCGCATGCTCTCGCCGGGACGCCCCGATGACAGCGGCGGAGCTCAGGGCACGGAACTGGTGCGGCGCCGCGTGTGCCGCCGCGCAGATCGCTGCCACCGCTGCCGAGATGGTGCCCTGGTGGGCGCTGCCGTTCACACTTGCGCTGACCGGCGCCGTGACGCTGCCGACCGGCCCGGTGGACCAGCTGAGAGCTCGGCTGACGCGCGTCGCGGGTGTCGCATCCGTCGCGGCCTTCACCACGATCATCGCGATGCGTTCGATCAGTCAGGGTCGCGACGGACTGGTTGATCCCACCTCGACGCTGCGGTCTCTGACGGAAGCGCTGGTCGTGCTCTCGCTGATCATGGCGCCCAATGCGCGTACTCCACGCGAGCATCGCGTCTGGCTGACGGTCACGTTGGGTGTGCTCGTCGCTGCGGCCGCGGGAGGCAGGACGGTAGGACAGGGCGTGATGATCGCCGTCTCGTGGGTCATCGTCCTCATCGCCACGAACCGGGTCCAGGTCACCGACGCCTACGTGAACGGTGCGGTGCCCGGCGAGATCGTGGGCACGGCCGGTAGGGAGCGACTGTCCTGGCTGCGCCACGCGGACACGCTGATCCCGATCATCGCGACGTTGGTCGCGGGCGCGATCATCTTCATGACGGTGCCAGCCGGGCTCGGCAGCGGTGACCTCGCGCGGCGGATCGCTCGTTCGGTGCAACGGTCGAATCTTCAGCTCGCCGACCGGGACCTCGTCGGCGTCGACACCAGAGGCCTAGGTGCGCTGAGCCTGCTGGTTCGGGGCGAGCTCCCGGACACCCCGATCATCCGGGTACCCGAGTCGTCGCCCGAGCTGTGGCGTGCCACCTTCTACCGCGCCTACACCGGGACCGAGTGGACCAACGGGGTTGACCGCGTCCTGCAGAGTCAGCTCGGAGCATCAGTGAGCCTGCCGACGTTCGCCGATGATCCACCCGCGGCCGGCGGCGTCACGCGGACGGATCGGGTCGAAGTTCAGCCGGAGAGCGAGGCCTCTCTCATCTGGGCGCCGGGTGTCCCGGACCAGGTCAGTGGCGACCCGGCGGAGATCCGCGGCCTGCTGCGCGGGTCGGCGAATGTGCGCGTGATTCGCAATGGGCAGCCACTCACGACCTACACGGTGCGGTCGGTCGTCCCGCCCACCAAGGAATCGGCCCTCACCGGCGCGCGTGGCGGCCACCTCGCCAACGCGGTCTGGACCGCACTGCCGAGCGAGCTGCCGGCGGAGGTCACGAACCTCGCCCGTGAGATCACCGCCCGGTCGACGAACCGGTTCGAGATGGTGCAGTCCGTCGAGAACTACCTTCGCGACCACGAGACCTACTCGTTGGATGCGCCGGTCCCGGGGCGTGGGAAGGACGCCGTCGACGACTTCCTGTTCAACACTCACGTCGGGTTCTGCGAGCTGTTCGCCTCTGCGGAGGCGGTGCTACTGCGCAGCGTGGGAGTTCCGGCCCGACTGGTCAGCGGCCTGGCGTACGGCGTCCCGCAGGGCAAGACGCGGCTGTTCACCGCGAAGAACGCGCATGCTTGGGTGGAGGTCTACTACCCCGGCGTCGGCTGGTCGCCGAGCGACCCCACGGCCGGGGTGGCGCTCGCTGACGCCGGATCCGGGCAGCGCTCGTTGCTCTCACGCGCTTTCGACCGGGTTGCGACGATCGTGCCGGGCGGTCGGCTTGCCCTTGCGGTCGTCGGGGCAGGCCTCCTCGTGGCGCTCGGAGGGATGCTGCGCCGGTTGGCGCGCGGCCGAGGGCGTGGACGATCACGTCGTGGCGCGCCCCGCTCGCCGGGGCCGGTGCTGGCGGCATTCCAGCGAATGGCGAAGAGCCGGCACGGCCCGCCGCCACGCGCTCCCGCCGAGACCCCGCGGCAGTACCTGTTGCGTGTCGGGGGCGCGCGACCGGACGTCGACACCGCGGTGCTCGCGCTGGAACAGGAGCTGTACGGCGACGGAGCACCGAGTGACGCCGAGGTCCGAGCAGCGATCGAGACCTTCGCCTCGTTGACCACCCCAGCGCCCTGAGGCGCTACGCGATGGGTGTGCGTCCCCGAAGTAGCACATGATGTGGGCCCTCGAATCGGACATTGGGCGCAAAGGTGGCTCGCGCGGAGGACTTCATGTGCTACTTCGTGCGGGGGCTAGCCGAGCGGGAGGCAGGTGGCGCAGAAGTCCTCGCCGAACGGGGTGAGCTCGATGCTGCGGCGGATCGTCTTGCCGCGGCCCGCGTCTCTCATCGCCTTGGACACGTCGGGCTGGGCCTCGAGGACCTGGTACCGCAGCCGATCGGCCACCGGCTCGCGGGAGAACCAGATCAGCCCGAGGCGGAACAGGTTGTTGAGGTAGGCCGGCACGCGGTCGATGTGACGGACCCCTGCCTGTGCGCCGATCATCGTGAGCCCTGGCGCCACCAAGGTCGTCGCGACGTTGAGTGGTCGGCTGGTTCGCACATCGACTGAAGGCTGCGCGCCTTCGATCGCGAGCAGTCGCAGGATGCGGCCCTCGTCGGGCGCCAGGTCGGCGAGGATCCGCACGTACGCCGGGTGCAGCTCGTCGTCGTAGGACATGTCGCTGGATCGAAGCAGCAGCTCGCGACCGATCTCCTTCAGCGGCCGGTCGGCCACGGGCTCCGGCGTCTCGACCGGGAGCACCCGGTTGACCACTCCCACGCCGGGATAGGACGGCTGGTCGCCGATCCCGAGCACCTGGCGCACGCTCGTGCGGAGCTCGGTGCCGAGCGTCGAGAGCACGGCTCCGGGGGACTGGCCGGAGACGACCGCGCTGAACACCCGGTTGCCGGTGTTGAGCGCAACGCCGAGGGACCACTCCGTGGTGCGCCACCAAGCCGCGACGGCGAAGCGGGCGAGGGACGGCGCGGCGCGAAGGACGGCCGTCACGTCCTGACTGTCGGCGTTGACGACCTCTGGGACGAGGGGTGGCCGGGTCACCGCATCAGCCGAAGATCGCAAGATGAATCAAGCCGGCGCCGAACCCGAGGACGGCGCCGTGCAGGTACAGCAGCCACTCGTCCTCCTTGATCGCCGTCCGCAGCATCTCGGCGAAGTCGTGCGGAGCCATTGTGCGCATGCGTGCGGCGAGCAGGGTGAAGATGGCCTTGTTCTGACGGGCGCCGAACTCCGGATCGTTGAAGGGCGTCATCGTGTAGGCGACGGCCTCGGTCGCGAGTGACTCGCGGATCGCGTCGTACTGCCTCGAGCCGAGCGCGACCCGCACCAGGCCCGATGCGCGTCCCAGCGAGTCGTCGACGGCAGGCCGGAGCGCGTTCTCGATCAGCTGACGGGTGCGATCGGCGCGCGGCCCGTTCATCAGGTCGTCGCCGATGTTCGCAATCGTCACGATGTCGTTCGCGATGATGCTCGCGTAGACATCGGCGACCTCGGGCTGCCGGCGCATGAACAGACCGTGGAAGGTCATCTTGAGGAACCGGCGTGGGGCGACCGGCTCGAAGATCATCCAGATCCCGATCAGGTTCGTGGCGTACCCGATGAGCACACCGCCGATCGGCAGCAGGTACCACGCGTGCGGAAAGGTGTCGGTGATGAAGGCGAGCGGGACGCCGAGCAGCAGACCGAAGACGAAGCCGAAGTTCTGGATGAACGTCAGCTCCTTGCGGCCGACATCGAGGAAGATCCGGTTGGCGAGCTCAGGCTGCTGCTCGATCCGCCGGATCACCATCAGCTTGATGTCGAGCAGCTGGTCGATGTGCTCGCCGATCTCCTGCGTGACCTGACGCACGACATTCGGCAGCTGCTGATCGACCCGGTCGTGGATTGCCTGGCGGGCGCGTGGCGGCAGGTCACGCCAGAGCTGGCCGTGCTCGCGCTCCAGGATCCGGTCGACCAGGTCGTGCACGTCCTGGCGGGAGTTGACCAGGATCTGCTCGGCGATCCGGTCGGGCTCGAGCTGCTCGTAGAACTCCCGTGGGCTGCCGAGCTTCGAGATCCCCTTGTCGACCGCGATGCTGCCCATCTTGGCCGCGCGGGAAGGGATGATGCCCTGCCACCCGAGGCCGGCCTGCATGATGCCCGGGATCTGCTGGATCTTGCGTGGCAGCAACCCGACGAACGGCGCGAGCGGCCGGAACCGGATCCCCCGGAAGTGCACCGGATAGAACAGCATGACCACGCCACTCCAGTTCGTGACGTAGCCGATGATCCCGGTGAACAACGGGATCGTCAGCAGCTTCAAGGTGTGGCCGGACACGCGTCCTCCACCCCACCCCTCCGCCCGACAAAGGGTGACGACCGGAGTCGCCGGCCCTCTTTGGGTCACCTGTTCGCGCCCCGACGTCCGCCGGTTTCGCTTGTTTTAGCAGAATGTTTGATGTGACGGATGCTGCCGCAACGCTTCGGGTCGCCGTGATCGGCGCCGGTCCCGCGGGGATCTACACCGCAGATGCGTTGTGTGCACAGACGGATGTGCCGGTCCAGGTTCACGTATACGACCGCCTGCCCGCGCCGTTCGGGCTGCTGCGCTACGGGGTTGCCCCTGACCACATCAAGATGAAGAACCTCGCCGCCACGCTGCAGCGGATCATCGAACACGACAACGTCGGGTTCCGCGGAAACGTTGACGTGGGCAGAGATGTCACCGTGCCGGAGCTGCTCGCGGACTACCACGCGATCGTCTACACCTACGGTGCCTCCATCGACCGCAAGCTGGGCATCCCGGGGGAGGATCTGCCGGGCAGCATCGCGGCCACGGCATTCGTCAACTGGTACAGCGGTCATCCGGACTTCATCGAACCGTTTTCGCTGGAGGCGACCAGTGCCGTGGTGATCGGCCTGGGCAACGTCGCGATCGACGTCGCTCGGGTCATCGTCCGTGACCCCGAGGAGATGGCGGCAACCGACGTTCCGGACGACGTGCTGGCGGTTCTTCGCGCGTCCTCGCTCACCGACGTCCACATCGTCGGACGGCGTGGTCCGGAGCATGCCAAGTTCACCATCAAGGAGCTTCGCGAGATGGGCGAGCTCGCCGGTGTCGACGTGGTAGTCGACCCGGCCGAGGTCGATGAGGTGGAGTCCGACGACAAGGACGTCAAGCGCAACCTCGACGTGTTCAAGGAGTGGGCGCACCGTCCGCTCGCCGGCGGAAAGCGCAAGCTCCACTTCCATTTCCACTCGCGTCCCGCCGAGATCGTCGGCACCGACCGGGTCGAGGCATTGCGTTGCGAGCGCCCGGACGGGGCTACGTACGACATCCCCGCGCAGCTCGTGTTTCGGTCCGTCGGCTACATCGGTACGCCGATGCCGGGCGTGCCGTTCGACGAGACGTCCAACGTCATCCCCAACGATGACCACCGGGTGATCGGCGGGTGCGTCGAGGTCGGTGAGTACACCTGCGGCTGGATCGGACGCGGTGCGACCGGGGTGATCGGAACGAACCGCAGCGATGCGAAGGCGGCTGTGGCCTCGCTGCTCGCGGACACCGACAAGCTGCTCGCCCGCGCGGTGACGCCGCACTCGGTGGCGGCGCTGCTCAGCGGGCGTGGCGTCGCGGTCGTCGAGCTCGCCGGATGGAACGCGATCGACGCGGCCGAGGTCGCGCGGGGCGCCGGCCGCGGCAATACCCGGGTCAAGCTGTCGCTCTGGGAAGAGCTGCTTGCCGCGGCCTCGGCGCGGTCCTAGCGCCGACGTGTCGGCGTTCATGCGAGGTGGGCAGCGGCTCGCGGTTCTCCTCGTGGCGACGGCGGCGTGCCTGCTCGCGCTCGGTGCTCCCGCCTTCGCTCACGCCGTGCTCGAACACAGCACCCCGCCGGCCGGCAGCGTCCTCAAGCAGTCGCCGGACGAGCTGTCGCTGACGTTCGGCGAGAGCGTCATAGCGTCCAGCCAGGCGATTCGGCTCTACGACGATCACCTGGGTGAGGTGCCGCTCGGTGATGTCACCCATCCGGCGGGTCGCGGTGACATCGTCGTCGCCCCCGTCACGCACCGCCTTCATCCGGGGACCTACACCGTCACCTGGCGGATCACCTCCGCGGACACCCACGTCGTGTCCGGCTCGTTCACCTTCTCGGTCGGACATGCCACCACGGTCAGCGGCGTCCCGCCCTCGGAAGGCGATAGCTCTGAGACCGGTCCGCTGGAATCCGTCGTTCGCGGGCTCGGCTATGCGGGCTTGGTCACGGGCCCGGGGGCCCTGGTCGTCATCGTGTGGTTGTGGCCAGCCGGACTGGCGCGGCGGCGGATCAGGCGGTTGGTGATCGGCGGCGGTGTGCTGCTTGCGGTCGCCACCATCGCCGGCGTTGTGGTGCAGGGCGCGGACGCGGCCGGCGTGTCGCTCGGCCACGGGTTCGACGGGTCCGCGCTGCGACTTGGCATGGCCGGTCACTTCGGACGTGCCGCCGCGGCACGACTGGTGCTGTTGATCGTCATCGCCGAGCTGGCGATCCTCGGTCGGGCGGGAGGTCGGGTACCCGCCCTGCGGATCACCGTCGTCGCGGCGGCGCTAGCCGCGACCTGGCCGTACGCCGGTCATTCCGGGACCGGTGACCTGGCTCCGCTGGCGTTCGTCGCGGACTGGGTCCACGTCGCGGCGATGGCGACCTGGCTCGGTGGTCTCGCGATGCTGCTAGCCGGTCCCCTGCGTGGCGGCGGTGCGGCGAGCTCAGCGACCGAGCCGGCGGCGGTGACGGGTGCGTTCTCCGAGTGGGCGCTGAACGCGGTCACCTTGCTGGTCGCGACCGGGCTGTTCGCCGCATGGCGAAATGTTCGTGAGCTCGGCGCGTTGACGGCGACTCACTACGGGCACCTGCTGTTGTGGAAGACAGGCTTCGTGGTGGCGGTGCTCTTCCTGGCGCGTCTTTCGCGCCGACACGTGGCGGGTCGTGACGGTGCCGACCTGGGCGGGCAGCTGTGGCTGCGGCGGGCCGTCGGTGCCGAGACGTTCGGCGCGGTGGTGATCCTCGCGATCACGGGATTCCTCACTGGCACCCCACCTGCCTCGCAGACCTATGCGCCGGCATTCACCCGGACGGCGACCGACAGCGGGATCACGGTGGTGGTCCACGTCGATCGGACCGGTGTGGGTACGACACGTCTGGTGGTGTCGACCACTCGCGGCGGCGAGGTGCAGCGCATCACGCAAATCGAGGGTTCGCTCTCGGAGCTCGACCCGCCAGTCGGGCCGCTCCCGGTGAGCTTCAAGGGTGCCGGCCCGGGTCGCGAAGTGGCCGCGTTAACCTTTCCTGACGCCGGGGACTGGTCGCTCGAGCTCCGCGTTCAGACCTCCGCGATCACCGCGATCGCGGTCGCGACGACGATTCACGTTCGATAAGAGACACCTGGAGCAAGGTAGCCATGTTCACTCCGCGCGCCCGCGATCTATCCGTCGCGGTGGTGACGGGGCTAGGACTCGTGGTCGCGGCCGCGGCACCTGCCGCGGCACATGTGACGGTGCACCCGACGTCGGAACCGGCCGGCACGTCGTACTCGGTACTGACCTTCCGCGTGCCCAACGAGATGGACGATGCCCGCACCGTGAAGGTCGAGATCGTGCTTCCGACCTCGACCCCTATCAGCGGAGTCTCGGTCCGACCTGTCCCCGGATGGCATGCCCGGGTCAAGACCGTCACGCTGGCCAAACCCATCCAGACGAATCACGGCGAGCTCACTGTCGCACCGTCTCGGATCATCTGGAGCGGCGGCGACATCCCGGTTGGCGGCTACCAGGACTTCGACGTGTCGGTCGGGCAGGTGCCGGACCAACCCGGCCCGCTGGTGTTCAAGGCGCTGCAGACCTACAGCAACGGCAAGGTCGTGCGATGGATCGAGACGGCGCCCGCGGGCTCGCCGGAACCGGAGCATCCCGCGCCGACGTTGCTGCTGACCGCTAGGGGCGTCGCGAACGAGTCGGCGGGCTCATCGGCCGGCAACGGCGCAGATCGCGGTCTGGCGATCGCGGCTTTCGCTGTCGCCCTCGTTGCGCTCTGGCTGGCCGTCGCGGGCCGGGTCAGGCGCCCGCCGGGCTGAACTCGACAGGCGCCGTGAACGCCGCTTTGCGTGCGGCGCGGCGGAATGTCCGCAGCGCGGCCGGACCCACGATGCAGATCGCCGCAAAGTTCGTGATTGCGCGACCGGTGTCCCATCCCAGCGAGGTGGTCGCGTCGAAGACCAGGTAGTGGTGCCACTGGGTCGCCAGCGATGCGCCCGGCACGTAGGCGATCGAGCTGCCCGGGTCCAGCGAGAAAGGCCAGAACGAGAGGTTGGACAAGAAGCCGTAGGCATAACCCGCGACCGCCCCGTACGCCGCGAGCATCGCGATCTCCGCCTTACCGCGCAGCTGGGGCAGGCAACCCGAGAACAGCCCGATCCATGCGCAGGCGAACATCTGGTACGGCATCCATGGCCCGACGCCGGCGGTGATCAGCGCTGATCCGAACAGCGTCGTGCAGCCCAGCGCGAAGCCGAACCCGGGTCCGAAGACCCGGCCGGCGAGGATGATCGTGAAGAAGACGAACTCGATGCCTGCGGTGCCCGCGTCGAGTGGCCGCAGCGCGGCGCCGATCGCAGACAGGACGCCGAGCATCGCGATGGCCTTGGCGTCGATGTTGCCGCTCGCGACCTCGGCGAACAGGACGGCCAGCACGAGCGAGAGCAGCACGCCGAACATGAGCAGAGGCGTGTAGGTCGTGCCGAAGTGGTTGGGTGCGACGACGAACGGCCAGAAGAAGGAGATGAAGCCGATGAACGTCGCCATCACGATCACGGCCGTTGCCCGACCCCGCAGGGGGACCGCGACCACCCGGTCGGAAGCCACTCAGCTCGCCGCCTGTTCGAGGGCGTCCTCGACCGCTTCGACGGTGAGGAATGCGAGCGGCGAGAGGATCTTCGCGACCTGCGGCGCGAAGGCCGGTGAAGCGACGACGACCTCGGCGGTGGGCCCGTCGGCTACGACGTCACCGTCGCCCATCACGACAACCCGGTCGGCGGTCGAGGCGACGAACTCGACGTCGTGGGTCGCGACGACCAGCGCGCGTCCTTCTCGGGCGAGGTCGTGAAGCACGCCGCGGAGTGACCGCTTTGCGGCGTAGTCCAGGCCGCGGGTCGGCTCGTCCAGCAAGACGACCGTGGGTCCGGCGCGGAGCTGGATCGCAAGGACCAGGGCGAGCCGTTGGCCTTCCGAGAGGTCGCGCGGGTGGATGTGGTCCGGGATCCCGGGCGCGATGCGGTCGAGCAGCGTGCGCGCCTTCGTGCGTTCGTCGGAGCCGGCCTCGCGATCGGCGGTGTCGAGCTCTGCCCGCACGGTGTCGAGGTAGAGCAGGTCAGCCGGCGTCTGCGGTACCAGTCCGACGCGCCCCGCGGTCTCGACCGCGCCGGCTTGCCGCCGGCCCGCCCCCTGGATCGCCCACAGCAGCGAGGACTTGCCCGAGCCGTTGCGCCCCATCAGGGCCGTCACCGTCCCGGCGGTGAGATGGAGATCCACCCCACGGACCGCGACGGTGTCGCCGTACCGAACGACGATGCCTCGGGCTGCCAGCAGCGGGTCCGCCGTGGCGCCGGGGGCGCGGGGCACCGGCACCAGGCCGGCGAGACGGTCTCGCACCGGGCCCGCGCGACGTCGCGCGTCGCGGACCGACATCGGCAGCGGCGTCCAGTGCAGCAACCGGCCGAGCTCGATGACCGGAGGCGCGATCGAGGTCCGTTGGAAGACATCTGCTGGATCCCCGGCGACAGCAGTGCCGTCACCGGGCAGGTGGATGACGCGGTCGGCGTACTGCACGACCCGTTCCAGCCGATGCTCGGCCAGCAGGACGGTGACTCCGAGATCGTGCACGATCCGGGTGATGGCCGCGAGCACGTCCTCGGCAGCCGTCGGATCGAGTGCCGATGTCGGTTCGTCGAGCACCAAGACCTTGGAGTGGCTGGTCAGTGCGGCGCCGATCGCCACCCGCTGCTGCTGGCCACCGGACAGGTCGTGCAGTGGTCGGCGTCGTAGATCCGCGAGGCCGAGCAGGTCGAGCGTCTCCTCGACCCGCTTGCGCATGACGTCGGGGGCCAGGCCCAGCTGCTCCATCGTGTAGGCCAGCTCGTCCTCGACGGTGTCCGTCACGAAGCCGGACAGCGGATCCTGCCCGACGAGACCGACGAGGTGCGCCAGGTCGCGCGGCGGGTGCTCGCTGGTTCGCAGCCCACCGACCCGGACCTCACCGGCGAGGTGCCCGCCGGTGAAGTGGGGGACCAGACCGTTCACCGCGCCGAGCAGCGTGGACTTGCCGACCCCGGTCGCCCCGACCACGAGACACAGCTCGCCTTCGTCGATCCGAAGGCTGACGTCGCGAAGCACGGGCGCGGAGCTGCCGGGGTAGGTGATGGTCACCCGGTCGAACTCGATCACGCCGCAACTCCCGGCGCTCGGGACGGCAGTCGGGGACGCGCAGCTCCGGTGCCGACGGCTCGCTGCTCCATCGGCGGTGGTGGAGCGACGAAGGCCGGCAGGGCGGCAACCAGGATCGCGACGGTCGGAAGCAACGGCAGGCTCGGCCAGGACAGCGGCGTGAACGACGGCGTGAGGGCACCCGCGTCGGCCATGGATGCGCCGATCAGCGCCCCGGCGGCAAGCAGCCCGGATCCGGCGACCAGCCACTCCGGGGTGCGCCACGGATCGGGCCGGTAGTGCGTTGAGGTGACGCGACGGCCGCCGATGCCCAGCCCGATGCAGCACAACGTGCCGCCGATCAGCATCGTGGGAAAGCCGAGCAGCGCCGGAGTCGTGCGGTCGAGCAAGCCGTAAGTGCCGGCACATAGGCCTGCCATACCGGCGAGCAGGCATCCGGTCGTGACATGCCTGGTGCGAGCCGGAACCTCACCTCGCCGACCGTAGCCGCGTGCGTCCATCGCCGCCGCGAGGCGCAGCGAGCGCTCGAACGCGTCTTCCACGACCGGAATCGCAATGGCGCGAAGTGAGCGCCAGCCGGTCGCGCCGCCGGCACGGAGGCGCCTGGCCCGGCGCACTCGTCCGATGCTCTCCACGAGCTGCGGCGCCACGCTCATGCACACCACCACGGCGACGCCGAGCTCGTAGAGGGCGCCGGGAAGCACGCGCAGCGCCCGCCTCGGGTTGGCGAGCGCGTTGGCGGCGCCGATGCAGCACAGGAGTACGGCGAGGCGCATCCCGTCGGTCGCGGCCGACAGCGCGTTCTCCAGCGAGACCGGCCCACCCAGCTGGACGTCCGCGGCCCAGTGCGGCAGTGGCACCTGCGGCAGGTGGAACAGGATGTGGTCGTTAGTACCGATGGCGCCGCCGAACACCGACCGGAAGATCACTCGGAGGAGGACGACGATGAGGGCCAGCCAGAAGTAGTACTTCAGGCCCCGCGCCCACGGTGCGTCGGTGCGGCGCACCGTGACGACGTAGGCCAGGACCGCGAGGGCCACCAGGAGAAGCAACGGGTTGTCCGTCTGGCTGACGGCGGCCCCGAGCCCGATCGCCCACACCCACCACGCCATCGGGTGAAGCGCACGCGGGAGCGGGTTCAGGGCGCGGCGCATGACTAACAGTCTGCCGAGGCGGTCCACGGGAACCACGACGGCCGGCATTGTTCGGCCTCACCTGAGCAAGGATGTGCCCGTGGAGACCGTGGCGCTGCCGCCACCGAGGCGAGGCCTGTGGGCGCGAGCAGCGGTCGGCCTGGGGCACAAGCTGGAGCGGTTCTTCGGTGGCCCGGCCCGCACTCGCGTGGTCGTGGTCTTCGGTGGGGTCCTCGCCCTGTCGAGTGCGGACACCGCGACGGTGGGTGCCTCGGCGACGCCGCTTCGGCACGCGCTGCACATCACCAACTCAGACCTCGGTCTGCTGGTCGGCGTCAACTGCATCGTCGCGGCCGTAGCGAGCCTGCCGTTCGGGGTGATCGCCGACCGGTTTCGCCGGACCACGGTGCTCGGCGTCTCGATCGCCCTGTGGGGCGTCTGCATGGTGTGGAGCGCGATGGTCAACTCGTTCAGCCATCTGCTGATCAGCCGGCTGGCGCTCGGGATCGTGACCGCATCCGCCGGCCCGGTGATCGCCTCGATGCTCGGCGACTGGTTCCCGAGCGCGGAACGAGGTCGGATCTACAGCTATGTCCTCACCGGAGAGCTGCTCGGTGGCGGCATCGGGTTCGCCTTCACCGGCGACGTGTCGGTGCTGTCCTGGCGGCTGTCGTTCCTGCTGCTGGCCGTGCCCGCCTTCGTGCTCGCCAGGATGGTCTTCCGGTTGCCCGAGCCCATCCGCGGTGGTCGGGGCGTGATCCTTCCTGGGGCCACCGAGATCCCCACGAAGCCAGTCGTCGCAGATGATCCGCTGGACGAGGTCGATGACCCGGCCGACAACGTCGCGCATCATGTGTCGCGCAGCAAGGGCGTCGAGCCGGACTACGAGCAGGTGCTCGATACCGACACCCGCCGGATGGGCTTCTGGCAGGCGGTGCGCTACATCATGTCGATCCGGACGAACGTTGCGATGATCGTTGCCAGCGCGCTGAGCTACTTCTATCTGACCGGAGTCCAGACCTTCGGCGCCGAGATGGTGCATCAGCAGTACGGCATCAACACCGCGCTGTCGAACCTGCTCTTGCTGGTCGTCGGACTTGGTGCCGTGATCGGCGTACTCATCGGCGGCCGGCTGGGCGACACGTTGCTCCATCGCCGCTTCCTCAATGGACGAGTCTTCGTCGCCGCGATCTCAGCGGCGATCGCGGCCGGTGCGTTCGTTCCCGCCTTGCTCACACACCATCCGCTGCGAGCGCTCCCCTACCTGGTTCTCGCTGCTTTCGGGTTGTCGGCGCAGAACCCGCCGCTCAACGCGGCACGGCTCGACATCATGCCCGCACCACTGTGGGGCCGGGCCGAGGGTGTCCGAACCTTCCTTCGGACTGCCGCGCAAGCCCTCGCACCCATGCTCTTCGGTTTCACCTCTGACTACGTGTTCGGTGGCGGCCAGCACGCACTGCGATGGACATTCCTGGTGATGCTCGTGCCGCTGGCGGTGTCGGCGCTGTACCTGTTCCGTGCGTTGCGGACCTATCCGCGCGACGTGGCGACCGCTGCGGCGTTTCACGACGACCGGACGACCGGGGGCCGGGCGGCGTAGCTCAGCGCCGTCGGCTGCTGAGATCCCGGAGGTAGGCGTTGTAGGACTCGAGGGCCTCATCGCTGTCCGGATTGGCCACGTCGGTCGGCGGTGTGGTGGCGTCGGCGCCGACGAGGTCGTGCTGGTAGTTGGCTCGAACCGCGTCGAGCCACCCGCCGAGCTCCGAGCCGGGGCTCGACATCGCGCTTCGCGCCCAGACGACGGCCGAGATGCCGAACATCAGGGCCATGATGGCGTCCCCACCGATCCACATGACCGCGCCACCTGCATGGAGGTCGGTCACCAGGTTCGGTGCCCACGTGGGGTGCATGGCCGCCATCGCCGGCCACGGGTACTTGTCGGTCTCGCCGAGGATCACCCCGGTGAAGGTGTCCACCGGCATCGCCACGACCAGCATCGCCATGCGCAGCGGAGCGCTGAGCTGCCAGCGAATCGGTGGGCTTGCGACGAGCGGGAGGAAGAAGAGCACCCCGGCGCCGACATACATGAGCTGTTCGAGGCCGACGAGCCAAGGGTGGAGCATCCGCTGATTCATGAAGCCGGTCAGGTGAGTGCCCACGATCACTGCCGTGTAGAGCGCGAGCCCGACCGCGGGGTTGGTCACGAGGGAGCAGGCGCGTCCGCGCAGCACCCGGCCCAACTGTTCGGCGCGTCGCTCGGGCAGCGCCGCGATGGCAACGTTGAGCGGGCGGCCGGCGACGAGCAGGATCGGAACCACCATCACGAGGGTCAGGTGGCCCACCATGTGGAGCCAGAACAGCGAGTCGTCATACACCCGCAGGCCGCCCTGCGTGGCGTAGACGAGAGCCACGATCCCGGCGCACCAGGCGGTGGTGGCCGCTGCGGACCAGGTGCGCCGACGTCGCGCGAACCACGCTGCGACCAGATAGCCGACGAGCAGAACGCCCGCGGTCAGCGCCGACCAGGGATGCAGCGACCACGTCGTGAAGGCCCGACCCACGGTAAGCGGCGCAAGCTGCGGGTGGCTGGTCTCGTGCGATGCCGACGCCAGGCCGGCCGGCGAGTGCGAATGCTCCTCACCGCCGCCCACCATCGACATGCCAGGTGGCTGGACGCCCGCCGGGGTCGACGCCGGGTGGCTGCCGGTTGCGGCGAGGGACTCGACCGAGATCTGAAGCTGCCCGGACCCGCCCCCGCATGCGCTCAGCGCAGCGAGGCCGATCAGCAGCGCAGCAGCTGCCCGGCGTGCCGTCATCTGGGTTCGCCTCACCGTGTTGTGCCCCGACCAATCGTCCCATGCGGATTCGGGCCGATCGGCGGGCGGCCGGACGCGCTAGCCGGCGCGCACCGTCCGGTTGCAGCCGGCGAGCACGACTCGGACAGGGCCGTCGCTCTTCACGCGCACTGTTGCGTGGCAGTCGACCCGCGCACGATGGACGGCGACGACCACCCGCGAGATGTTCCGCGCGACGACGTCGAGGGCGTCGCGTTTCGGGGTCCTAGGCGGCTTGCTCCAGGACTGGCTGAACTCGACGTACGGAATGATCGCCTTGGTGCCGCCGGTGAGCGCTCCGGCGCCGACCTTCATGCCGGAGGGCTGCGGATCGCCGCTGCCGAAGCCGCGTGAGCGGACGTCGATCGTGCCGATCGCCCCTGCCTTTCGGGGGGTGACGTCGGACAGCCAGTAGGCATGGTCGGCGACGACATCGGCGAGCCGGTTGTCCTCGCCCCGATTGACGACGTAGGTGACGTGCGCCGGGTTGCGGTTGACCCGGTGGGTGCCGAGCCAGGTCGCGCCCGGACCGTACTGGTCATTGGTGGCAAGCGTCAGGTGATCGGATGCGGTGAAGAGCTGCTCGATGTAGCGCAGCCCGGCCGCTGTCATCTGCTGCGTGTTCTCCACCGTGCCGTCGACGGGGACCAGCTCGTCCGCGGTGGCGTTCCACGCGAGGATCGGGACGTTGCGAAGCGACGGCAGACCTGAGGCGGGGCTTGCCTCACCGACGACGGAGAACCCTCGGGCGAACAGGTCGGGATAGCGCTCGGCGAGCCGGTAGGTCCCGAAGCCGCCCATCGAGTAGCCGCTGACCACTGTCCAGTCGGGATTCAGCGGAAAGAGATGCGCGACCGCGTTCCACGCCTCGAACGTGTCGGCCTCGGCGACACCTGCGTACCCACCATCGGGTCCGCGGCCACCTGGCGTGAGCACGATCGACCCGGCTCCCCGTCTGGCGAGCTGGACCTGGTTGTGACTGGTCGCGTACTGGTTGTAGTTGCCCGACAGGGAGTGCAGGAGCAGCGTCATGCCATAGCCGCCGCGCGGCGCCGGGCCGCTTGGCACGTAGAGGTTGTACGGCTGGAGCTGCCCCACCATCCGGCCTTTGCAACGTGCGCCGACGCTCGTCGGCGGGACGATCCGTGAGCACACCTGGGTCGGATCGAGGCCCTGCCCGAACCAGAAGTGGCTGGCGAAGATCCGGTCGGTCGAACCCGATCTCGGGATGTCGCTGTTGTCGGTGACGTGCCGTGCCAGCTTTGCAAAGCTGACGTTCGCGGAGAACGGCTCGACCGATCCGAGTACGCCGAGCTCGTAGGCCTGCTCGTGCTCGCGCCACATGAACGGTTGCACGAGCTCGCCGGCCGCGCTGTCGGCGATCGTCTCCGTCGGCTGCGCCAGCGATGGCCAGGGCTCGTTGAGCCGCGGATCGACGTTGACCAGGCCGACCGGGGCCGCACCGCCTCCGCCAGGGGTGGTTGCGGTGGCGGGGCCGACTGCGGGCAGCTGGTAATGGGCGTGTGCGCGGTCCCAGAGCCCGACGCCGATGCTCATGCGCACGGTGCTCTTGCCCGGGTCCCACGCGGTGTGTGGAACCTCGACGGTGAACTGGCGTCGTCGCACGCTCACCGACACCGTGGGCGCGGGTTGCAGCACTCGGCCGGTGCCGGCTTGGGTCATCGTCGCGGAGTGCCCGTGCACAGTGACGAAGTACGCCGCGGACGACGACACGCCCGCATCGGCCGGCCACTTCTGTGTCTCTTGCGAGATGCCCAAGGCGATCGTGAACCCGACCAGCCCTGGGTCGGTCAGGCTGTTGAGCGTGACGCGGAAGGCGGTCGCTCCCGCCAGCGGTTTGGTGCGGAACTCGACCAGGTCCGCCGCGTTGTCGGCATACCTGCGTGCGGTCGGATATGTGAAGGTGCCTGCCACCGGCGAGAAGATGAAGTCGGTCTCCGGCCACGGCGTGGTCGGGTCGAGGACACCGACCGCGCCGTGGTCGTCGTACAGGTAGTCCTGGTACATCCATTCGCCATCGCGATACGCCTGGGTGCCCGACACCAGAGTCGGCGCTGCCTTCCAGATCCCGCGGTTCTCCAGCTGTGGCGCAACGGCAGGCTTGGCGTACAGAACCGACGGGCCGGGACGATGGCCACTCGCGACGCTCGGCAACGAGTCGGCAACGGTGCGGTGTGCCGAGCGGGCCAGCGGCTTCGGCGCGATCTCGTGATGCCGGTCCGAGCCGGTTGCCGCGGTCGCTGCGGTTGCGGGGCCGAGCAGACCGAGAATCGTGATCGCGACGACCACGCGGCGTTGCATGTCGCGATCTTCGACGGCGAGGCGTCGCGAACCTGCCGAGGCGCTCGCGCCATTCGCGGCTGCTGCGGCTGGGCCGGCCCGCTAGCGATCCGGCTCGCTCACCGCCACGTCCGGAGACGTTGTGGTCTCGGTGTGCTCCAGAACGATCGCCGTCACCTCTGCCTGCATCGCGTGGACGTTCGGCGACGAGTCGAGCAAGGCGATGCCGAGGGTGGCCGCGGAGGCAGAGAGGGCGACGCCGACCGCGCCGCCAGAGCTGAGGTCGAGAGTCTCGTGCAGGGCCAGGACGGCCAGCAAGGAGGCGATGGCAGGCTCGCCGATGTCGATGACCGGCAGGGTCACGGAGAGCGGGGCGATCCGGAAGGCCGTTTGTGAAAGCAAGAGGCCGGAGATCGCGAAGACGGCGAGGACGTAGCACTGCGAGTGGGTCAAGGTGTGCAGCCTGTCGTGCTGGAACTGGCGTCCGACGACCTTGGTCATCACGGACAGCATTCCGAAGCACGCGCTCGCTGCAAGGGCGAGCAAGCTCGCGCGAATCATCGGTCGAGCCGCGAAGGTCTCGGCGACCAGGACAAGCAGGACCACCGCGACACCTGCCGTGACCGACATCGCGAGGGTGGCGAAGGTCGTGATGTGGGCGTTGTCTCCGGACGGGTTGCCGACCACGAGGAACGCGGTGATGCCGCCCGCGACGAGGCCGGCGCCGATCCATTCGCGAGCGTGCAGCCGGGCGCCGGCGTACCAACCCGCCAGCGGCAGCGCGAACAACAGCTCGGTCACGATCAGCGGTTGGACGAGAACGACCGGTGCGAGGAAGAGGGCAACCGCCTGTAATCCGAACCCGCCGACGGCAGTCGCGAGTCCGATGAGCCACTTGCGGCTTCGAACCAGCCGAACCAGCAGGGTCGCGCTGACCTCGGCGGGTGCCTCGGTGACTCGCGCCGCACGCATCTGCTCGACGTTCGCGATGGCGAACGCCACAGCCGCCCCAAGCGCGCACGGCACCGCGACGGCGATGCTCGCAGTACTTGCCATGGCCTCCCGATCTTAAGGAGGGAACCTGCCCCGTCCGGTGGTGGCTACTCTCCGCTGAATCGCTCCCGTGCCTTGTCGAACTCGCCGGACTGCACCAGCCCGTGGACCGCGATCCGGTCGATGTGGCGCTGAGCCGTGCGGTCGACGTCGGCATACATGTCGATCGCGAGCTTCGTGACACCCAGCACATCGGGCGAGATCGCGATCAGCCGGCGGCAGAAGGCGTAGACGTCGTCGAGGAATGTCTCGGCGGGAAACACGTCGTGCACCAGGCCGATCGCTACCGCGCGCTCCGCGTTGACCCGCATGCCGGCCATCGCGACGTACTTCGCCCAAGCCGGTCCGACGAGCCGGGTCAATCGGCTGGTTCCCCCGCTGCCGGCCATCACGCCGATGTTCACTTCGGGAAGCCCGAACTCGGCGTGCGGCGTGCAGAACCGGAAGTCGCACGAGACCGCCATCTCGACGCCGGCGCCGAGCGAGATGCCCTGCGCCGCGATGATCACCGGCTTCTCGATCGACTCGATCTCGTCGTACAGCAGATGGTGACTGCGATAGTTGCGCCGGAAGTTCCACCCAGGGTGCTGCGCTTCGGTCTGCGGGTTGCCGGGGCTCGACCCGACCTGGGTGCCGAGGTCCATTCCTGCAGTGAAGTACTTGCCGGTGCCAGTGATGACCAGGCAGCGAAGGTCGTCGCGCAGCGATAGCAGCTCGAGGGCCTCCCACAGGGCTGCCGTCATGTCCGGGGTGATCGCGTTCAGCTTCGCTTCGCGCTTGAAGGTGACGGTGAGGATCCCGTCCGCCTCGGTGATCGGTGCGTGTTCACATCCCGCCATAGCCGGTCACCCTCCCATGGGGTGCAGCATCTTCATGGCGAGGGTGGCGAGCGAGTCGATCATCGCGTCACGGTCGATGTCGACATCCCAGGTGCGGACCTGATGTGCGGCGCGCTCAGTCATCGCGATGATGGCGAGTGCGGCCAGCTTGGTGTCGACGCCTTGCACGTTGCCGTCGTTGAAGCGGTCCGACAGGACATCGGCGAAGCGCGAGGTCAGCACTACCGCGCGCGCCCGCGCAGCGGGGTTGCCGGCGCGTGGCGTGTTGACCTCGTCGACGAACACGCCCCAGCGCTCCGTGATCGACACCAGGTCGGCGATCCACTGCGCGAGGGTGATCTTGCCGTCGGCGTCCGGGGTGACCGCACCGAGATGGGCGGCGGAGTCGAGGACTTCGCGGGACATCAGGTCGATGAGGGCGTCGAAGATCTCCTCCTTGCTGTCGAAGTACCGGTAGAACGTCGCGCGGGAGATCGCTGCCTCGGCGCAGATGTCATCCACCCGGCTCGCGGAGTAGCCACGTCGTGTGAAGACGGTGAGCCCGCACTCGAGCAGCCGTCGTCGGCGATCGACGACCAACGATGAGGTCGCCGCGTCAGTGACGGCCATGCGACCGCCTCGCTGGGCTGAAGCTGTTCAACCGGCTGCCACCGTTCAATAGGCTGACGCTGTGCTGGAGCCGCCGAGATGGGTGACCGCCGGCCCGGCATCTCGCGCCTCGCGTGGACGGGGCGAGGAGACCGTGCGGCGGATCCTGGCCGCCGGCCGAGACTGCTTTCGCAGCTACGGGTACGCCGCCGCACGGATCGATGACATCGTGACCGTGGCCGGGACGTCTCACGGGGCGTTCTACCTGTACTTCCGCAACAAGGAGGACCTGCTCCATCGGCTCGCCGTGGAGTGTGGAGCGCAGCTGCGTGAACTCACCGCCGACCTGCGGGCGATGCACCGTCCGGTGCGCCCGGAGGACCTCGAAGACTGGGTCGCTCGCTTCGTGGCGTTGTATCAGCACGACGGCCCCGTCATCCGGGTGTGGTTGGACAACCGCGACGGCGATCCGCTGATGCAGGCTCTCGCGAACGAGTCGCTCGGACCGCTGGCGAATGCGCTCGCAGACCTCGTCGACCCAGCGCTGGCCGGCCAGCTCGACGCCCGCATGGCAGGGCTCGGCCTGCTGTCCATGCTGGAGCGGTTGAGCTCGTACCTGCGCGACGACATCTCCGAGCAGCTGGCCACCGCTACTGCGGCGCGCCTGATCCTTGCCACCACGATGCACTCCGATCCGAGAGCACCTCTTCCTCGTTGACCTTGCTGCCTACGTCGGCGACTGCAGGTGGAAGCCGTACCCCTTGACCATGAAGCAGGTGGAGGAGGGGCTCGCGCGGGTCACCCACTTGTTCGCCGCGATCGACCACTGGGCGGCTGACACGCAGTGCCGCGTCTTCTTCGTGTAGAAGCTCGGGGCCAACGGCCGGAAGCTCACGTAGGGCACGGTCACGCCGTCGCCGCCGAAGTCGGGCATGTTGTTCATGTAGGCCATGACGCACTTGCGAGTCAGGTCCGCGCCGCACGACTTGGCGGCCTCGGTGAACCACTCGGCGCCGACCCAGCCTTCGAAGGACCACTCGTGGTTGTGGGGCAACCAGCTCGGGAAGTACTTGCGGATCGCGGCCTGGAACTTGGCAACCTCCGGGTTCGAGGTGTCCTGGAAGTTCACGGTGTAGCCGTCGACCCAGCTCTTCGCCAGGCACTTCGGCGTCTGGGCGAAGTCTTCACCAATGCTCGCGCCCCAGGCCGAGATGGTCGATAGGTGCACCTTCATCTGGTTCTCGAACGCACTGTTCTGCTCGATTGCCTGGCAGAGCTTCTGGCCGCCGTTGGCGTCGACCGCATCGGCAACCAGGTCGACCCCGTCGGCCTTCATCTGGGCGACCGCCGACGCGAAGTTCGGAAGGCCGAGATTGACCTGGTACATGCTGACCTTGACGCCTGCCTGCTTGTAGTCCGCGGCGAGCTGGTTCGCGCCGTACTGCGACGACTGCTGGTCGTAGAACACGACGCCGACGTGGGTGACGTGCTCGCGGGTCTTGAAGAAGGTTGCCTGCTCGGACCAGCGATACGCGGAGCTCTTGTCGCTGACCGGCTTCCCGTTGTGCAGCTGGTTGAGCCCGTCGATCGAGAACAAGTTCGGATACTGGTAGTAGTACGTCGAGATCGGTTGGCTGCCGATGTCCGGCACACCCTTCTGCGCGGTGTACGGCGCGCCGGCGTACTCGTAGATGTTGTTGGCGACGAAGGCGAACGCCTTGTTGGTGTCGATGCAGGTGTGGATCTGGTCGAGGTTGCCGGAGTCGGAGCCGTCGTCGGGGTGGGAGATGAAGTTCACCCGCCGACCGTTGATTCCGCCCTTTGCGTTGAGGGCCGCGAAGTAGGCCGCCGCGCCGTAGTAGCTCGGCGTGAACTGGTACGGACCGAACGGTCCGCCCTGGGTCACGACGTTGCAGACGGTGATCGAGTCGGCTGTGACGCCGGTGTCAGACGCGAAGTTCGCCTTGCCGCCAGAGTTGGCCGGGTTGGTCGCTGCGGTCCCGGGGCCGCTGCCGTGCTTCCCACCGCCGGTGGGCGAGGTCGGGGTGGGACCGGTCGCCGTCGGGTTGTCGGTCGGCGGCAGGACGCCCGGGGTGGAGCCGGGGGACTGTCCTGCAGCGGGCACGCCGGTCTCGCCGGGCTGTGGTGCCGTCGTCGCGCCGACTCGGAACGCGCTGAAGGCCGAGTCGGACAGTCGCGTGCCACAGCCGGCCAGCATCAGCACGCAGCCGAGCGCCACGGCGGGCCGTCGAAGCCGCTTTGCGACACTCGCGTCAGTGCGCCTGGGGACACCTCGTGAGCGCCCGTTACCGGCCTGTGACCTGGTCTGGAGTGTCGGGCTAGACATCGATGTCAGACGCGGCATGATTCGATATTGTGAGCCTCGCCACAAGGCAAGTCCAGCGACCCTGAGGCTGCGATGTCCCGGATTTCGGGAGCGCTCGGTTATAGGGAGCAGAGTGCCGTCACCCCGCGTGCTGTACCGCCGCGGACGTCCATTGGCCTTCACCGCCGCGGTCGGCATGGCGATCTTCGGTGTGGCGGGTGCCGGCTCGGCGAACGCCGACAACCCGCCCGCCCCGCCGGACTACACATACTCCAGCGCCGTGACCGCTATCGGGGCGCAGGTGACGCTCAAGCGCAACCCGGACTTCTCGAACCTCCCGGATCCGTTCGACGTGCAGACGCCCCACTCGGAGGCGAAGCTCGACAGCTTCGGTACGTCGGCGTCCGACGGCCACATCGCCAACCTCAACGGGTTGGGCGGGATCCCCGGCCTGGTTTGTCTAGCGGCAGGAGCGGCCACTTGCGCGCAGATTCCGATCGGACAGATCACGGCGGGACTGATCCCGACCTTCCCGCCGCCGGACCCGGTTGACGCCCACGCGACGTACCCCGCCCATCAGGTCGGCACGGCGCCCATCCTCGGGAAGACTCCGGCTCAGGTGTCCGTCGACCAGAGTGGGTTCGCGTTCGACACCGCTTCAGCTCGGGCCGAGGCTCATCAGTACGACACCTTGACCAGAGCCAGCGTGCAGAACCTCGACATCGCGGGCGCGCTGTCGATCGGGTCGGTGCGCACCACGACGACGCAGACCGCGACCGCGGACGGGCTGACGACGACCGCGGTTGCGTCTTTGTCGAATGTCGGGCTGGGCGGCAAGCTGCTCGACATCGGCAACATCCGCTCGACCACGACGGTGGTTTCCAGGCCGGGCAAGCCGGCGACCGACACCACGACGACCGTGCTGTCGAACGTGACAGCCGCCGGGCTCGCCGCGACGATCGACGGGACCGGCATTCACCTCAACGGCAACGGCTTGCCTGGAAATCTCGTCAAGCAGGTCGAGAAGCTCGTGAACCAGGTGCTCAAGGCGGCCGGGATCGAGGTCACGCTTGCCGACGTCTCCCGGACCGATGATGACAACGGCCACACGGTCGCGGCGGACGGTCTTCTGATCACCTTCGATCGCACGGTGAACGGCACCAAGCCGATCACCGTCGCGCCGCCGCCGGGCATTCCCTGCCCGTCGCAGCTGAAGCGTTTGCCGGTCGACCCGTGTGGTGGAGTCAGCCTGAGCCTTGATGGCAAGTACCACGGTCAGATCGCGCTCGGCCAGGTCGGCGTTGTCAGCATGGCGCAGCCGGGCGTCAGCCCGGGCGGCTTGCCGCCCGGCGGGAGCACGCCGCCGCCGGGCGGCACGGTCTCGCCCGGTGGCGACGGTGGGATCCCGACCGGCGAGGCAACCCTGCCGGGCGGCGGCACGACCGTGACGGGGGGCGACGGCAGCGGACCGCCGCCCGTCGTGAGCGGGCCGACGCGCAACGTTGCGGACCAGCTGACGGGCGTGAGCCATCGGCTGGAGTGGTTCTTCCCGTTGTTCGCGCTCGGCTTCCTGGCGCTCATCGGCAGGTTGCGGGCTCCAGCACGGCTTCCCGGCCCGAAGTAGCTCGAGAGGGGACTGCAGACGATGGCAACGGCACGCGCGGTATCGGCGAGCCCAGGTGAGCCCGAGCGGGTCGATGTCACCCCGGCCGTGGGCTTCGCCTGGTTGGTGGAAGGGATCCGGCCGTATCTCGGATGGGTGCTCTATGCAGCCGCCGCGATCGCGCTGTTCATCGGGTGGTGGGGGGTGTCGGGCACCGCGCTGGTGGCAAAGCAGCTTCCGTACATTGCCAGCGCCGGCCTCATCGGGGTGGTGCTGATCACGGTCGGCAACCGCGTCTTCATGACGAACGACCTCCGCCGGGACTCCGGTCGTCTCGATCGCCTCGAGCAGATGGTCGCGGAGCTTCACGCGGTGCTGCTGGCACGGACCGACGCGGTTGCGGACGCCGCACCGGCTACGGCCGCCGGCGGCAAGCCGTTCCGCGCTGTGCCTCGAGGCACGAGCTACCACCTGCCCGAGTGCTCGATGGTGCAAGGCAAGGACACCCTCGGCATAAGTCGCGGAGAGGTGTCGAGCCGCAGCCTCAAGCCGTGCCGGATGTGCCACCCCGACGTTGCCTGACCAGGTGAGCGTCGATCCACGACTCGGTGCGGCGCGACGTACCAGCGGTCCGTGGGCGCGCGCCCTCGACCTGATCCCGGCGCGGCTGCGTCACTGGGGCGTCCTCGCGGGAGTCGTGTTCGTGCTGTGGGTCCTGGCCGCGGCGCCGGGCCAATGGTCCTATCTCGGCCAGCAGTTCGTCGCCGGCATGTCGATCGGTGCGATTGCCGCCTTGGGTGGCACCGGCCTCGTCGTCGCCTATCGCGCGACCGGCGTCTTCAACTTCGCGTTCGCCGGCATCGCGACGGCATCCGCGTTCATCATGTACGAGCTGACCGAGAACAACGGAGTGCCGGTCTGGCTCGCTTTGCTCATGGTTGTGCTCGTCGCCGGCCCGGCTATCGGCGTGCTGATGGATCTCGTCGTCTTCCGCTCGCTGCAGCGTCGTGCCGCCGGTACAGCCGAGAAGCTGGTCGCCAACCTCGGCGTGCTGATCCTGCTTCTCGGGATCGGTGGCGTGATCTACGGCGAGACGACCTATCAGCCGGAGAACATCTTCTCGGCCGGGCAGGCCTTCCAGCTCAGCAGCGGCAGCAGCGCGGTGTCCGTGTCGTGGAGCGTCGTCGGAAACGTCAGCATGATCGCCGCCGCGGCAGGCGGTCTGGTGTTGCTCTTCCGGTACACGCCGCTGGGTCGCCAGGTTCGCGCCGTGGTCGATCGCCGCGGCCTTGCCGAGCTCTACGTGGTCAATGCCAACAAGATCTCGATGTTGTCCTGGGCGATCGCAGCAGCCTTTGCGGCCCTGGCGGGGGTGCTCGACGCCCCGATCGTGGGGTTGCAGAACGGCGCGCTGGCGCTTCAGGTGCTCCAGATCATCGGTGTCGCAGTCGTGGCACGACTGCGCAACATCGGGACGGCGGTAGCGGCCGGGTTCGGCATCGGGGTCGTCAGCAGCCTCGGGTCCGCGCTCGTGACCCCGCACTACTGGTCGTGGCTGTCCTGGATTCCGAGCGTCCGGCAGGAGTTCGACGTTCAGGTCCCGGTGCTCACCACGATCATCTTCCTGTTGATCTACCGCAGCCTCGACGAGTCGGGCGGCGGCGGGACCGCGGGTGTTGTGACGGCGACGTTCAGCCGGATCGGACGCCGCAGCACCGCCTCGACGGTGCGAGGTGTGCTCGCGGTTGGCCTGCTGGCCATCGTGGTGCCCGCCTTGCTGGGCGGCGGCGACCTGGTCACTGCGCAGAAGGTGGTCGCATACTCGGTCGCCTTCCTGTCGATCGTCGCGATCACCGGCTACAGCGGCCACCTGTCGCTGGCCACCGCAGCATTCGCGGGTCTCGGTGCCTACATCACAGTTCGGCTGCGCAACGGGCTGTTACCGCTCCCGCTCGCCACATCGATCCCACACGTTCCAGTGCTGCTCGCGATGGTGATCGGTGCTCTCATCGTCATCCCGATCGGCGTGATCGTGGGCTACCCGGCATTGCGTCGCCGGGGCCTGATCCTCGGGTTGATCACACTCGCCTTCGCGCAGGTCGTGGACGCCTTCGTGTTCCAGGATCCGAGCTGGACGAGCGGGCGCAACACCGACCGGCCCGACCTGTTCGGCTGGTCGCTGTCGGGCGACCGCAGCTTCCTGTACTTCGAGCTGGTCGTCCTCGGACTCGTCCTGCTGCTGGTCAGAAACCTGCGCAGCGGCGCGCTCGGGAGGGTTCTCGGCGCGATGCGCGACAGTGAACGCGGCGCCGTCAGCGTCGGCATCTCGCTGCGTCGTTACAAGCTGCTGATCTTCGGCGCCAGCGCCTTCATCGCCGCCATCGGCGGCAGCCTGATCGTGCAGCAGACCGGAACGTTGAACGTCAACCCGGACGGACCGTTCTCACCACTGTTCGGTCTCTACTGGTTCGGCGCGGTGGTGGTCTTCGGTCTGTCCTACCGGGTGAGCGCCATTCTGGCGGCGATCCTGTACATCGCGGTCGACGTGGCGGTCGGACAGCGCGGCGCGAGCCTGATCATCATCGGTGCGATCGCCTTGTTCGTCGGTTACCTGCCCGGCGGCATCATCGGAACTGTGTTGCAGTTCGTTCGTGGCGACGGGATCAGCCCGTCGCCGGCCCAGCAGAGTCTCGCGAGGTTCGCGCGCGCCCGGGCCCAAGCCGACGACGCGCCGCCGCCGGGGCATGACCTCGCACCATCACGGTTCGCCGAACGGCTACTCGCCGGGACCGGCTCGTCGAGTGGCGGTGGCGGATGAGCGGCGACCGGCTGGACGGCGCCGTATTGGAGGCGCGTGACATCACCGTACGGTTCGGTGGCTTCCTTGCGCTGCAAGGCGCAAGCCTCGTCGCCGAGCCGGGGCAGGTCACCTCCCTGATCGGGCCGAACGGCGCCGGTAAGACCACCCTGTTCCACGCGATCAGCGGCATCCTCGCCCCCGAGCAGGGCGAGACGCTGCTTGACGGGCGAAGTCTGCGTGGCATGACGCCGGACAAGCGCGCTCGGGCCGGCATGGCGCGGACGTTCCAGATCCTGGAGCTGTTCTCCGGGCTGTCAGTGGCGGAGAACCTGCAGGTCGCCGTCGAGGGTCGTTCCTCGAACCGGATCTGGCGTGACTTGTTCTCGTTGCGCCACCCCGACAATCCCGACGTGCTCCGACAGGTTCGCGAGGCGATGGACTTGGTGGGGATCGCGGAGCTCGCCGATCGCCCGGCCGGATCGCTGCCGACCGGGCTGTCCCGGTTGGTGGAGCTCGCCCGGGCGCTGTGCACCGATCCGCAGGTGCTGCTGCTCGACGAACCGGCGAGCGGTCTGTCCGGGCCGGAGACCGACCGGCTGCACGAGGTGCTCACCTCACTCGCGGATCTCGGGCTCACGATCCTGCTCGTCGAGCACGACATCGAGTTGGTCATGGCGCTGTCGAAGCAGATCTATGTGCTCGACTTCGGCGCGATGATCGCCAACGGGACGCCGAAGGAAGTGCGGGCAAATCCGGCCGTACGCGCGGCGTACCTCGGCACCGAGGCGGTGGATGCGTGATGGCGCCGGCTGCCCTAGAGGTCGAGCACCTGAGCGCCGGCTACGGCAAGGTCACGGTGATTCACGACCTGTCGATGACGGTGCCGGAGGGCGCAGTCGTCGCGCTGCTCGGCCCGAACGGTGCCGGCAAGACCAGCACCCTTGGTGCGCTGACCGGCACGGTGCGGTCGACCGGCGGTGCGATTCGCCTCTTCGGGCAACGTGTCGACGGGCTGTCCGCCTACCACCGCGCGAAACGAGGACTGACGCTGGTACCGGAAGGCCGCGGCATCTTTCCGGGGCTCACCGTCGGGGAGAACCTCGAGCTCGCGGTGGAGTCGGCGCAAGGAGTCGACGCCGCATGGCGGCGCCGCCAGCTGGCGAGGGTCCACGACATGTTCCCGGCGCTCGGCGGCCGGATGAAGCAGCGGTCCGGGACGCTGTCGGGCGGGGAGCAGCAGATGCTCGCGATGAGCCGGGCGTTTCTCGCGAACCCGAAGGTGCTGATGATGGACGAGATCTCGGCCGGTCTCGCCCCGCTGATCGTCCAGATGCTCTACGACGCTGTCGCGGAGCTGAAAGCGGACGGCACGACGATCGTCTTGGTCGAGCAGTATCTCAGCTACGCGCTGCGGCTCGCGGACATCTGCTACGTCATGGCAAAGGGAACGGTGACGTTCGTCGGCGAGCCCGCCGAGCTGCAGGGCGCCGGCGCCGGGATCAGCTACCTATAGCGTCCGGGCGCCGGCGTGCCAGGTGCGGGCGACAAGGTCCGCGTGTGGCTCGTCGAGCGCGTCGGCAAGGGGTAGCCGCAGCAGCACGAGGTCGGAGGGGACGCCGGCGCGGACTCGCCGCGGTGCGGCGTTGAGCACCTCGAGCGGCCGGAGATAGCCGGAGAGCACCATCTTGGCGCTGACCCACTCCTTCATGTTCACCCGAGCGCCGCTCGTGCTGCGCCGGTCGCGGGCGGCGCGCATCACCGCCCAGGGATCGATCGGTCCGTACGGTGCATCGCTGCTCGGCACGACGGTCACGCCGGCGGCCTGCAGGGACTCGTAGCGGTAGAGATCGGGAAGCTGGTCGGGCGGGATGTCGCGTAGATAGCGGTCACCGCGATCAAGGATGAAGCCCGGTTGGGTGACCACGGCGACGCCGAGGCGGGCGAGCCGCGCGGTGGCCTCGGCGTTGGCGACCGCGGCATGCTCGACGCGATCGCCCGGAACCGACCCGATCTCGTCGAGGACGGCAAGGATGAGTAGGAGCGCCTCGCGGGTGACGCAGTGAACCGCGACCGGCCGGCCGAGGACTCGCGCGTCTGCCACTTCCTCGCGAAGCTCGTCGTAACCCGGCAACGCGTGGTCGTGGATCACGACCTTCAACGGACCCATCGTTCCGACCGATGGCACGTCGTGAGCGAGGAACTGGATCCGCTGGGGCAGGTTCGCGGCGACGAAGATCTCCGCGGCGCCGGCGCCGATCACCGGCGTCGCGTCCGTGACGCCGGTGATGCCGAACGACGACAGCTGCGTCCCGAGCGACGCGAGGTCCGGCGCGCCGTCACGGATCCGGGCACCCAGCCAGTCGTCGAGCCGCCACAGCCGTCCGGTCGGGCGACCCGCGTCGTCGCGTTCGATGCCGGGCTCATTCGCGTTGCCGGCGCCGACCGCGAGGAGCGCGACCGAGTTCAGCGCCCACATCGCGCCGCTGTGGTGCTGAACCCGAACCGGGCGGTCGGGCACGACCCGGTCGAGCGTGGCGGCGTCGAGCTCGTCCATGCCGTTGACGGCGCGAAGCCAGCCGGTGCCCGAGGGTGCAGTCGCGAGAGGCTCGAGACCCTGCGAGACGTCGATCGACGTCTGTGCCCTGGCGGTGGCGAGCAGATGGATGTGATGGTCGTGCAGGCCTGGCAGCACGGCGCCGCCGGCCGCGTCAACCACCTCCTCGCCGCGCAGCGGCGTCATCGCATGAGGCGACACCTGCAGCACGGTGTGGCCGTCGAAGCGGATGTGAACGCGACGTCCTTCGACCTCCGCGTCTCGGATGACTGTCACGTCGTGGGCCGCGGTGCCGGGTTGCGCACCTCGGTGAGCGCCCGTCCGTCGTCGACGTACCAAGCGCCGTCACGTGAGATGACGTCGGCCTCCGCCAATGGGGTCCGTGCCGCCCGCACGACGTCGTACATCGAGATGTCGATGACGCCGTTGCTGCCGCTGACCCAGCGGGAGAGGCCGGCGAGTGCGGCGTGGGTTCCGGTCATGGGGTCGGCGATGGCGTCGGCGGCGAACACCGGGCCGTCACCGAGCAGACCTGCTGCGGCCGCGACGTCGTCGCCGAAGCCGATCCGGTTGGATTGCCTGCCGTGGGCCGTGATCGACACCCAGGTGCAGTGACCGGACTCGGCGGCGATTGCGTGGGCGTCGATGCCGAGCTGGGCGAGTGCGCGTGGCCGTGATGCCTCGATGACGATGTCGCTGCGGAGCAGCAGATCGTGGAGCCGGCGCAGATCATCTGCGGCGTTGATGTCCAACTGGATCCGGTCGATGCCACCCCGCAACAGGCCGTGGAAGCTCGGTGCGACGTCTCGGGTGGGGTCGGGTCGCTGTGTGCTCTCCACGTGCGTGACATCCGCGCCGAGCAGCGCGAGCAGGTGGGCGCAGAGCGGGCCCGCCCAAAGGGACGACAGGTCGACAACCCGTGGTCTCGTCGAGCCCAACCTTCTGCGCCCCTCAACTCCGCTCGAGACGTCTAGAAGGCTGGGCTCGACCGGAAGGGTGGCGTCGACCGCCCCGGCGGCAAGGCCGAGCAGCGTGGCGCGTTCCACGATCTCCTCGCTGCTTCGGTCACGACACCACGTGGCGACGGCGGCCCAGGGTTCGTCGGTCAACGCATCGCGCGAGACCAGGGCGGGTACGGCGGCGAGATCGGTCGCTCGCGACAAGGTCACCGCCACTGTGCCATCTGCCGACCGGATGAGCCTGGTGGCACCACCGGCTGAGCGTGATCCTCGGCGGCGCAACCCCATGACCGCCGCACGTTCGCTGAGAAGGCGTTCGTCCGGCAGCCGCGTGGGGTCGAGCCCGGCGGCGGACGCAGTGGACGCAAGAGCGTTCAGCGAGTTGCGGACAGCGGTGGCCGGTGCGCCCGCCACCAGTTGCGGCGGGCCGTCGGGACGGCCGGTCAGGGCCATCGCGCCGGACTTGGCCCAGGCGGCGATCTCGGCACTCGGGCTCATGCGTTGATCTCGTCGATCAGGCCCCAGTCGAGGGCGGTGCGGGCGTCGATCGGCTCACCGGACAGTGCGAGCTGCGCGGTCCGTTCTCGCCCGATCCGACGCGGCAGGCTGACCGTCCCGCCGGCGCCTGGGATCAGCCCCATCGCGAGCTCGGGCAGCAGGAACGTCGTGCCGGCGTCTGCGGTGACGCGGCTTGCGAAGGCAGGCAGCTCGACTCCCGCACCAGCGCACCTGCCGTGGAGGTGGACGGTGATCCGGCCGCATAGCCGGTGGACCGCTGCGCCGAGGCTTCGCGTGGTTCGGATGAGGTGCGCACTCGCCGGATCGTCCAACGTCCCGAACTCGTCGAGGTCGCCACCACTGCAGAACGACGGGCCGGTACCGGACCACACGATGTCGACGTCGGGATCGGCGTCGGCGATGGCGAAGGCGTCCAGCAGCGCATCGCGAGTGGCCGCGTCGATCGCGTTGCGTCGCTGTGACCGCGTCAGCGTGATGTGGAGGGTGTCGCCTTCGCGGCGCACGACGACCGGTTCGTCGACCGACTGCAGCGGGCGCCGCCGGTAGCTGGCCAGCCATCTCCGGTGCTCTGTGCCGGATTGCAGGGTCGAGTAGGCGAGTGACTCCACGACGAGGGCGTCCTCGACCGCCAGGTCGGTCGACATCCGGAGGACGTCGCGCAGCACGGCCGCAGCCTGCGGGTTGCGCTCGGCGGCGTCGTTCACGACCGCGACGCTACAAGTTCATCGGGTCTCGGCGGTCAGCTCGTCGAGGAGCACTCGGCGAAGCAGCTTGCCGGTCGCGGTGACCGGCAGCTCGTCGCGGAAGACGACCCGATCGGGGGTGCGGCTGCCGCGCAGCGACTTGCGGGCGAATGCGCGTAGCTCCTCCGGGTCTACCTCCCGGTGAGGAACAACGACGGCGACGATGCACTCGCCCCACTCGTCGTCCGGCACGCCGACCACGGCAACCTCATGCACGTCGGGGTGCTCGACCAGCACGTCCTCGACCTCGGCGGGGGCGATGTTCTCGCCGCCGCGGATGATCGTGTCGTCGGCGCGGCCTTCGATGAACAGATAGCCGTCGGGGTCGATCCACGCCCGGTCGCGGGTGGCGAACCACCCTTCGGCATCGACGGCGCTGCCCGAGAGGTACTCGCCGGACACCTGCGGACCGCGGACGTAGAGCTCGCCGGCCTCGCCGGGGGCGAGAACCTGCCCGTCGTCACCACGCACCTGCGCCTCGATCCCGGGGATCAGCTTGCCGGCGCTCGACAGCCGCGCCTGCACCGCGGGGTCGTCGCTGGTGAGCGCGGCGCGATGGTCATCGGCGTCGAGCAGCGCGATCGTGCTGGAGGTCTCGGTCAGCCCGTAGGCATTGACGAAGCCGGTGTCCGGGAATGCCTTGAGCGCTGCGGCGAGGACCGGGTGGCTGACCCGCGCCCCGCCGTAGGCGATCGAGCGCAGCGTCGGCGCATCGGCCTGCGCGCCCTCGAGGTGGTCGACGATCCGCGACAGCATGGTCGGTACGACCATCGCGTTGGTGACCCCCTCGCCGACGACGGTGCTGAGCCAGCGATCAGCTGCGAAGTCGGGCAGGTGCACGACCCGTCGGCCGGCGGCGGTGTTGGTCAGGACGGTGCCGACTCCCGCGACGTGGTACGGCGGCACCGAGACGAGTGCGGCGTCGGCTTCGTCCGCGGATCCCGGATCCACCGTCTGGAGCACGTAAGAGACGAGGTGCGAGTGCCGCAGGATGACCCCCTTCGGGGCACTCGTCGTACCACTCGTGAACAGCAGGACGGCCGTGGACTCGTCGTCCACGTCGACGAAGCTCGGGTCGGCATCGGGAAGCGCCAGGAGATCCGCGGTTGTGATCGTCTGCGCGCCGGCTGGAAGGTGGGGAAGGTAGGTCTCGTCGGCCACGATGACCGGAGCGTCCAGCTGCCGTATCAGGTCGGCGAGCTGCTCGTCGGAGAGCCGGTAGTTCAGCGGCGCGGCGGGCACGCCGGCGTGGGCTGCGGCAAACAGCGATACGTGGAACGCGGGTCCGGACAGCCCGACGTAGGCCAGGGAGCCGGCCTGAGCCTCCTGGATCCGCACGGCGGCATTGCGAGCTCGGCGATCGAGCTCTGCGAAGGTCATGCCGCCGTCGCCGGAGCCGACCGCGATGCGGTCGGGCACCATGCCGGTCGCGAGGTCGAGCAGCAGGGTGAGGCTCATGGCTGGGGTTCCCCTAGGGCGTGAGTGATGACGGCGTGGCGGTGCTGCAGTCCGGGCTCGTTGCGCCCGAAGACCAGGTGAGGTGACAGGCCGGTTTCGAGGTTGGCCTGCAGCCGAGCAGCTAGGGCGTAGTCCTCGTCACGCACAGTGTGATGGGCGTAGTCGAAGACCGCCTCGGCGCTCGCACGTGCGTCATCGCTGTCGAGCGGAAAGCGCCAGGCGTTCTGGTGGTAGGTCGTCGACTCGCCTGCTGCGGTACCGGGATAGACCCGGAAGATCTCGCCGTTGACCGCCGTCACCGACAGCACGATGTTCGGATAGATCGCGTAGATGACGACGACACGGTCGAGTGGCGCCCAGTCCGACTCGGGGACGTCGACGATCTCGTCGATGGCGCGGAGTGGGAATACCAGCCGGTGGTGGCGCCCGAACGAGTCGAACACGGTGCAGTTGCTGTGTGCGACGGTCGCGAACGTTGTGCTGTGCACCGTCGCGAAGTGGTAGTTCTCGGCGAACGTGTCAAGGGCGAGCTTCCAGTTGATGTGCGCGTCGAGCCGCTTCTCACCCACGGGATGCCAAGCCCCGAAGTCCCACGCCGCCAGCTGCGGGCCCAGCTCACCGAGATGGGCGGCGACGTCGAGCTCGCGACTCGCGTCGAGGCTCACCCACAGAAAGCCGGCGTAGTCCTCGGCGGGCAGCTCCGGCAGGCGTGTCTCCGTCGACCGCTGCGGGGTGAAGCCCTCGTCGCCCGGAACCCCGACGACCTGGCCGGTGAGGTCATACGTCCACGAGTGGTATGGGCAGGCGAGCCGTTGCGCGGCACCGCATCCGGTCGCGATGGGCGCCTGCCGGTGCCGGCAGATGTTGTGGAAGGCGCGGACCTTGCCGTCCTTCGCGCGGGTGAGCAGCACGGGTGTGCCCATGACGTCCTTCACCGCATAGGTGCCGGGCTCGGGCAGCTCGCTCGAGTAGCCGACCAGCTGCGGCGCCGCCAGCACCAGCTCGCGCTCGCGGGCGAAGCGATCCGGGTCGGTGTAGTGCGCCGCCGGCTCGAGGCGCTCGGCGTCGGCCAGGTCCGTGGTGTTCTCGGCCCGCAGCTTCAACGCGCGCCGTGTGACGTCGACCAGCTCGTCCCTCATCACGTGCGGCTCACCAGGTTGCCGTGTTCTTGCCGTCGTCGGTGCTGATCTTGACCTCGGCACCGACGAGCTCCCGCGACTCGGCGTCGGTCAGCAGTTCGGGTTCACGTACCCGAGCGAGGGTGCGCCCGCCCGGAACATCGAGCACGAGCAGCGCGGACTGCGGCCCGCTGCGGTCGTGCGCGACGGTGTACGCCGCGACCCGCGCGCTTCCGTCGTAGCTGTCGACGAGGGCACGCCGCGGCTGGGCCGCGTCGACGTCGGGCTGTACCTCCGGGGTCGCTGTCCACCCCGGCTCGGTGCGGTAGACCGCGGCGATGTGCTTTTGCAGATGCATGCCGACGCCGGTCACGAGGGCGTTGCCGCCCTCGGCGCGCAGCCGCTCCACCGCGGTCGCGATGCCGTGCAGCAGGTAGCCGCTTCCCGGGCCTCCCGCGAACGGGAGTCCGCCCGTGACCGACAGCCCGCGGGGGTCGAGCTGGTCGAGACCGAGCGCGTCGCAGGCGAGGGTCAGCGACGACGGGAAGCAGGAGTACAGGTCGAAGCAGGTGACATCGACGAGTCCGATCCGCGCGGCCTCGAGCGCAGTGCGGCTGGTGATCCGCATAGCGGCGGATGCCGACATGTCGTCGCGCTCGGCGACGCCGGTCGGGTCCTCGGCGTACGAGCTGCTCGCGAGGTAGATCCGCTTGTCGACCGGGATGCCGAGGGCGTCGGCCTTCTCCGCTGTGGTCACGAGCAGCGCAGCGGCCATGTCGACATCCATGACCGACACCTCGTGCTTGGTGTAGGGCCAGCCGACGTAGCGGTTGTCGGGACCCGGCGTCTGCACCTGCTCGACGGTGAGCGCGGTCGGCGACCAGGCGTGCGGGTTCGCCGCGGCGGTCGGCGTCATCGCCGCCATCACTTCGGCCATCTCGTGGTCGTACGCCGCGAGGTCGATGCCGAGGCGGGCGCGGCGTGCGGTGTCCCACAACGGGAAGGTCTCCCAGGCCTGGAACACCTCGTGCGCGAGCTCGACTGCCGGCGGCGGGGTCCACGGGAACGGTGACGGCGGGTTCTCGCGGTGTGACCACGCGGGTCGCTCACCGGCGCGCTTCAGCGCCTTCTTCGTGGCCAGCGCCTCGCCGCCGACGATGAGGGCGCAGTCCAGCTCGCCGCGCTGCATGGCTTCGGCTGTCTCCGACACCAGCACCTGCGGGACGGTGCCGCCGATGCCGGAGTAGAGCTTGTGCGTCGGGCTGGCGCCGAGCCGTTCGGCGAGCCGACCGGCGGGGTCGTCGTACGGCCAGGTCTGGCAGTACACGACCTGGATCGAGTCCAGCGACGCGAGCAGGTCAGGTACACCGGCGTCGTCGGCCGCGGCCCGTGCGACCTGCTCCCACAGTGCGAGCGGCTCGGGGGCGGGGCCGGGCGGATGCACGGTGTGTTGCGCGACGCCGACGATGCAGAGGTCTCTGGTCGTCACGAAGGGGCTCCTGTGCTGGCCGGGAGTGCCTTGATTCCATGGAAGAACGCCGACCGCAACCGGGTTGGCTCAGCCGTCGTCGCGAGCTCCGGCGCCCGGGTGTAGAGCTCGTCGAGCATGACGGCGATCTCGAGCTTGGCGAGCTGCGCACCCAGACAGAAGTGGGTGCCGAGACCGCCGAAGGCGACATGCGGGCCGGGCTCGCGGCCGATGTCGAACCGCTGCGGCTCGCTGAAGACCCGCTCGTCGCGGTTTGCCGACAGGTAGTGCATGACCACCCAGTCTCCCGCTGCGACCCGCTGTCCGGCGAGCTCGGTGTCCGTTGTCGCCGTACGCCGGAAGTGCAGCACGGGCGTCGACCATCGCAACAGCTCCTCGACCACGGCAGGGGTCGCGCCGCCGGGCACGGTGAGACGCGCCTGCTGGTCAGGATGCTGGGACAGGGTGTGGATCGAGTGGCTGAGCGTGTTGCGGGTCGTCTCGTTGCCGGCGACCGCGAGCAGCAGGAAGAACTCGTTGAGCTGCGCGTCGGTCAGCGCTTCGCCGTCGACGCGAGCCGTCAGCAGAGCGCCGAGGATGTCGTCTCGCGGCTCGGAGCGGCGCCGCTCGGCGACGAGCTCCTGGCAGTAGGCGAACATTGCCGTGCCGGCCTCGGCGAGGGCGGTCGACGTCGGGGCGTAGTCGGGGTCCTCGATGCCTAGGCTGCCGATCGCATTGCTCCAGTCGAAGATCTTGAGCCGGTCGTCTTGCGGGACGCCAAGCACCTCGGCGATCACCTGCAAGGACATCTCGGCACTGATCTCACGGACGACGTCGAACTCGCCGAGGTCGAGAACGCGGTCGACGATCCCGGCGGCGATCTGGCGCAGCCGGCCTTCGAGCTTGCCGACGTTGCGTGCGGTGAAGGCCTGGTTGACCAGGCGCCGGATGGTGGTGTGCCGGGGTGGGTCGAGGCTCGGCAGCATCGCGGAGTCGGGGCCGGCCGGCACTGCGACGAAGGTGTTGCCCGTCGAAGAGCTGAAGGCCGCGTCGTCACGACTGACCCGGATCACATCCTCGTGGCGGGTCAACAACCAGATCGGCGGCAGGTCCGGCAGCTCGACGCGGTGCACTGGCGCGTTGGAACGGAGCCGGGCCAGCGCGTCGTACGGCGCCCCTGACGTCCACACGTCCGGGTCGAACACGGCACTGGCGTCGGCGTCCGCTTGCACGATGGTGGCAGTCACGAGCACGTGCCGATCAGCCGGGCGAGATGGCGTGGCTGCGGGACGTGCGCGGTCCACGATGCGGAGTGTCCTGCCGCCGCCATGATCGCTCCGATCCGCAACACGATCGCGCCGCTGCGCAGGTTGGCCAGCACGTCGTAGAAGTGGAGGTCACCGATCCGGCGCCCGGCGGCGGTCTCGTACCACTCGAGGATCGTGTCGCGCCCGGGAAAGCCGGGGAGGTCGGTGCCGGCGGTCTCCGCCGCGTGCTCGTGCAACACGAGGAACCACGCCAGGTCGACCTCGGCCGGACCCGTTCCGGACATCTCCCAGTCGAGAACAGCCGCAACGTCGCCCGCCTCGTCGACGACGAGGTTCGTCAGCTGGGGGTCTCCCCAGAGGAGACACGGCGCCGAGGGATCGGGCGGAAGGCTTTCGCGGCACCAGGCGATTGCCCGCCGATAGATCGCGGTCGCGTCGGCGTCGTCCGTCGCCCAGTCGAGGTAGCGCTCCCAGTAGTCGAGGACGCCGTTCAGGTCCGGACCCCCGCCCGTTGCCGGGATGCCGGTCGGATCGATCCGATGGATCCGGGCGAGGGTGTCGACGAAGCGGCGGAAGACCGCGGTCTGGTCGGCGGCAGCTGACTCGGCCAGCCAGCCGTGCGTGATGAACGACGGGCTGGTGGTCAGCGTGCGACCAGCGATGCGAGGCATCAGGAGAAACGGCGAGCCGACCCACTTCGAATCCGTCTCCATCGCGACCGGTGGCACCGCCGGGATCCCTGTGGCGCTCACGGCGCGCTGCACCGCGGCCTGTCGGCCCAGGTCGTAGTCCGGGAACAGACCCGGTCCGCGAGGTGGCAGCCGGGCGACGTAACCCACGCCGTCGACGTCCAACAGGAGGGTGTCACTCGACAGGCCGGGTTGTGGACGGTCGATGGAGACCTTCGGGCTGGTGTGGTCCCGCGCGGCGAACCAGGAGGTGAATCCGGCGGCGAGCGCTTCGCGACTGCGCGATGCCCGCGGCTTCGCGGGGACGAGTGACGCGCGGTCGTTGGCGGCGAACTCCGCGCGAAGGGCGTCGCGGTCGGCGTCGGTGAGGAGTCGATAGCCGCTGTTGCGGTCCGGACGCCACCACACCGGGTCGGCGGTGGCCCAGGCCTCGCGCTTGAGGCGTTGCCGGTCGATCTTGTCGTGCGC